>ENA-OWNT01002249-OWNT01002249.1-seawater-metagenome-genome-assembly--contig:-NODE-2249-length-20651-cov-4.078206_pt1 | contig 20651 bp, 15 predicted proteins | sample MGYA00238136_ERZ651165 | MGnify/ENA primary metagenome ERZ651165 (study PRJEB26861, sample SAMN08777766) | seawater metagenome | isolation source: coastal seawater | place: USA: Florida | collected...
GTTCAATTTCAGCGTCCGCCCCCACGAACGCACGCACGCCCGCCCGCACGCCCGCGTTCCCGCACTCAGTCAGTCAGTTCGTTCGTTCGTCCGCTGTTGTTCGTTTGTTTGTTTGGTTTCCGGCGTTCACTTCGTTCGTTCGTTCGTTCGTTGTTCGTTCGTTGCGAAGTTCCGAAGTTCGTTCGTTCCGAAGTTCGTTCGTGGCTTCGTTCGTTCGTTGCGAAGTTCCGAAGTGCGTTCCGAAGTTCATTCGTTCGTTCCGAAGTTCGTTCGTTGCGAAGTTCCGAAGTTCCGAAGTTCGTTCGTTCGTTCCAAAGTTCATTCGTTCGTTCAGAAGTTCATTCGTTGACGTCGTTGACTTCGTTAGTTGACTTCGTTCGGTCGTGCGTTGACTTCTTTCGTTCGTTTGTTCGCATCGCTTCGTTCGTCGTCGTTGTTGGTTGGCTATTGGTTGGATTGGTTTGTTGGTTTGTTGGTTCGTTCGTTTGTTGGTTCGTTCGTTCGTTCGTTCGTTTTCGTGCAAGCCCTAGTGCAGTACTCCGTTGCCCCCTTGCCACGTTGTTCGTTGGTTCGTTCGGTTGTTGCAACGCTGCGCGCGTTGTGAAGTGCTCTTGTATCGGACGTGTGTCGTGGGAGTTTTCGGTTCGTTGAATCGTGCGTGGGCTACGGCCGTAAACCTGATTACTCATTGCAGTTGTTTTTGTCGCGTCGCTGGGTGACGTGGTTTCGCCGTTCTGTTCTCTGCGTCTTGGCTGCAGCGAGCGGCGTGGAAGCAAGTGGTCAGTCGGAAATTCTCGCCGACACATTTTGTATTGTTACTTTCCTACCCCTGCCGTGCCCTGCTCTGCTTTTCAGCAGACAGCTGGACGCGGGCTCTGTTGACCCCGCAGCTTGTAGACGTTGCGCGCGCGGCTATGGCGTCCGCGTGGTCGTCTTAGCTGGGCCACACGCGTTACAATTACCAGGAGGTCCGCATTGAAATTGAATCCCGCAACTGCACTTACAGTTTAGTTCGTGCCGGGCGTGCTGCAAAGCATGCAACGCCACACTACCGATGGGTTCGTGAAAGTCACGCCCGTCGTTCCACGCCCGAAGCCGCACTCCGTGCAAGGGCCAACAGCCAAAGTGCACCCAATGACGGACATGGTGATGGAAGACCCCACTGATTCGGATCACAATGTTTCGTACCTGCAACTGAAGGAAGTAGTAACCACAGGCGCTGTAGAGGCCGCAGCGCCTCCTAGCCAATCCATTACGCGCGCGGACACAGAATTGTCCTTGGGCAGCAGCCTCGAAAAATCTTCCAACGGCCAAGCTCTATCATCGAGAGGGTCTACGACAACGTACAGTAAGCGGGACAGATCCAGCAGTGGTGAGAGTAAATCCTTCTGCAAAAGCGAAGCCCGCGGGAACCTCTCACCAAAGAGTGCGGCGCTGCTGCAGCGTCGAAATTCGTCCATTTCAAAACAGGTAAGCAATGGGCCCCGATTGTGCTTGCTGCGCGTTGGCACCGCCACCGCCACCCCCACCCCCACACCGTGCGTGGGCTCACGTCGTCTGTGTTGTGTTTCTGTATCTGCTGCCGCTGCTTGCAACAGCTGTCTCGGACTCGAACCCGCGAGCGCACCTTAGAGGACCGCGTCGACCTTATCGAGCAGAAGCTCGCAAAATACATGTACAAAACACTGGGGCTGAGAAAAGCGTTTGAGTTCTACGACAAAGATGGCAACGCTGGGCTTGATCGCAACGAGCTGGAAAAAATCTTGATCACATGCAACGCCGAGTTTCACGCGGAAGAATTTGAGCATTTGATGGGCCGATACGACGCCGACGGCAACGGCACAATCACGCTGAACGAGTTCACAATCACTGTTCCGATATCAAGGCCTCGCTTCGTGGAATACTTGGTGGAGAAGGACCGGCAGCGAGGAGCGTGCCTAGGCCTCCCGGTCACCGTTCTGTTTTTTATTTGGTTCGTCGTGCTGCTGTCGCTGCACGACGTTACCGGCAGCGCGTACGCCGTGGAGTCTGGTGTGATGTATGATCTGACGGAGTTGAGTTCGAGCACGTACAAAACTTCCTTCTACGACGTCGACACCGTGGACAAAGTTTGGGATTGGATGTCGACTGTTTTGGTCCCAATCGCATTCTCTCAAACAGTTGCCGGAACGGGCGGCGAGCGGGCTGCTCCTGTGCACGAATGGGGAACCATCAGCAGCTTCAACCATTTGTTGGGAGCTGGTGTTTCCATCCAGCAAACGCGCGGTGGGACCGATGCATGCGCCGTCGTGGAACTCGACACGCCCCTCAACGCGTCGTGTCACCCATGGTCAGCTCCGAAACTTGGCGGTAGGTCCCGAACTGCTCTATTGCAATGTTGCCATGATGTTACCGTTGCTGACGTCGAGCTATGCTGTGTTGTGTGGTCCCAGAACCAGATTCGGATTCCTGGTCGTCCAATGCTTCCTTTGGTGTCGATGTGTGCAGCGTAGCCGCCCCGGGCGCGACGTGTTATAATGACACGGGCATCTCCGACTACGTCGCAGCATCTGCCTCGGCATTTTCCGTCGTTTCCGAGGAAAACCGCGCAATCCAACCTTACCCCGTCATGGATCCGGTGCTGCCAGCCTTCGAATTGCTATTAGACGCCGCACAACCTCAGGAGGAACTCGTCGCACAGCTGGACTACCTGCGTGGGCGTGAGTGGATCGACGAAAGCACCAAGCACGTGCAGGCACTCTTCGCCATCTACAATGGAGAGTTTGGCACCTACATGGCCGTCAATTTCATGTGGGAAATCAACCGCGGCGGTGCGGTGATTCCGTCCATAAAGTTGCAAGACTCCGTCCCCGCCGATCCGTATTTCAACAACAACGGCTGGATCTGGCTCGTCGACGTGGGGTGGATTATCATGGTTTTGTCTCAAGGCGTCAGCGAGTTCGGCGAGATGCGAGAGCAGAAGGCAAAGTACTGGACAGACTTCTGGAATTTGTTGGACTGGCTCCAAATTTTCTTAACTCTCGCGTTGATGGTCGTGTGGTACAACATCTGCTTCAATGGACTCTACCCGTTGAGCGATTTATGGATCAATACGTACAACTCTTCCGACGTGTATGAGCGCCAAGAGGCCACTTCGAAGTTGTTGCTTGTGCTCAACGATGCCCGCGACTACCGCACAGGAGTTGTGCTCAACATCATCATTATCCTCATTCGATTCTTCAAGGCCTTTCTGGTCCAGCCCAGACTGAGTATCGTGACGCATACGTTCATTCGCAGCTTTGTGGACGTCGTGCACTTCATGGTCATTCTGGCATGCCTTCTGTTCGCGTTTGTGTTCACCGGCATCTTCTTGCTGGGCCACAAGGTTGCAGATTTTGCGGACGTGGGAGACGCCCTCATGAGGCTGTATCAAGCCATGCTTGCGGTACCCCTGTTGAAATGGGATGAGTTGAAAGTCGCTGCGCAAGCTGCAGACGGATACGCAATGGCAATGATTTGGTATGTTCTCTTCCTCTTCATTATCTGCCTCGTGTTCAAGAGTATGCTCCTCGCCATCATCATGACCGCTTACGCGGAGGCTCGCAACAAAGCTGGCCGGAAGGCAAGAACGATGTGGGCACAACTGGGTGATGTCATTATCTCAGCGCGTGCTGGTGCACGCGGTGCTCTCCAGCTGCATCATTTGATCCAGTTCCTTCATGCCGAGGAGAACGAGAATTACCCTGCTACCGACATACGGTCGAAGGAGAGCGTCAACATTCTTGGCATTCTCGAAACGTACGGTAAGCCGGGAAATATCAAGAGCGGCACTCCCAAGCAGATCGAGTTCAGAATGTCGTACGCACGCCAATACCTGTTGGGGCTGGTCGCGGAATACTTTGATTTCATCGATCTGAAAGACCCGTCCGACCTCGAGAAAAGCCAAAGAGAGTCGTTCCAGCGTATACATGAGCTCGACTCTGATTTCAAAGACATCGACAAACGCCTCGACCGATTGACAGCGGAAATGCATACCAACTTCTCGACACTGTTCTCCATGTTGGCGGACATTAAAGGTATCAAGTCTGCACCTGCAAGTAAAGCGCAAGCACCCAATTCCAAAGGGCACAACGCTTCTTCCGCAGTGGAGGATACTGACGTCATCGACGTATAGTACGAGCGAGCGGAGTTCGCAACCACAGTTTTCAACCCATAAATACAAATACCATACCAGCTCTTAGTTAGATTGGTGCGTTGTGACTGATAATAATACCCCGACGTAGCTGGGAGTCGCTTGAATGCTGTCTGCTAGCATCCACACCCAGCGCCATGCCCCGCTTTGCCTTGTACGAGCCGTCCAATCTCGGACGTCGACAAATTCGCACTTAAATCAAAGGGAAACACGCAATAAATCAACAAGGGAATCGTTCCCGTGTTTTTGACAACCACCTCAGTGTCCGGAGTGACTAGAAATTCGCGTCGCGAAGAAACTGCCATGTCGAGTTTGTGGACATCGTTCAACGTCCCACAACTACCCAGCAACAGCGCAGGAGGTTCGAAAGTCAGAGACAGGACCAGTGCAGCAACGTCAGCGACAGTTCAACAGGCATCGCGTGTGTCGTGATACCAGTGCAACGTCTGCCTTAGTGACAGTAAAGCACAATGTTTGCGTGACTTACCCACTCCATGTGATTCCCGCATACGGCATGTTTGTGGCCGCGCGCGTAAGAGTTTGTCCAGGAGCTATCTCGAAGCCTTCTCCATAGAACTCGTGGTAAAACAGCCGGAGTCTTCGTCCAAAGTCACCTTCTTCAAGGATTTCACAATCGTGTCTCCATCGCGTCTCGAATTCAGGATCCACGTTCAGGGGCCACTTGAGAGACGCTTGAAGCAAGTCTTCCTCTGTTTTGTAGCCTGCGATCGCAAAGTCGGCATTTCAATTTCATACTTTTGTCCGCGCACACAACAGAAAGATCTAGTATCTTGCAAAACAACATCACGATGCTCACCGCGTAACTGGTTGTCTTGCTTCACTTTTCTACGTTCACTTTCGTCTGTGATCTTCTGGCCCAGCTGCCAGGCGAAGAGATTGAAATCATCTTGCGGCAGTTGGATCTCAAATGTCGTCCACGGTCCGGGCGCGTGGATTACATGTGTAGGAATTGTCCATGTTTCTCGAGCCTTGACTGGGAACACGTTCAGCAATTGGTACATGCTGTCGTCCACTCCAAAACGCTTCATCGCCGCAACGACTTCTTCCTTTGTGGTGGATGGTTTCAAACCGAGTCTGGTTTTTACGTTGCCAACTTTCAGGTTGTACGGAGGTACATCGAGAGGAGGAAAGAAGTACGCCTCAAGCTTGCCGCTGCCGTTGCCACCGTAGTCGCCGCAATGAACGTGGCACGGGATTGGCGGGTATTCTGCTTCCGCGAGCTCTGATCCGAGCTCTGCGTGAGATTCCAACACCTCGCCGTCTCCAGATTTGGAGCCCGTGCTCCGATCTTGGTCGGAACCACTGTTTGATTTCAGCAAACTCGCCGATACAGCAGCGTCATCGCCGGGGATAAATCTTGGTTGTACCGGGGCTCCGCCGATGTCAAGTACTTTAGTCAGCGGCCACCGCGAAGCGAAATCCCCAAGAAGAACATCACCTGCCGCTTCAACTGCCTCGTTGAACCTCACGGCATCGCCACCCTCCACAGCCAGCAATGTCACCCCCTCGTTCTCACGGCAAATGGGATTTAGTGCGACGGTCTTCGACATCACCCACCATTCAACGGGGACGTAACCGCGGTCATCCACGTTCTGTGCAGAGTAAGTGCTGTTGGGACCAATAATGTTCCGCCCAGCATACGTTCCGCGATGGACAATTGCTGGCTCTGAAGCAAGGATGCATCCGTTCCCGGACTCCACCGCCTGCTGGAGGCGCACGCGGAGTGGCGAGGGCGAAGGAGATGTTGATGGCTTGGCAGTAGCAGCTGCTGCCACAGCAGCTGCTACTGTTGCCGATGTTGGCTCTGACTGCATGTGAGCCTAGCCGTGTTATATCTTTGTAATGGAGCAATTGCGCCGCTTTTGCGCACCTTTTGATTTTCTTTCGCAATATGTCCACGCTCCAAACGAGGTGGGACACTGACAGAGTTCTGGCCTTGGGGTCAGTGCAATTTCTCTCGACCGCGAAAGTTACGATTTTCGATTGCACCAATCGCTTCAAGCAGCAACAGTCGACTGCAGGGGCTCCAACCGCACCCAGCGCCCTCACGGTCGCCCCAATGGCTCCCAGTGTCTGCCCCCACGCACCAGGCAGGCAACCAGACGGCCCGACGACCAACCAGACGACCAGACGGCAGAGCCAACCAACCGAACAACAGCGATCCATCGTCGCCATCGTCGCCATCGTCGTTCGTCGTTCGTCGTTCGTCGTTCGTCGTTCGTCGTTCGTCGTTCGTCGTTTTCGTCGTCGTGCGTTCATTTTCTTTCTTACATCCCACATACGGAATATACAGGCTTAACACTGGGCAGTATATACCTTCTGTGGAAGATAGCAGTCCTTGTATACCAATTCTGGAACATAATCGTTCACATATATCCCTAAAAAGGAATGTATTATGTGTATATCCCACTTTAGGAAGGTAATAATCAGGATATTGTCCTTAAATACCAATTTTGGAAGATTATGTCGCTAAAGTCCAGAAGTGGAAGATATCGTGGCTTGATGATGTATAAAATCCCATTCATGGAAGATACAGGGCCAGCACCCTTTGTTGTGTCCCAAAAATGGAAGATAACGTGATTTGACAGTGGTTATATTCCAAATGTGGGATTTATAGGCTCGACTGTTCGTCTTTATATTCCATAAATGGAAGATACTGACGTTCCCCCTCCATTCCCAATGGCCTCCACGACGCAATGCGTGCTCACCACTCACTCAAATCAATCGTTCCGACGTTCGTTCCGACGTTCGTTCGTTCGACGTTCCGACGTTCATTCGACGTTCCGACGTTCGTTCGACGTTCCGACGTTCGTTCGTTCGTTCGGCGTTCGTTCGTTCGACGGCATGGTGTTTTTTTTCGTCTTTCCACTGTCTTGGTGACGACTTCGCCTGCCTTGCGTGTCTGTCTGGCTGTCTGTCTGGCTGGCTGGCTAGTTAATACCGGCAGCGTTCGATGTGGGTTGATTGATATCGTGCATTGCATCAGCGAGTCACTCACAGTCACGTTCTCTTGTTCATTCAGCTTAGTTGTGCGTTTCGTCCATCCGTCCGTCCGTCCGTCCACCGTTGATGCACTCAGTCAGGCAGTCCTGCACTCTGAATTGAGACCAATACTATGGACAGAGCGTCGACAAGTACAATACTTTCGGTCAACCACTGATGTCTTTTTTACTGTGGTTGGCTTGCGAAGTTAGTTACTCTTTGTCGCGCTCGCGTTCGAGTGTGAATTGCATGTTTGGTCCACAACCTGCTCGGGAATGTGACTTTGGCTGCAGCGCGTTAAAAGCCGACACAAAACGGACGGCAATCTGCTTCCCATCGGCGACTGTGCATTTTGTCGCAGAACCTTTCCATCTTCCGTGGGCATCCTCGGTTCGTTGACTATGAGGGCTCTTCCAATGTGTGCGTGAACGGATCACGCCGGCCAGAGCACCGAGCTTGTGACGGAGCAAGATTGCTCTTGGGCAAACAGCATGCTGGGTGCTTTCCACGCAGATCTTCGCAACTACGCGGGTGTTAAGATACACGTGATTGCGGTTGGAGAATTTTCAAGTTCCAGCGGAGGGCAGTTAGAGTATTTGAGATCGTTGCAGGCCCGCAAACACCAAGCCATTTCTGACTTGCACTCCGGGAATCGCACCGGACAAAGGTCCAGTAAGCACAAGTCGGATGAGTCGTCCAACAACATATTACAGTTCAACTTTTGCGCCACGACTCTCGCAGAAGCAAAGCGACGCCGCGAGGCGCAGAGATCAACGAAAACATGGGAGCACTTCCAAGCACACCGTACTGTTTTCGGTGTCATTGGGTTTTGCGAAGGCCACAAGAATGCGAATGTCATTAAAGCGTATGAACAGTGGAACCGGGCTGTTGCAGCGCTGTATCCCGACACCCCGATGACACAATTCCACATCTTAAACCCGACGAAGGAGCAAGAGAGTGATCCTCGAATCCGCAACTCGAACTCCATCAAAGTCTACCCTTATCGCGCCAGTGATAAGGCCAACGCGTACTTCACCGATCGAATTGTTCTCCGGCTCGCAATCAACTTCAAGCAGACGTTCTTCAACTGGCTTCGCGCAGCTGACAGCGGCGAAACCAGTGTGCTTCAAAGGCAAGGAGTTCTGGACTTGCAGACCGACCCTGAAGGCCCTGGCAGTCAGGCTCCAACACCCAGCGGATTCAGCGGAGTAAATTCACCAGCGAGTAGCACCAACAGTCCGCAATTCAGCAACGCGCGTTGGCGAGGACGCTTGTCTAAGTGGAAAGGAGATTACAGTCTTCTCGTAGGTTTAGTCTCTGAGGCGGAGGCCCACTACGCAAAAGCTCGCGATGTCTGTGGATCGCAACGAGATTACTTTTGGCAAGGCGGCGCGTTTCTCGGTACGTGGGTCAGGCAGTCTCGTGTATTTGTCTTGGAATTTGCTGTGTGGCGTGCTTGAATGCCAGCTCAATTTGCGTTCTTCCCAATCTCTGTCGTCGCACAGGCCTTGCTGCAACCGCCGCAGTCCAACAGGACCTTCGTGCGCTAAAAGGGAGCGTTCCTGGTTCCGGCAACGCCACTGCCGCCGCCAGCTCCTCAAAGAGCGAAAAGTCAATGCCAACGTTGCAACGAACAGGATCAAATTCTAGGTTGAACACTCCAAGCGGGTTCGGCAGTAATGCGAAGGGCCTTTCTGATGCAGAGTGTCGACAACGCGTCCTTTCGAACACCGAATCCAGTTTGCACTGTTTTCAACGAGATGCAGGATCGTCTGAAGCAAACGAGTTCATTGCAACGACCATGTTCATTCTTGCAAATGAACATTTGTTGAAGTACCTTGAAACTAGTAGGCCGCACGGCTCCTTCGATGGCTTCGACCAGCAGCTTTGGCAGCGACCTGAATTTACACCTCAAGGACGGGTATGTCCGTGGTCCACATTTTAATTAGTGAATGTTTGTGTGTCTGGTTCTCAATGCTCGGTTTGATTTGCAATTACAGGACGAGGATGCAGCTTCAGAGTCTTCCAATCCAGAGGCACAACTCACCGCAGCGTTGGCGCATCGGCGGATATGCTTACGTTACGTCACGGATGGATGGGCTCGACTTAACATGGATAGCGCCAGCTTAGCAAGGTTGAAGTCTGCGGACAACCGCCAAGGACGTGGTTCCCGAGGAAACAGCAGCGCTCACGGTGGCACAATGGCCTCTGCTGCAGCTGTGGCGGCTGCATCAGCCAATCAACCATTGCCTTCACCTCTTCGTCAGGACGCACGGCACGGGAACAAAATTGCAGTCCCGTTTCTCGAACCGGCACAGATTCAGCGCCAGCAACAACAGCAACTACAGCAGCAACAGCACCACAAGCAACCACAGCAAGTGCAACAGCAGCAACAGCAGCAATTGCAGCAACAACAGCAATCGCAACAACCGAAGCAACAACGAGCTGAACACATTGATGCGGATGAGCAGCATGATATTCAATTCAAAATCGCTGTCACTCTTCGTGCCGCACAGTAAGTTTCCGATGATGCCTGTTGTTGGTATATCCGATGGCTCATCGTTTTTTCCTGTTCTTTGCAGAATATGCAACAAAGCTGCTGCGCGGCGTAAATTTGCTTATTTCGTCGCGCTTTTAGCGCGACTTCTCTATCGCGTGCAATGGGATGACTTCGCGCTGAATGTCCAAGTGTTGTTGCAAAAGCTCCTGACATCAAGAGCGGACGACCTTGCGTCCCTCCAAGCACGTAGTTCCAATCCAACGAATGGAGCAATAGTGCCTGCAACAATGTCTTCAACGGCTTTGTCGTACGCGTGCGCAGGGTTTCCGAAACTGAGATGGGACTCGATGGCCGTAGTCGTGTACTTGTCACAGGGTAGTCGAGATGCTTTGACAACTGCCCGCCACGCAGTTGAGGCGCTGTCATTATTTCACGCCGAACGCACGCAGGATGACACCGACTTCCAAAATCAAGCGACGATGTCAAGGATTCTCCAGTCGTATTTGTCGCTTCACTTTCCGAGATACTTACCTGCTAAGGGCACCGCGTTTGAATTCTCTGGCCGTTCCGATTCGCGCGACCGGAGAAGTCGTAGCTTGTCATCGAGCAAGTTCTTATCACAGTCAAATGTACCGCTTCTCCCCCTTGTTGTGATGATGCGGACGCTAGAACAAAGCCGAGGTAGGCCGATGGTGCAACTGTCGGCACAGGATGCAGAGGCTGGATTCGCAGCGTTTAAACCGGCTGCTCCAGGCACTGAAAAACGCCAATTCGGGGGAACGTTCCATAACCCATTTGCGGCGCGCGGACGCGACAAGAAAAAGGACCGTTTGAAGTGGATCGTGAACGAGCCAGTGGTTGTCGAAGTTGTCATATACAATCCGCTCGCAATTGCTGTCTTTGTTCCGAAAGTAACGTTGTGTGCGGCGCGCGGCACAGGATTTGCGACAGTTCAATCCATTCCCGCAGCAACATTACTTCACCCACGATATGTGTCAGTGCTTCGTACGCATGTTATTCCGACGTCGGCTGGCATCCTGCAGTTTACTCATGCAGTGTTGCAAATTTTCGGCATGGTTTATCAATTTCCGCTGCAACCGCTGCCCCCCGGCGAGCTTCTGCAACAGACATCGTCGCTGCAGCGGTCATCCCTTGCCCTTCCAGCGGGCGTCACGGTTGGATTAGGAGGCGGGAAGGTTCCATCAGTCGACGTCTTTGAGCCTCAGCCCGCCGTGCATTTGACACTGCACAACAAGCTTGGCCGCGCGTTGGAGGGCTCCACAGCCTTGATTCTCGGAGAGGTTCGGCACACACGGTTCGAAGTTCACAATGTCGGGCCGGTACCGATTACAACTTTCAGTCTCACGGCGGTCGTCCAAATTTACCACCAGCCGGTGGGACGGGGTGACGGTTACACAACTTCGCACTCGTTTCCGGTCATGCTGTGGAACCGCGGGACTATCCAGGTCCGTGCTTGACAGCTGTGTTTTTGTTGTCGATAACAGGGTTGAAATGATGTGTGTATGCATGTAACAGACTTTGAATAAGGAGATTGTTGACTTTGGAGACGATAAAAAGAATCCTGACCCCGCCATTTTGTGTCGATTCAACTTCGATAAATTGGAGAGATGGAGCAGCTATAGCGGGGCCGACAATGCTAGTGACGTACTGTTCGAGTGTGATTCATCGTTGCCCGTCGACGTTGTGTTCTTCGGAAGTCCGCGTTTCCGACACATCGAGCTCACGGTCAAGTACGGTAACCTTTCCGACATTGCCGATGCCGACGAAGCTGACAGCATCGCAAATGAGTCAATCAGTACTTCAGATCAGTGAGTTCCATGCTCCAACGGCGATGCCTATCATTTGTGAACGCATCTCACGCGGTTTTAACTCTCAACACAGATCTGCGGCTGCGAAACCCGAGAAGAAGTACATTTTCTGCCAAGAGTCACTCAAATTGCAGTATACTGTGCGAGATCCGCTTCGCATTAACAGTGTCCGCCTCGCTCCTGCATGCAAATCAGGAACACTGGCACTAGAGGTATGGCGTCTGCCCCACTGCGCAAGCTGCATTCAGACGACGTGAATGGCGAGTGCCTGTGTGTATGTGCGCACTGTGGCTGTTGGCAGGCATTCCGACAACACAATGCTTCGACAGCGAATGACGACGAAAACGGCCAAGTTTTGTTACACTTAACCGCGGAAGACCACTTTTTGGCCGTGTGCGACGTTGAGAATACCTCCGAGCAGCACGATTTCCAGTTTTCGTTGGTGTCCGCAGGTCTGGAGCACCAACATACTGATTCCGTGGGCACGGGCTCCATCGGCCGGTCCCCTGCGTCGCCGCAGCGCTTAGATGAGAACACGCACTTGATTCGTGCTCGATCAAAAATCGTTTGCACGTTGCGACTACCTCGCCGCAGTCTCGAATGTGCCCCCATCAACGGAATGGACACGGTAGACCAACTGCTTGAGAAGAGACTTCGTGAAAACCTGTGCCTGCATTGGACACTGCAGGGTTCGCGTTCGGGGACAACCACAGTACCCCAGACAGCGATCGTGACAGGTGCGTGCGTGTTTGTCGTCCCGTGAGTAGACGTGCCGCCGGCGATTAAATCTATTCTACTTTCTAATAGGAGCACTGCATTCGTTGCTGGCGCCAGTCGTTCCGCGGCTCCATTTCCGATGTTTGTCGAGCGACGTCGAACCGGACGCTCCGGAGTCATCGAAAGCTGCTGGAGGGCACGTATTTGCTGTTGTTCCTTCGTGCACGGCCTGCTTTTTGTAACAGTGTATGGTGGCATTATAGAACGCTGACCGAAGTTGCGTCGTCGACGTTGTCGGCGTTGGATGTTGCCTTCGATTTCCGCACTGCAGAACAATTCGACGTGGTACGCTGCCGACAAGTTGTGCCTTGTTAAGTCCTGTTGTCTCACTGATGTTGTTTGAATGCCGTGGCAGGATCGCCAAGATGCGACCCACGGAAGTGTTGACGTTTGTGTATTCCAACGCAGTTTATTCAGGTGCGGATGCCATTCTTGCACTTCGTGAGCGTTCCAGTGCCTTATGTCACCGATGCTCATGTTTTACGTCGTAGTGGGTGCAACAATGCGATGCAAGACAATGTCGCTTGCGTCGGCCCAACAAAGTTTGAGTTTGATGTCCCAAAGAAACATTCACATGAAAACGGTTCTCAGATTTTCCAAGCACGCGTCCCAATGTTTTTCATGGTTCCAGGCCACTATTGTGTCGCCGTCCGCATCGCATTGTCGTCAAAGACGAAGGATCAGGTTCGTCGTGCTCCAGCTGTTTATGGCACATTTTTGCATTCCGGCGTAATTGTGGTTGTTTTTGTGTTGATGCATTGTTGCAGGCGACATACGTGTGCTATGACACTGCAGAAGTTGATGTTATGTGAAAATGATGGCTTACATGGGGTTCCGTCCTGTAGGGCGGTCGCACGATAGTCGAGCCCAATGTGACATCCACGCAACTGATTCACCGCGTTGACGTGCGCAGCTTTTGGGCATTCTTTGAATTTTTATAAAACAATATCTAAAGGTGTTATCCGCAGGCAGCCCTCGTTCTTACTGGGTAGAGCCAGTCTTGCGTTGTAAAGCCGAAGATATTTCTATGGCAAATTCTCGGACGACCCGGTTCAATTCTACTTTTGACACCTGTGCTGTCGCGATGTCATCTCCCCGCACAATTCTAGCAGACATATGCACAATGTCTCATAGCTAGCAACGCAAAGGCCGGGCCAAACAAGGCGATGCAACTTACCCAACATCGAATTGAATTTGACCGGCGATGGCCTGTTGTAAGTCTTGCGGTCTGGCAGTGAACCAGTTCAACGTGAATGAGCAAACGGTTCAAGATTGGCAACTCTACAAAACTGTGTGGTACCTGGTAACAGGGGTTTCGTTTACAGACAGGATAATATCCCCGTGCCGAATTCCTGCACAGCACGCCACAATTGAGCGAGACGCCAGCTCGCAAAGGTGACGTTGACCGCACACAAACCAGCGTCCAACAGCGGAGACGGTTGCAGGTTCCCGGTGTTGCAAACTGCTTGAAGATAAATCGGCAAGTAAACGTTTCCGTAGCAGATCTACATTGCAAAGGCCATTGTTAGTTCCGCAGGCTGTGAACAGCAAATTGACGAGTGGCGATCATACTTTGCGTGTTTTGGTCAGCAGAGATCCAACTCTCGCCGACGTCGACGGCCGAGTCACTGCTAATGTTTCTACTCGCCCATTTGCGATCAACTAGTCAACACACGAAGCCAGACGATGAGAGGTACAAAGGGCTGCAGTGCAAGGTGAGCAACTGGCTCGACATACACGACGAATTACTGTTTCCAACTTCAACACTGTAAGAGCATCCCTGCTACTCGATAGCTGCACACAACGAACGATCAGAAAAGGGCAGTGGCGTTGTCCAACTCGGCAGTTGTGCAACAAAACCTTGGAGTATATTTTGTTGGCGGAGTATTTTGGCTTCGGAGACGACAAACTTTTCGGCGACACAGAGCGCGGGCTGGACGTGGACGCTGCCGCCGCTGCTTTGGCGCGCTCGACAGCTTTCCGCATTTTGTTCACAAGCTGCACGCAGATGCCGACAGCGCGCATCATTGCATCAATGGCATCCATCTTGAGTATCGATGGCCTAGCAACAAAGCAAAATACGAACTGTCAGGTGAGGCCACCTCGCGACTGTGTGACACCAGTCGACAAACCTGTCATGGCGATCTGGTGAAGTGGCTTCGCCAGCTCCGCGCCGCACGGGCGGAGTTCCAGCGCCAGAGAGGCCACCGGTTGGCGATGTACCCCATCCTGCAAAATGGCCCATAATTCCAGATGTTTGCTCCAACTTCAAGTTCCGGTTTTCCGGGCCCATGAAGATATCCAGAAATTCAATGGTGTGGTTCACGCGGAGCACCTGACATCGAACAACACGACAGCACATACATTTCAAACTTGACTTGCAAACAAATGCACGATAACGGTCCAAGAACAGGCCGAAAATTTCGTACGTGGGCTTGAGCAAAGCAGTACCCCAACACTGCATTGTATTCGGACTGCGTGATGCCGGGAAAAGTTGGCGTGTCCATGGGAAATCCTGTGGCGCTGGCTTCCTCAATGAGTTCAGGGTTCTCCTTGCATCTGCTCTTGGCAGCTAGCCAAGCTGATTTGATATCATTCACGATCGTTTGACTCAGAAGCGCAAATGTTTGACCCATCAAATTTGGCACTTTTTGATCTGAGAACATGGACCGCAATTGTTGCACCGCCTTAGCCAGTGGCTTGCTACCGGCTTGTGATCCCGCCACGTTTGGATCCTCGTCTCGTGGTTGCGCAAACGCACTCCGCTGCGCCAACTTGAACACACCATCAACCGATGGAGCAAAATCAGCAAACGCGAAGCCATGCACGACGTCCACGAATATGTGCCGCCACTCTTCGTCGAGTTGGCCCTCGCGCTTCGCTGACATCCGTTGATACAAGAACGGAAATACGAGGCCTTCTACCAAGCTTTTGAATGTGGATCGCATCTCCATTGTTTGCGCGGAAATACTACGACTGTCCGTCTGCTCACTGCCTCCTGGTTTCTTATTTGCTTGTGACGACAAATTTGCAAGAAGACTTGACCCGAAAAATGTACGGTCTGACTTGTTTGGCTTCGTTGTAGGCGGACTGCTCATGGCGTCGTCAATGAACCTCAACAATTGATCCGTATAAGCGTCAATCATGGCATAGATCTGGTGGCTGTCCCGTTTCTCGTCGTTGAGTAGGTCTTTGATAAGCACTTCCATGACTTGCCCATGCATCGTGCGTGTGTCCACTAGCAGCGTCTTAAACATTTTCTGCAACTCCGCCTCAGAAGCACTCCATTGTCGCGCTCTTTCTGCAATCTTGAGTAGTTCCTGCGCACGAATTTTCCGAGATCTGGGCAGCAGATCTTGCCGCACTGTTGCAGCAACTGAATCCATTTCCGCAAGTCGGTGGTTTGTGGCATGGATCATCTCACGAAGGTCATGTACAACTGTGTCCTGCGCGAACAACTCTTCGGGAGACTGAAAAAATGAGTCGGCCCACGAGCGAAATGTGTTCTCAAACCCTGGCACTTGTTCAAGTTTGGCTTGCTGTTGCACAACGGCATGAAGCTGTTCTGTAATGAGTGTCGCAGTGAAGTGATGCAATTGCTGCATGTTGCGAAGCCGCTCTAATCTGCTATCCGATCGCCTGTGGAAGAATGGGGCATGACGGCTCATCCCCCAATTGTCTAAAAGCACTTGAACAAGATCCCACTCTTTGGATGCAAAATCTATGGCATTCTGGAGGAAAGTCGCGAGTTTTTTTCTGGACTCAAACGCCTGCCGTAGCTGATCTTCGTACTGGGACAAGCTTCGTCTACAGTTGTTCCGGGTCAGTCGAAATGTCCATCCACCATTCTTGCCACTAAACCGGCTACGACGGAATTTTTGACGATCTTGTCGAAGTTTTTTATACTCGTTGTCGCTGTCCAAGAATGGATCTTGCGCCTCAATTGAGTCCATGTCTTGAGCTACAGCAAAACAACCCGTGTGAGATATCAGTTTCCACACAAACATAACAAGCGGATCGCAAACATAGACAACCTCGCGGAGCCCTTCTGTTGCCGGGGTCATCCCCGAACTCGCTGGCGTATGGGCGTACGATGAGGTCAACTTGAACAAGAACTGTACTGCTCGCGACCATTTCTTGTTCAGCCTCAATTACATATCCAGTGAGATCAAATTTGACTCGAGGGGTACGAGAAACGATTTCATCCATGGTAGAATTGTCCAGGTTGAAGAAGTCAGTGTCATGAGGCGAATTCCCAAACGCATCCGGTTGTTCGTGCTGGTGTGCCCGTCCCGACAACACAGACTGATCTGAATCATACATTTCCGCCGGTCCGAGCGCGGAGAGTTCACGTGCCCTTGCAAGTAATCCCCGGCTCTGCCGTTTAGGAGCAGAATGATGTTGGGGACGGCCCAAAGGAACGTCGCCAGGTTCGGCGCGAGACTGTTGCGCGGCGCTAGACGCCACCCCACCTTCTACTCGGCTACTCGAGCCAGCATTCACAGCTGCACCTGCAGCTTCACGTTCCTGCCTGTCAGCAGCTGCTGCTACTTCCGCGGCTATCTCTGCTGACGCGTCGTCTCCCCCTTCCAGCAGGAACGCCGCCGCACGGTTCAGGTCCCCTCCGCATGCGTGCAGTGCACGAACACACTCGCCGCGGGCGAATCCCATTTCCATAAGCTGCGACACCAAATCGTTTGCCTCACCAGCTGAGTTGTCTATCACTTCTGCTCCGATGACTTCTGCCGTTACAACTTCGGGCCGTTCACGCTCTTGTTCAACTTCGCGTCGTTCGCGCTCTTGCTCTTCGGTCGCGGGTTCATTGACACCACGTGCCAGCAATTGCTCATTTCGTGCCGTGTCGGTCGCAATGCTGTCAATCGTTTCCGGAGGCCGAGGATCCAGACCAAGAGATTCAGCAGTAGCTGGCTCATGCCATTGCGACAGCCCTGTTTCTGTGTTGTACCAATAATCCTGCCCAGAAGCATCGTCGAAGTACTTCACCCAATTTCCATTCTGCGCGCTCGATGCACCTGAAGTCGCTTTGCCGTCATTGCCATCCTCCATTTGCCCACTACCATCGTTTGTTATGGTCAAATCAACCACGTTGTCCCATAGAACCTTCTCGAGGTCACCACTGTCATCGAACACCACCTCAACAAAGCTCAAACCATCCTCAGATTTTGCTATTGAGGTGACGGTTCCAACACGGTTCCCATCGTTTGATGCATCTTTGACAGCAACGCGAGTCCCAACTGCAATTGGGTTATTGCTACTGCTGCTTTGTGCTTGTCTTCGCCATCCACCTCCCTGTTGCTCCCAAAATGATATTATGGCGTCTCGCAAACTAGCTAACTTCGGATCGGTGATGTTGATCCCTAAAGTTGAGAAATCGTCGATCGTGAAGTTGACAATATCTCCACCTTCAATGCACTCCTCCAACGCCACCTTCGCAGCAATACTGTTGTCGATTCCACAATCGTGCAGAAAAGCAGCGAGGTCATGACCGCGTAACCGGCCTAAATTCGGTGTGTCCGACGATGTGTGGGGGCTTGGACGAGCGTGGGATGGGGAAACGTGCTCCTCTTGAACCAAATAGTCCGAAAAGTTGCGCAGAATCCAAGATATATTCCTTACTGTGTCTGTGGGCAGAGCGATGTTGTCAACCAATGCCATCCGATATGCTTGTAGCAGTGCAAGGTAGGATGCCTCATCACGATTGATATGTGCGATCGCAATCTTCTCTTCCAGATTAACAATGGTGGCCTTGAGTACGAGATGGCTGTCGTCGGGAGTACTTGGTGCTGCGATCTGACTGCTGTGAGCCCCACTGGTGTCACTAGGAACACCAGCAAGTGAGGTCTGAGCTTTACCCTCAAGCGCGTCACCGAACGCAAGGATCTCAGGTTGTATGCCTTCGTCTCCCCCAGTCACATCGCCGGCACCAAGTAGCTCACGCATGAGTTCTGCCTCCGCCAGAGCCGCTTGCCGTTCTTTTTCCGACAATTCCGTTGAAGCCGGAGCCGGAGCCGGAGCCGGAGCCGGTGTTGTTGCGGAAGCATTCGGCGACAGCAGAGTTGGGGAAGTTGGCTGGCTTGACCTCTCGATAACAGAGTATGCAGGCGGATCTGGGGCTGAAGATGGCATATTTTGGCCTTCATATGCTGGCGGTGCATCCAAAAATGGTTCGGAATCAACGGCGTGTTGCGGATCGAACGAACGAGTATCCGGTGACTGTGGGTTGGAGTGAAGCACAGCATCATACGCTGGAGGCGGTGGAAGATCCACACTTCCATCACTGTAGAGAGGTGGTGGAACTGCTGGTGCGGGCAACGAAGAATCCATGTTACGCGAACTTTTGACGGTATAATCGTCGTCAACTGATGCTGTACCCGTGATGCGCTCGATTTCGATCTTCTCCACCGCAACAGGCTCCGCTCCACCATGTTCCGCAGGGATACTCCCAGCAGTAGTCCTTAATGCCGGCACCCTCGCAGCAGTATGCCGTTGCGCTTGTGCATCCTCAGCAGCAAGGCGATCCGCTTCGGCCTTCTCGACTGCGAGTCTTTCGGCCTCCGCTCTTTCGAATGCGGTACGCTCAGCCTCCGCCTCTTCAAATGCGACGCGCTCAGCCGCTGCCTTCTCTGCGGCGAGACGTTCAGCCTCCGCTTTCTCCGCAGCAAGACGTTCCGCTTCTGCCTGCTCTGCGGCGAGGCGCTCAACCTCCGCCTCCTCAGCAGCAAGACGTTCCGCTTCTGCCGTCTCGGCGGCGATACGCTCAGCCTCCGCCTCCGCAGCAGCAAGGCGGACCGCTTCAGCCTTCTCCGCGGCGACACGATCGGCCTTCGCGTTTTCGAACGCAATGCGCTCAGCTTCTGCCTTCTCAGCAGCAACGCGTTCTGCTTGTGCCTTCTCCGCCGCGATACGAGCAGCCTCCGCCTTCTCAGCAGCAACACGTTCAGCTTCAGCCTTCTCTGCGGCGAGACGTTCGGCCTCCATGTTTTCGAACGCGATGCGCTCAGCCTCTGCCTTCTCTGTGGCAAGACGTTCGGCCTCTGCCTTCTCCGCGGCAAGGCGTTCAGCTTCAGCCTTCTCTGCGGCAACACGTTCGGCCTCCGCTTTTTCGAACGCGATGCGCTCGGCCTCTGCCTTCTCTGCGGCAAGGCGCTCCGCTTCTGCCTTCTCCGCCGCGATACGCTCAACCTCCGCCTTCTCAGCAGCAACACGTTCAGCTTCAGCCTTCTCTGCGGCAAGACGTTCGGCCTCCGCTTTTTCGAACGCGATGCGCTCGGTCTCTGCCTTCTCAGCAGCAAGGCGCTCCGCTGCTGCCTTCTCCGCCGCGATACGCGCAGCCTCCGCCTTCTCAGCAGCAACACGTTCAGCCTCAGCCTTCTCTGCGGCAAGACGTTCAGCTTCCGACTTTTCTGTAGAAACAGGCTGGGTATCCACCCTCTCGGCTACAGCGCAACTGCTCGCAACAGAACCTCCATTCGTGCGTTGTGCAGCAGCTATTCTTTCCGCAGCAATTCGCCGAGCTCTTGCCTTGGCAGCAGCTATCCTCTCAGCGATAGTTATGCTTCTGGATGTTGCGGGGCTCGCTGCTGCCGGTGGTGGCGCGGATACCCGAGCTGCTACAACAGGAAGACTTTGCGTCTCCGTTTCCGCCGCTACCACGGCTGAGTAGGGTGGCGGGGCATCGTTTTCTCGCGGGGTGTAAGCCGGTGGTGGGGCGAGCGACGTCGACTGCCGTTCTGGAGGCGGGAGACCGGGAGCAACTCCACGCTGTTGAGTTGCGGTGGTCGTTGCAGGTTCGACCAACTGTTCGTGCAAAAGTGCATTGAGAATGTCGTCATCTGATCCGTTTGTGTCGACCGCAGGAGTTTCCGATAACGGAGCGGTGGCGTCGGAGCCTTCAAACTCACCCAGCAAACTGGAGAGAATATCATCGTCGGACATTTTTGACTCCCAACGGCGGCGGACCACAAGTCCACGGCCCTTGCGGGTGTACGTTTCCCGGCACCCCAATAGTTTCTACATTGTAATCGTACGAAAGCGGATTTTATTGCGCTCAAACGAATATGTTCCACTAAATGCGTGCGGCAAAGAAATGAGACCAGCAGCCAACGAAACGCCAGTCTCTTGACTGCTCAACCGAACTGGTGAACCATTGGTTCAACCTACCAAACCGATGACTCCGTCTTTTTATCGCACCCAACACATCCAACCACGGCGACGACGAACGACGAACGACGAACGACGAACAACCACTGCGACGACCGCGACGACGGACGGCTAGCGACGAACGACGAACGACGAACGACGAACGACGAACGACGAACGACGAACGACGAACGACGAACGACGAACGACG
>ENA-OWNT01002252-OWNT01002252.1-seawater-metagenome-genome-assembly--contig:-NODE-2252-length-20637-cov-10.809047_pt1 | contig 20637 bp, 17 predicted proteins | sample MGYA00238136_ERZ651165 | MGnify/ENA primary metagenome ERZ651165 (study PRJEB26861, sample SAMN08777766) | seawater metagenome | isolation source: coastal seawater | place: USA: Florida | collected...
AACACGAGGACCGAGTAGCGTCTCTTCAAATTGATATTCGCGAGTCATGTCGATCTCGTCAGAAGATAGACCGCCTTCAGGACCAATTAATAGACGAACTTTTTCAACAGGTGTTGGCAAGGTGTTGATTGAGTACTTCGCACGTGGATGCAGGTTAAGCTTCAAGCCGTCGTACTCTTCTTGGCACCACTCTTCTAAGCTCATGATAGGGCGAATTTCAGGTACTACGTTGCGACCGCACTGTTCACACGCACTGATCGCAATCTTCTGCCACTGAGCTAGCTTCTTCTCGAAACGTTTTTGGTCTAATTTCACGCCACAACGCTCAGAGATCAGCGGTGTAATTGTATTCACGCCAAGTTCTACTGATTTTTGGATGGTGAACTCCATCTTATCGCCACGCGAAATGACCTGACCAAGGTGAAGGTCAAGCGGTGACTCAATGCTGCTTTCTACGCGTTCAGAGATCTCAACCATCACATTCTTTTTGCTGACTTCGCTGATGACAGCTGGGAATTCAGCACCGCTGCCGTCAAATAATAGGACTTCTTGACCTTCTTTCATACGCAGCACACGACCAATGTGACCTGCTGCATCGTCGCTTAGAGCAATGATGCCAAGTTGTTGAATGGTTTCTGGATGATAAATTCGAGGGATACGCATAGTGTTTCGATTTCCTGCATACGCGAGTGTTTAGACACTAACATGGATGCTTTCTACCGAAAAAACAAGGGGCAAGAGGCGTTTCCATTCCAGTAAATGACAACGCCTCGAATAGTGGAGGTGTACTGCGGTAATTACGGGAAGAATTACAGTGCGCGACAAGCCTCTTGAACGAATGGGTTGTGGTTGCCTTGAATCTTAGCAATGCGTTCATCACGCTCACATTCCCACTTATCTACAGGGTAGGTTTTGTTCCAAGCACTCATCAATTGAGTCTGCTGCTTCGAAAGTTTAAAACCGTATTCTTTGCTCATGTACAGGTAAGTACGCGCAATTGAGCCGCGTGCGCGATCGGGTGGCATGACTTTACGCTGCTTAAAGTTCACTTGCATTTCACAACGACCGTAGCTGACGCCATCCATGCCATTCCACTGACTGAAGTTGTAGTTAGAGCGGTCACCATTGACTTCGCCGATGGCAGGGGTCAGATTGTGCAGATCCGCTTCCATCAAACGGAACTGTTGGTCGTGGCGTGAACAGTTTTTACGACCACCGCTTTGCCAGCATTGCAACTGATGACCGAACTGCCACGCTGGGACCACATGTTCCCATTCGATACGTGAGGCGCGTTTTTCTTGTTTACGTACCTGATAACCACAAGAGTTGAGATCCGGGACCCCTTTTTTGCCCTGCCAGTTAATGACGCATCCGCAATAAAAACTGGTGGGATTGTCCTGATAGATTTTTACCGCGGCTCTTTTGGCACTGGAGAAGGAAGAGGGTGGAGCCGCATTGACGGCGAAGCAAGTCAGGGCACATACCATGCCGCAAAGTAAAGATCGTAATGTCATGATAAAAAGTCTTAGAAAAGTATGACTTTTTTCAGTCTACCACGCATTTTTCTGGATGAGGTTACAAAAGCGTACATCAGACTTTAGTGATGGGCACAGTGTCGCGGAATTAAGACATGTCGAATGGGCGGCGTGAGTTAACTGAGTTGGGTTCCGGTAAAGCGCAGCGTTTCCTGGCAGCGCTGACAGCGGTAGCTGGCCTGATGACGCAGCACCTTGTTATGACGGCGGATGGTGAGCGGGTAGTGACTGCAGGCACAACGGTATTCAAAGGTTTGCCCTTGCACTGATGTGGTGGCAAAGCTGTGAGTGGTACGGGCACTGACGCCCAATACCTGCTCCATTACCGCCTGCCATTCTTTGCCATGCGGGCGAACCCGGCCGTAGATTTGGTGAGTTATCAGATGAGCCACTTCGTGCGGGATCACTTCATCCAGAAACGCCTGACGGTTTTCGGCAAACAGGATCGGGTTAAGGCGGATTTGGTTCAGCTGCAGATAGGCTTTTCCGGCCGCTTTCCCCCGCAGTTTATAGCTGACCTCGGGGTGGGGGAAGCGACGTTGAAAGGTTTGCTCTGCCAGATGCAAACAGTGTGCTATCACTTTCTGTGCCCGGTAATCCCATTCTGTGTCCACGTTGCCCCCAATAAATTAACGCCCCGGCCAACTGGCCGGGGCGAATTTTAACACCATTGCGGTGGACGGGGCGGTTTTCTTATTCAGGATGATGTTTTTTCTTAATTGTGGCGTGGTAACCATGCCAGGTGGCGTAACCCAGAATTGGCATGGTAAACAGCATACCTATGCCAAAGGTGGCGAAGCCAATCAGGATGCCGCCACAAATAATGGCTGCCCAGACTATCATGGCCGGAATATTGGAACGGACCGCATTGAAGCTGGAGAAGACGGCGGTCATCATGTCAACCCGGCGCTCCATCATCAGTGGGATAGAAAACGCGGAAATACTGAATACGACCGTGGCCAGTACCAAGCCGACCAGAGAACCGATCACCAGGAAGGGCATGAATTCAGTCAGCGGGGCACCTTGTACGGACGGGTAAAGGGCATGCAACAGAGCCGCGATGCGCATCCAAAAAATCATGCACACGGCCAGTAGCACCGCAAACGCCCATTGCGAGGTGGAGTTGCGACCGATGGCTTTCATGGAATGCAACAGACTGGCCCGATGGCCTTTTTTTTGTTTCGTAAGAAATGAATGTGATTTGCTTCACAACTTCCTAGCAAGAAGATCTGCGCGTCCTTAGCTCAGCTGGATAGAGTACCTGGCTACGAACCAGGCGGTCGGAGGTTCGAATCCTCCAGGACGCGCCACATTATAAGCCCTGCTAGAAATAGCAGGGCTTTTTTATTAACATCTCTCTAACATTTTTGAAACATCAATGTTACAACCCTCTGTTTCTTAAGTGATTTTCCCAATTCTTTTATCTACATCCCAGTAACGCACAATGTTTTGTCATAACGTCATAAAACACACAGTTATTTATGCTCAATTGACCGAATATTGCAGATTTATGTGATTTGTGTGACGAATAATTCCCTAGATTTGTGCATTATCGTCAATAGCTCCTTAAACAAAATTGACAAAGTTTAACCAATCGAGATAATCCTAAGCCTCTTGTCAGGATTTTACTGTATGTTCTGGCAACAAGAGCACCGGCATCATGCCGGTATACGTTAGTGTTTATCTATCGTCATGAAGATGATTTTCGAGAGGCCTAATGTTGTTGTCAGGATGACAAAGAAAGGATGCAAAAATGGATAATATTGGAAGCCTGCTAGTAGACGCTGCAACCCTGATGCTTACAGGGATGGTTGTAGTGTTTATATTCCTCACTATTCTTGTCTACCTCGTTCGGTTGATGTCAAAACTGGTGCCAGAAGAAGTGCCAGAGCCGATCGCTACACCTAATCAAAATAACAAAGTTCAATTACCATCTTCTGCTGTTAGCCCTAAGGTTGTTGCGGCCATTTCCGCAGCGGTACATCAGTACCGTACCTCTGCAGCTAAGTAGCATTTGATAGGATTTAAAAGGAGTTAATGAGCATGTCTAAACCACTAGCTTTAACAGACGTGGTCCTTCGTGACGCCCATCAGTCGTTATTCGCGACTCGTATGCGTCTGGAGGATATGTTACCTATCGCTGAAGAGCTCGATAAGGTCGGTTACTGGTCTCTGGAAACATGGGGCGGTGCGACGTTTGATGCTTGTATTCGATTCTTGGGCGAAGACCCGTGGGAACGTCTGCGCGCATTGAAGAAAGCGATGCCGAATACCCCAATGCAAATGTTGCTACGTGGCCAGAACCTATTAGGTTACCGTCACTATGCTGACGATGTAGTAGAGAAATTTGTTGAACGTGCTCATGCCAATGGTATGGATGTATTCCGTATCTTTGACGCGATGAATGACGTTCGTAACTTTGAAAAAGCAGTTAAGGCTGCTGTCGATGTTGGCGCTCACGCACAAGGTACACTCTCTTACACAACCAGCCCTGTTCATAATACGGATACATGGGTTGATTTGGCGAAGCGTCTGGAAGACCTTGGCTGTCACTCGCTATGTATCAAAGATATGTCTGGTCTGCTTAAGCCATACGAAGCAGAAGATCTGATTTCACGTATTAAGGCTTCATGTGATGTGCCGCTAGCACTGCACTGTCATGCGACAACGGGTCTTTCTACCGCTACGGCAGTAAAAGCTGTTGAAGCTGGCGTTGATATTCTTGATACCGCTATTTCGTCAATGAGCTGTACTTACGGCCATACTCCAACTGAAACCGTTGTTGCTATGCTGCAGGGTACTGAGCGCGATACCAATCTTAAGCTTGATCAGATTGAACCAATTGCCGCTTACTTCCGCGAAGTTCGTAAGAAGTACGCTAAGTTTGAAGGTCAGCTGAAAGGTGTTGATTCACGTATCCTCATCGCTCAGGTTCCAGGTGGCATGCTAACCAACATGGAAGGCCAGCTGAAAGAGCAGGGTGCCGCGGATCGTCTTGACGAAGTGTTGGAAGAGATCCCACGTGTTCGTCAGGATCTTGGTTACATTCCACTGGTTACCCCTACCTCTCAGATCGTTGGTACACAGGCGGTGATCAACGTGCTGACTGGTGAGCGCTATAAGAGCATCACTAAAGAGACTGCTGGCGTACTGAAAGGTGAATATGGCGCAGCACCTGCGGAAGTGAATGCTGAGCTACAGGCTAAAGTGCTTGATGGTGCTGAAGCTATTACTTGTCGTCCTGCTGATTTGCTTGAAGCAGAAATGGATAGTTTGACTGATGAGCTGCTAGCGAAAGCGAAATCTGACGGCATCTCATTGGCTGAGGATACGGTTGATGATGTCCTAACATACGCACTGTTCCCTCAGGTAGGTCTTAAGTTCCTTAAGAACCGTCATAACCCTGATGCGTTTGAACCTGCTCCTGGTAAAGAGGAGCCTGCGCCAGTAGCTGCTCAACCAGCACAAGGTGGCATCGAAACTTACAGTGTTAAAGTTGACGGTCAGGTTTACGATGTTGAAGTTGGTCCACAAGGCCAGTTGACTTCTGTCGCTCCTGCGCAGCCAAGTACTAATGCGCAACAAGCGGCTCCTGCTGCACCAGCCGGTAACTCTGAAACGGTTCCTGCACCGCTAGCGGGTAACATCTTCAAAGTGAATGTTCACAGCGGCGCTCAGGTAGCAGAAGGCGATGTCCTGTTAATTCTTGAAGCGATGAAGATGGAAACGGAAGTGCGTGCTGCTCGCGGTGGTATCGTCCAAGATCTACACGTCAAAGAAGGTGATTCTGTGACTGTTGGTGCTCCACTACTTAGTTTAGCGTAAGGGAGTAGCATGGAAGGATTAATGACCCTTTGGTCAGAAACAGGGATCGCCAACTTCGAGTTTGGCCAGATCTGTATGATCTTGGTTGGTTGTACACTGCTGTTTTTGGCGATTCGTAAAGGATTTGAGCCGTTACTACTATTGCCGATTGGTTTTGGTGCCATCTTAGCTAACATTCCTAATGCTGGCTTTACAGAAGAGGGCGGTCTGCTCTACTACGTTTACTACGTTGGTATTGAGTCGGGAATTTTCCCACTGCTTATCTTCATGGGCGTTGGTGCAATGACTGACTTCGGTGCGCTTATCGCTAACCCTAAGACGTTATGGCTGGGTGCTGCGGCGCAGTTTGGTATCTTCGCTACCCTGTTTGGCGCAATCTTGCTTAACTACGTACCGGGTATGGAATTCAGCATGCCAGATGCCGCGTCTATCGCGATCATTGGTGGTGCTGACGGTCCGACGGCTATCTTCTTAGCAAGTCAACTGTCGCCTGATCTACTTGGTGCGATCGCCGTTGCAGCATACAGTTATATGGCACTGGTTCCGATCATTCAGCCACCAATCATGAAGGCGCTGACATCACCGGAAGAGCGTAAGATCCAAATGGCACAGCTACGTCACGTAGGCAAAGCCGAGAAGATCTTGTTCCCACTTGCGGTACTGCTGATGACAATCTTGTTCCTCCCTTCAGCTACCCCACTGGTTGGTATGTTCTGTCTGGGTAACCTGATGCGTGAAGCAGGTGTGGTTGATCGTCTGTCTAAGACTGCGCAAAACGAGCTGATCAATATTGTGACCATCTTCTTAGGTCTGGGTGTTGGTTCTAAGCTGCAAGCAGAAGAGTTCCTCAACATCGAAACTCTGGGTATCTTAGCGCTGGGTGCTGTCGCATTTAGTATTGGTACCGCAGGTGGTGTATTGATGGCTAAGCTACTTAATAAGCTATCGAAGGAAGATATTAACCCGCTGATTGGTGCCGCAGGCGTATCTGCAGTACCTATGGCCGCACGTGTAGTTAATAAGGTTGGTCTGGAGGCTAACTCGCAAAACTTCTTATTGATGCACGCTATGGGGCCTAACGTAGCTGGTGTACTTGGTTCTGCTGTTGCTGCTGGTATTCTGCTAGCGCTTGTTGGCTAGGTATCAATTCCGGTTAGTAATTGGTCAAATTGAGAGTAAGTGGTTAACTTGCTGGCAATAAATGGTATATATTCAAAGGGATGCTTTCGCATCCCTTTTTTTATATCGACAGGGAAATGATGAAATGGAAAACAAACAAATCGCAATCTCACAATTTGGTGATCCAGACGTTCTCGTTATTCAAACTTCACCAATTCCAGAACCACAAACTGGCGAAGTGTTGGTTAAAGTGCACTTCTCTGGTGTGAATCCCATCGATGTAAAAACTCGGGCAGGCCTTGGTTGGGCTGCGTCTCAGAATAAAGATAACCTACCATGGGTACCTGGCTATGATATCTCTGGGGAAATTATTAAGGTCGGAGAGGGGACTGAACGGTTTGCGCTTGGCGATAACGTCGCTGGTTTTATCGGCTTTCCGCTCTCTGGCGGTGGCTATAGCCAATATGTTTGTGTTCCTGAGGCGGCACTGAGCCTTGTACCGGATTCCATTACGCTTGAAGCGGCAGCAGCTCTGCCATTAGCGGGTCAAACAGCAGTGCAGGCACTAGACAAAGCTGGGGTGCAGGAAGGGCAACGCGTTCTGATTCTGGCGGGTGCCGGTGGCGTTGGTCATATTGCGATTCAGGTAGCGGTGGCAGCTAAAGCTGAAGTCTTTACTACTTGTAGTGAAGCGAATCTGGATTACATGGCGACCTTAGGTGCCCATGCGGTGAATTATCAGTTTGCACCAGTCTCTGAGCGAGTTGAAGAAGCGGATGTGTTGATCGATTTAGTCGGTGGTGATGCAGCTCTTGATGCGCTTAAATGCCTGAAAGATGGTGCTAAAGTGGTCACGGTTCCAACTTTGTCGGCTGAGCTTATTTGCGAGAAAGCAAAACTGTTAGGCTTTGAAGCGACAGGGATGCTTGTTGATCCAAACCCGGAACAACTGGATGCACTACTTTACATGGTGAGCGTCGGTCTGGTTAAAACTGAAATTCAACAGGTGTACCCACTGGATCAGGTGGTTGATGCGCACAAACAGATTGAAACAGGACATACAAGGGGCAAGATCTTGCTTGATATGCAATGTTAGAAGCGTTTAATAGCGCATTTGAATCTTTTGCACTTTGGTTTTCTGATTCGGCACTGTGGGTACTCTTTTTAAGTGGATTCCTCAGTGCCACTTTATTGCCCGGAGGGTCTGAGGCAGGACTGATTGCAACGCTGAGCCTGAATCAATACGCTACTTTCAACGTCATTGTTGTAGCAACACTCGGTAATACTCTTGGTGGTCTAACCAACTATTGGCTTGGATTGTGGCTACCAAATAGAACTCAAAACGAAAAACATGGTCATAAAGCCTTATTATGGCTAAATAAATACGGCTATTGGTCGCTTCTTTTTAGCTGGTTACCAGTGATTGGTGATCCGCTATGTTTAGCCGCTGGTTGGTTACGGATGCGCTTTTGGCCAAGTTTCTGGCTAATATTGATTGGCAAAGCACTCCGTTACAGTTTACTCGCTGCAGTTTTTTACGGTTTTTTCTAAGGGGATGTCATGAGAAAGATTTGGCTCGGTGCTATTTCTCTTGTCGCACTATACGGTTGTTCTTCCAATAACCTCTCTTCGGTACCTTTCTTTTCCTCCTTACCTGATGGTGTCACGCTTGTTGAAGAAGTGGAGGCTGAGCCTGGTAAGGCTATGATCCCGTACTCTAAGTACCAGTTGGATAATGGTTTGACCGTTATTCTTTCTCCGGATCACTCAGATCCACTTGTCCATGTCGATGTGACTTATCACGTGGGGTCAGCTCGTGAAGAAGTGGGTAAGTCCGGCTTTGCTCATTTCTTCGAACATATGATGTTTCAAGGCAGTGAGAATGTTGGTGATCAACAACATTTCAAGATCATTACTGAAGCTGGCGGAACATTAAACGGCACGACGAATCGGGATCGTACTAACTACTTTGAGACTGTACCGTCAAATCAGCTTGAGAAAATGCTGTGGCTGGAGTCTGACCGTATGGGCTTTTTGCTCGATGCGGTTTCGCAACGTAAGTTTGAAATTCAGCGTGATACGGTGAAAAACGAGCGCGCGCAAAATTATGATAATCGCCCATATGGCCTGATGTGGGAGAAAATGGGTGAAGCCATGTATCCAGAAGGTCACCCTTACTCATGGCAAACCATAGGTTACGTTGAAGATCTTGACCGGGTTGACGTCAATGACCTGAAAGCATTCTTCTTACGCTGGTATGGTCCGAACAATGCGGTGCTGACGATTGGTGGTGATATCAATGTGGATCAGACCTTAGAGTGGGTCAACAAGTACTTCGGATCGATCCCTAGCGGACCTGAAGTGAATCAGGCACCAAAACAACCAGCAAAATTGACACAAGATCGTTATGTCACTCTCGAAGATCGCATTCAGCAGCCAATGCTGATGATCGGCTGGCCGACCACTTACAATGGCGCGGAAGGTCAGGCATCACTGAATGCATTAGCGAATGTCTTAGGTAATGGTGCAAACAGCCTGTTGTACCAAAAACTGGTTAAGACTCAGAAGGCCGTTGATGCGGGCGCATTTCAGGATTGTGCTGAACTAGCCTGTAACTTCTACGTTTATGCAATGGCTCCATCGGGTGAGAAGGGGGCGTTAAAACCTCTCTATCAAGAGTTGATGCAAACCCTGGGTGAGTTTGAAGCTAAAGGTGTTGATCAAGCACGCCTTGAACAGATCACTGGTATGGCAGAAGCTCAATCAGTTTTTGCTTTGCAAAGTGTCCGTGGCAAGGTGTCACAGTTGGCATCTAACCAAACCTTCTTTAATAAACCTGACCGTATTCAGTCGCAGTTAGCCGAGATACGAGCGGTAACGCCAGAGTCAGTGATGGATGCCTACAAAACTTACGTTAATGGCCACCCTAAAGTTGCGTTGAGTGTTGTACCAAGAGGCAAAGCTGAGTTAGCGGCAGCTCCGGCCAACTTTGTCACTCCTGAGAGAACTCTACCTGCTTACCAGAAAGTGACTGAAGACCAACTTGCTTATCGCCGTGCAGAAGACAACTTCGATCGTTCAGTGATGCCTGAAGTCGCTGAAGGCGTTAAGGCACAAATGCCAGAGCTCTACCGTATCTACTTTGATAACGGTGCAGAAGTCTTAGGAACGGTCAGTTCTGAAACTCCAACGGTGCAGCTAGAAATTAGTTTCCCTGCCGGTGAGCGTTATGTCGCGAGGGGTAAAGAAGGCCTGGCTAACTTAACAGCATCCATGATGCAGGAGGCAACTCAGGACTCTAGCCTTGAAGAGTTACAAGCCCGATTAGATAAGTTAGGTAGTTCGGTTAGCGTGCAAGCGGGTAATTACACCACCAGCATTTCAATCTCTAGTTTAGAGAAAAACTTACCGCAGACGCTTAAAATTGCTGAAGAGGTACTGTTTAAACCTGCATTCCGTCAACAAGACTTCGACCGTATTAAGAAGCAAATGCTGGAAGGCATCGTTTATCAACACCAGAAAACCAGTTGGTTAGCATCTCAGGCAACGCGTCAGGTGCTGTTTGATGGCACGGTTTATCAGCGCTCAAATGATGGTACTCAGGCATCAGTAGAGAGTTTGACACTGGACGATGTTAAAGCCTTCTACAAACAGCACTATACCCCTCAGGGGGCACAAATTGTGGTGGTAGGCGATATCAATAAGAAGCAAGTTAAACAGCAGCTTGCCTTTATCGATAACTGGCAAGGGGAAGTCGCACCATTGCTGAGACCGCAGTTAGTTAAAGCAAATGAACAGCAAAAAATCTATCTGGTCGATAAACCAGGGGCGCCACAAAGTGTGGTACGCATGGTACGACTCGGACTGCCGTTTGATGCCACTGGAGAGGTTTACCTAACTCAACTTGCCAACTTTAATTTGGCAGGGAACTTCAATAGTCGCATCAACCAGAACTTACGTGAAGACAAAGGCTACACTTACGGAGCAAGTGGCTATCTGGCTTCAAATAGAGAGGTAGGTGCGGTCGTCTTTTCCGCTCAAGTACGTGCAGACTCGACAATTCCATCGATTATCGAGATGCGAAAAGAGCTCGAAACGTACAGCCAAAATGGCATGAGCGATGACGAAATGAAATTTTTACGCTTAGCGGTCGGTCAACAAGATGCACTAAAGTATGAAACGCCTTCACAGAAAGCCGGATTACTTAATAGTATTCTTGCCTATAGCCTTGACGAAGATTACCTCAAGCAGCGTAATGAAATTGTCGAAACGGTAAATAAGCAGACGCTAGATGAGTTGGCTAACAAGTGGTTTAACCCAGATGACTACCAAATTATTGTTGTCGGTGATGCTAAATCCCTCAAGCCACAGTTAGAAAGTTTGCAGATTCCGATAGAAGAGCTTGAAATCATCCGTTAGAGTACACATAACATAGTGCATAGCTAAAGGGTGACTTTGGTCACCCTTTATGAATTTGTTTAGCCAGTTTGGTTTAACGACCAAACCATTGATATAAGCGAACCTCATTTTGACTGAATTTGCTGCGCGACTTGAGCGAGTTGCACAAAACCCAGAAGTATTTAAGAGTTTTGGACGTGGTGTTGAGCGTGAAACACTGCGTTACCACCAAGATGGTCATCTGGCTACAACGCCACACCCGGAAGGGCTAGGTTCTGCTTACGCCAATAACTGGATTACTACCGATTTTTCAGAGTCACTGTTAGAGTTTATTACTCCGGTTTCTAGTGATATCACGACCCTGACGGCACAGCTTGAAGATATCCACCACTTTACACAGACCAAACTGGGTGAAGAGAAAATGTGGCCGCTTTCGATGCCTTGTTACGTTGGTAGTGAAGATGACATTAATCTTGCCCAGTATGGTGACTCGAACTCAGGGAAAATGAAAACCCTCTACCGTGAAGGCTTGAAACGTCGTTACGGTAGCTTAATGCAAATCATCTCTGGCGTTCACTTTAACTTCTCTTTCCCAGAAAGCTTCTGGCAACAACTACTGGGTGAGCAGAGTGAGCAGCAGCGTCAGGCAAGTAAGTCAGAAGCTTATTTTGGATTGATTCGTAACTACTACCGCTTTGGCTGGCTAATCCCATACTTCTTTGGTGCATCTCCTGCTTTATGCTCGTCATTTGTCCAGGGCAGAGATAGCAAGCTACCGTTTGAAAGTATCGGCGGTACACTTTATCTGCCTCATTCGACTTCGTTACGTATGAGCGATCTGGGTTATACCAACAGTGCTCAGAGTGCATTGAAAATTGGTTTTAATAGTCTGGACGAGTATCTGGATGGCTTGAACACGGCGATTCGCACTCCTTCAGAAGAGTTTGCAGAAATTGGCGTTAAAGTGGATGGTGAATACCGTCAGCTTAACAGCAACGTTCTTCAGATTGAAAATGAACTCTATGCCCCGATTCGTCCTAAGCGAGTAGCTAAGTCTGGTGAAAAACCGTCAGAAGCACTAGCACGCGGTGGTGTTGAGTATATTGAAGTTCGTTCTCTCGACGTTAACCCATACAGCTCAGTGGGCATCAATGAAGATCAAATTCGCTTCCTTGATCTGTTCTTAACATGGGCGGCACTCACAGAGTCAGAGCCAATGGACTACTGCGAACAAGCATGTTGGCGTGATAACTGGAATCGTGTGATTGTCGAAGGTCGTAAACCAGGCCTTGAGCTACAGATTGGTTGTAAAGGTGAAGTCCTTACACTGCAAGATTGGGCTAAGCGTGTATTCGTCGAGTTGGTTCAAATTGCAGAGAAGATGGATCAGGCAGTAGGTGGTGAAGCTTACCAAGCGGTTTGCTACAAACTTCTGTCGTGGATTGATAACCCTGAGCAGACTATCTCAGGCCAGTTACTCGAAGATACCAAGCGTTACGGTGGTTTAGGTAAAGTTGGCTGCGAGTTAGGTAAGGAGTATCGAACACAGCACCTCAACCATAACTACCGCACGTACAGTGAAGCTGAAATGGAAGACGAAGTGATTCGTTCACGTCAGGCTCAGTCTGAGGTCGAAGCGTCAGATAGCCAGAGTTTTGATCAATTTCTTGAAGAGTACTTCTCTTACTTAAACTCTTAAGGTCATAACGTGATAAGGAAATTAGCGGTAGTGGTGAGCATTGCCGTGCTTGGTGGTTGTGCTACAGCACCACCGAAGGATCAGTCTGACCTGTGTGAAATCTTTCGCGAGAAGCCAGGCTGGTATGACGACGCCGTTGATATGCAGGATGAGTGGGGTACGCCTATTCAGATATCGATGGCGTTCGTAAAACAAGAAAGCAGCTTTCGCCACGATGCGAAACCGCCTAAAGATTACCTTCTTGGTTTTATCCCATGGGGCAGAGTAAGTAGTGCTTACGGTTATGCTCAAGCGCAAGATCCAGCATGGGAAGATTTTCAAAAGGCGACCGGTCATGGCGGCTCAAGAACAGACTTCGCCGATTCGTTGATGTTTATTGGCTGGTATACCAGTGAAACACAGCGGCAACTGGGCGTGTCAAAGTGGGATGCTTACAATCAGTATTTAGCCTATCATGAAGGTCGAGGCGGCTATAAGCGTAAAAGCTATCAAGCAAAACCGTCACTAATTCGAGTTGCGCGCAAAGTCGAGCAGCAAGCAAAGGATTATGGTTGGCAACTTAAACAGTGCCGACAGGAATTAGAAAACAATACAAGCTGGTTCTTTTAGGTACCAGAGCAGTCACAATGGAGAAGGACAATGCCGTTATTAGATAGTTTTACTGTAGATCACACCCGCATGAATGCACCTGCGGTTCGAGTGGCGAAAACCATGACCACGCCAAAGGGTGACACCATTACGGTATTTGATCTGCGCTTTACTGCACCAAACAAAGACATCCTATCTGAAAAAGGGATTCATACATTAGAGCACCTTTATGCTGGTTTTATGCGTAACCACTTAAACGGTGACAGTGTTGAAATTATCGATATTTCTCCAATGGGCTGTCGTACTGGTTTCTACATGAGTCTGATCGGTACTCCACAAGAACAGCAAGTCGCTGATGCCTGGTTAGCGGCTATGCAAGATGTACTGAAAGTAGAAAGTCAGAACAAAATTCCTGAACTGAATGAATATCAGTGTGGTACTGCAGCAATGCACTCGCTCGATGAGGCAAAACAGATTGCTGAAGCGATTCTGGCCGCTGGTATCTCTGTAAATAAAAACGATGAGCTGGCGCTACCGGAAGCGATGCTCAAAGAGCTTAAAGTTGACTAATGTGTTGGCAATAAAAAAGGAAGGCGAAAGCCTTCCTTTTTTGTTTGTGGTTCTGTTCGTCTAATTCGCTTTCGGTAACACAACGACTTGAGTTTTTGCCCATATATCGTGAAAGCCACGTTTCTGTGGATCAAGTGGAACGGTAAAGTTCGCCAGACCAAAACCTGAAGTACCAATGCGAATCAGCGCCTGAGTAACTGACACAGGTCTGCCATCATTGCTACGTAAATGCAGTTTCCATGCGCGCATACCTAATGTCTGACCTGCTCTGGTCCAGAAGAAAACAAAGAAGTAAATCCAAACAAATGCCAGATAAGCAGTGTAAACCGGACTCCAGATAGGATGGTTAGTGAGAAAATCACTTACATCTTCAAAGCCACCGACATTAAAGATCCCCAGCGCCATCAAGGCATGTAAAACGGCGATAACAATACCAGCAGCCATCATTTCAACAGCAATGATAATAAGTCCATCGTAAAAGAGTGCCCCAAGGCGGCGAAACAAGCCTGCTGGTGGCAAAGTGTCAGTCGTTGACATAAAACCTACTTACCCAAATAAAATAAGGCGAAAGAATAAAGCTTCAATTTTAATCTGAAAAGAGAGCTTGCGCACAGCTTACCAATTTATGGCGATTTTATCGGCAAACGACAGGGAATTCAGTCTTTTGCACTTGCACGATCAATAAGCATACGTATAATGCCAAACATCAAAGGGCAATGCCCCAAGATGCCGGTGTGGTGAAATTGGTATACACGACGGATTCAAAATCCGTTGCCTTCGGGCGTGGCGGTTCAAGTCCGCCCACCGGTACCATACATAGAAAGGTCGCTTTTATAGCGGCCTTTCGTCGTTTTGGGCGTTTGGAAATGAACTGATGTTTACGGACGTTGCCTTCGCGGTGGCGGCAGGAATGCCTGTCCAATCAGCCCGCCCACCGGTACCATACATAGAAAGGTCGCTTTATAGCGGCCTTTCGTCGTTTTGGGTGTTTGAAAATGAACTGATGCTTTACGGACGTTGCCTTCGCGGTGGCGGCAGGAATGCCTGTCCAATCAGCCCGCCCACCGGTACCAAATTTAAATGATAAAGCCTCGACGTAAGTCGGGGCTTTGTTGTATCGGCGGTTTGTAAACTCAAGCCATCGTGACTTCAGCAATACCTCTCTTGCCTGCCCCTTTCTATTTTTGTGTATTATTGCTAATGGTTATCATTTCTGTCATGGATTCTGATACTATTCATGAATAATAATGGTAAAAGTATCAACAACTGATGTCTGGGAGGGCTTGTGGCTAAAGTAATGAATACGACGAAAACAGAAGCGAGCTTCAATCGCATCAGTAAAGTACTTTCTTATATTCACACTCACCTTGATGCGCCGCTTTCATTAGAGGAAATAGCGCAGCAAAGTTGTTGGTCTCGATGGCAGCTACAGCGAGTATTTCAAGCGGAAACAGGGCTTACCGTTGCTCAATACGTCAGAGAGCTGAAGCTAAGTAGTGCCGCCGAGTTGCTGTTAGATTCAGACCAACGCGTTATAGATGTTGCTCTGGCAAAGGGGTTTAACTCCGAGATTGCGTTCAGTCGAGCATTCAAACAGTTCTTTGGTCAGAGCCCGAGAGCCTATAGAAAAAACGCGCAACGTGTGGGTTTAAAAAAGCCGATTCAAGTTTCAGAAATGAACATCAACGGTTTTAATGCTCACACCTTTGTTGAAGTTCGGGTCGATACCAAACCTGACTTTATCCTCAAAGGCATCCACGGCGAAATAAAAGGGCTATTTTCCTTATCTCCTGATTTTTCCCGTGTCGTACCGCAATTGTGGAGCAGGTTAGAGTCAGAAACGAATAAGGTAGCGAAACCCAAGGGGCAGTTACTCGGAGTTGTCGATGTGACCAACGCAACTTTCGATGGAAGCAATATCCATTATTGGGCTGGAATAGAGCTAGGTAGTGAGGTGGCTATTCCGGTGCTACCGAGTATCGTCTCCCGTAATTTGAGTGTTCTCAATGTTCCGCAGCAGACTTATGCAGCAGTGAAACATAAGGGGCCAATCGAGACTCTGCCAAAAACGTTGCGATGGTTTTTACTTCACTGGCTCCCTAGTTCAGGGTATCGAGGCCTTGATGGTTATGAGCTGGAAGTTTATCCAGATAACTATCAGGCTGATTCTGAAAGCGCTGAAATGGAATACTGGGTACCTATTATTAAGGTATGAAACCTGACTGAAATGTCAGCCATCTCATCCGGTCGGTTTAAGTTGCACCAAATTGTTAACTTTGAGTTTGGGATATAAATATAATGCAAATGATATTTATTCTCAAAAGAACAAAGCATTGGTACTTAAGGACGACATGAATAACAAGATACTATTCAAGCGCTCAACACTGGCGCTCGCGTTGCTCGCTACATTTTCAGCCCCCACTTTAGCAGCAGATCAGGATAACAGTGACACAACTCAGCTTGAAACCATTACCGTTCTGGGTAAAGCGTATCGAAATACGGCGACTAAAACGGCGTTAACACCCGAGGAAACACCACAAGGAATTACGGTCATTGATGGTGAGCTGCTCGAACAACGTGGTGTTCAGTCGGTGTCTCAAGCTTTACGTTATGCATCAGGTGTGGTTACAGAGCAGAAGGGTGTCGCGGTAACCATGTATGATAACTATTCAATCCGTGGTTTCGATACTAATAACGTAAACTACTACGATGGCCTGATTCTCCCATATCTTCCAGGCTGGAATTTGCAGGCACAAATAGATCCGATTGCGATCCAACAGATAGAAGTCTTCAAGGGGCCAACATCTGTGCTTTATGGTTCTATGCCTCCTGGTGGCATGGTCAACATCATCGCTAAGAATCCACAGCAACAGCAGAGTACCTCGGTCGGGGTTACTACAGGTTCGCGCAACTTGTTAGAAGCATCCGTAGATACGTCTGGTCAAATTGCAGATAGTGACTTTTCTTACCGACTTGTCGCTCTTGCACGTAAACAAGACAGTCAGGTCGATGGAGCAGAGGAAGAACGTTATGTATTAGCACCATCGCTAGATTGGCAGGTTAGCGACAGAACGTTAATTAACTTCAACCTCTACTACCAAAATGATCCAGCGATGGGTATTAACTCTGCCGCTCCTCTTGAAGTCGTCCAGACTCAGTCTCCATCAATCTCTATGGGGGATGTGAACTGGAGTACATTCGAGCGTGATGTGCTTATGTTGGGATATAAGATCAACCATGAGTTTAATGATGATTGGTCATTGTTGCAGAATGCACGTTACATGGACGCATCTTTGTATCAAGAGAACACCTTCCATTACGATAGTGACTTTACCGCCTCAAGCGGCAGCTTAGTTAGACATCCGTACATTACGGAAGAGAACTCTAACAGTTTCGTCATTGATAACCAGTTGTCAGGTCGTGTTGTGACGGGAGAGTGGCAACATAATCTGTTACTTGGTGTCGATTACCAAAAGCTGGAAGGGGATTCTCTATATAAGCTATACGCAGCGAATGCTGAGTTTTATGCGTTTAATGCTTATGCGCCGGATAACAACTTACTCAACCGTGATCAGTTAACTCAGTCATATAAAGAAACTCATGACATCTCATATGAGCAACTTGGCTTCTATTTCCAAGACCAGCTTCGCTACCAGCGCTTAGTGTTATTGGCTGGTGGTCGCTATGACCTGTTTGAGTCATCTGATGATAAAGTCAGTACTACACCTGTGTATGACGGCAAAAATACCTCAGACCACAATCAGTTCTCTTATCGTGTCGGTGCATTGTATGAACTAGATAATGGTATCTCTCCATTTGTTAGTTTTGCGACTAGCTTCGAGCCTGCAGCAGGAACAGACGTCAAAGGCAACGCATTTAAGCCACAGACTGGAGAACAGTTTGAAGTTGGGATGAAGTATATGTCAGCCGATATGTCTAAGACATTCACGGCGTCTTACTTCCATATCACTAAGAACGACACCATCATTGCAGACCCTACGGATCCCACTTATCGAGCTAAGATTCAAGTCGGAGAGGTACTATCTAAGGGGTTAGAACTGGAAGGTCAGGCTTATCTAACGGATAGTTGGGATGTCCAGGCTTCATACTCTTACATTGATATGGAAGTAAAGCAGGCTTATGACCAAAGCCTGGTAGGGACGACACCAATCTATGTGCCAGACCATAGTGCTAGCGTTTGGACCAACTACTATTTAGATACAGGCGCTTTAGCCGGAGCGAGAATTGGCGGTGGTGCTCGCTATATGGGTGAGATGCAAATGGACGCATCGAATAGCCAGGGGAAAGTTCCTTCATATACAGTCGTCGACTTATCACTTGGCTATGATCTCGGTAATGCCAGCGAGTCTCTTTCTGGTGCTCAGGCTAATCTGATCGTAAACAACCTATTCGATAAAGAGTTCTACTCTTGTTATAACCAAGCTAACTGCTGGTTTGGTGCTGAACAGTCGGTTGAACTCAACATTAAATACGACTTCTAAACTCCATCAAATAGCAGCTCATAATGAGCTGCTATTTTTCCAACCCGACAAGCTCTCGTTATACCTTGGCTGGTGGGCGAGTTTGCAATTAATCCTTTCGACCTTAAACAGCGCAATCGAGCCTGACAACACTTCATTCTCTGTCATCACTAATTCGGCATATAAAAAGGGGAATTGCTAAAATTTTCTGTGACTTAGTGAAAACTTGTCTATCTTTAAAATAACTATATGGAGATAGAAAATGTATCAAGTTACCCCTTATCTATTTTTTGCTGGTCGTTGTCAGGAAGCGCTCGACTTTTATCACAAGTGCTTTGGCGGAGTTGTTCTAACCAAGCAGTTATTCAAAGACGCACCCCAAGAAATAGAAGGGGCGGACCCTAACTGGATCATGCATGCAGAGTTTGAAGCGTTTGGAATGAAATTAATGCTGTCTGATGGAGTGGTTGCCAAAGAACTGACTGGTAACAACATGGCTCTATCTGTCGTTCTCAATGATCTCGATGAGCAAGGACGTCTTTTCGATAAGCTCTCTCATGGCGGGCATATTATGATGCCACTAGCGGATACATTCTGGGGAGCACGATTTGGCAAAGTCGAGGATCAGTTTGGCATTCGCTGGATGCTTCACTGCGATCTGGTGAAATAGCTCAAGGGCAACCAATCTAATAGAAGCAATGTATCTCTCATTCCAGTGCATGGAGCATGAATTCATTTTTCCATTAATCTAAAATTAGTCATTAATCAGTCAGTAAATTAATTAAGTTGTATATAGATCGTGGCGAGCATCAAGATAACTGTAGATAGATTACAGCCAGGGTTGCATATCCGACTTCCGGTCAAATGGAACGAGCACCCTTTCTTATTCAATAGTTTTAAAGTTAAAGACGAAGAACAGATTCGCATGATTCGTCACTTAGGTATCAAGCATGTTTTCATCAACCCGAACCAAAGTGACACTCAGCCGCTTCCTCCAAGCGACAAGCCGAGTACTGAAGAAGAAAGTTCTGAGGCAGAAGTTGATTTAGAAGCGCAAAAACTATGGAAAGAGAAGCAAGACAGAATTGAAAAGCTCAGTGCCTATCGGCGCAGAGTGATTCACTGTGAAAAAGAGTTCGAGCGTTCGTTGTCTCGGATGCGTGCAGTAATGAACAAAATTCGCAATCGACCGGAACAGGCTGTCGACGAGGCGAGTCAGTTAGTCAACGATATCGTCGATAAACTGCTTAGCGATGATAATGTCACTCTCCACCTAATGAATGGTAAGAGTGAGTTCGAAGACATCTACTTTCATTCTCTCAACGTATCAGTTATCGCGATGATGATTGCTAAAGCGAAAATGCTCAGTGCTGAAGAAATTAAAGAAGTCGCTTTTGCTTCTCTATTTCACGACATGGGTAAGGTTAAGGTGCCCACTGCGATTTTACGTAAACCTACAGCGCTGACTGACCCAGAGAAGAACTACTTAAAGCTTCACACTAAATATGGTTTAGAGATTGCTGCCAATATGGATAGCTTTCCTGAAAGTGCCAGAACAGTGATCGCACAGCACCATGAAATGAATGATGGTTCTGGCTACCCCGATGGATTGAAGGGAGACCAAATTGATCAGCTAACCCAAATCGTGTCAGTGGCAAATGCTTACGACAATCTCTGTCATAGCAATGTTGTTGCCGAGCAGAAGATCCCTTACGTCGCGCTCTCTCATCTATATAAGAACTGCAAGCATCTATATAACCATGAGAACTTAAGTTTGCTGATTAAGTTTATGGGTATCTACCCTCCAGGGACAGTAGTGCAATTATCAAATGATATGGTCGGCCTGGTCATATCGGTTAACGCAAAAAACATACTGTTTCCAAACGTGCTTATCTATGACCCGTCAGTACCGCGAACTCAAGCTCCGATCATCGACTTAGCGGAGAGGGATATAAAGATAGTTAATGCTATTTTACCTAACAAGCTTCCCGATAAGGTGAGAGAGTATCTAAACCCACGTTCGCGTATTTCATACTTCTTTGACTCTGATGACTAGTTATCCACAGGAAATTGTGAATAACGACTGATTAAGTTGAGTGTAAAATGGGCACAAATAGAGGTCTGAGTGATAAATGTTCACTCAGACCTTTTTTATGAAAAAAACGCATTTTTTCGCTTGCCATAAAATTGGAACTCCCTATAATGCGCATCCACTGACACGGCAGACGCCACAAGGCTTCAGCGCTAAATCAGTAAAGCCAACTAGCAAAATTTCGAATTGAAAAGTTTGAAATAAAAAATTCAAAAAAGTGTTTGACACTTTGAATTGAAACGCTAGAATGGCTGCCTCTTCCGAAGTGATGTAAGTCACAAAGAAGAGTAGCTCTTTAACAATATAAACCTATCAATCTGTGTGGGCACT
>ENA-OWNT01002254-OWNT01002254.1-seawater-metagenome-genome-assembly--contig:-NODE-2254-length-20610-cov-4.139385_pt1 | contig 20610 bp, 16 predicted proteins | sample MGYA00238136_ERZ651165 | MGnify/ENA primary metagenome ERZ651165 (study PRJEB26861, sample SAMN08777766) | seawater metagenome | isolation source: coastal seawater | place: USA: Florida | collected...
GACGGTTTGATTCGATTTTCGATTCACTCACTCTCATCACTCTCACTCTCACAGCCACCTCGCTCACGCACACACACACACACACACACACACACGATCACACGATCGATATGTATCTATAACTGCGATACCACGTTTTATCCCACCTTATTGTGGGTATAAACAGTGTAATGTCAAAAGCAGATAACATGCCGGCAGCACGGTCACACACACAGTTCACGGTGACTGTGACTGATGACTGCCTGACGACTGCCGAAGGCAGTGAGTGAGTGAGTGGCTGTGAACGGGAGGGAGATTGTGAGGTTCTGGCACACAAGCGCTCGGATTGGATATGAGCGTACAGTACTGATAAATGAAGGTTTCTCTTTTGGAAGCTGTGCTGTTGTTAGCTATTGAAACAGAATTCAGTTGTCATACTGCAGTACTGTAGTGTAGTGATGGCTCTAATATTATAGCAGACCGACTGACTGACTGACTGACTGACTGACTGACTGACTGACTGAGAACTGAAATCTGCGCACTCCGTTCTGTCCCTTTCTTTGTCCACTGTTGTTCACTGTCATTCACTGACTAGTGTTGTGTTGGCAATGTACAGTACATTGAAAATTCATTAATGTGCAGTCAATACAGTGCTATAAAAAGTGAAAACGTGTACTGTATAGTAGAAACCCACGGTATACTCCACCGCCAGCCACAACTGGAGTTTGGAATTTGGAACTTTAGTACAATACAGTACTGTGATACTGGCTTTCACTGATGATGATCTAGCATGCATATACATATATGTACAAGGTCAGCTAATTCATGAAAAGTTACTACTGTATATTACAATCCGACTTGGAACACTGCTCCGCCAACAAACAACGAACAACAAACGACTTCGGCCGCCTTCGTTGTTCGTTGTCGTTGTTCGTTGTCGTTGCTTTGTTCGTTCTTTCTTCTTTGTTGGTTCCTTCTTCCTTCCACCTAGCAATCAATCAATCGTTCGTTTGTCCTTCGTTCCTTCGTTTGCTTTGTGGTTGTTGTCGTTCGTCGGTTTGTTGGCATCAAGATTCATTCACTCATTCATTCATTCATTCGTTCGTTCGCTCGTTCGTTCGTTCGTTGATTCGTTCGTTCGTTCGTTGATGGTGCGTGTGGTGTGTCAAGTAGTTGCATTCATGGAAAGACAGGAGACGCGAGAGGACCTGAGCGGCTTGATGCCAAACCAAAGATGCACGAGAGATGTGAATGGCGACAGCCAAGGCGAAATCAGGCGAGAGACGAGACGAGAAATGCACCAGACAAATGGCCCAGCCGGCACAGGCACCACCACAACCACGGGGCGGTATACATGCAACGCCACTTCTTACGGTGCAGTATCGGGTCTGACGTTGACTACGCGACGCGCCAAGTCTGCTGCAATGCAAGAATGGATGTGCGAGGAGTGCATGTCGCACCCACCACACTGCAGTGAAGATGCAACTACAATAGGAAGAGGTGAGTGAAAGGGCAGCTTCAGAACGTTGAACATTTACTTTTAGGATTTTCCACGGAATTGAAAATCGATTGACGGCGTTCCATTCACAATGGTGTCGGAAATTCCCCTCGACACGGGCAACACCGTCGATGTGCGCAAGCGGCTCGATGAGAAAGTGATGGACATCATGCGTGAGAAAGGCTACGCCGAGACGACTTTCTGGAGCAACATCAAGCTCCTCATTATGGCGACGGCATGCGGAGTTGCCTTGTTTGCGCAGTTCAACCCCTGGGAATTTCCAGACAACAGGCTCGTACTAGGAGCGTGTTGCTTTATTTACGCGGCCATGAGCGGCCTGTTGCAACTGGTAGTTTCTGTTGTCGACAAAGATTTCATCATGTTCTGCCAAACGAAAAAGGACTCCAAAGCGCAGCAAAAAGCGAAGACCGTTACCGGAGTCGGAGTACGCTCTGACCTAGAGACCTACGATCACAACTACAAGTTGATCATCGAAACAATGCATGCGAAAGATGAGTCGTCCAAACAGAAAACGCCTCTGGTGCGTGTGGAGCTCGCCGCTGACAAGACATCGATTGGTAACTATTTCGACAAAAACGGCTACTTCTATGAGGAAATATTCGAGGAGGAAGTGACGAAATTGATTGCGCAATTCGAGGCCAAGTTTGAGAAGCCTGGCAAGAAGCAGGCTGCTGAGACAAAAAAGGCCAAGTGAGTGGACTCCTCGCCGCTCCGACTCTGCTGGACTTGCGCTGCGCTTGCCTTCATTGTGCGTGCGAGAACACATTGCTTTTCAACTCTTGTAAACTTATTCTTTCTTGAACCACCACCGATCTGTTTGCTCTCGCTCCTCTCTCTCCCGCTATGTCCTCACGACGGTCACCGCCGCGCGGCGTCGCCAGAACCAACCCACACAATTTCGAAACGGTACCGGTCCCTTTCGGCATTAAGCTGTGCGAAAGAGCACAAACTCTCCACAACCCAGCTAGTGTGCAGAACATCCGCAATGGCAGGCTCCCACTGTATCACACAACATACACCACCACGTTGGCGGCAAGTGAAACTACTTCAACTTCACATGCACATGCAACCCGGCGAACAGAAGCACCAGATCCGTGCAAAACCCACCTTTGCAGGAAGTTCTAGCAATCGACCTCCACCGGACGGTGGTTGTGAGCACAGAACAAGAACACGGCGCTCCTGTTGTGCCAACGGGACCAAGTTGTCGATCACAACTCCCCCGCTCACCTCGATCAAAATACGAGTGTGTGTCAGTGACACTTTGGAGTGGTGCTGACCTGTCCACGTAAGCGTGCATGCATAGCGCGGCGCAACCATGGCATGTGTGATCTCGATGAAATTGGAACCAACGCAAACACAACGTGTACCAAACCGTGAAAGTAAAATGTCATTCCTGCAAAAAGTTCGCCTCCCTACGCAACATCCGAGAGAAAGTCAGTCTTGTCTTGCCTGCAATGATAATGGCGCTGAGTTGTTGGTTGGACCTGGTGATGGCTTTTCCTTGATCTGGCAGGCACGTCGGTGGCGGTGACGTGCTTGTCACCCGTCACCTCGAACGACGATGTTGGGGCCGCGTACTTTCCGATGGCGGCACATCTGTGCAACCACTGAGTTTCCACCACGACAACAACAGAGAGGTAGTGTCAGGACAGCGCGCACCCATAACATCTGCGAATGCAACAATAGGTGCTACCTCTGGCGACACAACCAGCATGCCGGCTGCAATAGCAAACAAGTAGTTGACAGTTCTGTGGCATCGATTCTATGGATCGAGACAGGGGACCACATCAAATGACGGTACTTGCAAGCGCATAGTGATGCACGTGGTGAGTGTAGCAGCGCAACAGACTCACCGGAGCGGTGTCCGAGTCAGTATCCGCGAGTTTTGCCACCAACACGGAGTCCGACACGAGATCCGTCAACACGACGCGGTCCAAGTTAGCTTCAGCATAGACCCATCCTAAACGGTGGATGAGGGTAGAAAGCTGTTTTTTCTCCGTCGTAGAAAATCCTGGACCGCAAATCACAATTGCACTACATGAGTGAAGTCTCCTCGCAAACGAGCCGAGAGATTGCCAAAATTACCTGTGAGAAATACATTGACAGTCTTGGGCAACTCCGCCTGATGTTCATTGTTCTTTGCAGTGGTTGCAGTGGTTGACTGTGCAGAACGCCTCATCGATTTATGGGGCGGCGCATCTTCCGCAGCATGTGGCCGCGATACCGTACTTCCACGTCGCTGCTGCTCGTCTGCTACTAACACCAATGGCGTTGACCGATGCTCTGAACCGGCACTGCGCAGTTGTGCCGGAACTGTGGGGGTCGCGCGGGTGATTGCTTCATCTTCTGTTTTCCGAATATTCGAACGCTGCAGTAACCCTATTGAGAAACATGGGTGTTACGCCCTACGCACGAACCATTAGTCCTTTGTGCTGAAACATACCTTCAGATATCAGTGTGGCCTCCAGTTCTTGGACAGTGTCCCCAATGGAGTTCTATGTTCACCAAGTGTGTTCTCAAAGAACAAATCGAAAGCGAGACGAATCGGCGACGGTACGCGACACACCAATGCAGGGTTGCGGGTAATCTCTTTGAGCCAAAAAGGAAGTCCACAGAGAGGACACTTTGGACCGCTTTCTTTTGCGTATTTTTCAATACATTCTCTGTTGACCAAACATTACGCATTGATGATAGTCATACTTGAATTCCTTTGCTGCACTCACAAACAAGGAAAGTGCCCCGAACCTGCAAAACGTGTGATTGCACCCGAGCGAATGCGGATTTTTGAATGGCTTTCGACACTCGGTGCACATCAAAGCCGATTGTAGTTCGCGCAACAACGAATCGACACTGGATTCCACATGCGTCATGGTGGTTCGACTAAGTACAGCTGGTTCCAGCGTCGCCACCTCCCGTGCCACGGGAGTCTGTACTCAGCTGGCGCAATAAAGTGCACCGTGATGTGCCGACTTGGAGCAGCGGCACATCGCGCGTCACGCAAGCGACATAAGCAACGGAGTTACTACCAACCAATGTCTAGTTGAATCCTTTCTGGATGGTGTTTACATCTCCAACTAAAGGCGTCGTCGCCCCTGAGAAACCACACGGTGGATGGCGCCTTCAGCCGAGTAGTGGGTGGCGGCAACTCAGCCCAAGGTACAAGCACAAAAACAAAAAAATTGCGTCAATATATTGCCCTGCTGTTCGATTTGTTTCGCGGTGTAACCAGTTGTGCGAGCAGGGTGCACACGGTCGTTCTCACAGTCCCTTCTTGTTGCAAAAGAGAGCACCTCGATTTTCACGTCCACTGCCTCTAAAAGGAAGTGACACGTGATCACACTGTCGTCCCATGCGACTTGTACTTTGTTGTGTGTGCCAGCCACAACTACAACCACCGATCACACGCATGCCTACCGCATCTGCCTTTTCCTCCTCGCGTCTGTGCTCGACTGCTCCACTCGCCTGCTTCGCTCCCCGCCGAGGAGTCCGCCGTCTCCGTGTACGACACGACGACGGACAAAGGTTTGAATGTTTGAACGAATCATCAATCATCAGTCGCAGCGTCGCAGCGTTGCATCGTCGTCGCGTCGTCGCCGCGTTCGTCGCACCGCCGAAGTCGCAAAAGTCAGGTCAACAAAAGCGTCTAAAAAGTGAACGTCTAAAAACCGATAGACAGAAAATAGAGGTAATAGAAAATCGACGTTTTGTGTTTCGTGACTTTGTGACTTTGTGGCTTTGTTCTTCTTCTTCGTTGTCGTTCGTCGTCGTCGTCGTCGTCGTCGTCGTCGTCGTCGTCGTCGTCGTCGTCATCGTCATCGTCAATGTCCGTCGTCGCTTCGTCGCTTGTGTGCGCGTTGTTGCTGTGTCGTCTGTGTCGAGGTGGGAAACGGTGAAACTAAATCTGGTGTGTCGTCGTGGGCCGTAGAGGGATTTTCCCAGAGTCGTGGGATGCCTGCAGGATCGATCAGGAATGAGGAAAGACGAACTGCAGAGAGGAGTAGAGATCACCGAAAGCGGGGTGGCCAAGAGACTGACAAAAGTTGCGAGCTGGAGCGAAACACTGATCAGTGATCGCTTGGAGTCAGCGGCAAGTTGAAATCATTGTTATCAATGGCGTTGTGCGAAGTCAGAACACGTGCAACATTACTGGCCACCAAGGCCAGAATTTTTTGCTGATAGCTCATAGAGTCGAGACACGATCGACTCGTTTTCTTTTGTGCCAACTGCACACACCGCACTCCGCGGTCTGCGCACAGTTAGCCTGCTGGCATTGGGCGGCTTCTCTTCGGCGGCTTGTACGCGTATCCAAGTGCTGCGGCACAGCGCACAACAACGTAGCATGTCGGACCCTGTGCGGAAGCGCCCGAAGCCCCGCTTGTTGGCACGTGTGGTCAATGCATTGACCTCGTTCTCTAAGAGTCACACAGGTTTAGTGTGCAACCTTGCCTTTATCTTGGGACTTACTTGGGTGTTTCTTTTTCCTGCGGTCTGTGTTACGACCGGTGAAGCCAAGATGCGCGGCACGTACATGTCAGAGAACTCTCTCTCTGCCGGATACACTCCGTCAACGTTCGGGCGAGCCGAAATTGAAGCTGCACATGCCCGCGACGATCTCTTTCGTTCAATCGCATTGCAAGCAACTAGTGTGGCCGACTACAACACTCTGTTGACAGAACAATTAGAAAAGGACTTGAAGCTGGCTGGCCTGGAAGTGTACACGAAAACATTTGATGATATTGACGGAGACGGCGTCAACGTGTGGGGTATCCTGCGGGGCAATCGCGCGTCCGGCACGGAGTCCATGGTGTTGGCGACGTCTTTCGCCGATATTTCGCCCACTAAAGGGCGGGATCCATCCGGTCTTTCTTTCCTGGTGACATTTGTTGAACACTTGGCATCTGCGAAATGGCTTGCAAAAGACATCGTGTTCCTAATCACGTCGTCGTCGCTGCAACGCAGCCAAGGTCTCGGAGTAGGCCTCCACAGGTGGCTCGAGGCGTATCACGCGTCCTTGGACGAATCAATTTTGCATGTTGGCCGCATTCGGGCGGGATTGATTCTCGACATGCAAGGTGGTAATTACTCAAGCTTGGCCGTGCCGCTGCCCGGTATCAATGGTGGTCTTCCCAATTTAGATATGTTCAACTTGTGGGCTCAGCAGTGGGGGCGCAGGGGAGCGCCGTTGCGCTCCAAGCACGGCACTCACTCTCTCATTCTTCCAGCGGCCAACGCCAACGACGATGCATTTTCCAGACTTTTCTTTTCCGTTCAGACGCCACTTGCCGGTCTCGGCGACAACTTCCGCCTTTATGCAGATCGTGCGACCAATATACTGCGCTTCATGTACCAGCTCGCATTCGCGCCAAGTGGGACCCATGCACATTTCCTTCGCTACAACATTGACGCAATGACTTTGGAGCCCACAACGCAATACGACCCCTCGCGCACGTGGGGTTTACCTATGGGAGCGAGCAGATCCAACTCAGGGTTCTCAACAGTCCTTCTGGCTCAGACGTTGGAGGATGTGCTTCACAGCATGAGCAATTTGGAGGAACGATTACATCAATCGTTCTACTTCTACTTCCTGGCCAATGAAAAGAACTTTGTGTCTATCGACGAATACATCTTCTCCTTGGGAATTCTCTTGTCCCCATGCCCCATCATTGCTCTCGTCCTGATGTCGCGTGGCCAGGTCGATTTCGTTGCCGGTGCCTCGTTTGTGATGACGGCAGCGCTGAGCACAGTCGCTGGGCTATTTGCCATCACCTCTGTTCAGATTACTACAGACGCAGGCCCCTTGTACATCGGCGCAGCCGCTATCTGCGTACTTCTCGTGCTACACCCGATGTTAACCAAAGCCCTACGCACGGCTGGTCGAAGCGTTGCCGAGCTTCAAGAATCCATTCGTGCTGTGGTTCTAATCCTCGTCTTCTTCTCGCACATGAGCTGTGGGCTGTTGAACTTCCCACTTGCCCTCTTCTCCGCGCTGGCCCATGTGCCGGTGATGATTGCCAACGGCAGCCATGCCTTGGTTGGGAAAGTTTTGGCATCTGGTGCGCTCATTCTATGCTCACCGCCTGCAATTCTTGCCGCCCAGATCGCCCTCACAGGCGGTGATAGCACATTTAGTGGTGCGGTGGAACAGTATTTGACAGAGTGGGTCACTTACGGGTCCATTCCTTTCGCCTTCTTCACTGTTGTCGTTTTGCCGTTGCAGTTGACCACACTTTCGATGCTATGGCTGCGGTAGCTGGGTAACTGCAGTCCGCATGCGGCTGAAAAACACTCTCCCTTGTTGCGCAAACTAATGTTATAAATTACTGAATTGAATTGATCTTTCTTTGATATGACACAATCCGTCATGACATGTCCACACCCGTCGGATTTTGGAGTGACTGCCCAAGGAGTTGCTCGTGACATAGTCACTGCTGACTTAACCACAGTGGAAACTCGTTGGCAACCAAACCACACAAGCTGGCCAAGGGTGTTCAAGTATCGTGCATAAATGGACCCGCCAGCCATCATCTATACAAGCGACAGTACCATTTCGTAGGCGTGACGCTTTGGTGCGTAGTAGTCTTTCAATAGTGGTTTGGCGTCCTGCACGTTGGGGCAGTTTGCATACATGGTCACATAGTCGCAATGGCGGTGTTGTGAGGGGGAGTGACAATCAGACTGTGCCACGGACCTTGAATCCATGGTTCAAATACAATGTCCGCGCTGGGACTCGGGCATGGTCGACCTGTTGGTGACGGAATCAAAGACATATTGAGTGTTGTGATCGATGCGTACAACATGATGCGCTGGGCATGGATGCGTCAGAGTGGCGCAGTAACGTAATCGTAGTGTCACGTACGTGTAGGCGAATGCTTTGACAGCGAGCACGCTTCAAAAAATTGACCGTAAAGTCGATAAGCTTTGTTCCGATTCCCTGCCGGCGGTAGGCTTCACTAACACATACTTTGCTTACGTATGCTGTGGGGCCTGTTCGGGCAATGAGGACAAAACCCACACAATATTCCTGGTCACCACCAGGTCCGCCTCGTTGGCCTTTCTTTCCTTGGGCAGCGGCAAACTTCTTGTTGGATCCTTTTTCACTGAAGAGCACCTCTGTTGTTTCGCACGTAGGCTTCTTCGCAAGAGCCACGAAAAGAGTGCAGTGCGGTTTTTTCACTTCCGCTGCAATATCGAGAGACTCACATTTTGGGAAAATTTTGCGCTGTAGTGCGACGCACTGAAGAACCCATCGTGCAACGACTTGGGGCGAGGGCGCAAGTTTGTCTTTTTTCTTCTTGCTGGCAGCAGCCACGGCGAGCCGTACTGAAGGCGCGGTAGGGCTACCACCGTCTCGAGACGGATCCGTCATTGTCACTTCACCATGTCACCCACTCGAGTTCGTTGTTCCCACCCTGGTGATACGGGCACGTATTACGGAACTCGCTGGGTGTGGGGAACGAAGTGAAAATGCGTTGGGCAACACTTTTCCTACCTCCAAAACTCTAGTCTTCGAATTAAGACCTAACCGTTGTAATTGCCGGTCAATTCAGTATTCTGATGCACTTACGAACTCAAAAGGGCAACATCTGAGGCGAGAGCTTCTCAGTCGTGGCCGCACCCGTGAGACTCACTCAACAGGCCTCCGCAAACATTGGCATGTCCCAAATCACACTTCCACATGTCAACGCACACAATACCCACAAAACAAAACACGCCACACCACACCATATCGATTGTTATACACCACACCACGATGATATCACCAATGCACCGACCGACGCACCAACAACAACGAAAAGTGGAGCAGCAGCAGCAGCAACGACGACATCGACGACGACGACCAGCCACGACGACCAGCCACCAGCAACGACAACGACAACGCGGCCGAACAAACAAACGAACAACTTTCATCTTCAGTTTTATACAGGCTGTATATCAACAGTCGTTGCACCGTCGTTTGAGATGAATCCACGAACGAACTTCGCAGACTTCGCGACTGCGAACTTCGTCGTCGTCTCCGCGCAGTACGCGGCGTCCGCTGTGCGTGGCTGGACGCTGCACTGGAAGACGCTCCAGGGCGGTAGTGCAGTGGCTAAGACCACGGTCGCCTCGCGAGGTGCTCTGACATCTTGAAATGGTGAAATTATGATAATACAGTACAGTGATTGGATGAATTGTAGTGGGTGTGTAAGGTGTCAAAAGTGTGAAATATGAGTACTGTATCATAGACTTTGGATATAGAAAGAAGCTCGACAAAGTCGCAAAGTTTTCTCGGCGACGTTCGTTCGGTCGTTCGTTCCATCGTTCGTTCGTTCGTCGATCGATCGATTGATCGTTCGCTGTTGTTGGTGGAGGTGGTTTGGTGGTTTGGTGGTCGTTGTCGTCGTTCGTCAGTCGTCAGTTTGTCTGTTGCTTGTTTGTTTGCTTACTGTTGTGTTGTCGTGTTGTCATTGTGCACCTGTTGTTGCGTCCGTCGTTGTGTTGTTCTGGAGCGATATTGCGTCATGACACAGTTGACCACCAGTGGTATGTCAACGTGTCCACTCGTAGGTCGCGTGGAAAGTCGTATGAGTGCGCCGCGGTAGCTTTGCCTCTCTTTTTGTCAAGTGCGGCACTTAACGTTTTGCTAATTCAGGATCCTTTGTTCAAAACGACTGGCGCCCGCGAGGTAGTATGAGCGAGCGTTGACCTGACAGATACACAACTGGATATTTGACGGCAGGCACTGGAGCAGCACTAGCAGCATGAGCCGTGTTCCAGAGCGGTCTGCATCGGCAGTAGCCTTGAGCATTGTCACTCGAGAAGGCAAGCCGGTGTATCTCAAATCGTTTGAGCCGAAGGACGAAATCAAATATCACTTCATCATTCACGCGGCGCTGGATTACTTCGACGAGAAACAGGCGCAGGAAAAGTCCAGGTCAGCACTCATGTTGCCTCACGCAAGACTCGATGGCATTTGTGGCCGCTTGCGTTGTGTGACGTGTGTTGTAGACTAACTGTATTCTGGTTGTTGTGTGTCGTTTTGTGGCTGTGTCATTATTGAAGTTACCTTGGCAACATAGCGTACATTGAAGATTACAGATTGTACGGCTACATCGCAAACAGTGGGATCAAAATCATTCTGTGCACAGATGATGGCAAACCAATCGGATCAGGAGACCGCAAAGCCTTCTTTGACGGGGTTCAACAAGCTTACATTGACTACGCAGCAAACCCGTTTGTACGCGAGAATACGGCAATTGTATCCAAGACGTTTGATGCCAGAATTGAGAGACTAACACAGCAAGTGTATGGTGCAAAGTCGTAATGACAAGCATGAGCAGGATCTGTACCCCATCGCGCCTCACCTCTCCAATATTTCTTCAAATTCTGGACAATTCTATCTGCATTGTGTCTTTTCTGTGTCAGCTTTTTGTAATAAAGTTTTCAAAGTTCTCTTTCCACGCATTGTGGGCCATTTCTCGTTTCTATCTCTAATGAATCTACCTAGGCATGCGAGAGTGGAGACAACAAGAACAAATCACAGTGCGTTCGAACAATGAAGGACTTGTCGTTTGCGGCGCCTCGAACAATATTGAACAGTGCATGCTGAGGATATGGTATTCGCAGTTGAACCAGGTGTTACATGTTTCACTTAGATCTCGCAGTCGGCGAGCAATAATTACTGGACCGAGTTGCGACAGTCATAAATAGCGTTCGTCATCGCCGAGCCGATCGCGAGCAAAGGTATCACTAGATCCACTACTTGAGAGGGGCAAACCTCTCTTCGACGTGCGCCCGAATGTAGTTTTTTTGGGCGGACAGTAGAAGAGTGGACGCACAGGCTCGCACTGTCGCAGAGTCAAAGCGCATCACACAGTCGGGGAGAAGTGGCAGTTCAAGCTCGTACTCATCGTAGCACTCCGCAAAATGGCTGTCCCCTGTTTGATTGAGAGCCTCTTGTCCGTGGCCTTTCAATACTTTGAGAATTCCGCTCAGCGTCAACTGTTCGAGCGATTTGTATGCCGGGGAATCGAAATCAACGATATCACTGTCACCCGATGCGTTGGGTGAACTACTTCGTCCACGATGTGTTCCGTTCACCACAGACAGCAGCTGCCACAGACAAAATACGCGAGGCATCACAGACGCGATTTTTGTGATCATCTGCTCTGATGGAGGGAGGTGATCAAGTCGCGATCGCGCATTTTGTATGAGGACTCGGGGATACGACAGCATATCTGATTGCAATTCAAATTTGGATTGTTCCACTGCGGTCTTGGAGGAAGGTGAACTAAATCTGCACTCCCCGTTCAAAACAAACACGACTTGTTCAGCTACCAGGTGTCGGCAAAGTTCTATGAGATGGAGAGGATTTCCGTGCGAATGAACAAAAGTGTATTCCAACACTGCTGTCGGCACTCGTGTGGCACTCATGTTCCGGAAAACGAGATCCTCGCAATACTTGCGCTCCAACGGACCCAAGTGTAAAAGACTTGAAGCTTGCGCTGCTCGTTGAACCATCCAAGTGAAGTCGCGATAGCGATGAGATGTTTTGCTGATCGGGCGAGACATCACCACTACGAGAACTTTGCCGTTCGTACCAATGGAATCGAGATCCGGGTGCGCAGTAGACCCACCTTGGTGAATATCTGAAACAGCCGGACTCGCTGGGCGAAATGGTTCAGGGCTCGCCGCTATGTCACGAGACGCGTTCACTGCAGCTTGCGTGTTCACATCGCCACCCGATTTTTGTTCGGTTTGGAACTGGGAAAACATTTTCAACAGCGTCCATGAAAACGCATCGAACGATCGACAACTATCCAGCACTACCACGAGCGTCTGTGTAGGGGCGATGGATCGCAGCATTCCTATCAAGATGCGGCAGCGGAGATCTACTTTGCGCGACTGCGGCAAATCAGCACATGAGCTCTCATATCCTTCAGTTGCGCGAGCAACAGCCTTGGAGGAGCCCAGGTGCAGCTCGGGAAAAAGCTCGTCGATCAGCCGGATGTACCGACGCAGAGGAGCAGGAACTAGTTTTACAATTGCCTATGTAATCATATTGCAAAGGTCAGCATTGGATGGAAACAACGCAAGCAGTCATGGTTTGGCGGTATTGTGATTACAAGAATGCAACACAGACCTCCGTGTAAGCTTCGATGACTGTTCGATCACACAGCTCTGCTGGATGATCGTACAGGTAATGTGCGATTGCTTGAAGAATTGCTGACTTCCACATTTGGAATGACGGGAGAATTCCAACCTCTGTCAGTCGCGTGCGCCACGGAGAGGATCCCGTTTCAGTTTCAGGCAAATGTTGCACATGCCCAGTTGCGTCACCATAGTCGACACCAACTACAACATGTTGTTGCTGATCTAGATGAGCGACCACCTTTGCTAAAAATGCTGATTTTCCAATCCCAGTTTCGCCGATGATCGCAAGGATGTTGCCATTTGTGCTTGTTGCAAAGCTATTGAGAAGTTTGTCCACGTCGCGGTGCCGTCCGAACACTGTTTGTCGAGTTAAGGTCTGGTCTCGCTGGTCGCCTGGAGAGTGACTGGCTGTTTTAACATTGTCGCGGTCGCCATTGTAGCCACCTGGAGCGATAATATCGGAGTCGCGTGTTTGGAGATGCTTGTCCCTAATGTGTTGAAAGAACGAGTTCATGAGCACATCTTGGTCTTTCGCATCAATCATTCCAGCGACGCTCAGATTGGCTGGACGATGGTGATCACTACCATCGTCACCCAACAAGTGTGGCACGTTCATCATACGGCTTGACGACGTTCGAGTGGACGAACCGTCTGCACCACTGCATGTGGTGAACCAGCCGTCTGGTGTGAACGGTTGAATAGCTCTCACTTTTCCCTTGACAGTCAGCGGCGGAACTGTGTGAAATTGGACATGTCGGACACAGTGCATGGCAGTGGCTTCGTCGACAAGGATCGAGTTACGTTCCGCCGTGCCCATCAAACGGGCGGATAGATTCACCAAGTCACCCATCACTGTGTATTCGCGGCGCACGTCGTTGCCAACAACACCACAGAATATTTCACCAGACGTGATGCCAATGTGTGTTGTGAGGTGTGGACCGTTGCTAGCAAAAGACAAACGGTGCCGAATTTCGCACGCGGCAGCCACAGCTCGCAGTGGATCATCTTCGTGTGCGAGAGGAGGAAGGCCAAAGCCGATTACGACAAGGAGGCCTTTATCATCGATCAGAAGTTTGTTGATCGAGCCCTCGAATAAGTAAGTCGATTCTTGCACAGCCATCATCATGCGTTGCATATCACCAAGAGCACCACTACCATCGACTGACAAGCCAGACACTTTGACAAAAAGCACACTAATCTGTCTCATCTCCGCAACCAAATTGTCACCGTACCCAGCAGCTAACTGTTGATACACGGCGTTCGGGATGAAGCTCTTGGCGAGTCCAATGTTCAAATGCAACGCTGACGTTGAAATGATTCCGTCGTCTGCACATCCGTTCGCGGCCGACTTCCGCAGGGCTTGGCGCCTTGACTCAGCAATGGCCTGGACGTTTTCAGCAACCTGGCGTACCGCTTCGGAGTGTGGTTCCCCTAAAATGACGTACTGCGAGTAGTCTTGCTCCGCGACAGGTTCGCCATTGAAGAAACGCTTCAGTACTGACCAGGCAGCTGGTGAACACACCGTTTCCCCAGAACCCGCCAATGGTTCTGCAATAGCAATCTGTTTCATTGGCGGGCCCGACACCACAAACTCCCATCGTCCAAATTTGCCGCCGACGTACAGCATGTTGACTTTTCCGACGCCCAAACCCATGTGTACTGTCAGTCGCACGCCGTGCGCTCGTGGAAAATCCCGCAGTTGCCGATGAATTTCTGTCGAGCAAGTTGCCGCAGCAACAGCCGCGTGCTGGAGCGTTGTGAGGTTGTGCCATGGGTTGTCATTGTCGCCATCCACCAAGTCGTTCAAAACAACACTGTTCTTGCGCTGTTTCTGGCGACCTTTCTTTGACTTTCGACTGCCTTTGGATTGTGGCTTTTGGACAGTCCACAAGATGCACAAAGCATCCCCAGCGAATTTGACACAATCCCCACCGTATTCTTCTGCAATATCGAGGATGACACCGAAGAATTTATTCAGTGCAGCACACAGCAATTCCGCGCCGTCGTTGTTGGCTCTTGCCGCCAGCCGCTCAGTGAGAGCAGTGAAGCCACTCATATCGGCGAAAAGTACGGCCGCTTCGTACGGTCGCTCATACGCATCTGTGGCCGAAAATACTGCCTCACTGCGCGCTGGTGGTGCTGCATTACGATCGTCCGAAGCTTGTTTGAGGGCTTTGTTTTCCTCTTCCTTTGCGTCTTCGGTTTGTTGAGCAGCAAACGCATAGATTTCTTTTAACACAGCGCGTGGGATGTAGCATTTGAAATCGTTGAAGTCTTGCGCCGGAAGTGACCCCGTCAGTATGGAACTGAAAGCATCTGCCTGATACGCGCCTGTATGGCCTCGTCCTGATGGTTGTGCCCCGTTACCTTGGACCGATAATGTACGCAACGTTCGATTGGTTGTGAAGGATACTCCACGGATTAGCTTCGCCTCGTGTGCGTCGCGACGCGTGAAAATCGTCGGCTTGCGAACTTCTTTATACAAGGTGTCATCGACCGTCAGCATGTCATCGGCAGCGTCCACAGTTTTCGACGAAGATTGGCGAAGCACTTCGGCTGGTGTTGTTTTCCTGTCGGGATTGTTGGACGGGCGCTGCAGGAATGCCAGGTCGTCCGGATCGCTCCGTCGCTCACTGTGCGGGTCGTGCTGATCGTCGCCGTGATCGTCGGTGGTTGCAGCATCGCTTGGGCGCCGCAGGGATCGTAGAAGTGATGCGTTAATTGCTCTCCGCTGCTCAAAAACGTCGTCGTAAAAAGGCTTCACGTCGTACTCAGAAGTTGCGATTTCTCCAATTCGCGACGGCATGCCGGACTCCGCAATCTTCTCCTGTAAGCGACGACTTCGTAAGACGTCAATCGCAGTTTTCAGCGCCGCAATTTCATCAGTGCTCAAGTCACCCTCACGCGCGGAGTCGTACACGGAGCGCAGAAGTCCGGATACAACTTGCACGTGAACATTGTCCGCATCTCCTTTGGTGTCTCCATTGTCGGCTTGCGGTGCAAGTGGTCGTGCGTGGCCTGGCCGTTGCAGAATGGCGTGCGGTGCCACAGAGACGTTGTTGCCCATTATGCCACGAAGCACCGGGCTCTAAAGCCACTAACACCTCTACTCCATCACTACACTGCACATGCAAGCTGCAAAAGCTGCCTGGAAAACTGGAGGCGTTGTCTGTGACCACGCGTCGTTTGAACTTTTGGCTGTTGAAAAACTGCGAGGCACGCCAGCTTCTTTGTCCGAACTAATACTTTTTTGCGAGCGTTCCCGACCTCCCTCACGTGAGTTCTCTGCTTCCGCATTCTCTAATAGTCACAGCATGCGCAACTCAGCGGTTGATGGTGGTTATTTTGTGACACGACACAATGTGATTGTCTGGGCACGGCGCAGTGGAGACGATGGACCTGAACGACTACAACTCGGTTGTTGTGAGGTCAGTTGCTTCACACTAACTCCAGACACGATCACGGTCCACATATTTTCATGCACGACACAACGTAGCAAAGCAACAACACAATACAACACAAGACGGCACAGCACTCACTCACTCACTCACTCACTCCCCACCACCACACATCATTCTACACGGCATAACAAGATAGTCGTATAATATTCAGAGACGGCGAGGAAGGAAGGAAGAAAAGGAGAGAGGAAGAAGGAAGGAAGGAAGGAAGGAACGCCACGAACACAGACGCAACACGCAACACGCAACACACGACACACGACACGACACGCGCACAAACGGCACGGCACGGCACGGCGGCACAAGCAGTGAGTGAGTGAGGGAGGGAGTGAGTGAGTGAGTGAGTTTGTTGCCCTCACTCACCGCACTGTCACACACACTGTCAGTCACTGTCAGTCACTGACTCGCTGTCAACTCATTCACTCACTTACTTGCCACTTCCGTCACCGTCAGTCAGTCAGTCACTCACTCACTCAATGGATGGAGGAGTGGAGAAAAGTTGACCACTCACTCACCCACCCACTGAATGGTAAAACTGTAAAACTCACTCGGGATCCATCCATCCATTCGTTATCCATTCGTTATCCATTCACTGCGTTCTGTCCAATCATTCGCTATCCATGGTCCATTGTCTATGATCTATGATCTATACATTTCCTAGACCTCTTCTCGAGATTACTATTTGAAACTTTGCAGAAAACTAAAAACTTTCGTTGGCTGCGCTGTCTCTCTCTCTCTCGGTCGGTGCTGAGTGAGTGAGGGTGACAGACAGTGCGGCTGTGAGTGAACGAACGAACGAACGTTCGATCGATTTCATTCATTCATTCATTGGCCGTTGAACCCCAACTGCACTCAACTCGACAACAGCCTGTATCATCTGAAATACTGAGATCATTTCTACAGGCTAAAGAAAGTAAGTAGGTAGTACGTTCAAACGCAGTTGGCGTTGGCTTCGCCGGGCGTTGGTGGTGCGTTGTTCGTTGTTCAATGTTCGTTGTTGTCCGACGGTTGGTTGGTTGGTTGTCCGACGGTTGGTTGGTTGGTTGTCCGACGGTTGGTTGGTTGGTTGAGTTGGTTGGAAGGTAGAACACAAACGACACGGCAACTCGACACGACGACGACGTCAACGTCAACAAACGAACGAAGCGCACAAGTGAGCAGCTTTTGACGTCATTACGTTCGTTAACTAACCTCACTGCGCGGCGCAACTATAATGGTGCAGCGATTTCGGCAGGTCGGCAGGTCGGCAATCGGCGGTTTGGCTGTTTGTTATTACACTCGGCATTCAGTTGCATGTCATCCACTGTAGTTTGTTGTGAGTTGTCAAATTTCACTCGTTGAGAACGGCTGAGAACCGAGGCGCATGCAAAAGTCGAAGAAATTGAACACATTTTATTTTGTTGAACAAATTTTCACGACCGGCGTGCTAGCAATGTGAGGATTCTGCCTCGGAGTCTCCTCTCCGACACCCAGTGTTAGGCATGAGCCACTCGATGTGGACCCTCGCCAGCAAATCTTGGACGAAGCACGAGAAAGTGGCGCGCGCAACTGGTGACGAAAACCGCTTAATCGGCTTGTTAGATTTTGAAACATACGATACACCGCTTGCTCTAAAACACAATACAGTGGATCGTCAATGGAAAATGCAGTGTGCACGCTTGCAACGACAACCGTGGAAGAGCAAATACAGCTCTGCGACTGCAAACCAGTGTCTTGAGCACATGGCAGAGACGCACTCCTCGAGATTGCTTCAGGCCCATATGTCACGGCCATTGGATAATTTTTCCTCCGAGTCACATAACAAGCGCCCGGAGGCGAGTCCAAAGGCCACCCAATCCTGCAGCGTTGATGATCTTCACGAGAAACTGAGCGTCATGCTAGAAGAGAGCCGACAGCTTCGCGAAACCGCGGAAAAGGTGTTGCCGCGCCCAAAAGTCGCTCCACCAACGGTAGTTTCGTCGGACGGTACGAACACCGTGGACAGTCCAGTCAAGCAATATTGGCCGGGAACATTGACAACAACCTCTTTAGGACTTGCCCGCCCTGAGTTTAAGCATAGCAAGCAGCTGGAAGCAAGTCCCCGTTCATCTGCTCCTCCACTACCATGTGCTGTATGTACTGTCGCGACCCAGACTGAAGAACAAGCAACAGAAGAGGCCCGCACGCTGCGAATCGGTCACGAGTCAAACTCCGCGGAAGACGCACATTCTGGCACGGATGGAGAAACCGCACGGCATCCGTCACCACTTGCCGACCAACTTACATCGCCGAGCAAGAGAGCTGAAGAAGTCAACGCCGAAACCAAGAAATCTGCATCAAAAATGCGAGAAAAGCCGAAACCAACAAAGCCAGATGGCGCGGGGGAAGCTAGCTATTCGGCTGACTTTTCATCCGAAGAACCATCGTACTCTGCCGCGTTTTCAGTGTCGACTGGCCACGCTGAAGGGACTTACTCTGAGGATTTTTCTGCTTCTGTTCCACAAAAGGACGCAGACGCAATTGAAAGTTTGTCGTATTCTGACGCGTTTTCAGTCGCGGAGACAGCGGAAACGACAGCCCCGAAAGCGGATGCCCAGCCGCGTCAAGATGACACATACACCGACCCCGGCGATTCCACGTACACGCAACCGGGGGAGTCTGTCACCAATGAGTTGAATGATGACACATATACAGACCCTGGCGATTCCTTGTACTCGCATAAAAACGATAATGGTGCCGAGAATCGACACAACGACACGGAGCCAGGAGGTTCTACGTACTCTGAATTGGAATATGATACTGACTACACGAACCCTAGCGATGACTCGTATACGGTGTCGAGCAATTTTTCTTGAGTGGGTACGTTTGCGGTTCAAGTGGGGTGGATAGGTTGACTAACAGTAAAAATGCACAAACGCAAGCATGGTGAGATTCGATTTAGACACAACGGTACATGAGCCATACATAATAATTTGATGGTTGTTATTCATTATTGGGTGCGGCGTTCTGCTAGGAGAACTCCGATCTATGCTCAGGAGCACACATTTAGAAAATGGTGATGAGCGAGAAGCACGTAAAGAACAGTAGCACAGGGTACGCGATCAGGAATCGCTGTTTTGGAGAATGCATGGCAGCTACGAAGAACCGAGATGACCTAAGGCATGAACGTAAGGCGCAAGGTGAGACAACGCCGTTGCTTCAACACATGTGTGGGCCGGAGCCCAATGAACAGCAACGTGCGAGTAGAATAGAAGGACAGGACTTACGTGTATGTGCTCCAGCATATCATCAGCAACACAAGTGCGCTGCCATACCAGGCTTGGAGATCCAGGAGAAGCGAGCACGCTGCCAGAAATACAATCGGGAGGAGAGAGTAGCCCAGAATACTGAACACACGCAGCACGTCGACTCCGCCAGACCCCGGAGGGTCGTTGCCAGTGTCATCTGCAGCTCGGTGCGCCAGCAATTTCAGCACAAGGTACATGAAAAGAGATCCAAACAAGAAAAAGTGATATATGTAGTCGAAGTGCAGTTCTCCACGCAGAGAGAGCAGCACGCCGAGCGCCACGCAAAAAATCAGTGGTCCCGCCAGGTCAGCGTCGTCGACAATGTCAGCGATCGATCTGCGCGGATTGAGCGTAGAAATAACCTTTTGTTGAATGTGAGCGAAGTTAATTCCTAGCTCTTCTAGCAATGGTGGTTCTTTCTCCTTCAAAATTCCAGAAGAAGAGTCGTGGGATCCAGGACTGGAGACAGTGCCGTCCATATCCCCGCCGAGGTTCCCGGCCATGCCGTCGAAGGCACTGCTTTCACCGCCCCCGGCCCAGCCCGCGCCTGGTTGGTTGGATGCCCAAGGTTGTTGTTGCTGCGGCGGCTGCTGCTGTTGCTGCTGGTGGTGGGACGGTGGTTGGCGCTGTGTACTCGTCTGTGCTTGGGCACCAGGCTGTCCGAAAGGAGCCCCGAAACCCTGGTTGGCCTGCCCGTACATGGAATCCATCTTGCCCGACAATGAAAAATAAGCAAAAAGTGACTACGACAGACGACAGCTCCGACACTTTTGACTGAAAAAAACCGCCGTGCTACAGTTTTTTGTCGTCACTCTAGAGATGCTGAGATACTTCGCAGGTCACAGTGAGTCGAGGAAAGTTGAAAACTTGTGCGCGAGGTCACCGCCTTTATGAGTTCGTCGCAAGCGGACTACACACCAGAGTGCATCGCCGTCTGCCAGCCGCTATTGGGCGACCTTCTTCGAACGTTCTGCATGGAGTTCACTTCACAGCAGATATAATATAGTGGACATGAACGGTCGACTCCGTCCATAAAAATGTCCACACCAACATCGCACAAATTGTCGGCACGCAAACAACTGCGTTGTGGGGTAACTTGACAACAAATCAACGAAAGACCAACGACCAACCAACGAAGCAAACGCAGCAACAGACAGTGATGACCGCTGACAACGAACCAACAAAGCAACCAAAGCAACGAAGCAGCGAAGCAGCGAGCGAAGAACGGACCAAACGCCAACGACCAACGACGGCA
>ENA-OWNT01002256-OWNT01002256.1-seawater-metagenome-genome-assembly--contig:-NODE-2256-length-20603-cov-4.428578_pt1 | contig 20603 bp, 16 predicted proteins | sample MGYA00238136_ERZ651165 | MGnify/ENA primary metagenome ERZ651165 (study PRJEB26861, sample SAMN08777766) | seawater metagenome | isolation source: coastal seawater | place: USA: Florida | collected...
CGTTCGTCGTTCGTCGTTGTTGGCGGTTGGTTGACGACAGTTTGTCGAGTCGTTCGTCGTCGAGTCGTCGGTCGTCGGTCGTCGGTCGTCGGTTGTCGTGATGACGTGGGACGGCGGGGCGGAGGTTGAGACGCCGACGCGTCAGCGGACAATGGGTGGATGAATGAGTTGTTGCTGTTTCTGCTCTTGTGGTTGCTACTGTTCTGCGACGACTGCCAGACGTGGATGGTCTCATTGGTCGTTGTACAGTTGTCAGTCAGGTTGGCTATCTATCTTCCCAACGCAGTGCGAGGTCGTCGTGGTGCGGAAATTCGTCGGCCAGAATACGTTGACGTGTCGGAGAGTAGATTGGTGCGATGATCTGGGTGGCGAGGAGTGGAGGGAACGACAGACTGCGTGACTTGATGATGACAGTTTGTCCACTGATTTGTTCCGTGCTCGAATTATCGAACTCCAGAGTGTTTCTCTGATTCTCGAACGGATACGGCGGCACTGCCGGTTCATCTTGCACTACATACACCATGCCGTTCCACGACAACATCATCCAATGCGACAGCCAGCGTCCGGACAGACAAATCATGTTCAACGATGTCCTGTCCGACTTGTTTCGCTCTCCGACCATTGAAGTGACGCTCACGACGAGTTCCGCCAACATCACGCAAGTGCCGTATTTCCACGATCTCTCCGTGAGGCGCACCCGGTAAGAAATAGCGGCGTGCCTGCTATGGAGTGTTTGCACTGCTTGCCGCACTCCACGAGCACCCTTGATATGTTTTCGTGCTGCTACGTGATATATATATATATTTTTCTTTGGGCGATGTGATGATTTACTTACATATTTTGTTCTTTTGTTTTGTTGCATGCACTCGACAGAAGTTGGGACGAGTTTCTGCTCCAAAACTCTCTGGTGCAGATCGCAAAGTATTCCGTGCAATCGCTCGCCACGAAGGTGGGCGTGAGCGCCAACCGCTTGAGCGGTCTGCTCACAGTCAGCTGCCGGCCGGACGTGTTGTCCAAGCTGGCGGAGCCTCAGTCGATGCTCACCTGGAACAAGGACGCAGAGCTCAAGTGCATTTTGCCTCAGAGCGCCTACTGCAGTCCAGGCATTGGGTTGTACAGCCTAGCCGACCAGTACGTGGGATGTTGTTTATCCGTGATATTGTTGACGGCGTACGTTGACGAAGTTCTATTTGCTGGAACATGATTGATTTGCTAGAAACTACCAAATCACTGGAGTGGAGTACGACAACGACGACCTACGACTCACAGCTCTGGTCTGTTGCCTGGCAGCGCTCGGACTCGTAGTGTATGGCCGCATAATCCATCGCAGCTTCATTCTGTCCATGGCTGCGTTCTGCTTCCTTTCGAACACGTACGATGAGTTTTGTGCGAAGTGGCTGCCCCACATGCGGCGTCTTCCGAAATGTTGAGTGCTCACATGCGGTGTGTGCGGATAGGTTTTGGCTGTGGGGCGTGGACGCAGATTGGAAAGTGTTGCCTGGCGGTCTGCTACTGGCGTTGATACTGCGATCGTTGTTTCCCACGGTGTGTAGTCTGGACGCGCACCCGATGCCGTGATTGGGATCGGAGCAGCCATGTCGATGACGTTTTGTACCTGACATGCTTTGCGAACAGATTTTCCGGAGTCAACTCAGTCTCCTGCTCGCCGCAGCTGGTCTCAACTTGATGACGAGAGCCTCGTCATTTGCGTACGGATCGGCGATGCTTCTGGTTCGTTCATACTCTCCATCAACATTTGCGGCGGCTTTGCACCTTATTGGCGTTCGTGTATGCTTGTCCACCCAACAGGGAGTGTACCTCCTCTTCTGGGTCGTGTACACGGCTGCGCGGCTGGCCGACAAAGATGAAAAGGAGGAAGCCAAGGAACTGGATGAGACACTGCAGCGTGAGTCGGAGCAGCTTAAACAGGAGGGCTTGCATGACATCGTGGACGCGGTTCTCGAAGACGACTCGTACATGAAGAAGTTGTCCGACGAGGTGCGTCTGAGCGTGTGTGGCAACCACTCGGTTGAACCCGGCTGGTGTGTATCGTTGTTTCTGAGCGATTGGCTGTTTTTGTTTTTTGGAAAATTGTTAGGCACTCCGCCAAATTGTTCGCATGGGACAACAGCGCAGCCGCCACGGTGGCTCGCTTGACGACATGTCCCCCGAGCAACGTCAGAAGTACGTGGCTTGCATTGTTGTCGCCTGCGACCCTCCACTTTGCTGAATTCGTCACGTGTGTGCGTGAATGTTTGGTGATGTTGACATTTTTGCATCTTTTGTGTGTCGCAGTGCCGAAATCTACGAGGAGGGCCGAGCAGCGGCCAAGCGTCTGCGCGTGGCTCGCGTCGTGCCGATCGCGACGGTAGGTGCTGCTTTATTAACAGTGCACTTTTGTGCCCCTTCTTATTCTTATTCTTCGAGTGCACGTATGCATGCATGCACCAGGCCGTCCTGCTGGCGACGTTTTGGCATTTGAATTTGGGCGAGCTGATGTTTACCAACCCTTTGTTTTCGCTCGGAATCGTCGGATCACTATTGTTCGGCGTTTTGCGAACGTTGTAACAGTGAACAATGAATCGCTCTCTTTTGCCGCATTCTATGGCCTGTCGGCACACTGTGTCTGATATCTTATCTGTCCGGATAACTTTTCCCTCCGATAGCATGCACACTACCACACTGCCACACCTGCACAGCATTCACCACACAGCATGCAATATACAACGACACGTACTTCCACTTCACTTCAGCGTTGCATTGCATTGTGCATTGCATCGAATTGAATCGCGCATGGCATTGTAATCATTGCTGGCAACGAACAGAGTCACAAAGTCGAAAATGGCCGATCGCTCCACAACACTTCTTCCACTCTTCTTCTGCACTTCTTCTGCACTCCAACACTTTTGCAACACCGCAACAACTTTTCTTCAATCAATCAACGCTCCAGCACTCCAACACTCCAACGCTCTAATAACATTGCATTGCATTACATTGTATTGCTTTGGTATCGCTGACGACGAACGAAGTCACAAAGCCACAAAGTCGACGACCGAAGATCATTCGTTCACTGCATCAACCTGTACAATTATTCGCCGTTCGTTTGTCGTTTGTTCGTTTGTCGTTCGTCGTTGTCATCGTTCGTCGTTGTTATCGTTCGTCGTGCGTCGTCATCATCGTTCGTTGTTCGTCGTCGTCTGCTGGAACCGACATTGAGTTGCGATGGGGAGGCAGTCTGGTGTTGTCGAAGGGGGACTGATGGAGCAATTAGACGTGCGTTGGGTTTGCGGGTGGGGAATTCGGTGGGCATTCCGAACACGACGACGACGACGGCGATTGGTGATGGTGACGATCCGCCACATTTATCGTGAGAGCGTATCTTTGAACAGCATACGGAATAAGCTTGTCTGTTTCACCTTGATTACAGTTTAAAGGGACCAAATCGCACTTGTTGGTTGGTGCGTATGTATGTATGTATGTGTGTATGTATGGCATCATCCCACTAAACTTGAATCATTACGTCGTGAAGTTTCGAAATCGGTTTGATTCGAATTTTAGTGAACTATTTAGCAGCACTGGAATGAGCAGTTAGTCGCTCGTGCCCTCTTCTCGCTTCGTCGAGACATGGGCACGTGCGACTCAATGAACTCGACGCGAAACACGATACTTTTCTGCTGCAACATGTCAAAGAGGAGGTCTTCCCGCCAGGTTTGGTGGCCCTAACACACGTGCCCTTTGGCGGCTCCGGCTTAGCAGCCATGTTCAAGAGCATGCTGCTGAAAATGCTGGACCAGCACGCGGGCAATGTGTTCAAGGACGTCGACAAATCCAGCTTGAAGGTGTCCGTGCTGAAAGGCGACATTATGCTCCACAACCTACGGCTGAACGAGAAACTTTTCGAGGCTATCGACGAGTTTCCGTTCGAATTGGTGTACGGTCGAGTCCACGAGCTGGAGCTACACATTCCATGGACGAACCTCATGAACAAGCCGATCCAAGCCACGGCGCGCAACGTCGAAGTGCTCTTAAGACCACGATCGCGGGCCACGAGACCTGAAGACCAAGAAGCCCAACGAAAAGCAGAAGCTGCTACAAAGCGCGCCAGGCACCAGCAGGCCATCGCCGCCCTCGAGCTGCTTGACGAGGCGCAGCACACCCAAAGCAGGTTCAAGGCGCAGGGGTCACGCCGTGCGAAGAAGACGCCTTCGAAGCTAGCAAGCAGAATCAAACAGCTATTCGAGTTGCAGGTTTCCGGGATTCACGTCCGCATCGAAGTCGGTAGCTCGACCACCGGCAGCTCGGCGGTACCCAATGAAGCTGCCGCTACGTTTGCGGTAGGAGTGTTGCTAAAGAGGTTTACAATTGGGCCCGTGAACGTGGCGAAAGGGAACGCCTCTGCAGAGCATGCTGCCACGCGCCTTGTTGACATCGACGGCCTCGCTATCTACTGCGACCCGGCACTTAACGGTCGAACAGACGTGCAAGGGCGACCTGTGTCGTGTGGGACGGACATAGAAATAGAACGAAGCTTTGAGAGCATGCGGAATTTGTCACTGTTCAATTCGTCGTACTTACTCGAGCCCCTGTCGGCCCGTTGCGAGCTTTTCTTGATGTCGCAACATGCGAATAGAACCAATAACCTGGCGTCACCGCGTCGTGAAGATGGTATCACCCACACGGTTCGGTTGACGACCGCCGGCATAGAAGGCCGCGCGTCCCTTCGGCAGCTGCAGTGCATAGCGGCGCTGATTGCATTGGCAGATGTGGGGATTTTGAGGCAAGGGCGTTTGGCAACATTGAAACCCTCAGAATCTAAGAAGCACCGCCCGCGACTGTGGTGGAAATTTGCCGTTGCGTGCGTGCTAGAGGCACGCAGGCTGCGACGTAGTATCGACCCTTGGAGAAAACTGATCGTAGCTGTGCGGGATCGAGCATTGTATGTCGAGGGCTACATGCACTACATCGAGTCATCGAAAACGATCCTTGTCTCCAAAGACAGCACGCGCTTAGCCGAAGAAAAGTTGAGGCTATTGGAGGACCGGTTGACGCCGGCAGAGGTTGTGTGTTACCGTCGCACTGCCACCAACGAATTGCACGCACGCGAACGCCGACCAGGCACGAGGAAGGCTGCCAGGGCCACGAGCCCCGCCTCAACGGTGGCAAGTACAACGGCGTACTTCAGCAAGACGAAGTTCCTGCTGCAATGCTTTTCGTTCGTGCTGGAACCACCCAATAGTTATTCCGTCGGAATGGCAACATTCCGCATGGTCGTCGAAATCCCGTCAATATCTTTACGCCTCTGCTGCTCGTTAGACCCGCACGCTGGGTATGACTTCAAGTGCCGTGTCAAAGGGCTTGCACTCGATTCCACCGCTCATCTTGCCAGAAAGGCGCGGTGGTTGCGCTTAGAAATCGCGACTGCTGCCGTATCAAGAGCGGACGACGCCCCCGTGCTCAGGATCACCCCGCACAGAGACAGCAAACGTAAGCGGAGCTCGAATGGCTTTCATGTAACGTTGAGATCAACGGAGAACATGGCTATTCATAGAAAGACGGAATGCACCGTCGACTTTGGATTTGTTCAGTTTGTGCACCGCGCAGGGGATATCGATGCCGTCGACTTCCTCGTCGACGGCATTGCGTCATACCGACGCAACATTCCAGTGGGAACGGAGACTACTTCACTGCAGACCCTTCGTCAATTATCGCAGGTTATGGGCACGGACCGACGGAAGGTACGAATGCTGCGTGTGGAGCAATATGGTAAGGCACGCCTTGTTTGAAATACTGTGGGTCTTTGTTGTGCATTGATTGTAGGGCCAACACCACGTCGATCAGCACCGTGTCGATTTGCGCGTGGATTACTGCGAGGTCATGATGGAAAGTTTGACAAACCGGGCTGACTTACAGTCGGACCGATCCGCATCCTTCACAGTTACGGCGCCAAACCGTGCTTGTGTTATACTGCGGACTCGCAATGCAACGGCGTGGGTGGCGACAGCAACAAAGCTAGTGCATCGTCCACACTCGTCTGAGGAAAGGGAATGTGGCAACAGTTTGACGACAGAATTGACGTCAAGTTGCGAATTTCCTTCAACAACCGTTCACGTAAAGGCAGTTCAACACCAGGTACCAAACGAAGCGACCGTCTGTGAGCCATTTTCCCTTTGCGGCAAGTTCAAACGTGTGGCTGCGGTAGTTGAAAACCCCCTTCACTGCAGAATGCTACACGTGTTTCAAGCCAACTCAGGGCACAAATTTGGACCCATTGTGCCCGCGGGATCGTTTGTAGAACTCAATGTGCAAGTGACGAAGTGCCACTTGTGTTTGGACCCGTTGTCGCTGCGGTGTATGTCATCCGTGCAAAGGTCCATGACACAGTCTGAGTCTCACAAACGCATGCAGTTGAGACTGCAGCCGTACCTGGAGGTGCTGCTCCAACGCCGACGCTCACGTTCGTTGACCCCCTTGGTCCGGGTGGGTGCCGTTGCAATCGATGTCCAATTCACAGAATTTTCTGTGGGATGGAAGCAGCTTAATGCGCCACAGATCACAGCGACGAGCGAGCTTGGAGGCCAACGCGTTCCAGCTTTTGCAAAGTGGACCATGTCATCACTTGGAGCGTCGTTGCGTGCGGACGCTGTGTGCACGCGCGGCAACATCCATGTCGCACACTGCGAATGCGTGTGTGGCGTGAACACAGGTACGCACGACTGTCTCGTGAGTGCAACCTTGAAGGTACTACCGCTGCGGCCGGATGCTGATCAAACAGCCGACTCAGAACCGAACGCTATTGAAGTGGCGTTTCAGACCTGTGCAGAAGGCGCAAAATATCCGGTGCAATTTGTCACCAATGTCGGTGCGTTGGGTATCAGGCTACACACTGAGGCACCAATGGTATTGCTCGCCATAGCGACAGAGTTCTTCCGAAATAACGCGACCGTCTCCAGCGAACGCGTTGCGAATGGCGACGGACGTCACAGTTCGATTCACTTCGACGGCGAAGTGAGTCTGAACGCTTCAGCAGTAGGGTTCGAATTGCTGGCTCGGCACAATGACCCCGATCATCCTGCCACGGATTCGGTAGTCGCGGAGTTGCACATTGTTCAAGTTTCTGGCATTGTTAGGCACCTGCATTCACCCGACAGTCGGCGTGAAATCGTCGCATCAATTGATTTTGACGAAATCTGTGTCCAAGACCCGCGAACAAAGTCACAGCGGTCGGACGCTCAACACTTTTGCTTTCGCGTGCAATCGAGTGGAACAGCTCAAGTCACTCCCGTGTTAATTCGGAATGATGTCGCTGGCGACGGTTCCGCCGTTCTGCACGTTGTGTCAGTTGTTGAGACAGTTGAGTGTCGATACCTTCATGGATTCGCAGTGCAAGTTGTAAACTATTGTGAAGAGGCGATGCACAAGTTCGATGAAGTGTGGGCGGACAATTTAGAATCAACCATTTCGTACGAAAGAGCGGTCCAATCCCCACAGCTCCTTGTGCAACTTAAGGTATGACACGCGCGTTGCGTTGCATGCATCACAGCCAGTGACGCTATCATTATGTTCACACGCAGGTTGGCGAAGTCGCACTGTTCGTGCCTCGACACGCGCAAGCGCAGAGTGGAATGAAACTGATTGCCGGTGCCATTTCCTTCGTAAGTAGTCTGTGTTGGGCGCGGACGTGCTCGTGAAGTCACTGAATTGACAAATTTGCATGCGCATTTGTTGTCAGAATACAACGACAACGGTGCACAGCCAGCAGTGGACGACCACACAAACCACGAAGTCCAGACTTGTAGTGGACGCCATTCGTTTAGGCTTCGTGGACGCCCAATCTTTGAGCGGCGACCAACGAGATGTGAGTGTCGAACATTGAATCTGCATTGTTGAATCCTCTTTGACCGTCGTCTGCTGTTCTCGCCGTTTGAATGGTAGGCCCAACTCACGTTGCTGAGATCAACCCTCGGAGCGACAGATAGCAACCATGGGCTTCCCTTGGCGGTAGACTTTGTTGAAAACGTGGAGTGTCGATATGACGGTCCAACTGCCGCCGCGCCCAAGAACAATACGCAGCCAGCAATTCGCAGACATCTACGGGCAAAGATAGACTGTTCTCACGGGATATCCTGCCATCTATCACAGGTGAGAGCAGCATCAATTGCCTCATTTCATCGTGTTGTTTAACTCAGAGGCCGACATGCTGTGATTGTATAGAAACAATATTCAGAGTTTGTGAACGTTGTGGACGAAAACTTTTCATTAGGAGAGGCAAAGAAAGATGGACTTTCCGATTCTACCACTGTTTCGGGCCGCATTAGGCAGTCCGATCTCACCGTCATCGTGCAGTGTTCGCAGTTTCATTTGCACTTCCAAGCTGCAGACCATACAGTTGGCGCTTCCCTCTTTCGAGTGAGGGACCTCAATCTATCCGCGGATGTTCAAGTTTTGAACAGCCTTATGACTGACCGGCGATTGGCGTTGGATCTATCCGAAGTTACTCTCTCGGTCAACAAGAAAACCCCATCCCAGCCGCTTCAAGAGTTCACGGATCTGATCTCTTTGAGCGGTCTCCCGACGGCGGCACAAGAACGACAACCCGGGTTGAAGGTGATATATCAATCAAGTAACGTGGGACAGGTTAACGGAACGGACGTATTGGGAGTTTCGCTAGCGCGTGCCAGAGTTACGCTGCATATGCCTTCGGTCGCGACACTTGCTGACTTTTTGTTCCCCGGACCGCTGCTGCATCGTTCTTTGCCGCACTCGTTGACGGACACACCTCGAAGAATAAAAGTCGATGCCAGCGTGTCAGACATTTGCTGTTACTACACGTGCACAACGAAGCACACGGACGCCTCAAATTATGCGATTGTTTTCAATGGCGAGAGTTTGAAAGCAACTTATTCGTTCGCATCGCTAGCTCAAGCTGCGACAGTTGCCATCAGAGATGATTCCCAAACCTCCGGACTGCAAGACCAAAAGCACATGTGCCAGGCATCTGTTTTGCTGTCAGTGTCCATGATTGACATCCCAAATGGCACTGCCGCTTCGTATGACGAACTGGCGGCGGTTTCCCGCAACATCCTTCTCACCACAACACGTGTTACGGCCAAGTACACAATGTGAGTATCGTTTGTGGATGCTTATGAAGTTAGTCTGTCCCTATATAATCAACTTTTGACATGACTTCGTAGGTTTGCCTCGGCTGCAAAAGGCAAAGGCGGCTTCTCCGTCGAGTGTGCGCACAAACTTTACATCTCGTCTAGCGCAATTCGTCTGGCATCGAGCATCGCACTCTGTTTGCAGCGGTACGCTCCGGCAATTCTTAGTATCATCGACGACTTTGTATTTCAACCGAAGTCGAAGACAAATGTACGGCACACGCATACTTGGCAGCTAAATTCCCAAGCTACACGATCAGCGCGATCGACATGGCATTGCCCGTTCTGTCAGTTCGCAAGCAACGCCGTGTGTGACAAGACATGCCAGCTCTGCCTTCGCAAGAAGGGTTCAATATATCCCAGCGTCAAACATTCTGTGTTTACGGAGCTGAACATAGACGGGATCACATGCGTGCTGTATGATGCGCCTGTGTCCGCATCCGCCTTCATCAAGAGCTGGGATGTCATGCAGAACAGTGTGAAGGTACAGCACCATCTTGTATGGCAAAGCGGCATCTACAAGCAATCTTAACGACTATTGCTATTGTTTGTGTGCGTGTCACTATAGTGGAATTGCGATGGAAATCTCCCTCTCCTGCGCCTCAACGTCACAAACGTAACTGCTATCGTGACTGCAAAGCCCTCGATCAACAAATTGATTGGGTCTGCGTTGGTCGGCGTCAAATTTTTCAACCCTATCGACCACGGGTGGTCTCCGCTGCTGCGTGAGTCCGCCTGCGAGTTGGAAGTGTCGAGTTTCGGCACGTCGAGCTCGATCTCCAGCACGACTTCGCTGTCCGAGACGCAGACTCGCACCAAGGTGGCCATTCGGTTCCAAAAGCCGTTGATTATCAACTTCTCCGATCTGTGGCTACGCCATATTCTGTACATAGCACATCGCGCTGAAATACCCGTGACATCAGCGTCACAGTGGCAGCAGAAGACGGCGCAGTCCAACACTACCATCCCTGGCAGTGTGCACTTATTTAAATTGTTGCTGCGTGTCGTGAACAGCACTTTCGAGGACATCCAATGGGGTAAGTCGACGGCGCTGTTAATCGAGTCATTGCATGCGTTTACTGTGGCTCTTCGATTGTAAAAACTTGCAGACGCTGTTACTGCATCCACTTCCGGACACACGAACTTTAGCTCTAGCACCAACTTGACCTTGAACTGCGAGTATCATCAACGTGGTCAACGCGATCGACATCGTGGGGTTGACCTGTTCCTCAAAGTTCCATCTTCAGTAGTTTCGCATTTCGGCTCCGAACGACGTAAGTGTGTCCACAATGCTATAGTTTCACTTCAGCTGCCATTTTGACACGCAAGTGACGGTTTGCAGGCGAGAAGCAAGGGGCATACTCGGTGTTCGTTGTAAAGAACGTCTTAAGTGACGGCCCGAAGCGTGTGCCGGGACTCGGAGGTGCAATCTTGTGCGAAACTACGTGGGTGGACCATCACCAAGTGACGGTCACTATTCGCACGTTTGCTCGCGTGACGAACAAGTCACAATTTCCATTAGCACTTCGTGCGACAGTCGATGGTGAGTATCGGATTCCTTTGTCGCCATCAACAGCTCAACTCCGAAGAGCGGAACCTCCAGTGTTAATCGTCGACGCAAACTCAAGCATTTGGCTTCCGGCGAAGTTTTTGCAGGGTGCTTTCATGTCCGTGCGCCCATTGCTAGAGGACGAAGAAAGTTCGCCGCAGCACGCACGTCGGCGGTATCACTTCTCGCAAACAGTGCATGTTGATTGCTTCGCTCGGAGGCACGAACCGACGTCCAGTCGCCACGTCATCGTTTGCTTCCCTTGTGGCACATGCGCTACAAGTGCCATTGATGCGAACTCGAAGACGGCCATTTCCCTGGCCGTCATCAGTGGTCCTGAAACACTGAGCAAGGGGAATACGATTTTTGAAATCTCTCTGGGCCCGGTGCTGCGCTTCATGAACTACTTGCCATTGCCTGTGCGAGTGCAGCCGCGGTCGAAAGGCGCAATTGCACCGATGGAGCACTCCTCCTCAGCTTATGCCCGCAGCGCCGCCCCAGCGTCTGCTGGTCCACTGTGTTTGATTGTGATTACCAACAACACTTCTTTCTGTTTGCATGGACGCACACTTGCGACGTCGGATCCACATTTTCATACGGAGCGATCGGTCGTCGCACTTTCGACGTCCACTTGGAGCAACGAGTTCAAGATGCAGGACGACTCATCAATGACTTCAAAGTCTGCTTGGAAATTTACAGCGGACCAACTTTTTGAATGGGACGTTGCATTCAGCGCGTCTTTGTCTCGAAAGAGCAAAGACCAATTCTTGCTCCAATCCGGCGACCATATTGCATCAAAGGTATCGATGATGCACGATGCCCTGAAACCCTCCGTCTTCCACGACGTCTACTTCGACGCTACTCACAATGTCGTCCGTCTGTCAGTGACGGTACAAATGACGAAGCCGGCGATTGCGGTGATGCCGCCCAAGATAGTGCGACCTGGTGAATCGATAGCACTGTATTCTTGGCATCCGTCTCAATCCAATGCGCTTGCAGTGAGCCTCGACACCGACGACCCTGGAACTGGTGCTTCTATCTCCATCCGGTGGCGCGACTTTGTCAACTTCAAGCAGACTCGTACGCAAGATTCGGAGGTCGACAGGCAGTTCGTTGAGCTGACTTTCCAAGAGGAACCGCACACGGACCTAGGAGCGGACCGAAGCGATCACCAAAGCCCTGGCGCAGCACGAAAAGTCACTTTCAATTTATCGCAGAACGTTTTATTCTCGCAGGAGTTGGTTGAATCGTACCAACATTCCTTTCTGTGGTGCAGTGTGTGGTTGCTGAACGCGACAAAGCTACCAATGTCGTTCGAAGATCCGTCGTCTGGTTGTTTGGCGGTGCCACTTCCAAATGATTTGGCGACCCCAAACACACGACGCGATCACAGCAAGCTGTCATTGCTGGAAGAGCCACCTCAACACGCCACAGGTCACTCGTGGAGCGGTCTGTGGAAGAGTGCCGAACAGTCCGTCGGTGTCGACGCCATAAAAATTGCGCTGCGGTCCAAAACGCAGTGGACACAGAGTTTAAAGATCGACACGCCTGGTACTATACATGATTTCTTTTTGGACGACGTGTACGCTGTTGGAGATAGGCTGCAGCTGTCGCTGAACGTCAGCATGATTCCGTATACAACAACGTGCAGGGACGTGCAGACTCGGCTCGTTACCGTGATGCCGTACGCTTCTGTGGTTAATTTCCTCAACGCCGGCGATGCGTCACGGCACAACGTGGTAGTTTTCGCGCAACACATCGCCAAGAATGAAACTCGCAGTCGTCAAGCACAGGTACGGTTTGACATCTCCATGCCCGGAAGCGCATCACCATTAGTGTGGACGGATCGGCATGCAGGAAGAGCTATCAAAGTGGTTCGTGGTTCTGATATGCTCAACAAAATGATATTTGGGCGCTGATGACAAATATTCTGTTCCTGCGGTGTAGATACTGTTGGACGCTCCTCGTGCAATCTCTGCGGCGAACCTACGGACTATGTTCACATCACGCTCGGCTCCTCGCCTGAGTTGGTCTGCACCCATTCTCATCGACGAGCTTGGCGAGCGTACCGTGCCCGTTGACATGGTACGCGTTGACTCTGTCGCAGGTCGCACGGTGGTCACCAGCAGGTTGATCACGCGCTTGCGGGTGGAAGTCATGGTGCCGAAATCTGTGACGCGGAGTCAGACATGGTTGCCAAAATCCCCCGCCAGCGTCGACGGAATTGACAGGGAGAGCATCAGCGCGACAAGTTTGTCGAAGATTTGCATTGTGTTCCGAAGACAGCCGGACGTCCCGAGCATTCAAGGTTTGTTCCATGGCCGCGTTCCATAGTTGTTGTTGCATGCGTTATCACAACCACAACGCTACTTGTTCACTCTCATAGATTCAAGCGAAGCCGCAGTAACGCCGGCGCACGTCAGAAGCGCACTGTCCGTAGCAAGCCCGACAAGGACCCGAAAGCATTTCACCACGTGCCGCGTTCTGAACTCCACCAGGCATATCTTGTGGAAGGTACGCATGATCTATCTCTCGTGGACGACATGTCGCCGCAAATACTTGAAAACATGACTGGCGTGCGTTTGCTGCAAGGTTGAAGCCGATTTCATTGGTGATAACTCCGGCGGCGAAGCAGCTTATCCCACATGGGTCACTGGACAAGGACCACCCGCCACAATTGCGCCAAACACTGCAGTGAATTGGCGATGCGCCAGCGTCTCCGACGGGGCAGCTGGCGAGGTCGTTTTTGCAGCAGTTCCAACCGGCACGCGTGGTATGACGAGTGCAGCTGTGCATCAACAGCTACGGTTTTTCAAGTTCAAGTGGAACAAAGATGGTGCCTATGTCGAGGTGCGACCTGCGAAGCAATGTAGTGACACCGCACTCAGGTGTCGGCGTTGTTGTGACGCTCTTTGTCGTTGATCGCAATTACAGGTACCACCGGGTTACAGCGGAGAGCACCAAGAGAGTCTTCGCCAGGTGTGCTAGGAATGCTGTTGGAGATACCCGATCCGAGGTCACCTTGCTGACTCGAAGTCTGTGTGCTGCTTAGGCGAGCGCGACGAGGTACTTTACTGAACGGGTTCTTGCGTTTGTGGTACGGAATGGAAGCGCGGAGCGCACATCTGGCGGCGCAGACACGGTAAAGCCACCAGCACCTATTGTGGATCAACTGGAACTTAGCGTTCAAATCCCGAAACTCGCTGTAGTGCTCCTGCCGACCGAATGCGAAGCATTCTTGTTCGTTCTGTGCATGCCTTTGGAACGGTTTGCGACGTGGCACCGCTAACCATGTCGTTCGATGCTTTCAACAGGGAACTCTGTTGTGTCAACCCCAACTTGTTCTTGCACAAAACCCATGACGGTGTGTCGGTGGACTTGGCGGTGGAATCTATCTGGGTTCTCGACCACTCGGAGAACTCGTCAGCAACGCAAAGCGAATCGGAGGCATCTACCACAGTGATCTTTGGTCCAAAGGAAGATGTACGTGGGGATGAAAGTGTGTGTATGTGTGCGCAGATGCGCTGATCTTTATTCTGCCTCGATATATATCGGTGCCTAACAGAGTACATTAGCATCTTCTTGCATGCTGCGCCTCGCGATGTGCTGTTCCACACATCGCGAACGGCTGGTGGTGGAATCATCCGTGCTTCACATTGGCACGTTATCGTTGCGCCTCAACCGGTCTTTCGTGGAGACCGTGTCAGCTTATGCAACTGGTATTCAACAGCAAGTTGACTACTTCCGAAGCAAAGCCGCACGTGCTGCGGACAAGGACAAACACAGAAACGCTTTTGAACAAAGTGGTGCCCCCGGTGATGGCGAATTGCCGGAGCCGTCTCCAAGTCAAGCCACGGACGCCAAGTTCAAAGTGTTCTTGGACAGCATGCTGCGTTTCAACAACCTCGCCGCTGTGCAGGACGTATTTCGGCTCCGGTCGTCCATCTTTATCGAGCCGTTCTTCCAACGATGCTTGTGCCCAGCGACGCGGGTACACGTGCATATCACTGCTGCCGCATTCACGGCGCTCATTCGCGCTGCGGGCAAAGGGCATGGAACGTTCAGCCGCAACCTGTCGTTCTTATTGCCCCGCTTGATGGTACCGAAACAGGAGATTCCGATAGACATTCCTTTGTTCCAAATGTTGGAGCGCGAGTACTCTGGTGGCCAAATCAAAGGGACTGTGGGCCTTGTCATCCCGATGACGTCCGTTCTCGCAGCGTGGCATCAGACTGTGTATCCCGCGGTTCTACGGCAGGTTTTACACCGTCTTTCCGCCTCGCTGGGAAACCGCATCTTCGGTGTCAACCTTGCGCATTCCATGCTCTCGTTCGCCAAATCTGTGGCCGCTGCGTCCTCATCGTCATTGCAGAATTTGCCAAGCCGCTTCTCACAGCTCGCCCCGGCTTCTTATCGCGGCGGAAACGCCTTGGCCAGGTTCGGACGATGGAAGAACTCGAGTATCGGGGGAGATCAACCTCTTTGGCGTTCGTTGCTCGACTCCATCAACGCGATTTATGTCTCACGACACCAACAGTTAGCAATGTCCGAGCCGTTGAGGTCACCATATCGCTCTCGCCGATTCGGGCCGTGGTATCTTGGCAACACGGGACAGTGGACGTACGTCGCCAAACAGAACCCATACTTCCGCGGATGCGATTTGGTCGACGTCTGCCTGGTACCGCAAAACCAAGTGCTGGGTTTCAAAATCATCGAGGTTTGTGCTTGCGACGTCGGGCTTTGTTGTGGTCGTGGTCGTGGTCGTGGTCGTGGTCATGGTGTCGGTGCTGGCTTTGTGATTGTTCTCCATCTTCGTGTGTAGGTCGTCCACGCCAACTTTTCCAACCGTCGAGGCACCATTCACCGCGAAATCGTGATTGCTTCCTTTTCAAGGTATCGGCGAAGACGCGGTGGCAGCTCGATTCCACATGCCTCCGACAACATGGTGGGCGAACTCCTTCCAGCGGAACGCAGCGGCCTGCTGCAACGATGGGACATTGTGTTGGCAATCGACGGAGAACTAGTGCAAGGCCGCAGTGAGGACACTGCTCGGATGGTGATGCAACGCGCTGTGCAGAAGCGTGGCAAACGAACGAACGGCCGCGCCGGGCCAACTACATCTTCGCTTTACACAGGAACGCCACGACACAACGCAATTCGTGTCACATTGCTGCGGCGGCAAGAGGCTCGCTCCCTTGTCCTCATGTGCAGGCAGTGTGACATGGTATCATTGCACTTCCGTGAGGACATCCGATACGCCGACGATCTGTGTGCGGATAAAACGTCCTCGCTTCCGGTTGGTGTCAGCGACAGCACCAACAGCAGCAGCTGCGATGAACACTCTAGCACGGTGTACGTCGTGTGCTATGGATGCGGCGCCCGACTTCCATGCCCGCAAATTAGGTTCTAAACAGCTGACTGCATTTATTTATTTATTTCTTCACTACTTACGGAACTAGTTACCTCACAGCCGCGAACCACTGTTTGCGAACTGTTGTGTCAGAAAATTTACTCGTAACATATGTTGCACGTTATAATCAACGGTCTGCATCAGCACGCGATACTGGAGGGGTACGAGACCTGGGATCGACGAGCTTGGTCAGAGAGTGGAACTGGGTAAAGCAGGTTGTGGTCGAACCTCGCTTGCTTTTGCTGCACAGCATTGCCTGGAAATCGGCAGTCGAACATTGGTCACAGGCAGACTGGCAAGTCCTGTTGCAGACGATGCAACGGCCCTGCCGGTCGGTCGTCAAACGGAGATGCAGACGGTTGCTCAATCGAAACCTGCGGCCTTCGTCCGAGTTGAAATAGTTTCGGCGATTGTAGCGTGGTGGATTGTACGGGAGATGCTCAACAGGTGCATTGCTTTCAGGTTCTTGGGCTTGACGTCCCCTGTTCCTTTCCGCAACGTCCATCATGATGCGAGCAGCAAGTTCCAACATGCAGGAGCTAAAACCTCCGTTTCGGGAGCGCATCTCCCGAAATCTGGAAAGACTAGGCCATTCGGTTTCATTGTCAAGATCTTTAACCACGGACCAGGTTCGAAACATCAAAACGGCATTGGTGGCGAGAGATAACAGGACGTCCATGGTCACTCCTTGTGCCCAATTGTCACGCTGAGAACTGGACTGCAACGATGCGAGATACTCTGTCGCGTCATCCACTTCCCCCTTGGAGCGGCTGTTCATTACTTGCAGTCCAGTTGTAATGGCGCGCAAGGGAGGCAAAAGTTCATCCTGTTGCTTCCGCATTACAGCTAACCAAAGCGGCAAGTTGGACTCGAACACTTTGCGCGTTGCCTCTGGGAGGAATCTTGGTGGCTGACAATGCATGACAAGGTCATTGAGTGGACAACAAAAGAAGCAAACATGAATTAAATTGCAACATACCTGTGGGTGGTAGCTATCGTGCGCCCATGCAACAACATCCTTGTACGCCAACATGGCGTCGAGATACTGTTGTCGAATGCCATCAGGCACATGCACCAGCACTGAATATGCGATTCCCGTGACTGATGCGACGACGAATAAAGCAGCCTCGAATCCAAAAACCATGGCTTGGTGAACCAATTGTCCTCGGTATTCTGGCGGGACGGATCGAAACCACACTTCAGAGGGGACTTCACACTCCCAATAATTCGTTCCAAATTCTTCGCGAATACGCTTCGCGCGCGCCACAGTATTCTGATTCACTGTCGACTGGATCTCCAGAGTTACGGTGATGCATTCTTCGGCGCCTGGCCTCTGCACCCTCGCAACTCCGTCGGCTGACACAGCAATCCAGGGATGTTCCTTCATTGCGACCAGTCCGACGTCCCACACCCCTTTGCTCCATGCCATCGCCTTCAGAGCTCTCATCACTGCTTTGTCATTTTTCGTACCTTTCTTCATGTCGTCGGCTGACCGGTTGCGTGAAAACCAAGATGTAAGAAGGCGCTTGGCCACGGCGACCTTGTCAGACTCACTCGGGTCCACCTCAGCCGAGTCCCACGCCTCATCTTCACTCGTTTCTGTTTGGATACATGAATCGTCTCTGTCACTGCCAACGACAATGACATCAGCATCAAGGTACAATTCTTCTGCTTCTCCGTCACTACTGCCGCTGTTACCGGGCAAGAAAAGACGAGCACGCGGGCCCACCGATGATCCGGCATTCTGGCCATGCCACGACTTGTCATCTTCATGGGACAGAAAGACATTGGCGGAACCACGCTTTGCTATCATAGCGCCGACAGTTCCTGTAATATGAAAACGGCGGAGCACGCACCAAGTTGCATCCCGACTGTATGTTCGTGCCACAACGTGGGTTCTCAAAGACGCTTCAACATCAAGTAGTTCCTGGGAAGCTACCGACGCAATGCGGCGTTCCGGAACGAAGAGGGTCATGGAAGCACATGGTCGCAAATGTGCATGCTGCGGTACCATAACGAACGTTCGTCGGAGGTCTTTCTCCATGCCAGTTCCATGGTAGAAGAACCTCAGGATTTCCGAAGCCGGCAGTTGCTCGTGGCCTGAAACTTTCTTCGTACTTATAGTTCTCGTGGTCCGCACGGCATAAGCGTAAACTGGTGTCGTTCGACATTCGGCATCTGCAACCGAAACATTTGTCGTTGCATGAAATATTGCACAGTCCTCTAGCACCCCATCAGGAATGCGACCTTGTGGCGGGTACCAATCGCGACAATGTTGACTGTTTCCAATGAACGGATGTCCAGTAGTCGAGGATACCGGATCACACATCAAAATGAATCCCGAATTGGACTCGGCGAGCAAACGCCAAAAATGTTCTTTGACACGCCGTTTGTCGGCACAAAAGGCTAAACTTCGTAGATTGCGCCCTGCATCCTGCAAACTGAGCTCCAAGGTTTCCCTCAAAGCATGATCGGCATTGTGACCACGTTCGCGATGGCGCACGTCTATGACATACCGAAAGAACACGTCGCAAATCATATCAGACACAACGCCCCACGTGGCGGCCTTGCGTTCGCTCTTCGATTCTACTTCTACGTCAAGACCTCGCAGCCCACTGAACCAATCGCCAATTGTGAGAACAGAATGTGCGGTGAGAAAGAGCTCGAGGCTGTCCTTGAGTGCTGCCCGTGCCCGTTTGTGTAGCTCCTGGGTCTTCTTGTTGGGGTCACGGAACATCCCGGTTCTGGATGGTGCGTACACTCTCCGATCCACAAAGTTGACAGGATTCGTGAGCTCGCGGAATCGTTCAATAGGCAGAAAATTGATGCTATCGCGTTTCCCACCGCAACGAACAACTTTTGCCAGGATCATGGCTCTCTGGTCATCCGCGTCAAAGTCTACAATGCTGCTCATGAGGACTTCCCCAAACCATTGCCGAAGTTCGGTTGGCGTGACTCTGTTGGCTCGCCCATTGTGTGTGTGCATCAGCGCTCGATTCGTGAGTTGGAGTTGCTGTTCGAATGCAACTTTACTCAGAATGTTAAAGGCATCAAGAACAGTCGAGTCACCGCGCATGCCCGCGCCTGAAAAATGATTCTTCAGTTCCATCAAGTGCTTGCGCGCGCGATCGTCAAACAGATCTTTCTCGAAATCCTTCAAATGCACTAGCTCGATGGACGGAGAGTTTTCATATGACCAGGTGTTCTCAAGCAGCTCTCGTCGTTGCTTTTGCTCTTCGAGTCTCCTATTCTTTTTGATTTCTCGTCGTGTCTGTCTGGCGGCTTTCTTGCGTCTGAGTATTCGCTGCTCAGCCGTGCGTTGGGTAGCACCCGCGTTTGATGAGCCACCGGCGTTCGAAGAGTCACGGCTGTTCGATGAGCCACCGGTGTTCGATGAGCCACCGGCGTTCGATGAGCCTCCGACGTTGCGCGCGAGCGATGTGTTCGAACGACGGTCTTGACCGACTTCACCACGAGCGCTGCGCTGTTGACGAGCCGTCGATGAGAGTGTGGCATGCGACACTGACGACTGTAGCTGTGAACCATCACCAGTCGTAGCTCGTTGCGAAAGATCCGACTCCGAAGACATTGTACTCACACACGATTCTTCAAACAATACTGGGTTTCTGTTAAAAAACACGGCTAAACTTCTACACGGAAAGAATCTGAGAGCTGTCACAACCGCGGCAGATGCCAATGATAGATGATTCCAAATCTTCCAACGGCGACAACGTCGACTCTCACTGACCGCATCTCGACTCCCCACACGAGGCAAACGGCGTGCAGGAGCATTACTACCTACGGTTCACTGACACTGACGACGACCGAAACGACGCGTGGACCGAGACGGCGACGGCGACGGTGACGAAGACGCGGGCGCCACAATGGCGACGACAAAACGATGTCAACACAGCGACATCGACAAACAACACAAAACGAAGACGACAAAACAACGGCGACAAAGTGACCACGGCAACCCGAACGTCGATGACGCACGACGACAACGCTACCAACCACGACCACGACCACAACAACGTCGATGACGATGACGAACGACGGCAACGCTGCCAACGACGACGACGGCAATTTCGATGACCATGACATGACCAATGCGGCGACAGAACAGAAAGAACTTCGACGACGCCAACAAATCGACAAACACACACACACACACTCACACAAAACACATCATACACGCGTCCACGTCGACGACTGTGACTCCGCGGCCACCGAAACCGCAGAAGAACTCCTTTGATGAAATGTCTTAACGTTAACACATTTGTTGGCAACCGGAAAGAGTTCGTTCGTTCGTTCGTTCGTTCGTTCGTTCGTTCGTTCGTTCGTTCGTCCGCGGAACTTTGAACTTTGAACTTTGAACTTTGAACTTGGAACGCGGAACACTGCCTTCGCCGCATTTATGATATTTGCCGCGCACACAGAAAGCAGCTCACAGCTCACTCGAAAAGAAAATACATTGTCGACTCAG
>ENA-OWNT01002257-OWNT01002257.1-seawater-metagenome-genome-assembly--contig:-NODE-2257-length-20589-cov-4.299532_pt1 | contig 20589 bp, 10 predicted proteins | sample MGYA00238136_ERZ651165 | MGnify/ENA primary metagenome ERZ651165 (study PRJEB26861, sample SAMN08777766) | seawater metagenome | isolation source: coastal seawater | place: USA: Florida | collected...
TCCTTTGTTCCTTTGTTCCTTTGTTCCTTTGTTCCTTTGTTCCTTTGTTCCTTTGTTCCTTTGTTCCTTTGTTCCTTTGTTCCTTGTCGTCATGTTGTCGTTGCCAACGAGTTGTTTCGTCGGTGGTCGTCGTGTTTCGTCGTGTTTCGTCTTTGCCGCTTCGCCGTTGTTTGCTGTCATGTTGCATGTTGCCGTTGTCGTTGTCGTTGCTGGTGGTGTGGTGGACGGACAACTCCGCGAACAGCACCGCCAACGACGATGGCACGTGACGGCGCGATTGCTGTGGACACATACGTTGGAAACGAGGCACAACGATTCGACCAGATGGCGACTGTGGCGACAGGTAATGACGTCGATGTGCACGAGTCAGATTGCAGGGATTATTTTCTTGTTCGCGTCACAGCAAGGCAATGCATTTTACCTGCGTCGTGCACAACAGCCTGCAGCGCATCTGTGTTAACACGGCGTGACTAAGAAAGTCGATCTCAAAGTTCGTTGGCTGTCTTTATGTCTGCCCTGCAGCGAGCAGCAAAAGTTGGACTCAGCCTTGGTGCGGCTGGGTTGGCGGCCTACAAGTTGCTGTCTGACGGTGCGCATCGCGCACGCATTGGAGAGCCTGCTGCAGAGAATGTTCAAGAACAAGCTGCCACAGCTGTCGTCGCTGCGCCAAAGCTCCGAGAACGTGCATTGCTCTTCGGCGACTCCATCACGCAGTACTCTTTTGGGAACAAGAAGACTGGCGAACCCGGTGGTTGGGGTGGCATGGTGGCCACAGAATTCGCGAGAACACTCGATGTGGTGAACCGTGGCTTCAGTGGGTACACAACTCGTGGCGCCCTGCAAGTGGCAGACCAAGTATTGGAGCCCACCGCTCCAGCAGCAAAGCACAAAGAGTATTTGTTTGTCACTTTGTTCTTTGGGGCGAATGACTCCGCTGACAAGGACTTAAACCCAGCCCAAAACGTTCCAGTCGATGAATACAAACGCAACCTCGCCCAGCTCGTCGACAAAGCCCAGGCTGTCGCAGATCATGTGGTGATAATTTCGCCACCCGCCGTGGATGCACCCACGTGGGGCGAAAGTCGAGAAAGTGGAAAGAGCGACCGAGTGAATGCGAGGACTCAAAAATATTGTGAAGCTGGGCGTGAGGTCGCAGCGGAGAAGGGAGTGCTGTTCGTGGACACGTTTCACGCCATGCTCCGCCACAACGATTGGGAGTCGTTTTTGAATGACGGGCTGCATTTAAGCTTGCGCGGGAACCAACTTGTGTACGACGAACTCGTGCGCGTTCTCAAAAATGGGGCAGGCATTTCAGACGATATGCTCCCATTCGACTTTCCGCAGTGGCGGGAACTCAGCGAAGCCCAGTTTGACGAGAATGGTCACTTTGCAAAAGCATGGACTAAGACTCTGCCGTACAAGTGCCGGGAATATTGAAAGCGCATCCGCTTCAGAAATGCCTCGCTCGGCATTACGCTTGTGCTTGATTGAGTACATCAAGCGGGAAAATAAATTACTTTAGCACAAGAGCATTCGTGTCACGACTTTCCGGTGCTCTTTTTATAGGCCATGACCCGCCGCAATCTGTCGCCTGAAAGCGTTTTCTGTGTTCTACCTTCCTGTCTCATTTTACTGAACACCGATTGCATTTTTTGATACATATCAGCCTGCAGGAGAAGCGTAAAGTTGCACAGAGTGAGCGCGTGCTGTAGCACGTGTGCAGACTGTTGTCATCAATTACCTTATTGACTCCTTTGTGAGCCGGGCCCGTAGCTACATCTTTGTCCTCATCGTCCGCCAGCGAAGATCGTTTCTTCGGTGGTGGTGGCATCTTTGTTTCCATACCATCTAGCTCTCCGAGCAACCAGTCTTGATTCGCTGCCATTGTGTCCTTGACAGATTGCGCTTCCTCGGTGGAATCGTCGTTCTCCCTCTCCAACCTTGCGTGCGCTTCTGATCGAACATCCCTACTTGAGTGCCGTCTGAATACCATCCACGGCTGCATGCTCTTCAATAGGCACTCTTGCTTCCACAAGCGAGGGCGCATGGCGCGGAAACTCGAGAGCATTTGGATCACTCAACAGACTTCCGACACAACTCGTGTGCACAAAAAAAAATATATCGTAATTAGTTTTGATTCAACGGCACTTTGATTCAACGGCACTTTGATTCAACGGCACTTTTTTGTTGCGCAGCATGGTTTGGTTTGCTGGTGCTATCCATTCGGCAGCACAAAGAACCTCTACAACATCGCCACACCGCCATGAAGGACACTGCATGCGCTTTGCGGCAGCACTGACATCAACTTGTCGGCACCCGACACCCATCATGACCTATCTGTATATGCAGTGCCACAACCGCAACTGCACCGGCATACACCAAGCAACGACAACGAGTGACAACAACGTAAGCCGTAGTAGAAGTTCTCTCGTTGCTTCGAAAAACTCACAACAACTACAGCGGCGACGACGACAACAACGACAACAACGACAACGACAACAATGACAACGCAACAACGATATTGCAAGTGCGAGGTCCTCCTCGCTCTTCGGTGCGAGTGGGGCTGCGCACGGTCGTACGGAAGTTCAGTTTTCATTGCTTTGACAGTCCATAACTAAAACAACAACGACCACGCGGCAACGACAATGAAAGACACGACGACGACAACGCTGCAACGACAACGCAACAACGACAACGCAACAACGACATCAAACAGCACACTTAACAGTAATGCCGTATTTCTTCCATTATTAGATCAATCATCCCACATCCGCATTATTATCATATCGGCTATTCAGTCGACCGAATTGGCGCGCATGGATATGTACACTTTCTGTACACTCACGTGTACATGACTGATTAACGCGTGTTTGGGTGATCGAGATAAAGTGTACAGAAAGTGCACGTTATCAGCGTACATGTGAGTGTCACGGCTTTCGCCACGTGACTGACGCGTCGAATGTATCCTTATCCGGGACTTCCTCGTTTTCTACGTTGTGAGCTGTTGGTTAAAACGTAAAAGTATCGTTTGAGGATAATACATGAAGTGTGGGTTGGGAGTTGGGAGCTCGCTGTTCAGAGTGAGTGAGTGAGTGAGCTGGGAGTGGGAGTGGGAGTGGGAGTGGGAGAGGAAGGCAGAGTGCCTCACCCGCTCACCCACCCACTCACCCACTCACTCGGCCAGCGCACTCACAGTCACTGACTGAGGGAGTGAGTGAGTGAGTGAGTGAGTGAATTGGCGTACATCGTATCCGAGTGAGCGAGTGAGTGAGTGAGTGGCTGTGAGTGAGTGGCTGTGAGTGAGTGAGTGCTTCTTTGTCGCCTTCATTCATTCATTCATTCGTTCGCTCGTTCCTTCGTTCTTCACTTCCTCGCTTTGCGTCACTTTGCGTCACTTTGCGTCACTTTGCTTCGCTTTGCTTCGCTTTGACACGCTCCTCCAAACTCTGTTTGTTGTTGTTTGTTGTTGTTCCTGGCGCCGCAGTTCGCATCCTCGCATCCTCGCATCCTCGCATCCTCGCATCCCCGCATCCCCGCACCACGCTGCCGCTGCCGCTGCCGTGATCAAACATGTTGATAGTCGATCGTTGGTCGTCGTTGGTGGTGGTGGTGGTGGTGGTGGTGGTGGTGACTGTGTGTTGATGGTGGTGGTGAATGATTGATGGTGGCAACGTGGGTGGGTGGTGCACCAATGGTCGCATTTGGAGAACACTCAAATCGCAATGACGCGTCGCGGTGGAATCGACCCGGGCTTCGTTGGAAGGCGGAGTGGGCTTGGGCCGGTATTTCGTGGAAGAGGTTTGGAAGTTTGTGTGTGGCGTGCTTCGTCGACGGCGGACACCAGGCACGAAACAGTTCCTTGAATCGGAGCAGTGTCAGCAAACAACGCGGCACAACACGGTTTGGTGGCGTTCAAACTTGTGCAGTTACACAGTTTCTGATGTCTGACTTTTTCAAGATATTCGGTTGAACGCCAACCAAAGTCACGCCTGCGGAGGGGGGAGACAGGGTCGCTCCTTCCTCTTCGCTCGATTTTGCACCCTGTTCTTTTGTCTGAACACACATACTGCGTGCACTTGAGTCTGACTGGCGGCCATGCCTCGTTTTGTGCGGGCAGTGTACGCCTTCAATGGAGAGGAGCCTACAGATCTGCCCTTTGCTGTTGGGACCATTATTGAGGTCATCGAAGCGCCTGATGACGTGGAGTGGTGGACTGGGCGCGCTAACGGGCGTGTTGGAGAGTTTCCTGCGAACTACACAGTCCCACATGATAATGCCCCCGCACTAGCACCCGCGCCAGCACCCGCGCCGGCACCCGCGCCAGCACCAGCTCCGGCACCGGCTCCAATGTTCGTCGCTGCGCCTGCTCCGGCACCTGCTCCGGCACCTGTGCCTGCACCCACGCCGGCACCAGTTGTGACAACACAGGCAACTGTTGGCAATGCTGTTGCACTTTACGACTTCGTGCCCGAGGCTGAAGTGGAACTTGGTTTCCGGACGGGCCAGGTGTTGCTTGTGCACAACTTTGTTGACGAGGAGTGGGCATTTGGGTCTTATGATGGAAAATCTGGTGAATTCCCGCGATCCTACATTCGGCTTGAGCAAGCTAGCTCCATTCAATCAACACCGGCTCTGGCACCCGCACCCGCGCCCGCACCTGCGCCCGCACCTGCACCCGCACCTGCACCTGCACCTGCACCTGCACCTGCACCGGACCTTGTTGGAAGTGCATTCAATGACCTCGATTTCTCAGCCACAGCAACTACCCCATCACCGGCAGCAGCCCCAACCGAAGGCGAATTACTTGTTGATATTGCCGCGAGCCCGTCAACGGATACTTCGACAATAAACGCCCAAGAAGCAGATTTGTTTTCAGCGAGTACAGTCATTGCTCCTCGAGCACCAAACCTCGCCCCAGAACCAGTTGCGCCAGTCGTGCAAAAGGTCGCCATCGCGCAGTACAAATTTGATGGTGAACCCCCGGACGAACTCTCGTTTCGTGAAGGCGATATTATTGATGTTGTCCCGCCACCTGTGGGAACTCCTGAGGATCCAGACTGGTTACTTGGATCGTTGGGTGGCAAAACGGGATACGTGCCACGAGCCTATGTCGTTATTCAGGATACACAGAGTAACCCAACGGAACCGCAGGAGGCTGAGCCTCCTTTGGCTGCCTACAAACGTTTTGAAGAAGAAAAAGTTGCAGACACAGCAGGGCACTCATTTTCGGTTCAACAAGCCGCGTCTCAGGTGATGAATGCACTCCACCTGGAGGGCACGAACGCTCCAGATCAAAGCATCCCCACCAGATTCCTTGACCGATTTGAGCCAATATGGAGGCTGCCGGCAGCCTCACAGCTGCTAGCTGTCGACTGTGTGAATCCGAATTTGACCAACGGGAACATCAACATTGAAATTGAGTCGCTCGTCCCTTCCATTACTTTTATGGCGGAACTGCTGGGTGGCATAGAGTGCTCAATGCCCCAGTGCAACGAAGCCGCATGGGACCTAAGAACTCACCTCCAAGATGCCGCGTGCGTGTTCTCGCAATTTCGTCCCTTGCGTATCTTGTGCAAACCAACGAGTACACATCTCACTTGTCAATCAATGTGACACTGTGCTGCAGGTACATGATCGAAAAGTTGCCGTGGAATGCCGGAGATGACTCGAAGCTCATGCAGTTTTTGTCGAGTGTAACGCAAGTTGTGACGCAGCTTCGAATTGATGATATCACCATCATCCCAGCTGGTTGGCTCTCCGCAAAATCTCGACACCTAATCCTGTGCGTATTGGCCAAGAAGCAGAATGGTTTCACCTTGACAGTGTGTAACACTGGCGATGGTCTTGAATATCATGCTGCTGGAGTTGATCCTAATACGTCGCATGACACAAAAGGAATGATGATGGTCATTGACAACATTCCGGATCACAAACTGAGTGACAGTGCGTTCTGGTTTTTCACAAGTCGAATGCTGACGTACATGCACCCAAAAAACAAGGCCAAGACGTTTTACCAAAAGTTATTGCCGTACCTCAATGACAAACCGCTGAAAGCCAACATCCAAAGCTACGACTTTCACATGCCGATGCCCCATGGGCGGGACCGTCGCCTACTGCACTGTGTGCTATTGGCTGTTAGCCGTGGATTCATCGAAAAGGGACTCTCCGTCGTACGTACAGTAGTGGTTCACTTGTCATGAATACACGGTGGTAAATGCGCTTTCATGTTCTCCGTAGGCCCAAGTCAAATTTATGCAGTACATGATACGCCTTCGAGCGTGTCAGCACATGCAAGGCGAATTGGCCATCATCAAATCAATGACAACGCATGATATCGAGTGTGTGAAGGCATCGTTGCAATCGTTGGCGTACGAGGCGTCCCAACTGGCGCGTGAATACGAGGCAAATGAGTAAGTGCCTGCTGCTACTGAGTTGAACACTGAGCGACCCCATTTTATTGTGTGTTATCGTCTTTGATCTATCTGCAGCGACTCCAGTAAAGGCTTTGGCAATAGGTAGGTGTCCGCAAAAAAAACAATCTCGTATCGCCGCTGATGTTTGTGTCCACGTGACTCGCGTGCTGACAATGGCGAGTACGCTGATAGGGCATTATTGTTGTACTTTTCTTACTTTGTAGCAACGACAATATTGAAGAAGACCTGGCTTTGGCCGGAGACTGCATTCGACAAACGGAGAAGCAGCTGGAGTTCCACATCGGCAACGTCCTGCTGCCCTCTCAGCCAGTCGTGCGCATCGAAGACAGCGCGCAAAGGAAGTTTCCAACTACCGGGGCCGCACTGCAACCCAACTTTGATCGGCTACGCTGGGATGAATCCATTGAGCACTTAGCCGGCAATGCGCCCGTTCCGCCAATTATGCGCCCACTCGACTTCACACTGGTACAAGACACCGTTGACTCTTTCAACGATGTGTCGAATGTACTGCGGCACACCGTCCACTTGTGCACGCTGCTGTCGAATCAACGCAAATATGTGAAGAATACGTTCCTGCTGCGCGTGTCGTTGGTGCAGCATGTTTTCACGCATGTGCTGCCCCTTCCGCTGCCGCATAACCATCCAGACAAGGCCACGAAATGCTTTTGGTCGAGTCGCCAAAAAGGCATGCGATATGAAACGCAGGTCGACATTTTGCGGCTGCTCGAAATGGTTGCACGGCACTTTTCCGCGGCGTCGTTATCGCTGAGAATCACTCGATCGTTCGATGCCGCCCGAGTGATTACCATGGCCTGCATGGTAAGCGAAGCGCTGAATGGTTCGCTTCCGGCACACCCCTATCTCATTTGCCGCCGTTGGTTGTTGCATCGTAGACTACTATTGCAGACGCAACACTTCGATTGGAGGCTTGTGACATTCCGTCCATGTTCTGCGCACATTACTCCGGGACGGCCCCTGGACCAATTCGTCCTTTCGGAATTGAGATGAGGAAGTTTGGGCATGAAAGTGCAAATCTCAAGTTCACTGCTGCCGCACTAACAACAGCAAGGACACAGGTTGAGTGACACACTGCTTGGAGGTATTGGGAACCCACTGTGATCGGTTGGCGTTGCTGTGTCACTTAGGTATTGGATTACTTCACACAACAGCGCAAAGATATTGCGAATGATCACATTATTTACAAATTTGAGAGTTCGAAAGACTTCGGCGTCGCCGAGCAACATCTGTATGAGCAACTCTGTGATCAAATTGGATTCGACAAGAGCCCTGAAGTTCTTCCACTGTACATGACTGGCGAAGACTCTGTTTTGATTGACAACTATCCAGAGATCGCTTTTTTCAGAGATATTGTGTACCTTTTCAAGATGATGATGGCACCAACATCAGACATGCTACCTGAAATCCGATACTGGACGTACAAAGATGCCGCGCTAAAGTGGTCGTGGAAGGACAAGTCGACAAAGGAATCGCGGGCTTCGGGCGAGGTCGCTGGCAAGCTAAAGGTCGATGGCTTTGGGGGGCGCATGAAAATATTGGGATATGACAAAGAGGCGCACGATGCTGCAATTGATCAGAAAATTCAGGCAAGCGAAGCTCGTAAGGCGGCCGCTGCCAAGCAATGGAAGAAGAGAAAGCCCATGTTCAAACGGTTTGCATCTCGCTTTGCTGGCATCGGTGGAAAGAAGTCTCGACCTCGCGCGGGTCTTTCGGGTGCAAACCCCAGCGAACTCCTTGACTGCGATGTCGAAACTGAGGAGGACATTCTCCACGTGCGTCACCTGCCCGATTACGACGGTGCAATCAATGCTCAATCTCTCGAACTTCTCAGCACTTATTTGTTGGCACCTTACCTTCGAATCCCTCTCGTACTTTCGTTTTTCTGTGGAGCTGAGCACATTCGGGCCTTGAAGAATCCTCAAATGCAGGAAGTTTTGGACTCGTGCCTGTTCGAGCCTGGTGACTGGCAACCAGATTACAAGCCTCGTCAGCCCGAAACCATTCCCGTCTTTGATCGAGACTCACTCGCAACGCCACTGGGACTACTCTTCAATGAGCTGCATCATTCACCCGATATCATCATTGACTCCGTGGAGAAGATGTTGGATTACGTGTTGGACCTCGACACGGGCCGTTACAACGAAAACTCAGCCTCGTTGACCTTTTATGTCCTCAGATTAGCTGTCAGAATCGAAGAACATATTTTCTTCATGACTCGCCACCACAGATGGGCTCAAGAACGACAACGCAAGCTCGCAGTTGCAGCGCGTTCCGGTGAACAATGTAACCTGGAGTTCATGAAATCAAAATGGAATACGCACGTCAGGGGGCTACGTCTAGACACCCAATTTGTCGGTCAGGATGAAGGTATGGTCGAAATGGATCCCGATAACGACGATCTGGATGACTTGAGTGTTGCTGCCGTCAACACGGCACAAGGTCGCCACAACTACCAAAGGCTAGAGGAGTCCGCTAAACGCATTCGGAACCTGCTAGATGGCACTGCCTGCAAAATGTTGGAGGCCTGGCTTGTCCATGCGAACAAAGACAATGACATGCTTCTCCAGTCATGCATTATCCATGCGCACTTAGCATACCTGTACAAAAACGTTGAGAAAGAGCAACTCACCAAACACGTGGTGTCGATATTGCTTTCTTCGCACGTTTTCTTGACTGCTTGTTACCGTTACAACGCGGATATTCTCCCAGAAAAGTTGAAAGGGGCAGCCTCTCCAAAGGCAAGTGAACCAGGCGAACCTGATAAGGCCTTCGAAAATGAGTCTGAGAAGGGTAAGTCGGGCGGCGGGGGTTCAAAGTCACCACGCAAGAGTACAAAAGGCCTAACGCGAGATTCCACCCTCGACTCTACAGCCAATTCCGAACTTCAAATTCCACAGACCGAAATGTTCGATATGTTCCAATCGCACCGGTACAAAATACTTAATTGGATGCGAGAAAATGTGGAAGAAGCCAACGAAGTGATGGAGAGCGTTGTCCGCGTCGTCACACGCACAGGGACTCGCGAGCCACCACGTGGAAACAAGGTCTACACTCCACGAATGTGGGTTGAATTGGAGCGACTTCGCGGGATTGGCCGCTTTGTGCCTGACACCGAGGCTAACACTGGGGTCCGTGATCGGAATTCGACTGGGTCCACTGGCGAGGGTGACGTCACCTTCGAAGAGGTCGAAATTGACCCTGTATCTGGAAAAGATTTGGGCAAGTACAACATGGACCAGTCTTTTGAAGAATGGTATCGCGAATTGACGACGCAGAGCGTTGATACGGAAATCAACATTCAAATTGGTGAATTCACATTGAAGAAACATCGAATGCAGATTCTTGAATCAGGCTGGATGCGCTTCCTTGACTTTACTCTAATTTTCGGCGACAAAGAGCACAGCGGTGTGAGTGGGCTTCAATCTGCCGAAGTACAGCACAAGCAGCACCGCAAATGGGTGCGCCTCGTCGGGCGGCGCCACGATCTCATATATTGGGACGCTGACACTCGCAATGTTGAGGACTTCATGGGCAAGGGTGGAAGAATATTCCCTCGCGCCATTAATAGGGAGGAGCGGTGGGCTCTGGAGGTTGCGCAAAACTTCATCGAATTCCACTTCCCGGACACAAATTTTGTCATGCAAGACACCCAACGAAGTGATGTTACTCGCGCAGGAGAAGTTTTCTGTTTGATGTCCGGGGTTGTGTCAAAATTCAAGTACAAAACTGCGGAGTCTGTGGAGCGAGCCAAGAAGCTGCGGGAAAAACGGTTGAAAGAAATGCGCAAAAAAGAGCTAAAGCGCCAAAAAGCAAACAATCGCCGTGCCCGCAACGGCGGAAGCCCAACGCCGTTCGTGGAGGAGGACACTCTTGACGATATCTCTGAATATATTGAGGAAATTACGTCAGAACCTGTTATCAAGGAAATTTTGGTGTTCAGAGACCCGCCTGTCATTCATGTTTATGACGTGATTCACAACGCTCGAAGAAGTTATCGCTCGCTGGTTTACACGTCTGAAACGACCTTTTCATTGCGATGTCTAGGTCATGGCAATGTTCGTGATGCGACAAAGGAAAACCGCAGCAACAAGGCTAGCCAGGAAAGGGACACGAATGCTCGAGACCGATTCCGTGATCCTAACTCGAGCGCTGGATTTTCAAACCGAAAAGGCGCAAACGCTGGGCGCCTGTGTGGCGGTGGAATGGAAGCTGGAGAGCCGAACCGGCCACCGATTGAACCTTCCAACATTCCATCTTTGGCGATCGAAAGGAGCTTGACGGCTGCTCTGGGCCGTGAGCGTTATCTCCCAGCTCGGTTTCTGCATGGACTCGTTCCCGATGCGCTGTTGGAATCCTATAGTTTCTGGAGGAATAAGGAGGGACCCTTTATCACAGGATATCCCATCCTCAACAAACTGGACACTGCCCAAACAGTTTACTTATTGCGAATAGTGTTGATTAATCAGGGACGAAGCGATGTACGTGGTTACTCCGCGCCACTCTGCAATGGACTGTTGCTGCGATATGCGCTCCGCGAAGATATTGAATTCCCTGCAATGCAAAAGCTCGGTGGAGAAAGCAACGGGCAAATCGTGTTCCAATCCCACATCGACAGATCGAAGCCTGTGGAGGTATATTTGAATCCGCTCTTTGCTCAAGCTGGGTCTGAACTGAAAACAGTGTCGAGCGTTGTGAGACGTATCGAGAACCTCTCTCATGTGCTCATTTGGGCTCGCGCCGAAGTTGAATTGGTGGAGTTAGTTGACAATTTGTGCACGATAGTCTCAAAATGGAGTGAGCATGAATCGACTTCACTCGATTTGGAGACAACAACCATTTCGATGGGGGGCTCTGCCGCCACAGACGCTGAATCTGGGGAGCACTCCCAACAATTGTTGGACCTGTGTAGCAAACTCAAAGTTTGGAAAGTGGATCTGCCGCGTTTGTTTTTGTCTTTCACTATGAAGCAAGTGGGAACCTATCGCGCGCTTTACTCGGACAATCACGATGGTCTACGGGTGCTCACAGATCCACAACAGGTCGCCGATGCTGAGGCTTTGATGTCAGACCTACGGCAGTCCATAATTATGGAAAACCATTCCAACGATCTGTTTTTGATGACATCAGCAACAGCCAAAATCCTGCGGCCCGCGGTTCAGAATAAAGAGCAGATAGTCGCTGGAGTAACACTGGATCGCACAAACAAAGAATGGATTGCCAACTTAGGTGATGAGCCACGGCACTACAACTACCCAATTCACTTTTCGCGGGCCTTTTTCTTCACACAATCTTTGGCTTCGTCACTCTTCATGCTTGTTGCAGCCTTTTACAACCGAAACTACGGGCTTGTTTGTCGACTTGCAGATACATGTGTAAGTGATGTTGAACTGTCGCCCGAGGAGAAGCAAATCTACGAGTTGTTGAAAGCTGTGGATGACGATCACCACCCGGACTCTCACGCGTGCCGTCTGAAGATCACAATTGCGACGGAAGGCAGCCGCAGTGTCATGCCCATTTTTTGGAACATTACAGAGCAGTGCTATCGATATGTGCAAAAAGTGAACCGAATATCGGCAGCGTGTCGTCTAACTGTTGATGAAGAACTTTACATGTTGTCACAGTCGTCGACAGGTAAATTCGACTTGCTCGCTAACCGCTTGCAGTTCTTAAAAGCGTTGAAAAAAATTGAGGAAGGTGGCGATCCTGGTGCTACAATCACTCTCAAGAATCGACCGGTGATGAAATGCCCAAAAATTGTCAACTTTGATGATATCCGGGATGACTCGATCCTGAAAATTGACGACTTGTTGGAGAAAGCTAAAGAGTTCGTCACTGCCATCACAGGCATGTCAACTGTGAAGCCTTTCAAAGTACGGAAGGACGGATCCATCGAAGGAGGCGAAGGCACCGACGCAATCCGTGCCATCAATGAGTGGATGAACAAAGGAATTAGTTTGGCGCCAAAAGGGCTTGGACTCGCGAAGGACGCGCTGGGCTTTCTGTTTTACTATGAAGTTATGACGCTGGCGTACCCACGCCCACGGATATTGAGCAATGACGGTGGCTTCAACTTGGTGTGCCTTCTCATGCGCTTCATGTCGCCGTTGGTGACGCGCGGAAAATCAGTTTTGATGTCGATATTACGAATTCTGTCAGCGAATCCGGACCTTGCAGCTGATCGTCGACTCCCGCAGCTGGTTGACGACCGCAAGGTAAAAATTGGTTTGGTGCTGAAAGGCCAAAAAATGGTCCGCATCCTCATCGAAGGAATCAGCAATTACTTCAAAGAAAAAGAAGAACTTGGTGAGATACGGTGGCCAACAGACGAATTGCAAAAGAAAGACGGTGGTGCGGGTGTGCAGACAGACGCAGCCGATGACAACGATGGCCCAGACTCCGATGCAGACGAAAACGAAGGTGCAGAGGTGCAGGCCGGCGAAGTGGTTCGCTTCGTGGAGCCAGGCGCTTACGAACTCGATTATGAAGTTTGTTCCTTGGCGAAGCTGGTCCAACGCCGACCGCACTTGTGGCTTTTGCCGGCCAAAGCGGACATGATGCAGAGTGAACGCTGGATATTCAGGAATCCACAACTTCAATTAAGTTTGAATCAACTCAAAGATTTTTCCTGTCAGCCTCTGAATGCACTCGGATTATCGAAGTTCGTGCAGTTAGCTCTCGCGCCGAAAGATGACCCGGACCGCACAGCGCCGCTGGTTGGAACGGAGTTGCCATTTGACGTGAGCCAGCACCGGCAATCCCTCTCCCAAGTTGCGGAAAATATGATCAAACGCTTTGCTGACGAAATTGCATACTATGGCAACAGTGTCAACACCAAAAGAACCAATTTTGTGCTTGACCTTCGCCCCCGTGATGTGGCTGTGGTGATAAAAAATCCTGACTGTCAAGAATTTGAATCAGCGCTGTCCACTCTCGAAAATCTGAAGGCTGCGCTTGCAACGCAGCTGGAGGAGGACATGCACACGACACAGAAAATTCTCGTCAGTTGCCTCCAGCATTGCAACGGAGTTGAGCTCAAATTCAATGGGCAGCTCAAGATGGTTCACGGGCGCCCGTTAACCAACACTCTTCGATTTGGCTTCATGTTGGGCCGATATGCCGGCATCAACGCAAAACTGGATCTCGAAATGCTCATCAAGATGCATCTCACTTCTGGAGAGTTCACGAAACATGTTCGCCACGTGAATCCTTTCTTATCGGACCAGGCCGCCGCTGCTGTGGAGCAAATGCTGGTTGCGACGATGCTACATATCAATCGCGTTGGTCAAACGTATCGTGCTATCGCTGCCACAAATCAGTTATTGAAACTACTTGGCAAAGTGAAAGCGGCAAAAAATCCGCCGCTTGCAGACGAAATTGATCGATCTGCTGCAAACCTTGTGAGCCAGTTGACGTGCAAAAGGCATTACGCCTCACAAATTGCGACTACGGATGCTAATGGGCGACCCGACACTTGCCTTCGAGTTGATCCTCGATTTCTGGCGTTCGAATTCATTCACAATATTATTTTGCGTTCGTCTCAGATCGAACTCATCACAAAATTTATTGCCGCAGCTGACAAAGGTGGTTCCATGTGCCATCAAATGATCATGGGTGCTGGGAAGACGACTGTGGTCGGTCCGATGCTGGCCCTACTGACTGGCGATGGGTCCACGCTGGTCGTTCAGGTGGTACCGCATTCCCTCCTGGAAATGTCACGTTCTGTCATGCGCGAAAAATTTTCTGCGGTGATCAAGAAAGCTGTATATACGTTCAAATTCGATCGTTTCATGAAGGTCGACAGTGCTGTCATAGATAAGTTGCGGAAGGCCCGTGACACAGCCTCCGTCGTGTGCGCAAATCCTACTGCCATCAAAAGTTTTTACCTCAAGTTCATTGAGATTATGCACTACATCGATCAAACTGTGGTCGCGGCTAAAATGGACAAGCAACTGCAGGCATCGAAGTCATTATTTTCGCGTTTCAAGGTGAGTAAATGTTGTCCGTTTTGCTGACAGCCTTTCATTGTGTGACAGTTTGCTGTGGTGGTGCATTTTTAGGCATTGTTTTCTTTGAAGCAACGCGACACGAAGAAGCTTACCAAAGAACGAATCTCAGACTTGCAGTCTCAAGCTGAGGTCTGTATTAAAATTTTCAAGATTCTGCAAGCTGGAGTGCTTCTTCTTGACGAGGTGGATGTAATTCTGCATCCGCTTAAGTCAGAGTTAAATTGGCCTCTGGGCCAAAAATTTCCTCTAGATTTCACGGTGTCAGCTAATGGTCTGGATGATGGCCTGCGTTGGCAAGTGCCGTGGCACATTTTGGATGCATTGTTCTTCGCAGACGAAAGACGCATGACTGTGGACTTAAGCGACTCGAAGGAAGCACTGGAATTGCTTCACAAAATTTCGGCAAAGATTGAAGAAGGGGCATCAATTAACTATGTCCAAAAGACACCCCACTTTGTCCTTCTATCGACGAAGTTCTACAAAAAGCACCTTCTGCCTTTGTTGGCGCAGTGGACCCTTCTTTGGGCGTCGCAGCACATTGCTGCGAAGGATATCAAGGAGGACGTTCTGCTGACGTACTTAGTTTACGGACCGAGGGGCAACCGAGCTGGAACGGAGCAAATTAACCGTGAGCTGGGCGATGACCAAATGAAAATGCTCAATCTAAGTCGTGACTGGTTGACTTCAGTCGCACCATTCGTACTGGCCAAAATCAACCGCGTCAAGTTTGGAATGCTCTCCCCTGCTGACATTGAGCGCAATCTGCGGGCTGACCCGTTAATGTCCAAAAATCGCAAACTTACAGCCGTGCCGTTTGTGGCGAAAGATGTGCCATCACAGTCTTCTGAGTTTGCCCAGCCCGACGTCGTTATTGGACTCACCATCCTCGCTTATCGGTATGAAGGTTTACGACGAATGGACTTCGATCATGTCATTGAAACTCTATTCGATCAACTCAACGCCGAACAAGGCCCTTACAGCAAACGCCCTGCTTGCAAAAAGTTTGCCCGCCTGGTGCATAACGCCGGTGGACAGGTGCGTGGATATTTCCGTCGAGCGTACCGCGATAGTGAAGAGAAAGGTGAGGCTGACAGTGACCATGACATTGCTCGCGCAATGTTGGAGCAGCGCATTGAGCTGGAAGGCATTCCTCCAGAGTACGCAGAAATCTTCCAAGACATTTGGCCATTACAACTCATCGACTCCCGTGACAATGAACAGATGGAGCCGCTGTACCACTTGCTGAGGAAGGTTCCGGAACTCATCCGGATGTATTTATTCGAATACATTTTCCCAGAGACAATGCAGCATCAAACATTGAAGCTCGCTGCTTCCGGCCAGGAATTGGGAGGTGACGTTCTCTTCCCTAAACGTATGGGATTTTCCGGAACACCTTCTGAACTCGTCCCCATCGAACTTGGCGGTTGCCAGTATGAACGCGGAACAGATGGTAAAGTTCTTCACTTTGTAACCACACCAGACATTATGTCATATGAACACATTGGACCGGGGTGGACTGTGACTAGTATTCTTGACAACATCGCGAATAGTCCTTTCAACTACCTTGCCCTGATCGACACTGGTGCGCTAATCACAGGTTTCACCAACAAACAAGTTAGTGAATATCTTCTCCGGCATGGTCTCAAGCATGTTAAAGGTGTCGTTTACTTGGATGAAGAAGACTGCAAATGCGTTCTCCTTCGCCGCGGTTTCAAGGTAGTTGCGCTGGATAAGTGTGGACTTGCCAAAGACGAGCGATTCTCATTTTATGATCAAGCGCATACGACTGGAATGGATATCAAGCAAGCCATTGGTGCTGTCGCGTGCATCACTTTGGGCAAGGATATGACTTTCCGTGATTATGCACAGGGTACATTCCGCATGCGCGGAATCGGTATTGGTCAAACTCTCCGACTTCTCATCATCCCAGAGGTACTCCAACTCATCGAAGAGAGCGTAGCGATTGGCGAGGGCAAAACGGTCGAAGATCGCGCGGCGTCACTTCGTGCTTTGCAGCAAGCCGGCCGCAACGATGATGTTACTCGCCAAGTACTACGGGATGTCTCTGCGTGGTTGATTTTAAACCAAATGCGTTCCGAAAAAATCCAATTTAATTTGCTCAGTCAACAGAATTTGCACAACATTTGGCGCAAGCGAGCTTTCAGAACCCTGCAGAAGCATTGGCGTGCTGTAGCACCCGCAAGTGGCATATTCGAAAAGCAGGATGACGGCATTGACAAAGAGTTCTTAAGTGCCTGTGTCAACGTTTTCAGAAACCGCATCGATCACGACGTCGAAAACTGTGTTCCGGTCACTGTTCCGCACGCACAGAAGCTTGCAGATGACCGCGCTGCCCATGAGGCGTTCATTCAGTCGGCCGAGGAAAAGGAAGTTGCTGACAAAATTCTTCAGGCGCTGCAGTATGCGGCGAATGCAGGAGCCAAACTTGCGGCTCGTCAGAAGGCCGCGGTAGCTGCTAAAGCGGCAGCGCTAGCCGCAGCAGACGATGCTGGTGACAAGGCAGAGCTTAATTTTAGCAGTGAGCAAGTACAAGAGCAAGAGCAAGAGCAGGAACAGGAGCAAGAACAGGAACAGGAGCAAGAACAAGAGCAAGAAGTTGTTGAGGAGCCGCCTGTTTATGAGAAGCGTAATTATTCCCGTGCGGACGAAGAACCGGTGCCGTGGCTTCCATCCACCCTTCAATATTTGCCCAGCATCGAACAGCAAGGTTTCTACCCATTGTCGGACTTCAAAATTTCAAAGAACCTGAAAAAAACTACCAAGTGTGCCATGCCCCCAGCTGTGCACTTGAGCCGCAATTACTTCAAGCCCAAGTGGTTCAAGGCACATAGACGAATCAAGAACGTTATCATGCTGTTTGAGTATTCACCGTCGTTACGTGATGCGGTGCAGGGCTCCAACTTGACAAAACTAGCATCGCAACGTTTGACCCCGACGCAGATGCAGAAAGTCAAGCTAGCTTTCAATCAATTCGACACCAACAAAGCTGGTGCCCTTTCGCGGAAGCAGATGCGTGCTGTCATTGGAGCGATGGACGTCCTAATTAAAAGCGATGATGAACTTGACGCAATTTTCGACACCATCGATCAGGATCACAGTGGCGACATCACCCTGGATGAAATGAACGACATGTTCATCAATCAGTCGTACACGAAACGGCATTTCGGGAAGTACCTTGTCGCATTGTCATTGATTGAAGCCGAGTCACTTCGCCGCATTATGCACATCCGCAAGAACCGCCCGCTGGTATCTGGTGCTGATGTGATTGGACAATTGAGGGTCAATAACGGACCTGTTATTGACAGCACAACAGACTTTATTGCAACGCCAGAGTACCAGCTGACGTCTTGGTTGCAGTGCATGCGATTCTTCGACAGTTGCTACCAATACACTCCCCGAGAGCTCAACCTTCTCTTGCGCGTTTTACAGTCAACAGATTGCCAAAAGCGTCTTGACTTTTTTACCCAAGTCCGAGCCTGTCGCCGCCGGCAACAGAATTCGATTGAGTCTCAAGCCATCTCGCGCCTGTTCACGACGCCGGACGAATTCTATTTGTTGAATCAGCGGGCACTTTACAGCCAAATCCGAGAAAGACTCGAGGAAAGAGGATTGGGAATCCGCGATGCCTTCATCGCGTTCGATTACAACAATGATGCAATCTTAACTTGTTCAGAGCTTTACGGTGGCCTCGAATGGCTGGGGCTCCGCTTAACCCCGGAGGATATTTATTCTATGGTGCAAGACATGAACACTAGTCAAAAGGGAACCATTTTGTAAGTCCGAGCGATGAACTCTGCACTGTGTTCATGTTTGTTGTTTTTTGTCTTTCTCATATGTGTGGCGCTACCGCAACTTGACTTGTGTGGCGTGTGTTCGTTCGGCAGGTACAAAGAGTTCAAGGCTGCTCTGAAGGATCCATACGCGGATGAAAATGCTCCCGACCGTATCGCTGCAGTCGGGGTATTCGACAAGGTTCGCATTGAGCCAAAGCAAATTGTCGAGCTTACCGATCTGGAAGATGTTCCAGAAGACTCAGAACCTCTACCTCCGGATGCGGTCAAGAAGATCAAGTTGAAATTTCAGGTCGCAAAGAAGTTTACGGCTGTCTGGGATACGACGAAGACACGGTCACAAAAGCCGTTGTCCATTTGGAAACCATCTATGGATACCGGCGTGTTCAAGAAGAACTGTGTTCGTTTGTGCTTGGGGCACGTCGCTGTGGGCGAATTGAAAGATCCCACGAAAGCAAAACGGTTGAAGAAGTTACCTTTTGAAATTATTGAAGTGTCCGATACAGGGTCGGGACACAAAGCGGTTGTCGACCAAGTGGTGCAAGCTCTATTCCCGTACCCGCTTCGATTTCATCTTGTTTGGAGTCAAAGTCGCAGTAAAAAGCCAATGTACATTTGGAATGCAGTTCCACCGAGTAACAAATATGTCGCTATGGGCATGGTGTTGACTGACACTGAGGATCCGCCGGACCGCGATTGCATGCGCTGCGTGTGCATCCACCTTCTTAAACCAACCGAAGCCGCGCCTGTAAAAATCTGGGATGACGCAGGGGGAGGTGGTCGCCCTGGTAGTGTGTGGTACGTGGCAGCGACAGCACTTTGTTTCATGACCTCGAAGAGGATGTTGACAACTAAGTATATGCTTTTTTTGGTATTCCGGCCGCAGGTATGTAAGCGGTGCTCGTCTCCTCTATGGTCAAAAAGGAACCAACGAACCACAACGAAAGCGTTTCTATGACTTCTCATTCTCACGGTTGATCCTAGAGGAATCACCTGAAGTCATGAAACTGTTCGAGCAGATGTACCAAACCCGAATGCGCCAGCTAGAGCAAGAGGAGAGCCGACAAGAGTAGGATCACGTTTCCTCCGCCACCACGACGACAGCAACAGCAACATTTTGCAGACCGTGACCATGAAGTAACGGTGTAATTTTAGACTGTAGACTTTTGTTTCGAAACAATGAAACATTGATGACGTACGTGTTCTAGTCCCGGTAATTAACGGTCACCAGCAACCATTTAGTTCGCCATCAACCATTCTCCTGACTGGACCCAATAGACGGACGCAATTAAAGCATAAGTGCAAGCGATTCTTCGAGGGCACGTTCGAAGTTGTGTCCCGGCACATCGGTGCCTCGCTCTCGGTGATGGCGAGTGTACGTAGCAGAGTACTGGACTCTAAATAGTGTAGGTAAGTACGCATGCTGAGCCAACACAAACCTTTTGGCGATACCATTGGTGCTCATGAGGCAACTAAGGGTTTCCACAGGCGGTTCCGCAATTTCAACGTCGCAACGGGATCTACTACTATTATGTCGCGTGCCTCCACCCAACAGTACAATTATCGCATCAACCAATTGTCGACTCAGCAACAGAAGTCGAGTTCTATTCAATGCATCAACTTCTCTTCGGGCGCGGCTTCGCTGCGCACTTGCCGAGCGTGTCGTTGTATGCAACCCGACGAACAGATCATAATCATACAGTGGATCACCGTCTTTTGGAGTTGGTCTCCGTTCAAACCGCAACCTTGTTTGACGTAAAAGTAAAAGCATGCCCATGTCAGTACCAGCAGGCGAGTTGTCTCTGGCTACTGAGTCGGTTTGCTCCCCGTTCCACTCCCAAATAAAGGATCTATCTGTTGAGCACGAAGAGATAAGCTGCCAACCTGTGGCACCCAAATACCACTCGCCGTTGTGGCTTGTCGTCGTACCATGCACAATTCTGACGCCCTCGAGTGATGAAGTGGAATTTTGTGACGATTCAGTGCACGAGAGTGCCTTCCACACCCATGTCGGGCCGTCCAGAACAAAGTTGACAGCGCAGGTGTCTGCATGGTACGTGCTCGTGGCCCGCGGCACCCACTGCACCCACTGCGCAATCGATGAATCTCCACCAAACTGAGATTGCTCGTCAGCTTCATCTTCGGGCCGCCGAAGAACTTCCCATTCGCGAACCAGCAAAGCTGATGCGCCATTAGCAACGTCCGAAGAGCTATCGCGATTGAAGGACATCCAAGTGGTGCCATTCACCGTGACGAACGTGGACACTTGGTCGAAGTCTTTTGGAAGCGATTCGCCGTCTCTGCAGATGATATGGCGTT
>ENA-OWNT01002258-OWNT01002258.1-seawater-metagenome-genome-assembly--contig:-NODE-2258-length-20588-cov-4.694213_pt1 | contig 20588 bp, 29 predicted proteins | sample MGYA00238136_ERZ651165 | MGnify/ENA primary metagenome ERZ651165 (study PRJEB26861, sample SAMN08777766) | seawater metagenome | isolation source: coastal seawater | place: USA: Florida | collected...
GTATGTGTACCCGGTAGTTAGCTAGTTGAAGACTTTGCTGTTGAAAGTTCGTCGTCGTCGTCGTCGTCGTCTGTTGTCGTCGTCGTCGTCGTCGTCGTCTGTCGTCGTCGTCGTCGTCGTCGTCGTCGTCGTCTGCTGTCGTCGTCACTTCTTGCACTCGATCTTGATCGGTTCTATCATGCCACGTTGTTCTCGCGCTTCGTTCGTGTTGGTTGTTGTGGCTTCTGCGTTCGGCAAGGCCTCGGTATCGAAGAAAAGGTAGATGTAGTGAAGGAACAAGAAGAGGAACAGTGACACCGCTACACGTGCTGACGAGCATAATAACCCGCGCAGAAATTTCGACGAATCTTTTGGCGGCAACAACCTGCCGCATTCCAGTGCCACAACACCGTGGTCGTTCTTCATCGCTCGTCCAAACGCAAGCATGTGGTTTGGTCGGCAGCTATGCCAGTGGCTGCCGACCATCGCTTCCAGGATGCTCGCACGAACTGCCCATCACACCGTTTGAGCGACGACTCGGCACGTTTACTGCGCGCCTAAGCACGCTTGAATTTGTGGCGTTCACACTGTCACACCGAGCACCGCTACAACAGCGCGATGGACAAGAGGCACGCTGACACGTCGTTGTCGTTGTCGATGTCGTCGTCGGGCATGCCGTCGCCGCCACTCAAGCATGGACAACACGATGCAAAGGCCAACAGTTCCCCTTCCGACTCGGGCTCAGGGTCAGCGTCAGGATCGAGTACAGGGCCCCCGAAACGCTCGAAGAGTCGCACGTCGCCCTCACACACGCCGCCGCCACCAGCAGGAACACAATCGTCCTCCCGGTCTCCAGAGCGGACACTCCAGACGCTCGTGAGCAGGCTGATCGCGACCACGTACACCAGCAAGGGATCCAAACTCACGGCGGGGTTCAAGCGTCTCGACATGGACCATGACGGCTGCTTGTCGTGGGACGAGTTCCGGAGAGTCATCCGCAAGCAGGGTGTCAAGTTGACAGACGACGACGTGCAGCAACTCTTTCTCCTTATGGATAGCAATGGCAGCGGCAGCATCGAGTTTGACGACTTCAAAACCTTCATGCGTGCGCAAATCAAGGTGAGGCGGACACAGCGCAAATCGCCTAGCCCAAGATCCAAGATCAAAGTCCACCGGCCTGCCCCGACTCGAGCATCTCAGCCGCCTCTGCCGCCAGGGCAGCGCGCTTTGCTCCCTCGTCGTGACCCTGCGCTCGGCGGCGAGGACGACAGCGCGGACAGAGAATGGCGCTTCGAGACGCCCTTGCCACGCGACGAGGCTACGCGCGAATGCAGGCGCTGCTGGACAGCTTACTTTGATCAGTTGCGCAGCGGAGACCCCGCACCACCGCTCCACCCAGCCACGCTGCTTCGTCTGCTGGGAAAGCTGAACGCGAAGGCCTACACGTCGAAGGGACCAGACTTGGCGGTGGGGTTCCATCGCCTCGACGCCGACCGCGACGGTGTGCTGAACTGGCCCGAATTCCGCCGCGTCATGAGGAAACAGGGAGTGAAGGTGTCTTCGGACGGGATCAAGGTTCTCTTCGAGCTAATGGACGCCAATCGCAGCGGGCAGATCGAGTTGTCCGACTTCCTCCTGTTCATGCAGTCCCTGGCGCGGCACCGCGATATGATGGAGCACATCGTGAGACCTCGGCGCAGGGATCGCGTCGAACGCTCCGCGGAAGCCAGGGCAAAGGCCGACCAGGCTTCGAAAATCGCTGCGAGGAGGCGCCGCGAGCAAGCGTCGTCCCGCTCACCTACCCAGATCGTATTGCAAAGGTTCCTCGACCTTTCGGATGACCTTGTCGGCAAGACTGCAGCACCGGGCACAGGCCGGCGCTCCCGCACGCACAGCTGGGGCAGCAGTCCTGATACCGGCCACAGCGCGGGCAGTTCGGGCGACGACAGCAACATTTCCAGCGCCAGTAGTGGGGGCAGCAGTCCCATGGCCGGTGCCGGGGTCGCCGTCGAAAGAAGCCTGGGGTCGCCCAGTGACTCCTCCGATTGTGACAGCAGTGACGGCGGAGACGACGAATGGGCTGCCGAGCATCGGGAGGCCGACGACGAGTTGCTGAATTACTACGACGGCCGCCTCCAGGTGCCGTCAGGCGTCCTGAAGGCCAGGACATTCCAGCGGCTGCTGAACAAGCTCACCGCGAGTACGTACACGAGCAGGGGACGCGATCCTGCTGTGGGCTTCCACCGCCTCGACGCCGATCATGATGGCAAGCTGTCTTGGACCGAGTTCTCGCGAGTGATGAAGAAACAAGGAGTGAAAATCGACGACGAAGCGGTTTCTCGGATTTTTTCGATGATGGACATGAATCACAGCGGCAGCGTCGAACTGGAGGACTTCACGCAATTCATGGATGCCCACTGGAACAATCGCCGCAAGGCGCAGGCACGGCTGGCCGTTGCGCCGCAGCGACGCATGCGCCGCGACAGGCTTCGCCAGTACTACAACAAACACCTGCCGATCTACGAGCTCATGCCGCGAAGCACCGGAGAGCAGCGACGACTGCGCACGGTCAAAGGTCGTGAACTGCGGGCCGTAGCAGCTGCGGCTGATGCCGCCACGCTGCGGTTTGGTATCACTGCAGCGAAACCACACAGCTCGCGCGGCGCGTTCACGATCGGTCACGGCGGCAGAGGTGGTCGCGGCGCTCAACGTGGCTACTCGCAGGGCACCATAGGGGCTCTCGATGACCCCGAGGCGACGAGCGAGCAGCTGTGGGCGTACTACCACGAGCAAATGCCCATCTACGGTTTGATGCCTACGTCCACAGAGGAAGAGCGCAAGCTGAGGGTAACTTTTCTTTCCCGTTGTGTCTGCATCGCAGTTGTGATAAATGGAGTGGAAGGTGTCTTTTTATGTTGTGCGCTGATATCTTCGGTGTCATTGTGTCAGGCTGCAAAAGCGAAAGAACTCAAACAAGTGGCTGCCGCTGCTGAGATCGCGGACAATGAAGCTTCTGCACTGCAGCTTATGGCACATGCGGCCTCCACGGACACTCACCACGTTCACTATGTCCCCACGGGGCAAGCATCAAGCTTTGCGGAGCAGCTGGAGCCTCAACGACCTGTAGGAAGTGTCGACAGTATGTGCGACACTTTCAGCTGTGATGACACCGAGACCACGGACACAGATGAGACTCCGGAAGACGAGGCCCGTGATCACTTCGAGTTTGCTTCCGACTCAACGGCCTTTTTCTCTAGTAACGATTCTTCCGCGGAGCGGCAGTGCTGGTCACCATCGTCTGTGGTCCCGAGCACATGCCCGATTTGTGGGAAACTGAGAGGGTCGCGGCAAGATGCGGAGCCTTGCACGTGTGATGATAGCGACTCCACCAACTCCACGCCTCGTGCCGGTTCGCCTCCTCGAACGCGCGATGCCGAAATGCGGGCCATGATTCAAGACCGTGTCGAAAAAGCCATGAGGACTCTGGACCACACGCTTGGTACTCCAGCAGGGTTTGTTCAGCAGCAGTTGCGAAACCCACTCCCCGTGTGCCCACACTGCTGACTGTTCCATGCAATTCCTCTTTTGCTTCCCAGGCGCCGTATTCTAGCCAGGGAGGCTCGTCGCAAGTTCCACAATTCCGAAGCTAGAGCACGACAGGTTCGATATGCAACAGCTCCCGGCAATGTTGCGTTGAGAAAACGGCACTGGTCATGTGTGTTGGAAACATTATCTTGCATTCTTTCAGGCAATGCTTACTGGTGTAAAAATCGCGGTTACACAGCAGTGTCATCAAAGCTTCAAGCGAGAGGGAACACAGCCACCGGTTCCGTTGCAGAACGCGAGCAATTTTGCCAACTAATTTTTATTTATTTCACTGTCCAGTTCAGTTAGTTAGAGCGGCTATGTCAACATACCACACGGCTTTTTGTTGCGTGTCCATGTGATGCTAGTTCCGCAGTTATCTGTGTGCGGCCAGATGCCTCACAGACAAGACTCGCATTGGACTCGCAGCCGATCGCGCAGAAATTTTGATGTGGCCTCTGCTGGACTCCATCCACTGCAGCATCGACTCAGCTTGCTCGGCTGGCTCCGGGCACTCGTACTGAGGATGCCGGAACTCTTTTGCGGCGATACAAGCAAGCATCCACATGAATTGCTTGATGTCAATGCCTTGTTGTTGTGGGTCTACACCCTGTGGGATGGAATACTTGCTCCGCGCGCGGATATGGCGCTGAATGATCGCGTTGTGTGCCCAAAGTGCTCGGCAGTCGCCTCTGGAGAGAATGTTCGGCACAATCCTGAAGTCATGGCAGAAGCGAGAGAAGCTGTCCCACGGAACGCGAGGGTTGGCCGAACTGCGACCCCTGGCACCGCCGCCCTGTTGCGAGTTTGGAACGTAGTGTTTAAAAATGGACACGAGAACGTGTGCATTCGCATTGAACACCGAATCCATAGCCTGTGGGACAAGGTGTAGGCAAAACGTTAGGACTGTGATGGTGGATCAGTCGATGACGAATAGTGGCAGCAGGAGCATACCCCGAGGTGTTCCGGCGTCAGACTTGATATCCACGACGGAGTCCGATACTTCCACATCTACAGTCAACACGATGCGGTGCCAGGAGTTACAGCTGGCTTCATGCGCGAATCACGGACAATGCGTCCACCTACCTCCTGCGCTGGGTCCAATGCTTCGCCCTTGTTGGATCCGTTGAGGGATGCCATCATCATCTTGCTCGTGCCCGCCAAGTTTCTCTGTGGCGCAGTGCCCGTGCTTGCTGAATCGGTGTCCCGCCGATCAGTGAACGCCGGTGTGACAGCACCTACGTGGGACCACCACAGTGCAAATGCGTCAACGACATGCGCAAGGTTAGGTTCGTGTTTGCCATTGTGCTGGCCAGCTTACCAGCATAGTGTGATAGTCTATTAAGGCCGTGCCTCAAAACGAATGTCCGTAGAGCCTGCTGGCGAGACTCGCCAGGGAAGCACCGTGGAATGAAAGAATGGAGGATGTCGAGGAACTCGTCCTGCGACAAACCTGCACCGCTGGATGTGCTTCCTCGACGACTGGGAGTTCCTGACAAAAAAAACATTACGGAATGAAACCGGCGCCAAACCCAAACGAGACCCTGTGGACTCTGATGCAAAATCCACGCTTGAACGAACCAGCACGTCTCGGTGTTTGCCTTCCAGTGCGACGGCTTGGGTATTGTTGAAGCATTACGTCCAGTTTCGCGCGAACGATGGGGTCCTTCAACAAGCCGCAACCTCGGAAAAAGTTGCGCAGGAACGACACTTTCATGGTGCCACCTTGCGACTGCGCCAACGCAGAGTACATTGCAACCATGAGCTCCTCTATGTCATCATTCGGCCCGCGCGGAGGCTCTGACGCGCCTCCCTCAGGTCGGCGGAGTTTCGGATGGAGGCCACTTGCAACGCTGGAGTCGTGTGCATCCGAACGGGCTGGCGATGGTGGAGCAGTGTTGCTCCGCGAGCGTGGCCGGCGGTGCTCGGTATTCGATGCTGGGTGCGCTTCTGTGTTCCTCTCGTTGCGGGCCGGAGGTGCGGACGCGATAGATGCCGAGCCGACGGATCTTGTCGCGCCGTGGTTGCCCTTACTCTGAGATTTATTAGCTTGCGGCGTACGTTTCTGCCGATTTTGTAGCTTTTCCTTCTTCCAACGAGCTAAGCTACCGCCGTAGTTGTCGTCGTCATCCCCGCTTTCCACATCGTCGGTATGGGATGGCTTCAGGACAAGCGACAGAGACGGAAAACGTTAGCTTTGGTACCAGTGCAATGTGGCAGCACGCAAATCCAATGAGCGGCAAAGTACTTACATCGCTGACAGAAGCTGTATCAGAATCGCCACCGCCACCATTTCCAATGTCCGCTACAGGCCTGTGAACACAAGATCGGTTTCGAGTCACATGCTACATCGTTGGCGCCCACAATAACGACACCAACTCACTTGTGCATGGCCGCCAGGTCGACCTTTGTGCTTGCTTCTCGACTCCGGCCTCGACGAGACTGCACTTTCTGCGACTTGCGCTTCGGCTTCTTTTTCTTTCGCCGCCTGGATTTGTGGCGAACTTCCAATCCACTTGACTGTGAGGTGCTGTCGTCTGAGTCAAACGATGAATCGGCACGAACACTGTCAAGTCGATCTTGCAACCGCTCGTTTCTCTTCCGTGCCTTGCGAAGCTTTGCTTGCAGGTCTTTGTTTGCCTCCGCGAGGTGCTCCAGCTCTTCTCCGGCTTCGACGAGTTGATTCTACCACAACACCACGGGCGCTGCGTCACCAGACCCGCAGCACAGAGCATGAGCGACACATGAAGCATGAACATACCCTTACAGCATTTAATTCGTGTTCAAGCGCTTGATGCGCGGCCTTGTCCGCATCTTCATCTCTCAGATAAATATTGAGCGCCTTCATCCATAGTTTTGCCTCCGCAACATTGAGAGCCTCCAACGCGATAGTTACGAGGTCTTGCTGGCGGGACGCCGACGACTGTGCTTGCCGCGACACTCTCAAGACGATACATGACGGTGATGCATTGGGAGCAAACTCTGATGCACCGAGCGTGGCGTCATGGATGGACGCCAACGGCACGACGGCTCGTGGAATTTCGTCATCCGGCGAAGTGAAGTAGCGGAGGATGTTTTCTGACGGCACCAACTCAAACCATCTGTGCTTCCACTCCTACACATCAAGCGCCACGACAACGGTGACCACATTGCAACCACTGTGCGAGCAGTATCCCGCCGCTCCCGAACACACCTGCCCGTCGTCTTTCTTCTTCAAAAACCCAGACAGAATTGTCATGGGTTGAGGATGTGGGTTGTTCGTGTCCCACACAGGAGGTGGGCCCTGAGACGCCGAGTTTCCAGAGTCAGGCGATTGCCTGCCGCCTTTACGACGCAGGAAAGTTCCAGTTGACGCGAGTTCTGACGCGTGCAGAGCTCGATCTTCGCCATCTCCTCCACGCTGCGGTGTCTGGCGGGCTTGAGGGGTACTCGAGTGCCGTGGCGGCGGATACGATGCCATCATTGACTGGGAGTTCACGGAACGAGCCGGTTGGGACGCCTGTGGTTGTCCGTTCCAAGAGGCACCGGGTCCATTTCTCTCCGGTAGTGGGGCGCGCGACTCATTGTTATCGCCGTTGGCACCGGAATCCGTCGGCGCAAACCCGCGGTGGGCCGCTTCGTCCATTCGATCCTTGATTTGCGATTGTGATGAGAACAGGTATTTTTGGAGCTGCCACACAACATGGGGGCATTTGACAGGTCACACTTTGCAAAAACAACAGCCCACTCGTTGTGCACGACTGACGCTATCACAAACCTCTTTTCGGATCATTACAGCGCTAGCGCGCATCATGTCGGTCACGTAGACCTGCGAGTATTGGGGAGGGGGGTCCAAAATAATGTCGATGGTCTCGAGCACCTCAGGTAGCCCGGACACTAACTGCCGAATGTCTTGGTCCATGGCAAGAGCATGAATGATGGCGATTGCCTGACACGCAGCACAAGATAGAGAAATGTCAAAGTCACGCGAGTTGACACGGACTATTTTCCAGGACCACTCTCAAAGAACACACCTCCTCAGCAGTGTCCACCTGCGAGCCTTCTGCGGCCAACGCGGCTTGGAGTAGCGACTGTTTGACCGTCTCGATGCCGTTTTCCGCCTGAACCGGAAAACATCCACAGCAAAATCAACGACCTAGACCAAAAAACGCGCAGGAAAGAGCGAGCGCAACGTACAACTATCAGGGCCAGCACATCACTTCCACAGTTGTCGCAAAGCAGCGCAAGGGTTGCAATGCCCTCCCTCTGCACGCTATCCAGGACAGGAAAATGTCTCAACGCCATCAATGTTGCACCGACAATTTGCGCTAATTGGGCCGTGCCGTTCCTTGGTAGAATCGGTATCTGAGGTCACGGTACGCACGCACGAGTGATGAATAAGTGAGCATACTGCACACGCGAGACACAGAGGAACAAAATGCAGCACGCGTAGTCCTGCAGCGCACCTGGTCCGCAAGGAAGTAGAAGAACCCGCAGCATTGACTGGATATCTCTGGAGTCGGGTGTCGAGACATGCACCGAAATACAACGTCGACAGAGCCCTCCTCAAGCAAGAGGATCTTGAAAGCGTCGTTGAGGGCGATCATTTGAAGGAGCCGGCACCCACAGAGCGCGAGGACTGCGTCATCGAGATGCTGCCGGAGCGAGTCAACTACGATCCGAATGCATTCACGTTGGCCAATTTGCTGTCGGTTCACCTCAACGAACGCCAAGACATGCAGGCAGCTAATAGCAACGGTTTGCACGCGCGCGCTGGCTCGGAAGACCCGCATAGAGCGCTGCAGCGCTTGAACCGCGCCGTTGTTGCACAGTGCAACCTTGTTTTCGTCGCTTTGGTGGGCAAGAGATCTCAAGAAGCAGCACGCAATGTACCAGCCGTCCTCGTCGCGCACTTGAAGGTGCTTGGTGATGGCGCGCAGAGGAATCTTGACGAATCGATCGATCTCCATTTGAACCTTCGCGAGATCCTGCAGGGATGACCATGCACAACATAGACGCCGCAGACAAACGCAGAAATATCGGTCAAATAATGGAGAAGAAGAGAAAATCGGGCTCTCACGCACCTGTAGAAACTGTCCTTGCAACGCCTCGCAGCCAGATTTCTGGATGTACGCACTGTCTTCGTATTTTTCCATGACAGAGATGACGGCCTCAACCTGGTTGGATTGCTTGGCTTCGAGGACAGCATCTTGGAAAGCCACTCGCTCGGCATTGACAGCCGAACCAGAGCCGGCGCGGTCCTCGACCAATGGTGGCTCCATGACGGCGTCGTTGGAGCGGCTGCTCACCGCTCGATCAACAATACTACCTTTTGTTTCCTGCTCTGGTGGACGCGGAGCAGCACTTCTCCGTGGCACGCGGCGAGCCCGGGCTTACAACAAAAAAAGCAGGCGGTGCAACCACAATGAATATCAAACTTTGTACGCCGCCCATAACTGCGATCCAGCAAATAACCCGTGCACACATCGCCACAGAAGGTGGATACTTCAGCCACACAACGACTGTGGCAGCTGCGAACGCTGCCATTGCTAGCTGCAGGCAACCACGTAACCCATAGACAGCACCCAACATCCATTTATGTTCGCGTGCGATCGTACGTGTGGCAGTGCGACATCACGAGCAGACGGGCAGAACGAAACTCACTCCAGCAGTGCAGTCGTTGCATCGTTGCATTCTGCATCGCTCCTTTGCAATGAGTGCAATAGCACTGGCAAAACAAACGCAGACGGGTGAGCATGCAAGGAAGCGCGAACAAACGGTTCCACCTGGGCTAGACTGCCCATCGCACTTGCGTTCATACTCGAGTACCACATACGCTTGCTTGTTGTCGCACTCGCTTGCTCCGTGCTCTCACTCTCCATTGCTTTGGTTGCGTCTTTCTGCGTCCCTGTCTTCCCGTCGTTCCTTCTCTTTTGTCGTCGCCGTCGTCGTTCCTTTGCTTTCATAGTCGTCGTCGTCGTCGTCGTCGTCATTCCATCATTCCATCGCTTTCGTATTCATCGTTCCTTTGCTTTCGTCGTCGTCGTCGTCGTCGTCGGTCGTCGTCGTCCTTGTGATTCCTTTCGCTTTGTTCCTTTGCTTTCGTCGTCGTCGTCGTCATCGTCGTCGTCGTTCCTTTGCTTTCGTCGTCGTCTTCGTCATCGTCGTCGTCGTTCCTTTGCTCGTCGTCGTCTTCGTCATCGTCGTTGCGGCGTTCGTTGCTTCCGAAGTTTCAAACGAACGAACGAACCATCAAACGAACGAACAATCCAACGAACGATCAAACGATCAAACGAACGAACGAACGAACGAACGAACGAACGCTCCAACCGCCAACAGCCAACCGCCAACAGTCACTCCCTCCCTCCCTCCCTCCCACTCCCACATCCTCAAATTCGTGTAATTACACACTCAAACGTGTAATTACACGTTTGAGTGTGTAATTACACGTTCTATAACCGTGTAATTACACGCACCTCTCCATGTATCCGCAACCGAGACTTTACTGAAACGCCGCTGCCAACGCACTGCAAACCGCTGAACTCTCAGTGATGGATGACGAAAGCTCAGATAGTATCGATAAACGGGATAATGCGGAACAAAAGGGAATGAGAAGGTAGGAAAATGAAGATTGCTGAATGTAGAAACAATCGGAGAAACCGCACCGCAAAACGGCTTCGACGACGAACGACGAACGACGAACGACGAACGAACGAACGAACGCACGAACGAAGTTTGGAACGAACGAACGAAGTTTGGAACGAACGAACAAACGAACGAACGAACGCTGACTTCGGAACGAACGAACGCTGATTTAGGAACGAACGAACGAACTTTGGAACGAACTTTGGAACGAACGAACGAACGAACGAACTTTGGACTTTGGACTTTGGACTTTGGACTTTGGACTTTGGACTTTGGACTTTGGACTGGACTTTGGACTTTGGACTTTGGACTTTGGACTTTGCACTTTGGACTTTGGAACGAACGAACGTCCATTCGCTCGTTGCTTCGACAAACTTGCTCAGTTTGGTGGATGACGACGTTGATAATGACACCGACGACGACCGGAATGAGGAGGGAGAGAATGAAAGGAGGAGCATTTGGGTGGCGAGGAAGGTGGACAAGGATGATGACGACGCACCGCAAAGAAAGTTCCGCTGACGACAGTTCGGTCGGCTCTTGCAGCGACGACGGCGACGGTGATGACGAATGGGACAACGACCACGACGACGGAGTGGCGTGGTGGATGGCGGAGAAGGACCGAGGTGACGGCTTGAATACTCCGTGTTTTCCACGCAGACACACTTGGACGGACTTCGTTGGCTGCAATGATGGGGAACTGTCTGTGTCGTGACTGCATTCTTTCTGCCTGGTTTCGAGTTGAAGCGAATCAATGGCGCAATTGAATCCTTGTTATTTTTTTGCAGAGCACACAAACGCCAGGTTGCCTGTTACACCAGTGCAGTGCAGTGCCTGTTTCACCACTCGTCAATACACATTCCAACGCCGACGCCTTTGGCGAAGGCGGCCTCCTCGTTGTGAGTCCACCGCGCATCCAACACCAGGGCAACATGGGCGACGAGCCGCCACCGAAGTTCAACTCGTTCGAGGAGGAGCAAGCTTATTACGCCGCCCAGTTTCTTCCCAAGACCGACGGCCCAAAGGTTGCCAACGTTTTTGAAACGTCCACGCCGGCGGAAGTCGACGGGGACCACGAAGCGCAAGACGACGGCACCAGCACAGAACCAGTACCCGCGCCCGCGCCCGCTCCTGCGCCTGGGCCTGCGCCAGTGCAAGCAAGCACCTCCAACGGCAGCACGCAACCAGCTCCCTCGAAAGCGAGACGGCCTGCGAAAGGGAACGGGCGCCCGCCTCCCAAATTCAAGGTTGGCGATGTGGTGCAGTCTAAGTACCCGCCCGACGCAGACAACGTGTTCTACGCCGCCAAAGTGGTGGAGGTCGTGCGCGGGGGTCAATCGTACATGGTGGTGTACACCGACCCAGAATTTGAAGGCGAGCCGCCGGAGCCAGTCAAGCCCTCTGACATGAAGCCCGTCGCCGGATCGAAACCGAAGTCTTCATCGGCACCTTCGTCGTCAACGGCGGCAGCTGCGTCGGCAAATGGGTCGGGGTCGTCCGCCCAAACCGGGGCCAAGCCAGCACCCACGCGGAGTGGCGCTGTGACCCGCATCACGCCGAGTCAGAGCAATGCGGCAGTGATGCCCGAGGCCGATGCCCTGGAGGTACTGAAATCTAACATGCCGTTCTGGGACGACGATCACACCTTCAACGTGTCGGGTGGCGAGGCCACCATCAACGATTTGGTACGTTGCCCTCGCGGTTAGCTGTGCAAGGCCTGCCGCGCTGCCCGCCCTCGCCAGGTTTCATTGCTTATTCACTTCACTTTTCCTGCTACAGGCAAAGACGTTGGATGCCATCGCCGGCTTCAGCAGCAAATGTCCCCCCGGGTTTGAAAGCGTTCTTGAGCAGACAGCCAATGCCATCGTGTCGTACTTGTATCACAAGTCCAAGAAGTTCATGGACCGCAACATGAAAGTTGCTAAGGTATAAAGATCCGGAGCTGTGTTTGTGTAGCCACGCATGAATTTTGTATTGACCTTGATTTGCCTCGAAATGCACGGCGTGCGACAGGCTGTGTTCACCGCGTGCGCGGGCTTGCTCGCCACAGACGCGCCACCAGGTGCAGTTGATGGGTTTCCTGTGGGCCTGTACGACCCACTACTTGTGGCGTCGTTGAAGCGACTGTCAGAACCCAAGTTCACTGCACAAGTGAAATCACTCTTCCAGGACGTTGCGCGCTTTTATGGTACGTGAAGAGTTACGCTCGACGACCCGAGAACACATTGCTTTTCTTTGTTTGACGCTCTTTCGTCTCGCGACTCAGGCTTGAAGCCAGCTTGCAACGTGCTGTTCGCGACCACGCAGAAGTCCAACGCTCCGAAACTGCTGTCACTCGTGCTACAGCTCGTCAACGAATGCTCTGCACGCTTTTCTGCGCCAGCGCTAGATTTGAAGCGAGTTGCAGGTTATGCAGTCGGCCCCAAAGGCATTGCATCCCCTCGTCCACCTGTTGCGACGGCCGCCAAAGAGTTGATTACCACAATGTACGTGCGCGCACGGTTGTGTTGCAATGCACACTCCGACGCTGTCGTCAACATCTCGCCTCCACCTACGCCGACGACCAGTTCTCATTGCTTCTGTTGTTTCTGCTTCTGGTTTGCTTCTTTTGTCTGTTGCACGATCGTTGTCGACCGTCTTCAGCTACGAACAAGTTGGGCCGAAATGGGCTCAACTTGTGCAAAGCTCGGCTGCCCTGACCAAGGATTCGAGTGGTGCGTTGCGTACGAAATTTGCAGCCACTAAGCTATCGCCACCTGTCGATGCAGCCGAACCGTTTATTCGTTGTCGGTTTCCTTGTCACAGGCATCAAGCGCGTGGAGGAACTGGTGGGAAAGCTCAAAGGCACAAAAGTCACGGGCGTTGTTCAAGCTGATCCGATCACGCCGGTGGGAGAACAGGAGACAAAAGCGGCAACGGACAATGGGGCAATGGACCTTGATTTGGAGCTCGACGTGGATCCAATTGACCTGGGGCCGAAGATTTCTGGGTCCGTGTACACTAAAATGAACGACACGGAGCAGAAAGACAGTTGGAAACGACGGAAAGCTGGAATGGACGAGCTTCAGAAAGTGTTGGCGGCAGATAAAATGGTGAGACTCTTCTGCAACGCTGTGTCGAAACTGCCCACCGCTTCCCTTACGTTGTCAACGTTTGCTGTGATTATTCTTGTCACAGTCCGGTTTTCTGTGGAACAAGCCGTGTGCGGATGTTGTGCGAGCGCTTCTGCCACGCATAGCGGAAAATAACACGAATCTGTGCTATGCGGTGAGTTCGGAGTGTTGTTGCCGACACGTACGACTTGATGGCATGGCGCGCACGACAATCTCACAAATACTGCACGCACAGGCTTTGACGTTGATGGCAATGTTGGTGAGCGGCGTCAAGCCGCGCGACTCACTGATCAAAGTGATAAATCTAGCTGTGCGCCCAGTGATTTCATGCCTGTGCGACAAGAAACAAAGAATTGCGACGGCAGCCATGGTTAGTAGAATCCAAATTCTAGTTTTAGCTGCGCATGCCGTGCGCATGCCATTCTTGTGCCGTACTGGTGCTAATTCCACTGCTGTTGTGCTGTTGCGGCGATTTGTGTGCGAACTGTGGCTTCAATACGATGGCAACAATAATTGTGCCTTGGTTTGCTGATGCTGCGCTGCTCTATCTGATCGACACCTCATAGTCGTGTCTTTTCGCGATGGCCGGCGGGGGTATCGAAGAAAAGGATGGCGGGAAGTCGTCAGAACCAGTGCCATACCTTGGCAGCGTGATACCGCACACGCTCTTGCCTCTATCGGAAGTTGTGGCTGTCAGGTGTGTGCTCTCAGACACGTCTACCTAAAGTACCACGTCGTCCACTGGCCTCTCACCACATTCTGCTTTTGCACAATGCGCGTGCGATCGCGACTCTTCGTAGACCACGCCTTTTGAATTGGCTTCAACAGTGCATGACCGCGCACGCCGCATCTGACGACCCGAACGCCAAAGTCGCGGAGAGCAGCAAGTCATCGCCAATGCAAGCTCTGAAGGGTGATAGTTTGATTCCGGCTTTGGTCGATTGCTTAAAGGTTCGTCCTCGCGGTGACAGTATATTGTTGCAGCGCACTCTTGCTGAACCGGTGGCCGGCGGAATGGATTTAATTTGCGTGTGCAGGACAAGAATAACGGGGTTCGGAAAGTGGCGGCGGAGCTGTGCAGCTTGATCCTCAGAGGAGATGTATGTGTTGCATATTCTTCTTGACCACCAACTTGATCGCGCGCGATGACCGAGGAGTGTTTCTGTGTTTTGCAGTCCGCCACCAAACCGATCGTGACAGGTTGCTTGAAGAAGCTGAAAGTTGCCGAGCGTCGTGGGCTCGCCAAGCAGGTCAGCGGGTGCAGAAACCCTTGCGTTGTTTGGTGCAAGTATTTTTGCTCACGGCGTGGTGTTGGTGGTGGTGGGGTCCGTTTCGTTTGCTCTTAGATCAACCTGATTTATTCTTCGGCGGATATGCCGGTGCCAAACTTCGATGGCGCTGCAGCTGAACCGCAGAAAACGGCGCGCAACGCAACGAAGCAAGATGGTGACCGCCGCCGCGCCTCTTCTCGTGGAATGTCTGCTATTAAGAGAGCGGCTGCCAAGAGCAAGGTTGGTGCGCTGCGATCGCAACAAACCGCGACTGCAGTTGCGTTTTCACAAAAGACTTATCGCATTGATCGGTAGGTGCGACGTGCGCTAGAAGTTATGAGTCCATCTAACAAACGGAACAACTCGCGGCGCGCCGCGACAAAGAACACTGGTAGTTCAGGCATCAACGATGCCGCGCAAGAGATTGTGTCCAAATCTGCTGCGGCTCGTGCCCGAAAAGGGAAGGTACGCAGCAGCGCTGAGCGACTCCAACAATGATGGTCTGCTCCACACCCACAACATTTGCGTGAATTTCTCAGATCAAGGTGAACAAGGCTGTGGTCGAGAAGCAGTTCAAGTCACAACTGGATAAAGTTCAGGAATTAGAGTTCATCATTACCAAAGAGGAAAAGTTAGTCAAGCAAGGCAAGCAAAATCTCCAAAAGATGGCAAGTTCCGGAACCGCATCCGATCACGACTTGCGTAGCGCGCAACGCGAAATGGATCGGAAGCGCACAGAGGTTTGACCGGCGGCGCTGCAGTGGTCTGCGTGTGTCGTCGTCTTCAACGTTCGACCGCTTTCCTGTGTTGCCAGGTGATTCCGTTCTATCTCAAATCATTGGTCGACGCAAGAAGCAAGTTGGTTGAAACCGCACAGAAGCACGGCGATTCGTTCAATCATATCAAGGTTCTATTCGCAGACCCGCACAGTAGTTCATTTGTCGCACGCACGGTTGTATTCTCACCCTTCACTGTGCGTCGTACTTTGCCAACCACTGATAGCGCTCGAAATTGTTCAAAAACGTCCTTAAGAAATCGATTTTTACACTCCAAAAACATGGCATTCGAGTGCAGTCCGCGGCCAACGCAAAGTTGGCCGCCAATGCGAAAACCGTCTTGAAGAAGGCTCGCCCGCAAGGCAAGGACAGTTTTGGTCGATACGTGAAGGCGGCTCCAGCCGCGGGATTCCTCTCTGAGAATGTGCGAAAAGCTGCCGAGAGGTGGGTGGATCTGCCTGCTGTTGTGCCAACAACAAATCCGTGCAGCATACGTCCTTACGTATGCATTTACCGCCGTGTGTGGGCGTGTTGTTGCGGTTTCTCATTTGCAGGTCGAGCAATTCGCCTCGTAACAGCCCGCACCCTAACTTACGACAAGGTAGTGTTCGACGCAGTAGTGCGCCAATGAGTTGAAGTGTTACTTTACCGTCGTGTGTGATGTTGATGTTGTGCCCAGGCGAAGCTGATGCGCGCCGTCCAAGTGATGGCGGCTACGCCAACATTCACATGTCTTCGGTTCCAGAAGACGCTGAGCAATTTCCTTCAGCCAAAAGCCAAAATCGTCCCATATCGGCACAGGAGGCCAGTTCGAACGACAGTCGAGGCGCTCTGATTGCACAGCTCAACAACGCGGCGGCTGGTCCACGCCCCAATAGTATGCCTGCTCATATGCAAATGATGTACCAGTCACAAGGCCGCTCTTTCAATGAGAGCATTGATCCCGAGCTGCGTCAGTCACTTCAACATGCGGAGAAAATGATGGCCAATACGCCACTCCCTGTCGCAGGACAATCAAAGATCACCAATTATTTCAAGCAACGCAAACCCGTTGAAAAATTGGCGCCACTCCATCAGCAATGAACAGGCTCAAGGGGCAACCTAAGTGTGGTATGACGGACGCCGTCATAAAGAATAAGGCCATAAAACCTGAAAACTAATTGTAGAAGAGAACAACACAGCACAGAGAACAACACAATTGCTTGTGCACTTTTGTAGTATGGTTTGTTGTTGGATGCGGTGACAAAACATGAAAGCCGCACGACATTCTCCTCTATCATTTACGTTAGTACGCCCTGCCCTCATCCGCGTATGTGTTTTGGGGTTGCGAATTTACTCTGGGAAGTTTGGTCCGTTGCTTGCCAGAGGAACCATCTTTGATGGGCACCATCACTTGGAACCCACCACCCAGGGATGGTCCGCCGGGTCCTAGGCGGGGTCTAGAAATCGTCTCGGGAGAAGGGCCGTCGTAGTTGTCGGATCCGGGACGGCTGCGAGCACCGGGGCCGCCGTAGCCGCCTCGGCCGGAACCACCTCCTTGTGAGTGTCCACCGCCACCGCCGCCGCCACCATAACTTGCATATCCGTCGTCGCCATTGTCGCCATAGCCACCGCCGGAACCTCCGCCGCCACCGTATCCTCCGTGCTGGCCTTGGCCACCGCCGGCTTCGGAACCATACCCATTGTGTCCGCCGTGCTGGCCTTGGCCACCGCCGTTGTTGTACCCACCTCCACTACTGTTTCTTCCGCCACTACCACCACCCGGTCCGCCGCCCGGTCCGCCACCGCGGCCACCGCCTGGTCCGCCAACATAGCCACCATCGGGCGCAGACCCACCTCTCGCAGAAGGTCCTGAATTATGTGGGGCCTTGGCTCCGCCGTACGATTGTGATCGATTGGGCGAGTTCTTGAACTTCTTCGACCCAACGGCACTTCCCATGCCTCCTGCTGAAGGGCGCCTACCGCCAGAGCGCCGTCCACCGCCGCCACCACTGATGCTAAAGCCTCCGCCAAAGCTGTTGCTGTCCATGTTGTCGGCTGCGAATTGCTGGACCTACAATTCGACCATTCAACGCATTTTTAATTGCGAACAACATCGACAGTGAGTTCCAGCCACAAATGCAGCAACATGAATTCGCGGACGCCGCACCTTGCGAGTGATGTTGCGTTCCAGCTTGTGTGCCATTCCAGATATCATGTTCGAGTACTCCTCCTTGTCGCGCTGCTCCTTGACGAGCAACATCTCGTTGAGGTCGTCCTTGCCCACTTTGTCAACGATGTCGTGTTGGATGTCCTGCACCTGTTCGGCCAGGACTTTCGTAGCGTTCAGGCGCTCATTGAACTCAATGAGCGCGATCTTATCCGCCTTGTTCATCATCAGGTTCTTGCACATTTCCTTGAGCTCCTCGGTCACCCGCTTGAATTGGTCCTCGTCTTCTACGGCGGCCTACGATTAATGTTGTGGTTGGAGGAACAAAACAAAACAAAAACACAACACAGAGACACGGAGGACACGTGCACATCGGTAGGTAAGGACAATGCGCCACTGTGGGGGTTGGGTTTATGACAACCGCGGCGTACCTGGATGGCTTCTTGAAGGTGGTCCACAATCTCGTCGTACTTGAGCTCCACTGTCTCGAGCATCTTCTTGATGTCACATTTCTCCAACAGTCCCTTTTGGACGTCAATCATGTCTTCCTTCATGTCCGCGAATTGCTGCAGAATGCCTTTTTCGCCAGGCTTGTCGCTGCCCAAGCCCAGGTCGCTGAACATCTTCTTGTTCTCGGTGGCAGTTTGGATGAGATCTGGCAGCAGTTTAAGTTTCGGCCCGTAGCCTTCCAAGATGTCACTGTGCTCGGCAATGGTGGTGCGGAATTCGCCGGTGACGTTGGAAAAGTCTTTGCGGACGCCGGCGAACATCTCGTCGACGGGCACTTCGTTGGCACCCACGGCCACGCGCTCGCCCTTGATGCGGAAGATTCCGTCTCGGTTGATGTGTCCGAGATCTTTGAGCCGCTCCTCAAGAGAGCTGGCTCGAACGTCGAGGCCCTCGGCCTCCTCTCGCAAATCCTTGATGGACTTGCGAACTTCGCGCAAGTTGTTGAGCGTATCGGTCTCGATGCGTTCCCGCTCCGCGGCGGCGCCCTGAAAACCTTCCTCGACTCTCTTCTCCGTCGCAGCGGTCTGGGCCTCCAGCGCGTCAACGCGGAGGAACAGCTTTTCGATCTTGCCCGAACCGAGGATCTCTTCGTGCTCCAGCACCATCGCGCCCTGCTCTTCGACCTGATTCGAGACAACGTCCAGTTTGTCGGAGAGGTCGTACACGAGTTTGGTGAGATTTCTGTTGTTCTCCTCGAGCGACTGGATCAACTCTGCCTTCTGGACAGCGTCCTGGAACAGTGCCGAGATGGTCGTCGTCTGCGTCTTGAGCGCGTCAACGATGCTCTTGCGGCTCACACGCACGACCTGTTCTCCCTCGAGGGACTTGAGCACAGCCTCGGAGGGGAACATGGAAGGGTCGATTGTGAGCGACATCGTTGCCTTCTCCGTCCCTCTTCCGCTGGTCTTCGGTTCGGTTTGCGGCAGTAGCTCCGCGACCAATGGCCTGTGCAGTCAGAAAACGATTGTTCGTGTGTCACACACACTACAGCATCGCGCGTTGCGGCGCGTGACTTGGATGGATGGGCAAAGACTTGTCCTGCTTCACACAGGCGATAAAGAAAGGGATGCACAAAGAAAAAAGGCCGAGGGACAAACCAGACGCAGTTTTTCACGGGTGCACCGAGGGATGTGCTGCGCTTCCCGCAAGTTCAAGGGTTCTGCTCTACGAAACGCGAGTAGCGAAGTCAAAACAAGAACTACACCGAATCGTCGTCGCCGCCGCCAAATGCAAGTCCAACAACGACGAGGATGACGAGGACGACGAGCACGACAAAGACAATGACAACGACGAGCACAGCGAGGACGGCAATGAATACGGCGAGGACTATTGACGAGGACGAGGACGAGGACGACAACAAATAAATACAACACAGCGACGACGACAGCGACGACGAAGACACCGACTTATGACGATGTCGACGACAATGCATACGAACACGCCGACGACAATCAATGAAGACACCACCACACCACAACGCAACGCACCGCAACACACCGCACCGCACCGCACCGCACCGCACCGCAATGCAATGAAACACTTCAATCCAACCCCGCAACCCCGCAACACCAACCAAAACCACAACGCAACAACGAACGCAACGCAACAACGCAACGCAACGCAACGCAACACCAACTCCAACACCAACACCAACACCAACACCACAATGCAACAACGAACGCAATGCAACAACGAACGCAAAGCAACGCAACAACGCAAAGCAACGCAACGCAACGCAACGCAACAACAACGCAACGCAACAACGCAACGCAACGCAACGGATCGACGTTTCGTCCGCGCGCGCACTCCACACACTCCACACTCCACACTCCACACTCCATCCATCCATCCACCGCACTCCCTCTCCCACTCCCACTCTCTCTCTCTACTCACAGCCCCACTACTTCTTCACCCACCCACCCAGTGTCTCCCTCCCTCCCTCTCACCCACACTCACTCACTCACTAACTCACTCACTGTCAGCTCCCACATATCAATATTGCGTCCATACACATGAATCAATCCAATGAGTGTCGGTACTTGGTACGGACAGTGGTACTGAAGATATTCATGGTACCACGGAATTTGGGATTAATTAATTGTAGCTGTTGTTGTCGTTGTGTCGTTGGTGTTTGCGTGCGGTGGTGGAATTGGAATTGTTATTTAGCGATGTACAGTACAACGATATTGAATGCGAACCAGTGAAGTAACCCACAGTGATATTGAGGAATTAGGTACTGTGTGGTTGGTACAATGCAGGGTATAGTGAGTGAGTGAGAGTGAGAGTGAGAGTGAGAGTGAGAGTGAGTGGGTGAATGAGAGTGAGTGAGAGTGAGTGAGAGTGAGTGGAGACGGAAAAAATGACTGAAATGTGGGAGCTATGAGTGAGTGAGTGAGTGATTGAGTGGAGACGACGAATAAATGACAAATGACTGAAAAGTGGGAGCTATGAGTGAGTGAGTGAGTGAGTGAGTATCCATAGACAGACGGCCAGTGAGAAGTTGAGTGAGTGAGTGAGTGACTGTGAGTGAGTGACTGTGAGTGAGTGACTGTGAGTGAGTGACTGTGAGTGAGTGACTGTGAGT
>ENA-OWNT01002260-OWNT01002260.1-seawater-metagenome-genome-assembly--contig:-NODE-2260-length-20575-cov-4.213533_pt1 | contig 20575 bp, 20 predicted proteins | sample MGYA00238136_ERZ651165 | MGnify/ENA primary metagenome ERZ651165 (study PRJEB26861, sample SAMN08777766) | seawater metagenome | isolation source: coastal seawater | place: USA: Florida | collected...
CTCAGCACTCAGCATGTGCGGAAATTCTTCGCCGACTGGACGGAGGCAGTATGGTAAAATGAGGAAATTCGCGATGCGATGAAGTATGGCTTTTTTAGAATAGTTTCTGCCACAGTGATACTTCATATCTCACAAGGAAATTCAGAAAATTGAAATATTAACTTCAAACCGCATTCATGCCCTTACAAATTTAGTAAAATTTTAGTTACTCACTTCTGTCAAATATTTCATTAAACGTGTGTCTGTATTAACACCATGGTTATCCACTGCGTCTTCCACCTGACTTCACGCAAAACAGCAAAACAGCAAAACTGCAAAACAGCAAAGCCGCTTGCCTTGAGCAAAAGTGACCGTGGAGAGGCAGTGAGTGAGCGACTGACTGACTGTGAGTGAGTGAGTGAGTGAGTGAGTGCGTGTCAAAACCACCCACCTCACAACTTGAATCAATGACTGACTGACTGACTCAGTGGGCGTGTGAGTGGGTGGGGGCCAGCGCGCTGACACAGTCACAGTCACAGTGAGCGTGAGTGCGCAACGCAAACTTTAAACACAAACCACCGAATTTGAAGCACTCACTCACTCACAGTCACTCACAGTCACTCACTCACTCTCGAGTTCGAACTCGCTGCGGCTGACTGCGGACAAACGAACAAACGAACAAACGAACGAACGAACGAACGAATGAAACACAAACGGGCGTCCGCTCTCACGCGCACATCGCCCACACACGCGCACAAACGACCAAACCAAACCAAACCAAACCAAACCAGACAACACGTCCTTGCCTCCTTCGTCTGCCTCCCTCCGTCTGGGGATCGTCTTGGCGCCGAGTTGTCGTGTAAACGCGTGTAGAACCGGATGACGCGCGACGACGGCAGGGTGATGGGAACGAAGAACGAAGACAAAATGCCATGCGGACAAGAGCAACGCGTCCATGCACCGAAGACAACCTCGCATGCCTTGAGGAGCGAGAAGATGAATGCCAGACTTGAATGGTTCAGCGGAAAGCATGGCGGTGGTGGGTGGAAGATCGTTTTGGGTGAAGGACGATCAAGGACGACGTGGACGACGACGGGGGAGGGCGCATGACCATGAGGACACCGTCTTCATTGGCCCTTGAAGCGTCGTCCTGCACTTCAAGCATTGCACGCAGCACTTGGGCAAAAGGTGCGTCGCTGCGCCACCCACGCCCGGCCACAATTGCGTCCACAAAAACACCGGCGGTGTCCAATCTGTTCATTTTCTGAGTGTGCTAAACGTACTTGAACCTTGTTTTTATTGGTAAACCCCTCCCTCGTCCTTCACGACGAGTTTGAAGTGTGCAATTCAAGCAGGAATCGAAACAATGCCGTCGAACAACCCCCCGATGCCGGGCAGCAGCAAGGTCCCTGTCCTCAAGAAGGAAGTGCTGAAACCATCCCCGAAGAACAACGTGCTTCGCGGAGCTCCCGTTGCCAAAAAGGTCCCGGCTTCCAAAAAGGCCCCCGCTTCCAAAAAGGCAACGACAGCCTCTTCGTCGTCGAAAGCAACCAAGGCCAAGAGTGTCTCCAACAGCAGCGCGAAACCCAAGACGAAGCCGAAGACGAAGTGGTCCGACGAAGAGGTGGGCTGCTTCAAAATATGCCTGTGCCCGTTCTGCCGCGCCGATGTGTAACCTGGTTGCTACATTTTTACTCTAGGACGCTAAATTGAAGACATACGTTCGCAAATATAAGACCCCGAACAGCCCCGGGTGGAAGAAAATCGCCAGTCACTTCGCGAACAAGTCCGATTCGCAGTGCATGAATCGTTGGACCAAAATTCTGAACCCCAACCTACGAAAGGGAGCTTGGTTGCCAGAAGAAGACGCGAAAGTCATGCAACTTGTTCAACAATATGGAGCAAAGCGATGGACATACATCGCTTCTTTCTTGGACGGTCGCATTGGCAAGCAGTGCCGTGAACGATGGCACAACCACCTCAACCCGACCATCAAGAAAGGGCCTTGGGAGCACCGAGAGGACTGCATTTTGTACGAAGCTCACAAAATCCACGGCAACAAATGGGCTGAAATTGCCAAACTCCTGCACGGTCGCACGGACAACGCTATCAAAAACCGTTGGCACTCTTCGATGAAGCGCAAATTTGAGTACCCTGACTTCGTCCGCAAGCAGAAGCTCAAGGAGCAGGCGAAGCTGGACAAAGCTGCCAAGCAGCGCGCCAAGGCTAAGGCCAGAGAGGAACAAAACAAGAAGAAAAACGGAGCGGCAACGAAAGCGAAATCCAAGGCAAAGGCGAAAACGAAAGCCGCTAGCAGTAAGCGTTCGGCCACCAAAGCATCCTCGAAGAAGATTGACGCAGATGCTGCTATCATCAAAAGGCCCCGGTCAATGTCGCAAGCCGCGTCGGCCAGCGCAGAGTTTTTGTTGCCGGTCCAAAAGCAGCCGTTGCGCATGACTTCGACCGCCATGTCACACCACGCCGCTAGCATGCGCAAGCGCTTCCAGTTCATGGATCCAGATCCCGCGTTTGATTCGCCGTCAGCGAAAGTTCCCGCAAACTTGAGCTGGGTCTCCCCCAGCCCCGCGCGACGCCGCTTGCTCAACGATACCGGTGCAGAAGTTTCTCCGGTTATGGGCCACAACCTGTCGCCGTTCCCGGTCAGCATGGCTGACTCACCCAACATGTTCTTCAACGAGAGTGTGGATACTCCGCTGTTTGGCGCCGGATCAACGCCCACAAAGTCGCGTGCCTTCATGGCAAATACCCCCGAGAGCAGCAGCAAGCACCTGCACTTCAATTCCCTGCCACCTTCGGCGAACAAGTTGACTCTCTCCGCGACAAAATCTCCGGGGCTTGATCTTCTCCACGATGCAGCTCTTATGTCACCGCCTCCAAAGGCCGTAGGATCGCCCCTGACGAACCAGACACTTGGCACTCCAGCTGATCTCCAGTTCACCATGTCCCCCATTAACTTCGGCCTGTCGGAGGTATGAAGAAGCCTTTCCTCACTGTCAATGTGCCCACTTGCGGAGTCAAGACTCCCAGTAGAACTGGCACAATTAGAACCAAAAACCTCGCTCTGCCCACTGCGAAGCTCGTGATATGTTAAATAGCTCAGCGTGAGGAACGTAGAAAACGCATAAAATCGGTCATCGATAGGTCTGGAACCGTCGAACGTACTGATTGCACAATCAAGATTGCACGACATCTCAAGGATAGAGATACTATGTTTGCTCATGTCTTGCTTTTATTATAATAAACTGTAATACACTCATGTGATACATCGCTAGCACCGCACTGTTGCTCACTCGGCGTCTGTAGTCGCGGCTTCTTTTTCTATCATCTGAATCGTGGCATCCAAAGCGGCCGCCTCCTCCGCAGTTGTCTTCTGCAACTCTTTCAACTTTGGCAATTCCCGGCGCTCGCGTTCAGCAAAGGACCGTTCAAGAAAGTTTGAAATTCGATCGGAGTAGTACTTTTGGTCAACGAAGTAACCACCGATATGGTTCGTGTCGGGAATGATCCACATTTCTTTGTCGACCTCCGGAGTACTTGCATTGTTGAATATTCTGTAGGCATGCTCGACCGGAATCAGCTCATCGTCCTCGGAATGAATGATGAAGAGAGGTAATGAGTGGTTCTTTACCTGTGCAAAGCCGACACGCAGGCAAGCAACGAATGAAAATGGCGCCACTCGGATAAGAAACGGGAAGCGGCCACCCAAACTCACTGATTCTTCCGGATTTACTTGCGACATATCGTAGCCGTACAACATCTCACTGAAGATTGGGGTACATTTCATTGCGGTCTCCAGCACTATCTCCGGGACCCACGACGGAACTCTCTGTCTCAACTTGCCGCGAATAACGTCATCCAGGCGAGCAAAGGCGCAATCGGTCGCCACCGCAATGACCTATGCAGATAACAATGTCAGGAAATTTAGGCACAGGTGACGCGCGAGCAACACTTATCGGTGCAGGTGATACGCCCGCAAATGGCAGACTGTACCTGTGGGTGTTCATGAGCAGTCATCAAAGCGACCGCTCCTCCCATCGACGCTCCAACCACAGCCACATTACATTCTGGAAACTGCTCCGCCACAAGATCCAACGCAGCATGGGCATCTTGTTGCTCGAAATAGCCGACACTTTGTTGGACGGACTGATTGCGCGCGTGCGAACGAAAGTCGTACAAGAACACTGAATAGCCGGCGTCCCACAAATTCTGGGCGAGACCCAAGAGGTTGGACTTGTTGCTGTTGTGCGGGTTGTTTAAGACCACAAGGCGGTTCGATCGGACGCCACCCCTACTTTGTGGGATATGCCACCCTTCCAGGTCAATACCCTTGTCGTCTCTCGGATGGAATATGACACGGGTGAATGGCATCCGCATGTTTTCTGGTGTGAGATGATACTCATCTGAATACCACCGCTGCCGTCTACGAGCATAATATCAAGCAATAGAAGGTCGTGAGCCGCTGAAAACAAACAATGCACAACGCGCACAACTACGCAAAGGAACACTGAGGGTCTAACCTTGCATTTGATTGAACTGAAATGTAGAATCCAGCTCCAACAAAAGGCACAACCAAACCTCCGGCTGCAAGGGCCACCACGCGAGCTGAGCGAAACATGGCGGTCACACCGCACCCTTTCTAAAATTTGGATTTCGGACGGATGCTCCTGGCGTCGAGCTGGTGCTTGAGCTGACAAGGGGGTAGACAACAGGGAAGGCCTCCGCGTTCTCGCTCTCCTTCTTTTCACCAAGAAAAAGTACACGCGCCAACTTGGCGCTACCACAAGTTACTGAGGGATGCGTTCACCCTCGATCTGCCCGCGCTCTCTTTGGCGTTAGGCGAGCGACACGCAAACTTCGGGCACAGGGCACCACCCCTGACACGCGTCTTCACACCACGGCAATGGTGTTGTTCTGAGTACAATGGTGCTTGTGGACCATCGCGTGTCCTCGTACATAATCTCCAAGACCGCCACAACGGGAAAAGCGGACAACGAACAGCCAGAAAGCGGGCGCACCATGCAGCAGCGCGGGGCACAACGTACTGCAGGCACATTTGAACGGAGTTGGCACGTCAGTGGACGACCGGCGGACGGGCGGGCGGACGGTAGGACGGTAGGACGTTAAAGTACTCGAGTAGGACGGGGACGGACGGACGGACGGACGGACGGACTTCACGACTGAACACGTGGTGGAGGATGGAGGAACGGAGGAACACGAACAACAACTTGAATGAAAAAGGTTTCATTCATTCATTCATTCATTCAAAGGAAGGTCGCCGCCTCGCCGCCGTTGTTGTTGGTTTGTTGGAGCGTTCGTTGTTGACAGAAATGTGCAAACTTTTCACAACGAACGAAGGAGCGAACGAGCGAAATGGAGAAGGTGTGCATCTAAAAATAAAAACACGCGAAATACGATGTACAGTAACAAAAATGGTTTCGGTCCCAAAATATGTGTGTTGGAAGTCAAAGCAACCTCGAAAATCAAAAATCAAAAACTCGCAACTCAAAATTGAGTTTCGGGAGTTAGTTTGGGGAGTTCGCCGGCGTGTGTGTGTGTGTGCTGGACCTGCCAAAAACGAATCGCGCTCCCTGACACCTTAATTATCCAAATATGATTCAAGTGCGTTGCGTCGACTGCTCTCTCAAAAACATTGGATTCGGGCAAAATCTCCCAACGACGAGTGAGTGAGTGAGTGAGTCCTTCCTTCCTTCCTTCCTTCCTTCACAGTCAGTCAGTCAGTGAGGGGCTGACAGTGAGTGAGTGAGTGAGATCGTGGGGACTGTGAGTGAACGAGTGAGTGAACGAACTCTCTCTGCCGTGGACGACTGTGGGCTGTGGGCTGTGGGCTGAGGACTGAGGACTGAGTGTCGTCTGGCTGTGTGAGTGGGCTGTGAGTGGGGTGGGCTGTGGAGCCGTGAGACTGTGGGACTGTGAGAGTGATGGAGTCGGACGAAATGGATCTGTTCATTCATCTGTTGTTCATCAATCATCCGTCCGTCCGTCCAGCTGTTCGTGTGTGTCGTTTGTCGTCTGTCTGTCCAGTTACTTGCTATCGTTGTTCGCTCCATTCGTTCGTCTGTCACTGTGTCTCTGTTCTCTGTCACTGTGTCTCTGTCACTGTCACTGTCACTATTCGTTCCTTCCTTCCTTCCTTCCTTCCTTCCTTCCTTAGTGTGTTCGTTCGTTAGTTTGTTTGTTTGTTTGTTCGTTTGTTTGTGTGTGTGTGTGTTTGTTAGCTTGTTTGTTTGTTTGTTTGTTTGTTCGTTCGTTCGTTCGTTCGTTCGTTCGTTTGTTGAGCTTCGCGTGTTGACGTGTTCGTTGTGTTCAAGTGTCCAAATGTTTGTACGAGTCTCAAATCGCAGTGTACCGCAGCCCACACGTCGCAGTAGACAAGTTGCCGTGGTGGTGGTGCACTTTGTTCAAAGTCACAAAGTCGCGCAGGGTTACTCGTAGGTAGGGTTACTCGTAGTTAGATTGACGGCAGCAATGTTCGACGAGATTCGTTGCTCCTGCCGGTCAACGGCGAAATAGTCGCGAACGTGGTCACACACTTTACAAGAACTCCTTCAAAACGAAAGTTTGGGGGAGATCAAAGTGAAAGAACAGTTTTCTAGTCCCTGTCTGTGGTGGATCGGACTGCGAATTCCGACAGGCTTCGACGGCGAGTGTGGTCCTCGACGAGGGCAGTGGCAGCCTAAATTTCAGACGAGTCACCGAGGCTGGCAATCTTTCCTGGTGCTTCGCCACCATGCAGAAGCGCAAGGTCGCTGAATCTGGCGGTGTCGTCGTCACACCTGTGACTAAAAAGTCGTCGCGCAGGACCGAGAGCCCGACAGACACCATGAAGGCTCCATCAGAAGCTGCGGTCAGTGTCCCATCTTTCGGTACGATTGCACCTCTGATCGTTGCGACCGCGACGCCTCGACAACGAAACATCTCCCCCGACTCAGAAGAGGCCTCGCCTTCGAGTTTTTCATTCGGTCTGCGAGAGTACGAAAAAATACTCGCGACTGTGAAAGGTGGACGTGTCATTGCATCCCAAAACGATCTCGCTAAGGTTATAGACAACCCGGAAGGGTTGAAGTCGCTCTGCAATTTGTTCAAGTTCGAGCAGGGAACCGTCAAGTTTGCGAGCCTAAAATGCATCCACGACGCACTAAACATGTCTTCAAGAAAGAGAAAGACCGTGTCAGATGCGTTGATCCGAGAAGATGTCGCACCGGCCTGCGTTGGTATCTTAGGCAGCGGGGATGACGATCAAAAGAGCATGGCTGCATTCCTGCTCAGCTCGATTGCATTCCAATCACCAGAACAAGCCGCCACTGTTGCCAAAATAGGTGCAATTCCTCCTCTGGCAGCCATGCTGTCATCGCCGAGTCCACAGCAGCACAAAGCTGCCGCATGCACGCTTGCAGAGCTGCTGCACGAGAACCCAGACGGTTGTCGAACGCTGATGTCTTTGGACGGTGTTCCAAAATTGATTAATCTGCTTGCATCGACATCTGATAGTGTTCGCAAGTGGTCCCTGAATGTGCTGCTGAAAATCGCTCACACCAATACCAAGGAATTCAGTGATGCAATTATTGAAGGTGGAGCTGTGCCTCATATGGTTGCTGGTTTGAAGTCGACCGACGCCAGGATTCGGGAAACTTCCGCTGAATTGGTCGGCCAACTAGCTGAAGGATCTGAATCCCGAGCTGCCACCCTCACGCAGCAAAAGTGCATTCCACCGTTGCTGGCAATCATCGGGTGCCACAGCAGCACACCAAGTGGCCAGACCAATGGTAATTCCGCATTGAACAATCCTGCATCAATTGCGCCTGCGATTGATGAGGACTTGGATTTAGACGTTGCCGATGCTGGCATCTTTGCGATCACACAGCTATTGGTGCATGGTGGCCCAGCAGCACGGTCGCAAGCGGTAGACATGGGTGTTGTGGAGTGCTTCCTTCGTCTTGCCGCGCTGGAAGACCCCAGGGTTGCGTCCGCAGCGGCACAGGAACTTCTTCACATCGTCAAGTGCAACTCAGAATTTGCTGCGTTGCTCATACATAGCGCCGGCATTGCAAAATTAGTATCTGTTCTAACTCAGCGTTTGAGCAATGACGATGATGACGATGGTTCTGGAGATGAAGGAGAAGATGGCGAGGATGTTGAAAAGAAGGGTCGTGAAGCTCTAATCTTGACAACACTTCAGCTGTTGCAATACCTCACAACACAAGACCCTCAGGTACGCACATGCTAGCTTCCTTTGCAACCACCGTATAGTTGTGAACAAAATTGCTGTGCGTTTTGCAGGTTGGAGTACTTCTGATATCACTAGGCGGTGTCAGTGCGCTGAAACCCCTTCTTGAGCAAGATGCGTCTGTAGCCCCTGCATCGAGTAACGCCGCTCGAAAGTTGATGTTGCAGCTGCTACCATCAGTCCAAGCCAGCGCTTCCCTACTCCACATGAAATGGACACCGCCAGATCTACGACAGGAAGTCCTTGCCGCAACCGCACAAGTATTATGCTGCCACGTCGCAAGCTACCGACACAAAGGTGACGCATCCGTTGACAGCACGCCGCCATGCTCCGATAGGGAGCAGTATCGAGCGGCTGTGGACGCGCTCCAACGACTATTTGCCCCTCGACTGCAACGCGTGGCTCGATCTTCTCATTTGTCGATATTGTTCAGTCAAATGAACTCAAAAGACGCCTGCACTCGGGTTCGCTGAATACAACTGTTGTGCCTCCAATATGACTCCATGAAAGTTCACAACATGCCTATCGTGCAGGAAACATCTGCCCTCGCTCTGAACACATTGATTAACACATGCAACTTGAGGCAACTCGGTGATGGGACTGTGAAGGAAGAGCCAAGCGAATCGTCGAGCAAATTGGACTTTGAGAAAATGAAGCCTTTGTACGGAGATGATAGCACATCCGACATCTCAATTTCCGTGATGTCAAAGCGCGACGGCAAAATGATCAATCTCAAGGTATTTTTTTCTCCCACTGCCAAAGCGCATTGAACGCTCGAATGTGAACTGGTCATGCGCGTACTGTAGGCACACCGGAGTGTTCTTGCAGCTTACGACTCCGCGTTTTTCAAAAGTTTTACATCTAATCCGAGCACACCAGACGTCAAAATTCAAGGCATTGACTATGACATATTTTCAACTGTGTTGAAATTCTTGTACACAGGAGAGGTATGAGCCATTGCGTGCACTTTTGTGGTAGTGATCCACAAGCCCAGTTTTTATATGTTGAGTTGGGTTGTGTCACAGGTGCAATTGAACCATCCCCGCGTAAATGCGCTTCTTTTGGCTAGCATTCGTTGCGACATTAAACTTCTCAAGCAGAAGTGCGAGTTGTATCATGCACAGCAAATTCGTACAGGCACTTTCTTGGAATATCTGAAGGTTCGCAAGTGTTGCATTTTGGCCCGGTCACTCGAACGCATGTTCATTGTTTTGATACATTGCCACTGCAACACCTTGCTGTCGTAGTTGTCAAAGGAAATCAATGGCTCCATTTTGCGTGAGCACTGCTTACGATTTGCTATGCAGCATCTGCAAGAGATTGCTGCTCTGGATACTTTTCCCCACTCACCATATCGTCAAGAAATTTTACAGTACATCGGGGATCAGATCGTAACGAAGCTACAAGGCTTGTCAACTGCAGTCCTAGCATCGAACGCGAACGCATGACAGTAGTAGCTGCACGCTGCATAATATTTATTTTGAGAATCGAACGTTGCTCTTGTCATCGCATAGCAAAACATTGAGGCGAGGTCATGTCTGTTGCTTTTTGTCTCCTGCCAACTTTTCATGCAACTCGTTTTTCTTTCGCGATTCCTGATTGAACAAAACAACGCGACGGAGTGTCATTTACGATGGAAGCATTACTGCCTGCTGCACAGGAACGAACCGAACGAGCTGCCTTCGCTATTTTCTTCTTCTCTTCTGCACTTTGGCGGTAGTTGTCTTCTATGACGGCGTGCTGATATGGCTCCAGCTTGCCCATATTCATACATAGACCAGAGGGATTCTTTTTCGCCACTGTAATGAGAATTCCGACTTTGTAGTAAAACATAGTTCCCCATTCCTCATCTTCTTCCGAGTATACGTGCACGTCGGACACCCACGTCAGACCAACAGTCGTTTTGTCCGTTTTGCTGTGCGCGACGCACTTCAACAAGAGGGCATCGAGCAGTTTTTTCTCTTTGTCTCGGCCCCAGTCGAGGACACGTTTTCTATTGAGCGAATATTCTCTCTGGAAATTGATAAAGTTGTTGTCCGGCCCCGTCCGAAGATTACTCTCATTCTTCAACTTCACTAACAGCTCGTTCATGGCATAAATCCTTGCTTGATAATCCGCCTTCGTGATTCGACCCTGCAAGATTGTATGGAAATTGTTCGGAAACAATATTCCAATTTTCTTGCTCATGACTACAAACAGTTCCCCATATGTTCCGTGGTCTTTTCGCAAGAACACAGATGCCTCGTCCTCCAACTTGTCGCTGTGAGGTTGCCGTGGAAGCTCCAGAGCTCCGATCGGCCTGATGATGTCCTCGACCTCTTTCTTTTTCTTCGCGGAACTAGCGCCTCCCATATTCCCCGTTTACCGAGCGTTCCTAATTTTCACATTACACGCTGCCACTTCTTGTAAATAGAAAATATTTTTGTTTGATGTACTCACATGCAAAAAGTGGGAATGCATGCCCCGTCAGAGAAGCAACGACAGCTCGCACAGCACCTCGTGCCCACCTAACTTTGTCTTGCGTCTACGGAATGCCATTCTTCTCTCGCGTTACCCGTTTCAATGCACGAGCCATACAGCGAACCTGTCGACAATCCACCGCCCCCCACCCTGTTCCGTCTATATCATCACGTCACTAGATCCTTTTCGTTTTCGCCGAAGTCAGAAACAACGAACCAACATTGTGGGTGCGGGGTGCGGTTGTTGGTTGTTGCGTGCTGCCAAAGCGCCTGAGTGCGAACTGCCGTTACGAGTTGGTGCGTCGTTGCTCACCCACGCCCACATGCCCACACGAACCAACTCCCAACTGCTGCAATTCTTCAGTCGAGGGCAGTCCAACAACTAACTACCTCCTACCTCCTCACTCCAGCCGACAAGCTATGACGTTTAACATCCAGTGCAGTGTGGTCCGCGACGACAACGGAAAGGGAAACATTCCAAAAGGGAGCGAGACGCGATGGAGATGCTTTGGAGGGGCGATTGATCGCGTCGCGAATGTTTGCCATCAGTCAATCTGAGCGGCGCGTGGTGTGTTGTCGTCACAACATCGTGGCTGCATTGGTTCTACGCAACTGCTGAAGCAAAACAACAGGAAAGAGAGTTTCTTTGTGTGGTTCGGTGTGAGACCATCCATGAATTACTCTGTGCACTACCGTCAATTCCGAGTGTGCCGCTCACAATCACCTCAAGCAATTGCGGCCGGCACAGCAGTGACCGGTCGAATACACGAATCTGAACGACTATTCCAGCGCAAATTGTTTTACATCCACAAATTGTTTTACATCCACAAATTGTTATTCATCGGAATAGTGGTAGCGGAAATTGTTTTTTTGTGTGTGTGTTGCCTGAACTGTGGAAGCTGTGATATGCAAGCTCCGACGACCACCACGAGATGCGGGACGCGGAAAACTGTGCTGTGTCAAATCAATTGCTCTGATGTCGCAACGTAGCAGACTTTTTGAGACGCTGGTAGTTCAAGCGCAGTTTATTGCAATGTTGTGAGTGAGCTTCAAGTGCTTGAAGGGATGCAGCGGTCTGAAGCTTGACAGTGGATAGCTGTGAAGCGCGCTCATCTCGTGCGTCGATGGCGGTCTTCAGATCTTCAAGTGCACTCTGAACATTCCTGCGCAGTTTCTTCCTCTTAGCTGCCAACTGCAATTTTTCAAGCTTGAGCGTTTCAACTTCCACTTTGAGTTTCGCAGATGGGATTTGAAGGGATTCTTGTTTGTTTTGAAGGCGTTGCACGTCAGATTTCACAGCGTCCCGTTTCTGCCTTTCTTTGGCGAGATCTTGCTTGGCCTTCTCCACCATATTCGTGAGGCGCCCAACGGTGGCTTCAATCGCAGCAACATCCATCGCGGCACTTGTTGCGGACACAACGGCTGCAAAGCGTCGCTCCAACGTGTGACAGCAACTCCCTTTCCTTGTGCCTGCGGCAAAAAACTCGTCAAGTATATTCAATCGAAACAGCTCTTTCAGTGCAATCATTTTCATTCGGCACAAAAATGTCATTGCAACAGTCGCCGTTTCAAAACGACACGTAGCACAGCAGAACAGTCCAGCACGCATTCTCTCACACACACACAGGTGCAGTTGTAGTTGCAGTCCTCGTCAGTATCTGGCAGAACAACGGTATTCAATGTTAAAGTCTGGTGGGGTGGGCTGCGGGGAGAGACACACTGCGTCATGACACGCTCGCCGCGCCAGTTTGCTGTTGGCGCGACACGCTTCTCCGCGCTGGAGTATTGGCGCGAGACGATCCCACTTTACTTGTATGCGTACATTCATTGTCACGCCTGCCGACTGCCACTGTCATGCTGTCGACATAGAGTGGTTGTTGTCAAGAGTTGGGTAGCTTTCTGGACATGTGGAAGCAACTTCAAGATCAGTGTCCGCAACCAAAAATAAACAAACACAAAGAAAGCGCGACAAAGTCGTGCGCTACTTTCGATGGTCGAGTGTGCGACCTCCGCGTGCAATGCACAATGCTGCGAGAAAAAGAGACTTGGGCAACTCGGTGTCTTCTGCAGAACAAACCGGAATCACCTGTTGTGCTGTTTGATAGTTATTTTATTGTTTTTGCGCGTCGGAGGCGTTGCCCCACAACGTACGCTTATTGGAACGGATCCCGCGAATATTTCGGGTTGATGTTCTGAATATCTACAATGCGGCGACCACGAGCGAGAGCCACTTGCTCTTCGGTGCGCATGTTCTGGAAACTGTTGAAAATAGCCTGGATGACTGAGTATGGGTTGTTGCGACCCACAATTTTGCCTGTCACATCCATGAGTCCAAAGCACTCACACACAGCCCTCATGATGCCACCCACGCGGTGCCCGGCCCCATCAGGCCGCGGCCAGAACATTGCCTTGGTGTTGTTGTGCTTGCCGATGAGTGGCTCGTAAATTCCCCGTCCATCCTTGAAATCAAGCCAGACAAGGTTGTTCTTGGCGTTGACTATGGCGCGGTTATTGGCCACCTGCATGGTGGGTCCTTTGCCGACTCCGAAACCAGCTGAGCCCTGCGTGTTCCCGATCACAATCAGACTCTTGATCGATGGCGTCTTACCCTTGGCTGTCATGTTCGACACCCGCGAGTTGGCGATGAATCGCATGATCCACTGATTGTCCTCGTTGGGGCTTGAGAACTTGCTGAGCCAAGCATCTGGGGTTGTCACATCACTAGCTCCGTCCACGTCCAGCTCGAATGCGGGCTGACGGCGTGGGCGATCGTCGACCAGTACGGAGGAGGACAGGTCATCCTCAGCGTATTGCAGAGGCGTTGGCTTTCGAATCGTCTTGGACGAGGTTTGTGCGTGTTGGAAACTCTTGCGGTAATCGTCAAGGATGTAGCGACTGGTGCGTGGAGGAGGTGTGCGTGCTCCGAATCCACGAGGTCCGCCGAGACCACTGCCGCGTCCAGTTTCAATGATACCGACGCTACCAGCGTCACTAACGGCATCATCAAACTGATCCAACAAAAGATTGTCAAGGAACTCGTCTTTGCCACCTGGGGCACCGGTCGAGGCAACAGCGCTGCTGAAACGGCGTTTGATGCACGACACAACTAGGGTGCGAGGGCGCTGCATTGCTACCCTGTGGGCTGCCAACATCTTCTTCGTCGACAAGCTACGACAGCAGTGACACGGGCAGCGTAAACGACGCCGCAAGGGTTGTTACGTAGGCGCAAACACCTTTTGCCAAAAAAAAAGTCAAGCACATGCAAGTCACAAATCTTCGAGAACGAAAAACACAGTGTCCACCGCGACCACGCAGAGTTGAGACAGTGGCTCACGGGATGTCGGCACACCAATCACCCGGTGCAGCCCAACGGCGTTTACGGAGACCAAAGCCGCCTCTACGCACGATGACAGTTACGGTCGAACTGCGACTCTCGCATAATACGATGCCACGGTATCCGATTTCACCGCCAACAAACATTCCCCACAACACTTACAACACTCACTACGACACACTTACACAAACACTGACACGGCGACGACGACGACAACAATGACGGCGACGACACGATAACAACACACCAACACAACACAACACGTGATTGCGTCTGCATCATCCTCGTCGTGACTTGCCCGACTTCCTTCTTTCCTTCCTTCCCCACACGACGGAAAAGGCTTTGAGTGAACGAACGAACATGACTCGCTGGCTGGCAGGCGTGCCCGGCGTCCGTGGCCGCGCTCGAGGGAGGCTCCCTCACACGCACTCACTCACCCTCTCACTCACTCACAGACTCACTCACAGTCTCACTGTTCTTTCTGAACGAACGTCCAACTCACTCACTCACTCACTCACTCACTCACTCACAGTCGTTCACTCACACTCACTCACACTCACTGCCGACCACTGACCACTGCCCTCACTCACTCACTCACTCACTCCCACTCACTCCCACTCTCAGTCGTCTGCGGCGGTCAGACGCAACGAGGAGTGCGCGCGTGGAAAGTGGTATTGCCTGTTTTTGTCATTAGAGAGTTTGACTACAATGCACCTTTAGAATAACGGCTAACCACGATCGCAGGTCGTCGCTGACTGTGGCGCTGTGACTGTGACCTGTGACTGTGAGTTGAGTGAGGGAGAGAGTGAGTGGGGCTGGGCGCTGGCTGGCTGGGCGCTGGGCGCTGGCTGGGCGTCGTTGGTGGGGTGGGCGGTTTTTGGGAGTGGTTGGTTAGTTGGTCGGTTTCTCGCACACTCACTTTGCTGTCCGCTCTCCGCCAGCTTGACTCAGTGTGGGTGACTGTGGGTCATTCAAACTTCCACCGAATTCGATCCCACTCACTCACTCACTCACTCACTCATTCGCTCACTCACTCACTCACAGAAACTCACAGAAACTCCACAGCGACTGCGCATTGTTTCCATTTTCCAAATTTCATTCTTCCCAATTCCGAAATCCCATTCCCATTTTTGATATTTGATCAAATCATCTCCTGAATTATCCTCAAAAGTCTCGTTTTTATACATTACTGATTTCAGCGTTTAATAGATGTTGAGTTACATACTACATATGGCTAAAGTAGTAATGTACAACGACAATTTTCGAGAAATCACTTTTGCGTTTTTCGTTTTTCGTCGTTGTTGTTGCTGCCGTCGTTCGTCGTTCGTCCGTCGTTCGTCCATCGTTCGTTCGTTGTTGCGTTGGTTGCACGAACAACGAACTGTTGGCAACCAACCAACAGACGAACCGACGAACCGACGGACGGACGGACGGACGGACGGACGGATGAAACCAACGAACGCAGCGGCGACACCAACGCACAACAACAAAACCTGAGCACTTACTTACTGCCTACTTACTACTTCCTTCTGTCGGTGGCCTTCATGATGACGGTGATGACGACGATGATGATGATTGTGATGCCTGCAATGTGGGTACAGATACATACATGCATGCATACGACGTCACAATACACCGAAGGTCGAAGGTGGCAAATGCATTTTGTGCGGTGTGCGGTGTGTTGACGAGCTGATGGACGCAGAGGTGCTACAGCCATTGCATGGCAAGACACCTCGACGGAAGGGACACAGGTTTGCTCAATTGAGGGGCTGGTGAAAGAACGACAAGGGGAGCCGAGCGGCGTTGGAAGTGATTCAGCAATGATACGGTGGTCGACAACAGCACCGTCGTACTGATGGTGTCGGATCGTGGCAACTATCGAGAAGGCTTGGGAGTGCACACGTGAGAGGAAGTCCCTCAGACGAAGGGAGGCATTGGAGAAGTTGACTGTCTGGGTTTTTCAACGAAAATTGGACAGCAAATTGATTGTTTTCTTGCTTTTTTGCTTGTGATCGGCGTGCTCTAACTGTCTACGTCCTGTTGGGGTCTCCCGCAAGTCTCCGCCCACGATGGACACCACGGACGCACCACAAATTATTGAACATGTGAAAAAGAGTCTCACATACACACCCTTCTGCACCAGATGGATCCCTTCTTCCGCACGGTTCGTTGTGCTGGGACAAAATCCAAAGGCCACCGGCCGAATGCAGATTTACGAACTCTCTGGCGGGACGGCCAAATGTATTCACGAGTGCGAAAAACCAGCCGGTTTCAAGTGCGGAACATTTGGTGCTTCCACTCTTCAAGATCGGCACCTCGCGACCGGTGACTTCGCCGGAAAACTCAACATCTGGGACCTCACCCGTACCGAAAAGCCGCTGTACAATGTCCAAGCGCACGCTGCTTGCGTCAATGTGATTGACGGCTGTGGTGGCCAAAACATTGGTTATGGTGCCTGTGAGCTGGTCACGGGTAGTAGAGACGGATGTGTGCGTGTTTGGGACCCTAGGGTCAAGGAAGCTGTGTTGTCTTTGGAGCCTGACGATGATACAGCCCGCGACTGCTGGGCTGTCGCGTTCGGCAACAGCTACAACGACGATGAGCGCTGCATCGCCGCTGGTTATGACAACGGTGACGTCAAGCTATTCGATCTTCGGACGAACAGCGTCCGATGGGACACGAACGTTGGCAACGGAGTTGTGTCGTTAGAATTTGACCGAAAAGACATCGAAATGAATAAGTTGGCAGTGACAACGCTGGAGTCTCGATTCCGCCTGTTTGATATGAGAACATTCCACGAAACTGAGGGGTACTCTTGGAAGGCCGTCAAAGCGCACAAGTCGACAGTATGGCTTGCGAGGCACCTCCCACAAAACCGAGACGTGTGGATGACCTGCGGCGGCAACGGTGGTCTGAACGTGTACCGCTACTCATACCCATTGAAACGGCAAGCAAAGGACAAGGACGGTCTCGTCAAGGGTGTCGTAGGAGACGCTGAACTTTTGAATTCAAGGATGGTATCAACACAGCCCATCGTCAGCTTCAATTGGAGTCCAGACAAGGAGGGCTTGTGCGTGATGGCATCGCTAGATCAGGCAGTGAGAGTTTGTATAGTCACGAAGTTGGACAAATACTAATGTTTTACTCTGATAGATTGTTTTGCAAAAAAGCAAAAAGTGGTTCCGCTGTCTGTATTATTCACCACGTTTTCACTTGCACGCAGCCCCGTCCAGTTCAAATGCTGGTTACCTCTCGCCATGCGTCAAGTCGGTTCGAGCGACTGAGTTACTCATACATCTTGATGAGACCGTCCCAACCGCAGCTAACCACACGACTCGGGTCATGCGGGTGCCACAACGTGTGAATTGCGGGCCCTCCGTTGTGAGCGCGCAGCTTGCGGTACACCTTTGTTGTTCGGTAGTCCCAGAACCACAGCTGACCCTCGCCATCTCCGCTCAGAAGGAACTGGCCATTTGGAGAGAAACTGGGCTGCACAGCGTAACCGGCGAAGATGGGCCCGCGGAAGTTCTTCTTGTGCTTCTTGGAGAATCGGCGATTGGCATCCCACACTGAAATGATGTTGTCCATGGAAGCACCAATCCAGTGTTGACCGTTGGGATGCAATGCCGTGCGGGGCATGGAGTGCATGCCTGGTTCACTAATGTACTTAATTGGCACCGGGATACCATAGTCCCACACAAGGACCTTCTTGTCGTCGCTGCTTGTGATCTGAAGACAAAGCACACACACACACACAAACACACACAGTGTTACACTTTCGATCAATGGTTCAGGGTCTATTGCTGCCGACGGCACGCACCATTCTCCTGCCGTCCTCAACGAACAAAATGGAGTTCACCGGCCCAAGGTGGTAATCGTAGGCTAGCACCTCTTTCCCCTCTCGCGCGTCGTACTGCAAAATCTTTTTGTTCGAGCACCCAAACAGGAAAATATTGTCGTCCTTGGGATAGAATCGAACGCAGTACGGGACTTTGTTGTTTCCGAAATCGCCTTTACACTTGCCGGTCTCAGTGTCCCATATTTTCACCCTGCGATCCATCGAGCAACTCACGAACGATGAACCATCAGCGTTGAAGTCAATGTCGCGAACAGAAGAAGCATGACCGAGATATGTGCGCCTGTGAAACAAAATCCCCAATCATGTCACGTAAACGAAGACACACGATCAACCATTTCGTTTTGGTCTACTTACATGCAGCGGCGCTGATTGTAGACGTCCCATATTTTGATCTTTTTGTCCATGGAACATGACAGCAATAAGTTGGCGGCACCCGGCAGAAATTTGATGCAGTTGACTCCCTTCGTGTGACCAGTGTACGTGTGAACACATTTGTTGGGAATAAAGCACTTGTGATTGGGATCGGATTCCCTGTGGCCAGCCGGTGGAGTCATCCACGACCGTCCCTGGTAATCCACCTCTTGAGCGCCGTGGAAAATGCTCTTGCATTCGTCTGGGGCAAGGCCCTTGGTCCACGGCACAGCAGGACCCTCTCCCTTGGTGAACTTGAAAGCTTCTTCGCGATCGCGATCCTCCTGCGTCTCCTCCTTGGCAACCAAATCGGTGTCGACGTATTCTTTTCGAAATTCCTCTTGCTCGGCGGTCAGTGTTCCCTTCTCCAGGTCCGTTCGGCGGTCGACCTGCACTTCGTCGCGAGCGGCAACCTTCGCCCAAGGTCCGCCGGAACCATCATCCTCGTATTGCACGCCCCGATTTTTTGCTCGTTTGCGTTTCTTATTGCTTTGAGACGCGCCGCCGCCGCCGTTTCCCCCACTCCCATTTTCCACGCCATTGTTGGAGATCAGATTTCCGGACACATCTGTTGCCACACCAAAATGGTTGAAATTGTCGAACTGGTCCATGAAAGCAATGTTGTCCACTTGATACTTCTGAACGTGGCCGGTGCGCGTATTGGACTTGAAGTCGTTCAACTTGGCGCCGTGCTCGCGGTCAGGACCCTGCAAAGGCTTTGACAGATCGGCAAATTTGGGGTTGTGCTTCAGCTCCTTCTGTCCGTGCTTCAGGACCAGCGCGTTTGAAGGGTTAATGGCACTGTATGTGTCGGGCGTCACGGGGCAAATGTCCAACGTGCGCTGAAGAATTTGAGCCTGCATGCTGGCGATGGATGGCGCAGCATTCGCTTTTACTTGGCTACTGGATGCCGTCGATTGCTTCGGGACATCATCTTCTTCTTCTTCGCTTGAAGATCCGTGATAGTCGGCGAGGGCGTCCATGATTGCCGACGAGCTTGACCTGACTCCGGTCTGCCTCGGACTACACAAACACGATGTGTAGAGCGAGCAACACAATCGAATGTGAAGCTCAAATCTCACCCAAAAACCTCCTCAGATTGTTTATTTTCCAAGACCGATGATTTATTTTTCGTGCCAATGTGATCAAGGTTCGTGCCTCACATGTTTTCCTGGAGCGCTGCTGTGTATGCACGGTCCACCCATCACGTGCTACGAGCTTTTCGGGGCACATCCCTGACGACACCATTATCTCCCACCATTCAGCAGCCGAAACCACACCTACACCTACTTCCACGCACCTCTTCCGGCTCCACCTCGTACTCTTACTCACCTTCCTTCCTTCGCAAACAGCAACACTTCCAACACCAACAATGCAACGAAGACGACGGACGACGACGACGACGACAGACGACGGACGACGAACGACGAACGAACAATCGATGGATGATGAACACGCTCCTGGACCACAGTCCCACACACAGTCGCTCTCCGACGGCGCCAGCAGTGCTGGCCTTACTCACTCACTCACTCACTGGGCCCGACTGACTGACTGACTGACTGACTGACAGTGAGTGAAAGTGAGTGAGTGAAAGTGAGTGAGTGAGTGAGTGAGCTGTGGGAAGTGATGAGTTGTGATGACCGCAGTCAGTCAGTCAGTCAGTCAGTCAGACTCTCACTCACTCACTCACTCACTCACTCACTCTCTCAGACTCTCCAAACTCCAACTCCAAACTCAAACTCCAACTCAAACTCCACCTCAAAATCTCGAAAATCTCAACACACAAACACTCAAATGAGGAAAATCAATGTGGGAACCAACCGCAGCGTGAAATCATCAATTCACAGCATCCAATCCAAGGCACATTGTAGAGTATGGCACACTCTGGATGGACAAAGCGCTGTGGGCTGGGCTGGCTGCGGTCGCCGTCACACTCCCACTGTGACTCACTCACTGTCACTCACTCACTGTCACTCACGACGATCTCTTTCTCTGTCACTCACAGTCACTGTCAGCCACTGTCAGCCACTGTCAGCCATTGCTCACCAATCAATCAATCGCTTCGCTTCTTCGCTTCGCTTCTTCGCTTCGTTGTCGTCGTTCGTCGTCGTCGCCATCGTCGTCGTCGTCGTTCGTTATTGCGGCGTCGTCGTTGTTGCGTCGTCGTCGTCGTTGTTGTTGTTGTTGTTTTTGTTGTTGTTGTTGTTGTTGTTGTTGTTGTTGTTGTTGTTGTTGTTGTTGTTGTTGTTGTTGTTGTTGTTGTTGTT
>ENA-OWNT01002261-OWNT01002261.1-seawater-metagenome-genome-assembly--contig:-NODE-2261-length-20563-cov-3.790101_pt1 | contig 20563 bp, 23 predicted proteins | sample MGYA00238136_ERZ651165 | MGnify/ENA primary metagenome ERZ651165 (study PRJEB26861, sample SAMN08777766) | seawater metagenome | isolation source: coastal seawater | place: USA: Florida | collected...
CCATCCGTCGATGGTGTATCAGGTGCATCAGTGCACCTCGCAATGCGATCAATACCAACAATGGTACTTTGCCCTAACTTATCTTCTTACTACGCGTTATGGCATACTACTGCCGACAAGACAACACAACTGCAAAACAAACTCAGAGTCTGGCACTGCGGTCCGATTGTTGTTCGTGTTGGGGACAACATGATGATGCTGACACAGACTACCATGTAAGTAGAGAATGTCGTCCAATCGGGACAAGAAGTAGCATGACGTGACGTCGTCGTCAACTTGCTGTGCATTCACGATGCAATGCAAAGCGACGAACTTCACCGAACTGTCGTCGTCATCGACCATCAATGATGATCGCACATGCCTCCCTCCGCTCGTACACAGCCTGTGCAATTCAGTTGACGTCAACGCGAACGACAACCGACGCACCAAACGTCGTCGTCACCACGAATGCAACGGACGCTTCAGACGCTACATACGCCACAGCAACCAACTGCAAGCTACACTGTGTACCGGACACAACAACGCGCGTTCGCAACGGGTTGAGTGTCTTTGGCGAGTGTCCAAGCAACAGATCCCACTCTAGGAATTACTCAAAATTGTGCGGTGGTGCGCCGCACGAAACATGACCAGAAAATGATGGCTGGATGCGCGAATCACGATGCGCGCGGATCTCAACAAGATATCGCCACAGAAAAAAGAACGAACACAAAACAAAAACAAAAAATGACGGGACAATAAAGGGAGATCGTGATTTGGGGTTAAAGAATCGCCCCTGCGTTCCCCTGGCAAGATGATGTCGCTTGCGATCGCGGCGCAATACTTCCCTGTGCAAGTGTCTGCTGCGGTGTTGCTTGTTCTGTACATTGTGGTGATTCGAAAAGATGACTTTGGCGTCTCTGTCCTCGACAACATGCAAAAGTCAGCTCAAGGAAGAGAACTCGATCACAATTCCGCTAAGCCTTGGTTGTTCGTAACCTTGTCGGTGATTCAGGTCCTTGTTATGATTGTGAGCTCGCTGTACTTCTTCGACACATTCGGACATTTCGCCGCAGTTGGATGCAGTGCCGTCGCTGCGCACGTTGTTGGCTTTGTGATTGCCACACTCACCAAAAGCAACGCGTTGTTCGATATCACTGGAGAGGTGGTTTTTGCGTTTCTGCTCGCATTTTCCTACTACAGCCAGATAAATCCGTCGCCGCGGCAGCAAGTCGTCTTCGGGCTGGCAGGTGTTTGGGTATTTCGGCTTGGAGTGTTTTTGTTCGCCAGAATAATCGAGCGAGGCCACGACTGGCGCTTTGACAAGCTCGTAAAGAGCAACAGCTACAACGCGTTTGGTTGGATTTGTCAAGGATCTTGGATATGGATGAATGGCTTTTGCTTGTGGCTCATCGCAGGAGTTGGCAGCCGCTCTGGTTCCGCGAGTACACCTTTAAGGTACCTCCTGCCAAAAAGCATGCTTCGCATCGCACGGAAACTGGCTTGACATGTGTACCTTTGCTTTGCGCAATAGGGGATTGGACTACTTTGGCATTGCACTGTTTGCGTTCGGATTTGCGTACGAGTGCATTTCTGACGACCAAAAGCTCAAGTGGAATCGACGAAACAAGTTTGGTTCGTGCTTCGTGTTCGTGCTCGGCAGTGGTCGTGTCGTCGTTGTGCAACGCTGATCGCTTTGATCATACCATAAACCAAGGTCATAACTCGCAGACAACTTGGATCCAAGAAGGATTGTGGAAGCACTCGCGCCATCCCAACTTCTTCGGCGAGATCACGCTCTGGACTGGATTGGTTGGTTCTTCCTACAACGCCACTCCACTATTTTTGAAACAACAAGTGTCCTAAAAAAAGCTTGCTCTTGCAGGCCTGTGTTTGCGCCAGCGGTCTTGAAGGAACCCTACTGCAATCCCTCGCATTTGTCTCACCAATGTTAGTAGTTTTTGCGACTTTGACATGCACCAACAGTTGTCTCATGTCTGTTTTGTTTTTGTGTCTGCTCTGCTTGTGCACAGCTGGTCAGCGTTTTTCTTGGTATTTACGTCACTCATGCTTTTGGAAAAGAGACTTGATCGTCGATTCAAAGAGAACAAGGAATACGCAGAGTACAAGCAGCGAACAAGTGTCCTCATCCCTTGGTTCCACTAACAACATAAAAATCGGTTACATGGGTTCTGTTCATGAAGTGTGAACCACTCATCCTTTTCCAACTCAGAGCTTAGAGACAACCTTCGGCATTCGTTTACGAATCACGTCTTCCGCTTCTGCGACAATGGAGTCGAGCAACGTCTTGCAATCCGGCACGTCATCGATCAGTCCCATGACGATACCACAAGACCAGCAGGAGCTTTCCGTGTCTCCAGTCTCCTGGAAAGATCGGCGGTAGAGTTCGCCTTTGACGAAGGGATGAATGGCACTGAAGTCCCCGGGCGACTCCTGCTCAATATCGCGGACCTTTTGGGACATCGCATTCTTGAACCTACGTGAACATGCCACCAACACAGGTTTGAGACCACCGCGTTGTCGAATCGAATGCCCACAAACGTCTTCACACTTACACTCGCTCGGTGTTGTGCAGGGTTCGGAAAATATGGGTGGTGCTGCGCTCGTCATTGTCCACCAATGCTTGTTTAATATTGTCGTGAATTGGGGCTTCTTTGGTGGCCATGAAGCGCGTGCCCATGTTGACGCCTTCGGCACCGAGAGCAATCGCGGCAGCGAGCTGTGAACCCGTTGCGCAGCCACCAGAAGCCACGAATGGGACGGTCAAAACACGTCCTGCTTTCGCCAGCAACACCCAATTTCCAATGTCCTCCTCGCCTTCGCATGGCAGGGTGGTCAAAACTTGTGAGCAAAAGAAGGTGTTGATACCTGCCTGGGCATGTGAAAAACGAACCTGGGTGACCTGCGCACTCGAAGCCATCCATCGAAATCATGTCGGCCCCCTGCTTGATTGCTGTTAGTGCGTGTCGAATGGCGACGCATTTGTGGATCACAATGATGCCAGCGTCATGGAATAGCTTGATGTACTTTCCAGGATTACGACCTGCTGTTTCAACAACCGGCACTCCTTCCTCGATGATTACTTTGCAGTAGCCTTCGTAGTCCGGATTCACGGTCACAGGCAGAAGGGTGAGGTTGCAACCGAACGGCTTGTTGGTGAGCGCTTTGCACTTGCGGATCTCGCGACGAAGATCCTCTGGTGTTGCCTGAGTGAGTGCTGTGATGATGCCCAAACCGCCTGCGTTGGATACAGCAGCGGCAAGATCGTAGTAGCCGACGTAGTGCATTCCCCCCTGAATTGAGCAAGAAATTCCGATTAGACCAAGAAAATGAACGAAAACATTAAGGTTCACGCACCTGGATGATTGGATGCTTGATGCCGAGCATCTCGGTGACGCGGGTTTTGATGACCATGATGTTCTTGCGCGGGTTAGTCGAAAGAAGCAAGGAGGAAGCTACGAACGGCTCGACACAAAGAGCAAAATTGAAACAAAACTTTATCCTTAATCCAGTTAACTCGAAACAGCGGCAACAGCGGCAACACAGCAACACAGCCAACAAACAACACACCGCCGCCGCCACCACCGCCACCACCGACGACGACGACGACGACGACGACGACAAAAGCAATAGGCGACAACACACCAACACCACCTACAACAACAGCTTCAACAGTACTCGAGTACCAAAAACGACGACGACGCAACGACGACGACGCAACGACGACGACACAGCGACCAACGACGACAACAAAGAAAGACAACGACAGACGACGACGACGGACGATGAACGACGAACGACGAACGACGAACAACAACGAACGACGAACGACGAACGACGACGACGACGAACGACAATGACGAACGACGAACGACAACGAACAGCACCGAACAACAACAAACGACAACGAACACCGAACGACCGAACGACGTCAATCAACGATTGTCCAAAACTATTTCCTGTAATCCCTATTCCGGATACATCCAACATGCTCCCGTATTTGCATATATTCAACATTCCAAATACCTATCCATAACCAGTATTATACGGTGCAGTGACAAAGTTGGCTTGGGGTCGCTCACTCAAGTGTAATCGCCACACAGTCACCACCATAGAAGCAGGCCACCACCACGGTCACCACTCACCACGTCCGTTGTGTTGGTGCCGCCGCCGTTCGTTCGTTCGTTCGTTCGTCCGTTGTTCGTTGGTCGTTGTTCGTTGTTCGATGTTCGTTGTTCGTTGTTCGTTAATCGATGTTCGGTGATTCGAGGTTTGAGGTTCGGTGTTCAATGATCGATGTTTGGTGGTAGATGTTCGGTGTTCGATGTTCGTTGCTAAATGTTGTTGTTGGTAGTGGTGGTGTCGATGTTGTTGTTGGTGGTGGTGGTCGTCGTCGTGGTCGTCGTTGTTATTGGACTCTTTTCGCCGCTTTTAGTTGGGGAACAGTCGGTCGACGTGGATGGCGTTTCCTTCGCTTGTTTCGTTTGCTTTTGATGTCATAGAGGAGTAGGTTGGTTCGGAGTTACTTTGCACTGGTCTGGTTTGGTTAGTTTACTGCTAGTTCGTTAGCGCAAGGTCGACTTGGATGGCGTCGAGTGGGCGGTGTTGTTGTTGCCGTGGTTGTTCGTGGTTGCCTGGTGGGGTTGGTAAAGTTAGGATCTGTTGGTTGTGGTCACAGTTGTGTGGATAATTTGAAACGCCGACAATCTGTCCAACGCCAAAGGTTTCCCCGACCCAACAGTTCACTGACAATGGACAGAGAGTCGATGGTAGGCCACCGCGATTCACGATCACGGTCAAACGCTTGAACGAGGTTGTGCGTGCGCACAATTTTGTTCTCTTTTGCAACATTGACAAGAGCTGCCTTTCACTTCGGCGATATGTCGGACAAGGTGCTCCGCGTGTGCACCACACCGGACGATGCGTTTTTGACGATCGACTTAAATGCTGATAAGCTTCGACAGAAAGTGGCTGAAGAAGGCGGAAATTACACCTTAAGATGTTCCCAACTTGGAGAAGATCCCGAGGAAAGGTGGGCGGCCGCCGACAGTGACTTGTTCCCGATCACGGGGTACATTGCTGATGTCTTGATCGATGTGGTGCGAAATATGGGCAGCGACTGGTCATGCGTGGTGCACATTTTGCCTTCGTACACAAGCGCTTTGTACGCAACTGGGAGACAAAAAATTTGTGACGTGGCATTCCAGGCACAAACAGCGACGGCACAGCGAGCATATTGCGAAAATTACACAAGTTACGTAACTGGCACCCCTGCGTGTCCAGAGTACAACCCGTCCATTACATGGGCCAACGCCACTCGGGACGACACGTGCTGCAACAGTTTCTCGACCCCGCCCTTTATGATCACATACCCTGGTGGATTTGTGCTCCGCGACGCCAACATTGCGGAGGTCACCGGGGGTGGAATTGATCTTGGTTTGGCCATTGAAGCCATCAACTTGTTGTCGTGGTACTGGGTCTGTGCGTTCGGGTTTGCGCACTTGGCGTGGGTTGCTGAGAAAACAAATCCGTCGGGCAACCCTCTACCGAGATTCTACGTTGATGGCATCATCGCCGCCACTTTTCATGTCGTTGTAAATTCGTTGTACAATATGACCACCGCATTTGGCCGAGCCGTCGCAATCGCTTACACAGTGTTCAAGATGGCTTTCTTTGCCCTGCTGACGGGTAGTCTTGCCAGTACACTCACTCTGAGTAATCAAGAGGCCGTATATCGATGGACCGATGTGAGTGATATTGGCAGTGATACCGTGGTGTGTGTCATAGCGGAGCACTACCTGGAGCTAGATGCCGTTCAGCAAGCTTCTCCGCAATCCTACAAACACGAAAGCGGGATTTACACGGATTGTGTGAACGATGTCATCAATGGGAAAGCTGACATGGCTGTTCGCGACATCGTCTACAATCAATGGCTTGTAGCACAAAACTCCTCTCTAAACGACATTGGCATGGTTGTACCCTACTCAGGGAGCTCAAGTGTGTATGCTCCATCACTTCGCGGTGACCTCATCGAGAGCAGGCGCTCAGTTTTGGAGCAGGCAATGACGTGGTCCAGACCGTTTATGATCGAGCGGCAACATGAGTACTTCCCCAACAGTGATATTTGCAGCACCGATGATGCCGCCAGTGATGATGACAGTCCTGAGGACACGCAGCTGGACTACGTTCCTCTTGCGATCACGGTCGTGTTTGCAGGATTTTTAATCATTGCATCGAACGTGCAGTCGATACAACACGGCCAAAAGTGTCTACTCGCTCGCTTTATCATCATTTGCAAGAACCGCCGACGGGAGCACGTTCTGAAGAACCGCATTGAATACAGTGCAATGACCGGCATTGAGGACCTAGCCGATGCGGGGCGAGCTGTGTTTTTGGCCTTGGATGTGAAGAGCAAAGGCAAAGTTAGTGATCACGCGTTGGACAGGCTCGTAGCCAGAGTGCTGGAACGCCACGGAGGAAAGGGCAAAGCCGTACCTGACAACGATGTCGCCCAAATAAAAGAATTGCTTCTCCAGATTTTCCTGACGAACATCGATGGTGAAATATCGATTGCTCAATGGCACGAGATTTTCCAGCAAACTATCGCTACTGAAGGAGCCAAGATGCTCCTGGAAGACATTGCTTGGGAGATCAACCACAACCAGAAGGCCGCCAAGAAGGGCGCGAACAAGGAAGCTGTCGAGGTGGAACTGCAGACCAGAAGGCGGCGACAGGCCACGGCAAATCGAACTACGGGCAATGTTCCAATCGAACGCGTTGCTATTTTACCACGTGCGCAGCACGAGAACGGACCAGAGGAGGTGTGAGCAAGTTCTAACACTTGAGCGACGCTGCAGTACGCATCGCATTGACGAAATTTCACTTTGTCGACGCTCAAGAACTCGAAGTCACATTCTTATTTGAGATGTCGATAGTTTGTTGTTATTATTTTATTTTTATTGTGAACGAGGCACAATCGTACCTTACGCCATGCTGTGGTCCCGCCAGCACTCTAATCGCGAGCTTTCCTCTTTCGTTTTTGCAGGGCATGCCAAGTTTGCCGGCGGGGCCGAGCCGTGACTGGGAAGAAGTGTTTGACGGCCTTTTTGTGTGGAAAATGGACGAACGAGCTTGCTCCGGAGTTGAGATTCACCTTTTTGATAAAAATCCCGTTGTCTCCGTTTGACAGCGGTTGAATCCGGAAGACGTAGTGTGGCTCCATTGGAGCGTCAGCAAACTGACTCTTGGCCTGTGGGTGGTGCTTCAACAATGTTACAAGGAAGTCCCGATCGTCGTTTTCCATCGGGTTGCCACGAGCAACAATATCTTTCACTCGCTTTCGCAAAGCTGCCATTGACTCAAATAGTTCGCCATGAATCGTAACTGGCTTGTCGGTTTCCTTCTGCGGTTCCGAGCCCACTTGTTTATCAGAATTTTCGCCGTCGGCGCTGTCTCGAGCGGCGACGCTATCGTCGGCAACGGCGACAGGCTCAACAATTTTGCGGGGCACTCTCGTCTGCTTCCAATGTTCGTATTCGCTTGGAGTCAGTGTAAGGACTGTTCGTAATGGCTTTTCCGCGTCATTGGTCGCAGTGTCTTGATGATCTGTTGGTGGGGCGCGTGCCACGTTAGCAGTTGCCATTGCGGCCGTCGCGCAGCGAGCTGTGAAAGCAAGGGCGCCGTTCACAGAGGCAATTTCATTTGCGGCCGTTGATCTGGTCCAGGATCCAACTGTGAAATAAAGGGGAAAGTAGCGCAAGTTCCAACGCAATTTTTTTCGATTCTTACGAACTAGGATCTATTCCGTTGTCGCGCAGCTAAGGTGTGTGCTGTTGTACCGCGGCGTCGCAAGGCATCACACGAAAAAAATTACCTTTTCTTGCGGTCTCGTGCATCGAACTGTGTCCACCGTCTTCCATCGACCTTCTCTTCCCATCACGGCCTCTATTCGTGTGCGCATCGGGAGACACATTAATTAACACAAACGGCACAAGTCACACAATCAACACAACCGACAGCGACTATGAATGCAGACTCTATGGAATAGAACGGCGCTGCTTTGCTGTGGTGCTCTTGCTGTTGTGCTGTGCTGTGTGACTCTGACACAACATCGTCGACGTCGTTCGTTGGCCACTGTCGTGACGAGACGGTGAGCCACAGACCGTTGCTAGTGCCTTGGCTGACGTATATCGTCACGTGTGTATAGTGAAGCTATGTGGAAGCACTAGCACAACTTGTGCGTGGCTGTGCGTGGGCTGTTGTGTGTTAGTTGTTGTCGTTGTCGTGGTTGTTGTGTTGTTGTTGTCGGTTGTGGCCATGGCCAACGTTGACGAGTTTGCGTTGGAGTTGGAGTTGGAGCTGGAGTTGGAGTTGGAGTTGGAGTTGGAGTTGGAGTTGGAGTTTGTGCGTTGGAGTTGGAGTTGGAGTTGGAGTTGGAGTTGGAGTTGGAGGTGGAGGTGGCGTTGGAGTTGGCGTTGGACTTGGACTTGGAGTTTGCGTTTGCGTTGGCGTTGGCGTTTGCGTTGGAGTTTGCGTTTGCGTTGGAGTTTGCGTTGGAGTTTCGTTGTCGAAGAGGGGTCGTCGTTGCCGTTGTTGTGGTCGTTGTGGTCGTTATGGTGTTCTATGGTTTGGTCATGGTGGTGTTGTGTGTTGTAGGATGGATGTTGTTGTCAATATGGTTGTTTTCGTGATGATCGGTTGGAGGTGCACTCCGTGCGGGAAATGAAGGTGTGCCGTAACGTCAACAAACTGTTGAAAGCTGCTTGGGCAACATCTCGTTTTAATTGTGACGTCAACATTTTCTTGATAGCAGAATCAGTTTTCGCCACGATTGCACCCGTGGGTTGCCTGGTTGTGGATTCAATCTGCTCTATGCTCTACACGTTGTGGTCGATTCAAAGCATCACCGAGCACATCCAATCATGAGTTTCGCTTGGCTTGGCAAAAAAGCAAGAGCTGTCACCAATGAAAGCGATTCTTCGGAATCGACAAAGAAAAGCGCTGTTCAAAGACCCCGCTCCAACCGTGCGCCCCCGAGTTACTCTGACAGCAACGACAATCCTGCAAACAAGTTCAGCGTTCACATCACCCATGTCCCATTCTCAGCAACAAAGGAGGACCTGAATGACTTCTTTGTCAGAAACAATTGCGTCGTCGATTCGATTCGCATGGTGCGCAAACCGAATAGTGAAGGAGTTGTGGTGTTCACCGGCGTTGCGTTTGCAGACCTGTTCGACAACGAAAGCTACCAAACGGCCTTATCTTTGCACCAAAGTCGGCTCTGGGAAGGTTCATTGAAAATCAACATCAGGCCCACGCTGGACAAAAGTCGTCTCGCTGCAGTTGCAGCTGGGCGCACGAGCCGAGTTCAGACGCGCAAGCAGGAGCAAGCGAAGCGAAAGTTAGATGTGTTGCAGAAAGCCGTGGAGGGCGAGGTAGGACACGCGCCCGCTCAACCCGCAAAGCGAAAGAAAAAGAAACTCGGGAAAAAGGAAAGGCAGCGTAGAAAAGCACAGCAGCAAGCGAAGCTTGAAAGACGGAAGAAGAAAGAGTTGGAGACTGAATAGAGAGTTAAGTTGTAAGCGCAACAAGCAAAATTGTTTTGAGAAGTGAAGGTTCACATAGTTACGACGTGGACTGCTTGGACGGTTTTGCCGCAGAAAACTGTTTCCTATCGATCGCTGTGCATGCCTTTATGAGACAATTCAGATCAACGTCATGGCGCTGCAAGAGGGCACACAAGCTTTCGTCGTCCCAATCCGCCATTGGCTTCGCAACATCAACACTATTCGTACTATCCAAGGTTTGAGCCAACCGCACAAATACGTTTAAGCGATTCATCAGATCAGCTCGGAGCCATGGCGGGATTTCTTTCATCCGCGCGCTTTTGACCAAGAACACGCCACTCACTAGGGGTACTACATTTTCTACACGGCAGTAACGTAATAGCAATTAGCACGAAAGGCAGTTTCATCCACGTTATTGGTCACGGCAGGGACCATACCGTGCTCGCTCGTGTCAAACAAGACGTCCAACGACGTTTGGAGGTGAACGACAGCCTCTGGCGGAGCCATCTCGGTCATAATAGCCCATGCTACTCGTGTCGCGTGGGAAAACCTACGGATCGTACGACGTCAGCGCTTTGAAGCCAGATAGAATTGTGAACTCGAGAACTTACTGTGCTCCCAAAGTCAACGCGGCTTCGGCAACACGGATCTGCTTGGCAGTCATGGCCTGAGTAGATGTGAGCAGACGTCGCTCAAACTGGAGCCCTGTTGTCACCTTTTCAAGACGGAGTTCTTGCCAAAGCAAGACTCTGAACTGAAAATCGCATGTGCACATGTGCAAAGCCTGCAACATTGAGTACGTGACCCACACCGGACATTGAGATGCACGTTCCATCACAAGCCATAGTCAACATTTGAACCTTCGCGAAAATTTCGTCAATAGAGTCAAGAAAAGGATTGATTCTGGTTGAAAGACGGCCGGTGGTGCATCTGGTCCCAATATTCCGCAGCGCGTCACTCAGATTAAACGCAGCGGTGACAAAAAGTTGCCCAAATTTCGAGCACCTCCTGCACACGAAGCAACCTGTGTCATGCAAGATCGCCGCTTGATCGCAACGTGCAGCTACGTACCCCGGCACCTCAATCGAGTCACACAACTTTGCAAACTGTGCAATTGGAGACACTCTACGACTATTGTCAGTAACTATCTCAGAACAAACACAGCCAACGCCCAAAACAATAGCTAATCGGATGTCTTCGTGAAGGTCAAGCATGACGGTGGCAGATCGCGCTGCTGATGCGACAGATTCGGCAACCCAAAATTTCGGGGAGGTCGAAGAACCTGTGGATGTTAGCAACTGTGTCGCTATCGATCGAAAGGTATCCGCGTGAAATTTCTGTCCAATACAACATGTTCAGCGATGAAGATAACGTCACAGACGCATTACAGAAAAAAGAACAGACCTTCGTGAAGCAAGTCGGAAGTGATGCTGCTGTTCCAAGCCCACAGCAACCCACAAAATCAATTAGTCGCCAATCGTGGTCGGTCGCGCCGTGATCGCTGTTAAGGCCCATCGTGAAAGTCTCTCGAAAGAGTGCATTGCTAAGCTGCAGGATCTGTGACACAATGTAATACACATGATGTACTACTCTAAGTTGCCGCACGCACAATGTGGCAGACCTGTTCTAATTCGTAGCCAACGGTTTTGGCCAAGTTCACATACACCCTAGTGCCAGCGAGCCGTTGGACCAGCCGGGCCCCAACACTAAGAGAGTCCCAAAACACATGTTTGTCGGCAAATTCAAAGCCTTCGAATTTTGCCTGGAGTACATCATAGAAAGAGGGTGTGAGAATACTACAGTCATTGTCCGCGCAGGGTTACGGTGCACGCACTCGGAATCTAAGTGCGCGGAAAACACGTGATGGGTCCGCGAAGAAAGTGACCACCCAGTCTAGAAAGCTATGAGCATACCTACAATGCGCACAAAATAACAGACGTTCAGGTGTTGGGAGTTCGAGGCATCGGACTACGCGCTGCATTGACGTACGTTGCAGCTGCGGTGGTCAAAAATAGTTCGTTAGCACCCTGTTGCACACACGATGGAAAACGGCGTTTCACATGGTGCAACAGTTCTGCTCTGCAATTGCGCTGGTCACCCTCTGATGCAACAGCGACAGTACTAAATCGTCTCAGCACCAAAGACAATGGATCGCCCTCGTGGGCATGGACCATGGCGGGAGGCCGAAGAGCTTTCTTCACGAGGAGGTCAACGACACCACCAACGTAATCAAGCAAACTGAAGCGGAGTCCATGGCACACAACAGAACCGTTTGTAAACGGAAACTCTCCAAGTACATCTGCTTCAGCGCGATCAAGTTCTTTCGGTTCTCTGTGGTCATTTCGTTTTCGGTTGTCTAGAAGGTCATTTAACAACGAACTTCGTGGAGCAGAGGACAAATCTACTTCGAGTAGAAGCGCATTGATGGTGAGATCCCTTCGAAATGCATCGTCTCGCAACGTTGTCGTGCGGCTTGGGTTTCCCTGCGCATCAAGTGCTGGCATCACGTCAACAGTGATTGTTGTAGATTCCGCATCATTGAAGTGGAATGATGCCTTCACAACATCGACGGTCTTTCCCTTTTCTGCATCCCCGAGGATTTCAACAAGGGAAACCTCCGTAACGCCAAAAAGCTTTGTTTTGGTAGAGAACTCCACCAGGTCGGCCAATATGTCTGCAATACATAATCCTTCGCGGCAGGGTCGCAAGTCCCAAGTCACATCGAGGTCATCGCTTTGCTTTCCTGTGAGAAGATCTCGAACAAAACCCCCGTTGATTGCGCATCGAAAGTTGTATGACGCCACGTGCTTGAAGTGGGAAATGTACCTAAGCACTGAGATGTAGCATCTAGGAATTCCGTGGACAGCCTCGGCGAAGAATCGAGGTATTCCTTCATGCCAGTCGCTACTTGATGGCACCTGACAAATCGGTTGGAAAAGGGCCTCTGGGACTTGTGTGCCACCAAAGGCCGCGTCGGCGGTTTCCATCGAGTCGCCCAAAATGGCAAGAGATGGCGCTTTATTACTGACTATGTGAGTGCAGCCGACACTCAAAAGTTCGGCAAAAATAGGAATGCCAAATGTTTTTGTAGCAACGCAGCCAGGAAGCAGCCAGGGCTGCAGCTGCAGCAAGTGCACCAACTGACACACGTTCGCATGTCGTCGGCCGGACATTTTTGCACTGGCACCTGTTACAAACGTTGGTCCTGATGACGACAGCGACACTGTAACGAAGAGCAGCGACGATGAGGTCATTATTGGCGTGCATTCCGCATCGTGTCACCAAGCATTCATCGCTTCAACCCAACCACGACCTCCGCGTCTGCAACGCAGCCGTGGCCGTAGCAACACGGCGTGACCACTGCGTCATTCCACACTGCATACCCTACGACCAACGACGAACCCTGCACTGCAGTGCACTGCAATTGCACTGTCGGTCAGTCGGTCAGTCAGTCAGTAAGTCAGTCAGTCAATGACAAGGATTCGTCGCGCTGTCGCTGTTGCCTGCCTCCGCGTTGCGGGATGCGGAGTCGTTCGTTCGTTCGTTCGTTCGTTCGTTCGTTGTCTTTGTTGTCGCTGCTGTTGGTGGTGACAGTGGTGGTGGTGCCTGACAGCAGACAGCAGACAGCGACGACGACGGCGACAGTGCGACAGTGAGCTGGGAGCTGTGAGCTTGGGCTGAGGGCTGAGGGTTTAGGGCGGCAACGGCACCGCCCACTGCACGCCGACAACTCCGACAACAACAACTCCGCAACTGTCATCTATCAGTTCCGTTTATTACAGTACGAAGATATCAAGTACTTGCAATATTGGTATTAATGCATGTGAGTGAAAGCAGAGTGAGTATGTATGTACTAGTACGGATAGTTTCTGTATTTTAAACAGGCCGCGACACGGAGAGTGTACATTGGTTATTTCTAGAAATAGATGTACTGTTGTACTGAGTGGTGATACCGAGGTACTGATAATAATGGGATAGAATAAGTTTCTCTTCGTTCGTTCCTTCGTTCCTTCGTTCCTTCGTTCCTTCGTTCCTTCGTTCCTTTGTTCGTTCCTTCGTTCCTTCGTTCGTTTTTTCGTTCCTTCGTTCGTTCCTTCGTTCGTTCCTTCGTTACTGTCGCTGTTGTCGTCGTCATTTGTTGCGTTTCGTTGCGGGAACCGTTGTCGCCGCACCAACGAACGACCAACCACCAACCACCAACCACCAACGACGAGCGTAGAACATTGTTGTGGCGACTGCGACCATGGATATCATACTTCATACTTGACACCGTCACTGGCGGTCGTCGTCTCGTCGTCTTTGTCGCTGCCGCCGCCGCCGCCGCCGCTGCTGTCTGCGTTGTAGAAACCGCTGCGCTTGTTGCCGTCGTGCTGGTCGTGCTGGTGCTTGGTGACGCTGCCGAACATGGCGAGGCAGACTCTGTGCGTGGATACGCCCCTGCGAGTTATGATGGTATTGATGACGTACAAGTCACACAAAAAATAAATTATGCCCGAATATCACCGACGAGAAATGATGTGACGATTGTAAGCGGAAACGCGCTCGGCGCAGCCGGGGGCCGGCCGCGGTTGGTTGGCGCAATCGCGCGGCCACCACCCATGCTGCGTGCAGTCTTGCTCGTGGCCCTGGTGGCCGCTCACGACCAACAAGTCGGCAAGCTCAGCGACGTCCAGAAGCGATGGATCGCAGAGAACAAGTACAGCGTCGACTACCTCACGGACTTGCCGGGCTTCATCACCGTCAACGGCGAGACGTTCGAGACGACATGCACCTGCAGACCGAACTTGCCCAAGGATCCGACTTTGCAGTGCATACCGCACTCCGTGTCGTTGACACGCATGACGCCGTTTCCGGGGGAGCGGGACCGCAACCAACCCAGCATTGAAGCTGCAGGGATTCGCAAGCTCGTCGGCGAGCCCACCACGCTGCGAAATATCGAGATCACGAAGCACCACTTTTCGTGTTGCGACGGACGGTCGAGCGACGAGATTATGGGCACTTGGGGCGGCGACGCGGGTGAGATGCTGCTAGCAATCGCGGTGTGGGAGGAGCTGATCGGTCGGGACCTCACGTCCGCCGACGTCGCCAAGTACATCAATTACTTCCTCACGTACACCAAGCAGGAGTTCGTGTACATACACACCGACACAGTCGCCTTTGGGTGGTTGGAGGAAGAACTGGGCGTCATCCCCCTGGACATCACCCGCCCGCCCTCCGGCCTGCAGGCCCGCATCCTCGAGGCTGTCGTTCGACCAGAGGCCATTGGATGCGTGCATCTGCGTGCGCTCATGGTTCATTCAGAGCGGTACGGAGTGAGGCGCAAACTGGTGCAGATGTTCCTGCAAGAATTCCACAAAGCTTTGTGGGACGCTGAGAATCGACCGCTCAGTCGCAAGATTGTCTACTACATCCTCAGTGCGCCGTCGACACACCGCGAAGCCGCCTGGGTCGACGTCGAAATGGGGTACGTTGGGCGTGGCCGACACTCTGCTCTGACGCGAGGGCGTCCAGTCAGTTAGTGTCACTACCTCGCGCTCGCTGTCTTCGTTACTGACCATGCTGCGGTGGTCTTGTGTTAGGCCGACATGTGACAGAGAAGCCCGGACCGTCCTCCTGCCACCGTTCGCGGACGACGTCTCTGTGTTCGTGAATCACCCGCACGCCACCGTTGTACTTCGCAACGAGACCTCGGTGAGATTTGCACTCCCAACACCTGCGTGCTCACCAAAATGTTTTGACCATCCCCCATCGCCCAGCCCTGGACTTCGACGCACCACCATGCCGAGTGCCGTCATCTTTGTCGACATTCTCTTCTGCGTGAACTGCAGGCGAATTTCGTGCTGGCTGTCAGTGCCGGCACCGAGAACCTCGGGAATGTCCAAGCCCAGCTGCAGGACAAGGGCTTGCACTGGAAGAGAACGACAGAGGTGTGTTTGGGGGGGGTTACATTACTGTGCAGTCGCCGTGTGTCAAGATTTGCATTAAAAATCGTTGCTGCTGTGCGGTGTGTTGCGTGCCCAGTCCATTTTGCAAGAGGAGGGGTCGCTCCTCACAGGAATGCAAAGATTTCAGCTGCGATTGTCAGCAGGGGAGTAGGGAACCTATGACGGTAGCGTGACGCCGCTATGCGACTCCGCCCAAACTAGATAACTTGCGGTGACTGTCCGCTCGTATATGTTATTGTTTATAAAATCAAAGAATCGAAATGCAACGCACTGAGAACATTGTTTCGCCATGTGCAATACAACAAAACAGGAACATTTCACACAGTCGGTGTCTCGGGGCTTTCAGGGATGGTTGCGAGGTCGCCGTCCGCCTTAGCGTGTCGCAGAGTTTTGCGTGGCGAAGGAACTGAGGTCCACATGGGGTCGAAAGATCCAGGGTCCTCGGCGACAGACCCGCAGCAGCGGCATCTGCAGCATGGTTCTGGGCATCAAATGCAAAATAGAGTCAGTTGCGAGTTGCTGCGCAACTGCACAAACGCAGAATCGCGTCGCGCGGTGTGCAGGGCTGTTGACTTGTCAGAATCACTTACTGAATACTCTGAAGAATGGCTTCATGACGATCGTTTTGTGAAAGCCAAAGATTGCGCACACCACCAAACCAACCTATCGCGTGAGCAGGACAGGCACAGCAAAACCGAGGAACAGCGGTGAAAACAGTGGTCACATGACGACCGGCGCGATAGTGTGTCGACTCACCAACGAGGACATAGTTTCCGCCAAAAAGCGGATCTCGAATATCATGACCTGGCACGTGCATCGCAGAAAGCAAATAAATGCACGCAAAATCACTTGATTCCCAGCGTTGACGACAGGTGAGACGGCGCGACGCAGCGCGAATCGCCAAGCACGTACCGCGTTATTTCCGTCGACAGCGTGCAGAAGCAGCGACAGTACGAGGCACAACAGGCACACTAGGACGTAGAGAACGAGCACGAATCGGGCGATGGTGCCATGCAATGCGTCCCTCGCCTTGCGACTCGCTGGCACTTCGGGCACTTGAGTTGCCAGCCTCCTGAACGCTTCCGACTCCGGGTCGTCGATCTCTTCCTGTGTTAGCCCCCGTTCACGCGTGATATATTCCACCTCATCCTCCGTAGTGGCATCTGCCGTGGCCAAGTCGAGATCCAGGGATCTGGCCGTGTCATTGTCCTCAGTTTCCGCCATCATTCCCGCCGCCACGTCGAGGAGTGGGGCATCCAACGCGTCCCCACCACCGTGGCCTTGCGCGTTGCGGTTCTCGCGGGCAAGCCGGCGGATCTCGTCCATATTAGGAGGTGCCTCAAGCCTCAGACTTGTGCTGACAGTTCGACGAAGTCGGCCGATGTGTCGGCTAACGCGGATGATTGCTGCCGCGATGAGAAGAAAAGGCAGGCACAAAAAAGCCAAACGTGTGTAGCTGCCATCCGTCGTCCACGGATGCACGCAGATGAACAGATTATCCGTCAGCTGGAACAGCACCGCCTCCGATGCGAATGTGTAAGCCCACACACAGACGTGCATCATAGCAACGACGATCACAAATCTGTTTAACAACCACCACAGGAGTGAGGTAAATCGAGCACGGAGTCGTCCATCAAATCAGTAGATGTGCACACATTGTCCTTACCGCTTGTGGCCCCCTGTCCCGTCTTTCGTGAACCGCCGCAGCACAAAGGCCTCAAAAAATGCCAGAGCCGCGACCCAGTGAAAGCATGCGTACGCCAATGCCGTCTTCACATGAAACCTGAGGTCAGGCACAGTTTTCAAACAAGTAGAAGTCACATACCATCAGCCAACGATGCGCAGCAACATCGTGTAATGTGCCAAGCGAAGAGACAACGTACAGGACAAGAGCAGTCATGTTGTGGGAGTTCTCGAAAAAAGGGATCTCGCACATGTTTGCGAGCGCGCACGACGCAATGCTGCAAACAGCGACGGCCATGATGCAATGCCTCTGCACCTCGGTGTCATTGCCCCAGCGCTTACGGGCCCAGAAAGACGACACGATGTACCAGAGGGATCCCGCAATCGAAAGATAACTCGGCACCACGGTGTACTCCGGCAACTGATGGTAAAAGCTCTCGATAGTCACGCCGTCGACGGTGGCCAGCACCGCCATGATGAACAGGACAGGTGCCGAAATGATTGTGCACAGCACCATGGCAATGGCGATGCGATGTGGAGACATCTTGTACTGGAGAGCATACAAGAAGACACCGCCGGTGGTGGGGATCGCGCAGTAAATGAACGTGGCCGCGCTCATCTCTGCAGTGCCCTGCAGCAGCTCGATGATGGTCTTACCAATGATGGGCAGCAGGATCACCTTGCAAAAGATGAGGATCGTGGGGACGGGCAAATAGCGCGGCTTCATGCTTTTCAGCTTGCCGACAATGACCATACCGAGCGAGAACTGGCTGAGGAAGGGGAATGAGCTGGTGATAACGCCCAGAAGGCCCTGGTTCGGCGCCGCGTAGAGAATCGGGGGCAGATGTCCTCCGGTGCAGAAGTTGACGATGAGCCCAAGGAACGCGCACCACGTGATGGGGTTGCGGACGACCTTGAGCACGATTTTGAGGAGCACACGGCATCCGAACTTCTTGCCCTGCTTCTTGGTGGTGGAGAACTCCATCATTGCGAACGCGATCGGGTTCAACACCAGCAAGTTGATGGGGGAGGCAAGGAAAAGCATGCTCTTGAACTCGGGATGCGTCGTGGAGTAGAGGGCGGTAAAGATGGGCATACCAAGCGAGAAGTCGTTCTGCTGCGTGACGAAGATGCCACGGATGCCTGCCTTGCCCCAGCGGTCGGCTGAGCGGTCGGTGAGCAGGCAGAGGAACACGACGATGAAGAAAGCGATGGCCTTGGCGATGCAGATGCCAATGAGGAACACCTTCAGGTTCTGGAACGTTTCACCATAGAAGTCAATGGTGGCGAGGCCACAGAATAGAAGGATCGGCAACAGAATCATGCCACAAGTCTTGGAGAGGTTGCGTGTCGCCTCGGGCGGCATCAACTTCAGCGCCCCGGTGAGGTAGCCCATCAGAATAACAGCGAAAATGTTGAGCAGGGCGGGGAGCAACTCCTGCGATATCAGTGAGATGTCATTCATCGAGGTCGTGGTCGCGTTGCCCGGACCGACGGTGGTCGCGGGAGCGCCCGGAGTCGCAGCGTACATCGCGCTGAGTCTGGTGCCGGTGCTGGTGCCGGTGTTTGCTGGGGAGTTGGTTGCTGCGACGCCTCACCCGCAGGCACGCCGCCCGCGTGCTGTGTGTCCGGCGTGCGTAGGCGCTGAAGCCCGCTGCGATGTCGCTTAAATCACGAAATCAATGCACAGTGAGGTATTAGTTTTTGTTTTTGCTAATTTTGTTGCTGCTGTCGTTGTTGTCGCCGTCGCCGTCGCCGTCGCCGTTAGTTCTTCACAGCCGGAGGCCATGATATTCACCACCGAAACACCGAAGTCGCGGCGTGATTGATTGTGACCAGCTTCCCGTTGCGACGGATGTTGGATGACGCCGCCGGCCGGCCAACGCCGGTGCCTTGCTTGCTGCCTCTGCGTCTGTTCGCACAGTGCGACCGTGGCACGAACGCACATCTGCTACTCTTGCCCTGCCCTTCCCTTCCCTGCCCGGCGATTAAGCCACGCGGTGCTTCGCTAGGCGTTGGCGAGCACAACGCAGAGTGTCTGGAGTTCTCCATGGTGACTTGATGCCAGTGTCAGTGGCAGACTGACACTGACACTCGCATCAAGTCACCAGCCTTGAACGAACGGAACGGCGGTGAGTGAGTGAAGCGTCATCACAACATGTCAACATGTCACGACACCCGACGTCAAAAGCAGCAAAACGTCATTGTCCGTCGTCCGTCATCGCCGTCGCCGTCCGCCGTTCGTCGTCCGTCGTTCGTCCGTCGTTCGTCGTTCGTCCGTCGTCCGTCGTTCGTTGTCGTTCGTTGTCGTTCGTCGTCGTCTTCGAACTTCGAACTTCGAACTTCGATGAGTGAGTGAGTGAGTGAGTGAGTGACGGTGACGGTGACGGTGACGGTGAGTCTTGTGAGGTTCACTGTCAGCTCACTCACTCGTTCACTCACTCACTCACTCACTCACTCAGTTCGTTCGTTCGTTCGTTCGTTCGTTCGTTCGTTCATTCGCTGTCGGCTCACTCACTGTCTTCTCTCTTCTCTGTGTGGGAAGGAAGAAGAAAGGAATTTGGACATTTGGACATTTGGTGATTTGGTGATTTTGTGAATTGTGAATTTGCTTTTACTATTTTCTATTTTCTATTTTCTATTTTCTATTTTGCATTTTTCTATTTTTAGAGAAAGGAATTTGTTTTATTTGTTTTTTGGGGTTTTGGAATTTTGAAATTTTGAAATTTTGGAATTTGTAGAATGTGTTGTTTGTAAAATTGTAAAATTAGATTAAACTAAACCGTCTTTTGTGGTACTGTACGTACACTTTGTATGTAAGCAGAACTTTCGCAGTCTCCCATTTCCCCACAGTCAGTGTATTTAGTATCTTTCTATCTTTTATCTTTGATTCTGCGATTCTAGCGATTCTGCAATGTATGTAGCACTATAAACAACAATTGCGAAATTGCGAAATTGTGGAAAACATTTAATCGAAATAAGAAACTGAAAATTGAAACTTGAAAATTGAGAAACTTGAAAATTGAGAAACTTGAAAATTGAGAAATTCAACCGCACAGTCACTCACTCACAGTCACTCACTCACAGTCACTCACTCACAGTCACTCACTCACTCACCGAGAGATGACACCGAAGATACGTTTCGCCGTTCGTCGTTCGTCGTCGTTGCGTCGTTGCATTGCGACGTCGCGACGTTGCTCTCCACGGACGAAGAAAAATGGTGCAACAACAACAACAATGCAACACTGCTTGCAAGCACACTGCACCGAACGAAGTGCAACAGTGCAACCGCTCGCTGCACCAACGCACCAACGCACCGACGCAATGATGCAAAGACACACTGCAACGAACGAAGCGCAACAACCGCTAGCT
>ENA-OWNT01002265-OWNT01002265.1-seawater-metagenome-genome-assembly--contig:-NODE-2265-length-20478-cov-5.810598_pt1 | contig 20478 bp, 17 predicted proteins | sample MGYA00238136_ERZ651165 | MGnify/ENA primary metagenome ERZ651165 (study PRJEB26861, sample SAMN08777766) | seawater metagenome | isolation source: coastal seawater | place: USA: Florida | collected...
CTGACCCGGTGGATGGCGGGGGAGCTCGCGGATCGGGGCGCGACCGCGCACGTGGTTCCGGCGGCGGTCCCGGCGGCCAGCCCCGTCCCTGGTACGCCCCACACCGTCCTCAGCGTGGGCCGGCTGATCGCCCGCAAGGGCCACGACGTCCTGCTCGACGCGCTGGCCCTGACGGAGCCGGGCGTCCAGGCCGTGGTCGTGGGCGACGGGCCCGAGCGGGATCGCCTCCAGCGTCACGCCGAGCGGCTCGGGCTCTCCCGCCGCGTCACGTTCACCGGCTTCCTCGCGGCAGAGGACCTCGAGCGCCGCTGGGCCGACGCCGCCCTCTTCGTCCTGCCCACCCGCACCGAGGCCGACGGCGACACGGAGGGCTTCGGCCTCGTCTTCCTGGAGGCGGGGGCCCGGGGACTGCCCGTGATCGGGGGCGCCGCCGCGGGGGTCGTGGAGGCCATCGCGCCCGGGACTGGGGTGTTGCTGGAAGACCCCCGGGATCCCCGCGCGCTGGCCGCGGCCATGCAGGCCCTGTTGGACGCGCCCGATCGTCGACGCGCCATGGGCAGCGCGGGGCAGCGCCGGGTGGAGCAGGCCCACCGCCCCGAACACCTCGGGCACGCCGTCCTCGCCGCGCTCGGCCAGGCCGCCGGGGTCGCAGCGTGACCGCGATCGTCGTCGCGGTTCGCGCGGCCCTGCCGTCTCCGCGACCCCAGGGGTGGCAGGCGCTCCAGATGGCGGTCGGGTTGGCGGACGCGGGCACAACGGTGGCGCTCGTGGCGGACGCCGGTCGGCCCGATGGCGGCCCTGTCGCGCTCGCCGACTGGCTCGGGCGGCCGCTGCCCGATGGGCTCTCCGTCCACGTCCCGCCCGCCGTGTCGCGCCCGCCCCTGGCCGGGCTGCGCTTCCGGTTCGCCCTGCGGCGCCAGCGGGCGCCGATCCTGCTGTGCCGGGATCCCCGGGTCGCCGCCGCCCAGCCCCGGCGGCGGTGGCGGCACCTCGTCATGGAGTGGCACGTCCGGCCGGACCCGTCCCTCCCCATCCACCGTGCCGCGCTGCGCCGCGCCGACCTCCACGTCACTCCGGCCCCGGGGCTGTGGGACGACCTGCGGGTCGCGGGGCTGCCGGCGCACCGCCTGCTCCTGCTCCCGAACGCCTGCGGCCTCGACCGGTCGCGCGCCCGGCAGCGCCACGCGGCCGCGCCTGAGAACGGCCCCGTCCTCGCCATGGGACTGCACCGGCGTGGCGGGCTCGATCTCGCCCTCCGCGCCTGGGCGGACCACGATGATCTCCCGCCGCTGTGGATCGCGGGGCGCGACCAGGGAGGCGTTCGGGTTGGAGGGTGGCAGGAGCGGATCGACGCCCGGGGCCTGGGAGCCCGCGTGCGTCTCGTCGGCCCGGTCTGGGGCCACGCCCGGGAGGACCTCATCGATCGCTGCGCGGTCTGGCTGGCGGCCTACCCCGCGGACGACGACACCCGCACCCGCCTCTGCCCGCTCCAGGTCGCGGACGCGCTGGGATCCGGGCGCCCGCTGGTCGCCCCCGACCTGCCCTCGATTCGGGCCCTGGGAGGGCAGCCGACGCTGTACGGCGCGGACTCCCCCGACGCCCTGGCGGCGGCGATCCGACGCGCGCGCCTCGCGCCGATCACGCCACCGGACACACGTCCGCGCTGGGCCGACCGGGCCCGCACGCTGCTCGATGCGCTGGCGTCCTTGCCGGTGGAGGCGGCCTGATGGCCCTCCGCGTCGGCCTGCTGTCGCGCTACCTGCCGTCGCCGTCGGAGACCTTCGTGCTCGACGAGGGCCTCGCCCTGCGCGCCGTGGGCGCCGAGGTCGTGCCCATGGCGCTCGACCGCGTCCCGAAGGCCGTCGGCCACGCCCGCTTCGCCGATCTGTATCGGGAGGCCCTGGTGGTGCCGCGTCCGTCGTCGCTGCGGGCGCTGTACGCCACGGCGGTGCTGGACGCGAACCCGCTGATGCCGATGGTCCGGGCCCACTGGTCGGGAGTGGCGGCGCCCCGGGACCTGCGCCGCGCGTGCTGGCTCGCGCGGGCGCTCGCTTCGCAGCGCGTCGACATCCTCCGGGTGCATCACGCCGCCGAGGTGGCCCGGCACGCGGTGGTGGCGGGCCTGCTCGCCGGCGTCCCCGTCTCGGTGGCGGTGCACGCCCGGGACCTGTTCGTGCCGGTGAACGACTTCTCCTGGATCGTCTCCCAGTCCGCGCACGTGACGACCGTCACGCCGTTCCACCGGGAGCACCTGCTGCGGGCCGGACTGCCGTCGGAGCGCGTCGCCCTCATGCCCTGCGCCGTCACGGTCCCAGCGCGACGGGCGGAGCCGCCGACGGCCAGCGGACCGCTGCGGCTGCTCAGCGTCGGCCGGCTCGTCCCCAAGAAGGGCCACGACCTGCTCATCGCCGCCTGCGCGCTCCTGGCCGACGACGGCCTCGAGGTGGAGCTGGTCATCGTCGGCGCAGGGGCGGAGGGGCTGAAGCTCCGGCAGCAGGCCTCGGCGGCGCTCGCCTCCTCCGAGGGACGGCTTCGGATCGAGTTTCGCGGGGTGGTTCCGGTGGAGGAGGTCGAGGAGCTCCTGCTCGAGGGGCGCTTCCACGCGCAGGTCCTGGCCTGCCGGGTCACGGAGGACGGGGACCGGGACGGCCTGCCCGTGTCGCTCCTCGAAGCCCAGGCGGCGGGCCTGCCGATCGTCACGAGCGCGCTGCCCGGCTTCGAGGCCACCTTCGAGGACGGACGCGGCGGCGTGCTCCTCCCCCTCGCCACCGGTGGCCGGAGGGAGGCGGACCAGCAGCAGGTCCACCCTGCCGATCTCGCCCAGGTGCTCCGCGAGCTCTACGACGACGTGGGCTGGCGTGACGAGCTCGCCGACGGCGCGCGGGCCGCCTCGGAGCAGCGGCTCAGCCCGACGGAGTCGGCGAAGCGTCTGCTGGGCATGCTCTCGCCCCTGGTGGAGCCCGTCGACGCGGACGTGCGTTAGGATCCGCGGCCCATGAGCCACACCCTGTCGATGACCGGCTACGGCCGAGGCGAGAGCGAGGCCGACGGCCTCCGCGTCGCCGTCGAGATCCGCACCGTCAACCACCGTTTCGCCGATGTGCAGGTGAAGCTCCCCCGCGCCTGGATGGCCCTGGAGCGGGGCATCGTGTCGACCGTGAAGGACACGATCGGGCGGGGGAGGGCGGAGGTCTTCGCCCGCCGCGACGCGAGCGGGGCGGCCGCCTCGGACGTGCGGATCGACAGCGGGCTCATCGCCGCGATCCAGGCCCAAGCCCGGGCCCTGGACACGGACGGGCTCGACTCCCGCCTCGCCCTCGCCGATCTGCTCCGTCTGCCCGGAGTCCTGCAGGTGGAGGAAGCCACCGTGGACGCGGCGGTCGAGGGTCCGGTCGTGCGCGAGGCCCTGGCGCGCGCCCTGGAGTCGCTGCTGACCATGCGCGCCACCGAGGGCGCGGCGCTCGAGCGGGTCCTGCGCGGGCGCATCGATGCTGTCGGCGGCCTCACCGAGCAGATCGCCTCGCTCGCGGCGGAGCAGCCCGCGCTCTTCCGGCAGCGCCTCGAGAAGCGCCTCGCCGATCTGCTCGAGGGGCAGGAGGTGGACGAGGGCCGCCTGGTGCAGGAGGCGGCGTTGCTCGCGGCCCGGTCCGTCATCGCCGAGGAGATCACCCGCCTGCGCGCCCACGTGGCGCACGGCCACGAGCTGCTCGACACGGAGGGGCCGGTCGGCCGCAAGCTCGAGTTCCTCGTGCAGGAGATGGGGCGCGAGGCGAACACCATCGGTAGCAAGAGCGACGACGCCCGGCTCGCGGCCCTGGTCGTCGAACTCAAGAGCGAGATCGAGAAGATCCGCGAGCAGGTCGCGAACGTCGAGTAGCCATGCCCCGCCCCGCCCCCCTGTCCGGCCTCGTCCTCGTCCTGTGCGGTCCCTCCGGCGCCGGCAAGAGCACGCTGATCACCCGCCTCGAGGCGCAGCTCCCCGAGCTCGCCTTCTCCGTCTCGTACACCACGCGTCCGCCCCGCATGGGCGAGGTGCACGGCCAGGACTACGCCTTCGTGGAGCCCGAGGAGTTCACCCGGCGCCGCGACGCGGGGGAGTTCCTCGAGCACGCCGTCGTGCACGGCAACCTCTACGGCACCCACCGCGGCCACGTGGAGGGCCTCGCCCAGGGGGGCGCCGTCGTGGTGCTCGACATCGACGTCCAGGGCGCCCGCCAGGTGCGGGAGACCGACGCCGACATCGTCTTCGTCTTCGTCATGCCGCCCTCCTTCGAGGAGCTCGAGCGCCGCCTCCGCTCCCGCGCGACCGATGCAGAGGACGTCATCCTCCGCCGCCTGGGGGTGGCCCGCTCGGAGATGGCCGACGCCCCCCGGTTCGACTACGTGGTCGTCAACGACGACGTCGCCCAGGCCACCAGCGACCTCGCGGCCATCGTCCGGGCCGAGCGCTTGAAGCGCACGGCGCCGGCCACGTGCGCGGCGCTCCTGGGGTGATCGGGCTCGGACGTGCCTGCGTGGCTTCTCGGATCCCTCGTTGTTAGGATGGCTATGAAGGAGAGGAGCATGCGGGTCCGCGCACGGCTCCTGGCTGACCAAGACAGATGATCCGGCTCGACACCATCCTGGAGCAGGTCCGCTCCTACGCCCCCGACGCCGACCTTGGCGTGATCCGCAAGGCGTGGGTGTTCGCGTCGAAGTACCACGCCGGACAGCGCCGCAAGACGGGCGAGCCCTACTTCGCCCACCCCCTCGAGGTCGCCAACATCCTGGCGGGCCTGCGGATGGACACGGACACCATCGCGGTCGCCGTCCTCCACGACACCGTCGAAGACACCCCCGCGACGCTGGAGGAGATCGCCAAGACCTTCTCGCCCGACATCTCGATGATGGTCGACGGCGTCACCAAGCTCAGCAAGCTCGACTTCCGCCACGCCGACGAACACCAGGCGGAGAACTTCCGCAAGCTCGTCTTCGCCATGTCGCGCGACATCCGGGTCATCCTCGTCAAGCTCGCCGACCGCCTGCACAACATGCGGACGCTGGAGGCCATGCGGGACGAGAAGCGGGTCCGCATCGCGCAGGAGACGATGGACCTGTACGCGCCCATCGCCAACCGGCTGGGCATCGTCACCATCAAGGGCGAGCTCGAGGACCTCTGCTTCAAGTACCTGCACCCCCAGGTCTACGAGGACCTCCAGGCACAGGTCGCGGCGCGCGCTCCGTACTTCGACAAGTACATCGAGCAGATCAAGGGCGAGCTCGTCGCCTCCCTGACCCCGCACATGCCCGACGCCGAGGTGTCCGGGCGGGTGAAGCGGCTCTGGTCCATCTGGCAGAAGATGCAGAGCAAGCAGCTGACGTTCGAGGAGGTCCACGATCTGCTCGCGTTCCGCATCATCGCGGACACGGTCGGGCACTGCTACGGCGCCCTGGGTGTGGTGCACGGCCTGTGGGCGCCCCAGTCCGAGCGCTTCAAGGACTACATCGCCCAGCCGAAGGCCAACGGATACCAGAGCCTGCACACGACGGTGGTGGGCCCCGAGGGGCAGCGCATCGAGGTGCAGATCCGCACCCGCGGGATGCACGCCTTCGGCGAGATCGGCATCGCCGCGCACTGGAAGTACAAGGAAGGCCGGCTCGCCCTCAAGAAGGAGGAGATCGAGAAGTACACGAAGATCCGGCAGCTGCTGCAGTGGGCCGAGGACATCGAAGACTCCCGCGAGTTCCTCGACGTGCTCAAGGTCGACCTGTACGCCGATCAGGTCTACGTCTACACGCCCCGCGGCGACATCCGCTGGTTCCCGTCCGGTTCCACGCCCCTGGACTTCGCCTACGCCATCCACACCGAGGTCGGCCACCACTGCACCGGCGCGCGCGTGAACGGCCGGATGGTGAAGCTGAACTACAAGCTGCGGTCCGGCGACACGATCGAGATCATCACCAAGCCGGACCAGCAGCCCAACAAGGACTGGCTCCAGGCGGCGCGCACGAGCCGCGCGCTCAGCAAGATCCGGGCGTTCCTCCGCAAGGAGGAGCGGGACAAGTCCATCGAGCTGGGGCGCTCGGTGCTCGACCAGGAGCTGCGCAAGCACCGCTCGAGCCTCAAGGCCGTGACGAAGCAGGACGGACTGCGCAAGGCCCTCGAGGCCAACGGCCGCCAGAAGGTCGAGGAGCTGTTCGCCGAGATCGGCTACGGGCGGCTCTCCGTCGAGGACAAGGTCCTCCCGCACTACATCGACGACGAGATCCTCCAGAAGGAGAAGGCGAAGAACCAGGAGGAGGAGGACTCCCCCAGCGCGCTGACGACCCTGAGCGGTCTGTTCCGGCGCATCGGTCGTCGCTCCGGCTCCCCGGTCAAGATCGATGGCATGGACGGCATGCTGACCACCTTCAGCAAGTGCTGCCGGCCGCTGCCGGGCGATCAGGTCATGGGCTTCATCACCCGGGGGCGGGGCATCACCGTGCACCGGTCGGACTGCAAGCAGGCCCTGGCGCTGCCGCGGGAGCGGCGGGTGAACGTCGAGTGGGACCTGGACCAGAAGGTGCCGCACGCCGCGCAGATCACGATCATCACGGTGGATCGTCCGATGATGCTCGCGGAGCTGAGCAAGACGATCGGCAAGATGAACGTGAACATCACGCGCGCCGAGGCCCGCACGACCCGCGAGGACCGTGGGCACATCACGCTCGAGGTGGCGGTGAGCGACACCAACCAGCTGCGCAACGTGATGCGCGGCATCGAGCGCCTGCAGGGCGTGATCAGCGTGGAGCGCGAGGCCCCGCGTTAGGTCCCGGCGGGATCACCCTGTCGACGGGCCGTCACCACACGAACGGCGTGCGTCGGAGACGCACACCTCTTCGCGCGGACGACCCATCGTCCGGCTGATCTCCTGATCGACTCCGCTCGCTCCGCTCGCTGCGCGGCCCGAGGGCCTTGCTGGTCAGCGCTTGCCGGACAGGGCCAGCCGCTCCACGAGCCGGCCCGCCAACGCTTCGCCCCCCAGCCCGAGCGCGGGGAACGCCGCCGGACCCGCACAGAACAGGTTGCGGTGCGGCATGTGCACCCCCAGACCCGACGACACCGGGTCGTCCGCGGGGGCGATGGCCGGAGTGTAGGCCGCCGGGCGCAGATCCACGGCGATGGGGCTGCTGGGCGACGGATCGACGTCCGTGGGGATCTGCACGACGTCCAGGTGCCGCTCCAGCCAGGGCATCAGCCACTTCACCCGGTCCAGCATCGTGCCGGCGACGGCGTCGAGGTTCGCGGGCAGGTCCCGGTCTTCGGGGTAGGGGAGCAGCGTCGACAGCGTGATCGAGCGGCGGCCCTCCGGCGCGAGGGGCGAGCCCTCCGGCGTCGTCGACATGAGCGTGCAGCCCGCAGGGTCCTCCACGTCGCCGTCGCCGAGCAGGATCGCGTGCTCCGCCAGGTCCGGCGGCACGATCTCGCTGTTGACGCCGAGGTAGATGCTGTAGCGGAAGTGGGACGGCGCGAGGCGGCCGAGGACCTTGTCGTACGCCCGCGGGTTGCCGGGCAGCAGGTCGAGCAGCGCCTCGGGATCCCCGCCGGTGATGACCCAGGACAGGGGCATCTCCTCGTCCTTGCCTTCGAAGGTCGCGGCGTCGATGCGGCGTCGGTTGCCGATGAGCCCGGTGAGCCGCTCGGGCAGGACGTCCACGCGCATGGCCTTCACCCGCCGGATCAGCAGCGCCAGCAGCGCGTGCTCTTCGGAGGGATCGGCGAACGCGCCGTCCAGCGCGGCGGCGAGCTGGATCCCCGCCACCGGCAGCGGCAGGTCCTCCACCACGTCCAGGTGGCAGAAGGGCCGAAGCAGGGCCCGCAGCACCGTGCGGCCCTCCTCGCTCAGGTCCGTGCGGTCGAGGAACTCGCCCCAGGTGGGTACGTCGTCCGGCGGCAGCGGCGGATTCCAGCTCGGCCGGGCGAGGCCCACCTGCTGGAGGAACCCGGGCTGGCCGGCTTCGTCCACCGCGCGGTCCAGCGCCTCGGCGAAGGACTGGGCGGACTGCTTGCAGCGGCGGATCACGTCGATGAGGGTCGCCGCGTCGCGCGGGTACTCGCGGGTCAGCTCTGCCGCGAGCTCCGCCTCGTTGCTGGGGATGTCGAGCCGGTGGCGGGAGGTGATGATCTGGAGCCCGGGGCTTCCGGACCGCACCGCCTGCAGCTCGTGCGGGTGGAACTTGAGCGCCTTCAAGCTGCGCTTGAGCAGCAGCCCCCGGTTGAACCCGGAGACGGGAGGCTGGTGTCGCAGGAACCGGTAGTCACCGGCGGCCGGGGGCGGCCCGTCCTCGTCCAGGACCAGGACCGAGTGGCCCTCCCGGGCCAGGAGCGTCGCTGCGACGAGCGCGCCCGGGGAGGGGTCGACGACGAGGACCTCGTAGTTCCGGCTGATCACGCGAGGCTCCGGGCGGGCTGGGCGGCGGTGGAGGTGAGCTCGCCGCGCACGGCCGCGCGGACGACCGCAGGGTACAGCCGATGCTCCTGTTCGAGCACGCGGGCGGCGAGCACGTCCTCGGTGTCGCCGGCGCGCACCGGGACGCGCGCCTGGGCCACGATGGGGCCGCCGTCGAGGCTCGCGTCCACCAGGTGCACCGTGCAGCCGTGCTCGGCGTCCCCCGCCGCGAGCGCGCGGGCGTGGGTGTTCAGCCCCGGGTACTTCGGCAGGAGCGACGGGTGGATGTTCAGGATCCGCCCGGCGAACGCGTCGGTGAAGACGGGCGAGAGGATGCGCATGAAGCCGGCGAGCACCACCCAGTCGATCCGGTGCTCCCGCAGGATCCGCACCAGCTCGGCGTCGTACTCGGGCCGGCGCGCCTTGCCGTAGGGGCGGTGGTCCACGACCGCCGTCGCGATCCCGCGCTCAGCGGCGGTGGCGAGCCCGCCGGCCGACGCCTTGTTCGACAGGACCAGCGCCATGCTGCAGGGCCAGCCTTCGTCCGCCGCGGCGTTGAGGATCGCGGTCATGTTCGACCCGCGACCCGAGATGAGGATAGCGACCCGGGTCACGCGAACACCACCTGGGGCGCACCGCTGCCTTCCCGTCGCACCACCTCGCCGATGACGGCGGGCTGCTCGCCCAGCGCGGTGAGCAGCTCGCACGCGGCGTGGGCCTGGTCCGCGTCCACGAGCAGCACCATGCCGATGCCGCTGTTGAACGTCCGCAGCAGCCCTTCGTCCGAGAGCCCGCCCTGCTCCTGGAGCACGGAGAACACGTTCGGGAGGGTCCAGGCCTGGCGATCGACCACGATGGCGGCGCCGTCCGGCAGGACCCGGGGGAGGTTCTCCTGGAAGCCGCCGCCGGTGATGTGGCAGATGCCGCCCAGCGCGAACTCCTTGGCCGCCCGCAGCACCGACTTCACGTAGATGCGCGTCGGCGTGAGCAGCTCGGTGGCGACGTCGTGATCGGCGCCGGGGAAGGGGTCCGTCAGGGACAGGCCCAGCTCCTCGAAGACGATCTTGCGGGCCAGGCTGTAGCCGTTGCTGTGCAGGCCCGAGCTGGCCAGGCCGATGGCCTTCATGCCCAGCCGCACGCGGGATGACTCGATGACGTCCCGCCGCTCGACGCCACCGACGCAGAAGCCGGCGAGGTCGTAGACGCCGTCGGCGTACACGCCGGGCATCTCCGCCGTCTCTCCGCCCACGAGGGCGGCCCCGGAGAGCGCGCAGCCCTCCGCGACGCTGCCGATCACGGCCGCCGCGACGTCCTCGTCCAGGCGCCCGCACGCGAAGTAGTCCAGGAAGAAGAACGGCTCGGCGCCCGTGCAGACGACGTCGTTGACGCACATCGCGACCAGATCGATGCCGATGGTGCCGTGCCGGTTCGCCGCCTGGGCGACCTTGATCTTCGTGCCGACGCCGTCCGTCCCGGACACGAGCACGAGATCCTCGAACCGCCCCGCGGGGATGTTCCACATGGACCCGAAGTGGCCGAGGCCGCCGAGCACTTCGGCCCGGGTTGTGGCCTTCGCCATGGGTCCAATGCGGTCAACGAGCCGCGCTGCGGCCTCGATGTCGACGCCTGCTTCTTTGTAGCGATCCACGGCGATCCGGGGGGAGGGCCGAGCTCTGTGCTGCGGCGGGCCGATGATGCAGAGCCCCGGGCGCCTTTGCAACAGGCGTGCGGAGCCTCAGAATGAGGCGCATGGCCGCCCTGAAGGACAGCTTGCCCGGACGCGCCGTCCGGTCCCTCGGCCGGATGGTCACCGGCAACGTCGGCGCCCTGCGGTACTACGTGGGAGACGTCGGCGAGCGGCGGGACGACTTCGGCGAGGACGGCGGCGACACGGTGCTGCTGATCCAGGGCTTCTTCCAGACCCGCCAGGTCATGGCCACCCTCGAGGAGCGGCTCCGCGCCGACGGCTACCGGGTCGTTTCCTTTCACATGGGCGGGCTGCTCAACAACTTCAACACCCGGTCGATCCCGACGCTCGCTTCGATGATCGACGCGAAGGTGCGCCGGCTGCTCGAGCGGACCGGCGCCCGGGATCTGCACATCATCGGCCACTCCATGGGCGGGCTGGTGGCGCGCTACCTCGTCCAGACGGTGGGCGGCGCCGAGTACACGCGCACCGTCATCACGCTCGGGACGCCCCACCACGGCACCGGGGTGGCGGTGCTCGGAGCGGGGCTCGGGCTGCTGTTCGTGTCGCGCGCGCTCTGGCAGCTCTTCCCCTTGAGCCCCTTCGTGAACGAGCTCAAGCGGGGGCGGTTCCCGGAGCAGGTGCGGCTCGTGTCGGTCTACAGCCGGTCCGACCTCATCTGCCCGTGGGAGCGCTCCGTGCTGACGCCGGGGGACGGCGAGGACGTGCGCAACGTGGCCGTGACCCGGCTCGGGCACATGGGGCTGGTGGAGGATCCGTACGTCTACGGCCTGATCCTGCGCGAGCTGAAGGAGCGGCCGCTGGACACGTCGGGCGGTCCGGTCGCGGCCGCGGACGAAGAGGTCACGCGGCGCTGACGGTATGCTTCCGCCAAGGAGGCCCCGTGCGCACCATCCCGTTCATCCTGCTCGCCCTGCTCCTGCTGACGACCCCGGCCGCCGCCCGGGACCTGAGCCTGCTCGCGCTGCCGCCCGTTCCCGAGGCCCCGACGGAGCAGAGCAAGGTGGAAGAGGTCCAGCGCAAGACGGCGGCGGGGATGAACCCGTTCCTCAAGGTGCTGCCGTGGGTGGCGGTCATGCCCGTGGCGGTGATCGGGATCACGCTCGTGGACACCGCGCCCCTCGTGGCTGTGGAGCCGACGGCGCCCATCGGATCCGCCTCGGTCATGCGCAGCACCGGGCTGACCCTGGCCGGCGTGGGCCTGGGCCTCGGGATCACGTTTGATGTGCTGGCGCGCACCGAGCACTTCTTCCTGGGGCACCGCTGGCACGAGCGACTGGGCCTCATGATCGCGGGGATCTCGCTGGCCGCGGCCGGGTACGGGCTGGCGTCGTACGGCGGGGACTACGCCGCGCACGGGGGGCTGCTGGGCTTCACCATCGGCGGCACGGTGGCCTTCAACACCGGCATCGTCCTGCTCATCATCGACACGTTCAAGTTCGCGATCGACGACAGCAAGGAGCTCAAGGCCGAGTGGCGGCCGGGCGCCGTGCAGTTCGCGGCGCCGTGGATCGTGCCTACGCGCAACGGGGCCGCGGTCGGCGTCGGGTTCCGCTTCTAGCAGCGGCGCTCGGTGGTCCTGACCCAGGCTGGGTTCATGAAGCACGGAGTGCTGGAAGCACGAGGGTGCGGAGATACGACAGCGCTCGGTGGTCCTGACCCAGGCTGGGTTCATGAAGCACGGAATGCTGGAAGCAGGGAACGCCGAGCGTGCCGCCGCCGATCAGTGCCCGATCGCCAGAGACCGTCCGTCGCAGCGAGCGACGAGGCTGCTGACGAAGAGATCCGCGTTCCTGGGCGCTGCTAGTCCGCGCAGCAGCGGAAGCCGATGTGCTGCTGGGAGAAGTTCTCCGGCCGATCGGAGCGGCCCGCGCAGCGGGTGCCCTTGTCCTCGTTGCCGATCGCGCCGCCCTTGACGATGTAGTTCGAGCCCTGCATCGAGCTCGTCCACTCCATCAGGCCGCCGCCCAGGCCCCAGACCTTCGCCGCGCTCACGCACAGGGGGAACTGGTTGACCTTGTACGGCGGGGGGAAGTAGCCGCTGGGCGGGCACTTCTGGTCGTCGAAGACGTCGCCGTAGGTGTAGAGCCAGTTGTCGGGGCCCTTGCAGGCCTTCTCCCACTCGTCCTCGGTGCACAGCCGCTTGTTCTGCCGCTCGCACTCGCCCTTCGCCTCCGGCCACGTCACGTCGCGGATCGGCTCGAGCGCGTACTGGTTCTGGGCTTCCTTCTCGGCCTTCTGGGCGTCCGAGTCGTCCTCGCCGACCGAGGCCGGCTTGTAGTGAGGCTCCTTGGCGTCGATCCAGAACCCCTTGACCTCGGTCACGGTCTGGATCCGCTCGCCGGCGAGCCCGAGCTCATCGAACCCCGCGTGGCGGCCGGCGATGTATGTCCCGCCGGGGATCCACACCATGCCGTCGCGCGAGCCATCCGCGACGTTCGGCGGCGGGGAGGGGTTCGCGTTCTGGCTCTTCACGGTGGCGCGCAGGGCTTCCCGCTGGTCGATCTTGGCCTGCAGCAGCTCCTGCTCCGTGGGCTTCTGGGAGCGGAAGTACACCGCTGCGATGCCGAGCACCACCACCAGCACGCCGAGGAGCGCCAGGGTCCGCGTGAGGCTCGCGGTGCTGCCGCCGTGCAGGTCGCTGAAGGCCTGGTTCACGGCCGCGAGCATGTCCGCGGCCGCCTGGAAGCGGTCCTGCGGGTTCGGGGCGAGGGCGATCTCGATGATGTCGTCGACCCGGCGGTTGATGTCCGGGCGGATCTCCGAGGGGAGCTCGTAGCTGCCGGCCGGCGGGGACCCCAGAAGGAGCTCGTAGAAGATGGCGCCGACGGAGTAGAGGTCCGCGTTGGCCTCGGCCTTGTCGCGGAACTCGGACATCTCCGGCGCCATGTAGAACGCGCCCTCACGGTTGAGGGCGCTGTCGCTGAAGATCGTCGGGCTGATCAGCATGGCGATGCTGAAGTCGGCCAGGTGCACGGTGTGCCCGCCGCCGTCCTTCGGCACCAGGAAGATGTTCTCCGGCTTGAGATCGCGGTGCAGCGTCACCTTGTGGGCGTGCTGCAGGACCTCCAGGGTGCCGACGAGGATCTCGCGCAGGTCGCGGTCGCTGACGTCCTGCCCCTGCTGCTTGTACTCGTCGATGAGGTCGCGGACCGTCTTCCCCTCGATGAGGTCCATCGTGAAGAAGAGGGCGCCCTCGTGCTCGCCCGCGTCGTGCGTCTGGATGACGCCGGGGTGGTTGAGCTGCTTGGTGCCCTGCAGGAGGTGGTTGAACGCGTCGACGTCCACGCCCGGGGCCACGAGGTTGGGCCGCAGGATCTTGAGCGCGAGCAGGGCGCCCGTGGAGCGGTGCTTGACCTTGTAGACGGCGCCGAGGAGGCCCTCGCCGAGCTTGTTCATCACCTCGTACCGGCCGCCGAGGACCTGGCCCGCGGTGTACTCGGGAAGGGGGTGCTCCTTGGCCGCCTGGACGCTGATGCTGTCGGTCGTGGTGCTCATGAAGACTCGGGGTGAGGGGGCGGTCGCTTGAACGCAGCAACGCAAACCTGGGCGGGCCCCTCGCGTCCACCGGTCTGCGACTCAACAACTGCTTGGCCGAAACGGCCAGGAAACCGTTGACGAGTCTACCAGCGCGTTTTGGCGTTGGTCCAGCGAGCCCAGCGGGGGATCAGTCGTCGTCGGAGCCGGGGTCCGGCGGGGGCTTCCGACCGAACCCGGGCAGCAGTCCAGCGAACCGACTCCACCGGACCGCGCGCACGCGTTGTTCCAGGAAGAGGTTCCAGATCAACCCGGAGAGGAGCCCCGAGGCCGCGAGCAGGGACATGGCCACGCCCGTCGCCGTGATGAGCTGGCTGAAGCCCAGCGGCTCCCCCGAGTTCACGACGAGAACCGCCGTCATGATCGCCGCCGACACCAGGAACCCGGACACGCCGATCCCGAACACCATCGCCCGTCCGAGCCGGTCGATGGTCGCGTTGAGCCGATCCACCGCGGGGGTCGCGGCCGACAGCTCGAACGTGCCCCGCTCCAGGTCCAGGAGCAGCTGATCCACCTGGGCCGGCAGGTCCTTGAGGACGTTCGCCGTCGACAGCGTCGACCGCAGCAGCTCGCCCCCCAGCGCCTCCGGGTCCAGCCGCTCGGACGCGAGCCGCGTGGCGTAGGGCTTCACGGCGTTCCAGATGTCGAACCCGGGCACGAGCATCCGCGCGATGCCGTCGAGCGTGGCCATGGCCCGCGCCAGCACCGCGTACTCCTCGGGCAGCCGCAGGCCGTGGTCCTTCGCGAGGTTGAGGATCTCCATCGCGATGCGCCCCGTGTCCTGCTTGTCGAAGGACAGCTCGCCGTACTTCTCGAGCAGGGACTCGATGTGGGCGGACAGCGCCCGCAGGTTCACGCGCCCCTCGGCGGAGCCCGCCCGGTAGAGCGTGCGCGCGAGGCCGTCGGCGTCCTTGAACATCACGGCCACGAACAGCGCCATGAGCGTGTCGCGCATCTCCGGGGTGATCCGGCCGACGAGGCCGAAGTCCAGGTAGTGCAGCGTGGACCGATCGTCGACCAGCAGGTTCCCGGGGTGGGGATCGCCGTGGAAGAGCCCGTGCACGAAGATCTGGGTGTAGGTGGCCTCGATGAGCGCGTCGAGGACCCGGCGCGGATCCGCAGCGGTGGAGCCGACGTCGCCGAGGTTCACGCCATCGACCCAGTGCATCGTGAGCACGCGCCGGCTCGTGAGCGAGCGCACGATCGGCGGCACCGACACCCCGGGGACCGACGCCATGCCTTCGCCGAGCTGCTCGCCCGAGGCCGCCTCGAGGTTGAAGTCCGCCTCCGCGGTGAGGGCCCGGTCGAACGCCTCGATGACCGCCTGGGGGGTGTAGATCCCCAGATCGATCTGCCCCTCGAGCCAGCCCGCCAGCACGTACAGGATGTTGAGATCCGACCGGAGCTGGACCTCGATGCCCGGCCGCTGGACCTTCACGGCCAGCGCCTTCCCGCCGTGCGTCGTCGCCTTGTGCACCTGGGCGATGGACGCCGAGGCCACGGGCTCCTCGGAGAAGGTCGCGAACAGATCCTCGACCGGCGCGCCGAGCTGATCGCGGATGACCGCGCGCGCAGCGTCACCGGGGAAGGGCGGCACCCGGTCCTGGAGCCGGGAGAACGCGACCACCCACTCCTCGGGGAGCAGATCAGGGCGGGTCGAGAGCATCTGGCCGAGCTTGACGAAGGCCGGGCCCAGCTGCTCCATGGCCCGCACCGCGCGCTCCGGAGCCGGCAGATCCTCGGCGATGTGCCCCTCGTCCTTGATGCTGCCGAGGCCGGGGATGCGGTGCAGCGGCAGTCCCGAGACCACCTGCCCGAAGCCGTGGCGCACGAGGACCGCGAGGATCTCGCGGGCGCGGGTGAGGTCCTGGAGCCGGTACTGCCGGTCCATGGAGGCTGCCGCTACCCCTGGCCGCCGAGGTCGAACCAGATCAGGCGGCGCGACTGGGGGGCGAACACCAGGAACAGGTGTTGGTACATCGTGCCCTCGAAGGCCGAGCCGTCGCGGGGGCGCAGCCGGGCGCAGCGCAGCGTGTCCACGCCGGCGTCCTTGAGGGCGCGACCCGAGTCGATGCCGAGGGCGCTCGCGACCTGGTCCTCGACGATGTCGAGCAGCATGAACGCGTGGGGAGAGAACTGGCCCGCGGCGGTCCCGGGGCGGGTGCCGCCGGCGGTGGGGTGGTGCTTGAGGGCGTCCAGGAGCCCCTCGCGGACGTCGCTCCAGCCGATGCGCCCGACCTTGGCGACGTGATCGCCGAAGAGGTGCTCGCCGGAGCGGTAGTTGGGCAGCACGTGCTCCTCGCAGAAGGCCGCCAGGACGCCCACGTGGTCGCGCTGCGCCGGGTCCCAGGCGCTGACCTCCGGGCCGGCGACCGCGAACGCCCGGGCGTCCCACCAGGTCATGAAGTTGGTGGCCGTGTACAGCTCACCGATCTTCGCGAGGGCGCGGTGGAGCGGATCGTCCGAGGGGAGCGAGCTGAAGCTCAGGGGTCCGGGCATCGCCGCGCATCGTACCAGCGCGCCACGCCGCCTCCCGCTCGGCGGCTCAGGCGCCCGTGTAGACCCCGTCCCGCTTCTCGAGGAACGCCGTCAGCGCCTCGGCGAGGTCGTTGCTCTGCAGCCGCGCCGTGTTCCAGTGGGCCACGAACTCGAGCCCCGCCTCGACCCCGTGGGCGTCGCTGTAGTCCATCACGCGCTTCGTTCCCTGCACCGCGATCGGCGAGTTGGCGGCGATGGAGTCGGCCAGGGCGCGGGCGCCGGCGAGCAGCGCGTCCGCGTCGTCGAAGACGTCGTTGACGAGGCCCGTCCGCAGCGCCCGGTCTGCGCCCACGTTGGCCCCCGTGAAGGCCATCTCCCGCGCCATGCCCTTGCCCACGATGGGCGTGAGCCGCTGGAGCGTGCCGACGTCCGCGACGATGGCGATCCGGGTCTCGAACACGGAGAAGGCGACGTCCGCGCTGGCCACACGGATGTCGCAGGCGGTGACGATGTCCACGCCCCCGCCGATGCAGCGCCCGTGCACCGCCGCGATGGTGGGCTTGCGGCAGTTGGCGATGGCGTTGACGGAGGCCTGCAGGTCCTTGATGACGCGGTACAGATGCTCCGACCGCACGGCCTGGCTCGCGTTCGGATCGCCGGGCCCCTGGAGCAGGTTCATCGCGTCGATCAGGTCGAGCCCGGCCGTGAACATCCGGCCGTTGCCGCGCAGGACCACGACCCACACGTCCGGGTCGGCGTCGAGGGCGTCGAAGGCCCGTCGGAGGTCGGCGAACATGGCGCGGTTGATGGCGTTGAGCTTGTGGGCGCGGTCGAGGATCACCTCGGCGCGGTGGCCGTGCCGCTCGATGGAGAGGGTGGTGTAGTCGGACATGGCGCGCACTCTACGGCGCCGTGGACCGCGCGCTACCCGGGTCCGCTGCGATCGGTGTCCAGCGCGGACTCCAAGGCGTCGAGGCGGGCGTTGATGCGGGCCTCGGAGTCCTTGATCGCGGTGAGGACCGCGTCCTGTCGCTTCAGGCGATCGGTCGCGTCCATGGCGGAGCTCGCGAGCGCCGCCGCGTACCCGAACACCGCCAGGCTCATCAGGATGAGCGTGATGCCTACGATCCGTCCGAGGGGGCTCACGGGGGTGATGTCGCCGTACCCCACGGCGGTGATCGTGACGAGCGCCCAGTAGATGGCCTCGAGCATCCCCGTGACCGTCTCCGGCTCGGCGACCCGCAGGGCGATCGCGCCGGACAGCGAGAGCGACATCACGACGCCGATCGCCCGGGCCACGCGGCCTACGTCCATCTTCAGCCGAGAGAGCCTGGCGAGGCGGACGAGGCGGCTGAACTTGCGGTAGCGCCCCAGGCGCAGCAGGCGGGTGAGGCGCGCGAACCGCATGACCCGACCCGTCTGGAAGATCCATGAGTACGGGACGGACGACAGGAGGTCCGCGAGGAGCCAGAAGTTCAGGAAGTAGGCGCGCTTGCTGCGGGCGAGCAGCAGGCCGAGCAGCCACTCTGCGAAGAACAGCCCGCAGAACCGGAGCATGAACCAGCTCGAGTGCGCCAGCTCCTCCGCCGCGTGGGCGTTCACCGCCTCAATCACCATCAAGGTGAGCATCGGGGCGAGCAGCATGTTGTTGAAGGTGGCCAGCCCCCTGAGGAACAGCCGGATGAATCGGCCCAGGGAGGAGTCAGCGGGGGCCGGCGTCGTGGGATCGCCTTCCTTGGGGCGGGTCCAGAAGCTCGACGCGTGGGGTTCCTGCTCGACCATCCACCGAGGCTACCGGGATCCGGGATCGGCCGTCGGTCAGGGGCGCGTGGTCGCGTACAGCACCTGCTCGACCCCGTCCACGTCACCGATCCACGCCAGGTGCAGATAGCCGTCCACGTCGACGGTCATCTGCGGCGCGATGCTCAGGGGACGCAGCAGCAGGGGCTCTTCATCGAAGGGCGCCGCCAGGACGTACAGGTCGAAGCCCTCGGCGATCCACGCCACCTGCGCACCTCCGGGGCTGGGGACGGCGAGGGCCGGAGCGGCGTTGAGGCCCGGGAGCGCGCTGACGGAGACGGGCGCGGCGTCACCGGTCCGCATGGTGACCACGTCGAAGGTGTCGAGCGCGTCGGGATCCTGCTCCGCCCAGGCCCACCGGGCGCCGTCGGGGCCCGCGGCGCCGGCCGGCTCCTCCGCGCCGAGGAACATCGAGACGTGCAGGATCGCGGGTTGGGCCCAGCCGCCCTCGGGGTTCCAGCGCGCGACGTTCATGTCGTAGCTCGTGTCGCCCGGGGACAGGAGCAGCCCGAGCTCGAGCCCCGAATCCGTCCCCACCAGCGCGACGCGGATCGGGTTGATGAACGGGGCGTCCAGCGGGACCGGCGCGGACTCCCAGCCCGCGTCCGTGAGCCACCCGTGGGTGACGACGTCGTCCTCCCCGAACCACACCGCGTGGAGGCGGCCGTCGTGCAGCGCGAGGGCGGTCTTCCGGCCGGAACCCACGTGCTCGGGGGCGCCCCAGGCGCCGTCCGCGAACACGGAGTGGCGCAGGTCGTAGGCGCCCTCGAGGAACCGCTCGTAGACGAGGTGGAGGCGGTCTCCGTCAGCGCGGAGCTGCGCGCGGAGCACCTTGTCCGGCCCGAGGTCCGGCGTCGCCACCGTCCAGCCGTCCTCGCCTCGCCAGGCGTGCCGCAGCCTGCTCGGGTCGTCGGTGAAGTCGTGCCAGGCGATGTGGACGACCCCGTCCGCCGTCGCCGCGAGGGTGGGGGACTTGCTGTTGCCGGGGGTCGCCGCCACCTGCTCTGGATCGCTCCAGGCGAACGCCGCGTCGACCACCACGTCGAGCACCGCGGCCGTGGACGTCGTGCCGTCGTCGGCGCGCAGGGTGATGGAGTCGTCGCCCGGCTCGACGGGGGCGACGTAGCGGATGAGCGGCCCGTCCAGCTCGGCCGCGCCGCGGGTCGCCTCCACCGTGATGGTCAGCGCAGCGCCCTCCGGGTCGGTCGCCTCGAACCAGACGGTGCGCTCCACCCCCCCGGGCAGGCGCAGCGCGTCCGCGGACAGCGAGAGCAGCGGGGCCTTGTTGGCGCACCCGGGCAGGAGCAGCAGGGCGAGGAGGAGGCGTCTCACGACGACCAGCGTGGGCTCCGCGGACCGCGAGCGCAACTTCGGTAGGGTCCCGGCCATGACGGCAGCAGCGGCGATCGGTCTCGATGTCGGGGGCCATGGGGTGAAGGGCGTGGTGGTGGACGCGCAGGGCGCGATCCTCGATCGGGCCCATGTGGCGCTCCAGGGCCTCGCCGACCGCGAGGTGTCGGTGGTCGAGGCGCGCGTCGCCGAGGTCGTCGAGCGGCTCCGACCCGCTGGCGCATCCCTCCCCATCGGCGCGGGCATCCCAGGCTTCCACGACACCACCACGGGGCTCCTCCGCCAGTCCCCGAACTTCCCCGGCTGGGAGGACGTCCCGGTGGCGGCGAGGCTCGAGCGTCTGCTGGGCGTCCCGGTCGCCACGGAGAACGACGCGAACGCGGCGGTCCTCGGCGAGGCCTGGAGCGGAGCGGCGGCCGGGCTGGAGGACGTGGTCATGCTGACGCTGGGCACCGGCGTCGGGAGTGGGTTCCTGGTGGCGGGGCGGCTGCTCACGGGAGCGCGCGGGGCTGGGGCCGAGGGCGGACACATCCCGCTGCACGCCAACGGGCGGGTGTGTGGGTGCGGGCGCCGCGGGTGCCTCGAGACGTACGTGTCGGGTCCCGGGTTCACGCGCACCGCGCAGGAAGAGTACGAGCAGGCTCCCGCCGGGCTCCGTCCCGAGCGGCCCGAGGATGTGTTCGACGCGGAGGAGGCCGGGCGGAGCTGGGCGGCCCGCGCCGTCGGCCGCTTCGTGGAGGACCTCGCGAGCGGCCTGGTGCCGCTGGTGCACCTCTTCTCCCCCGCCGCGATCGTCCTGGGAGGCGGGGTGGCCGGAGCGTTCTCCCGATTCGCGCCCGCAGTGGAGCGGGAGCTGCTGCGCCGGACGATCCCCGCCTGCCTGGAGGGGGTGTTGCCGCTGCGCGCGGCGGCGTTGGGTGGAGATGCCGGAGCCGTGGGCGCTGCGCGTTTGGCTCTTTCCGTGACCCCGCCCCGGCGTTGATCTACCCTCCCGCCTTCGCGACGCGGGGGCGTCGCCGAGGAGGAGTCACGTGCGTCATCTTCTGTTTCTGATCCTGGCCCTTGGCCTGGTGCTCTCTGGCTGTCCGTCCAACCCGCCGGCCGACGACGACGACGCGTCCGGCGACGACGACGACGCGACGGGCGACGACGACGACGCGACGGGCGACGACGACGACGCGACGGGTGACGACGACG
>ENA-OWNT01002266-OWNT01002266.1-seawater-metagenome-genome-assembly--contig:-NODE-2266-length-20470-cov-5.070956_pt1 | contig 20470 bp, 14 predicted proteins | sample MGYA00238136_ERZ651165 | MGnify/ENA primary metagenome ERZ651165 (study PRJEB26861, sample SAMN08777766) | seawater metagenome | isolation source: coastal seawater | place: USA: Florida | collected...
GAACGGCCCCTCGCCGCGGCGCTCGGCCAACGCCCAATGTCGATGCAGGAACACCGCGTAGTGGGTGCCGTCAGGGCTGTGGACCACGAGGTGATCGCGCGGCGCCCAGCTGTCGGCGTGAGCGGGCGGACAAAGGACGAGCAGCGCCAGGAGCGCACCGCCGAGCAGGCCGACGGCGCGGAGTCCGAGGAGTCTGGTTCGTGCGAACACGGTGGCCCTCCGACCCCAGCCTACGCCCTCGCGCGTGGCCGGTCGGGCAGCGACGCGCTCAGCCTCGACGGTGTGGATGCCGCACGGTTCGGTGGAGCGTTCCTAGGGGATCCAGCTGGCGAACTTGAGGGAGCCGGTGTCGGCGTCGTAGTACGCGAGGTGGGGGTTGTCGGCGGCATCGAGCGCGAGGCACGGGTTGCCGCCCTGGGAGCCGACGTCGTCGATGGCCTGGGTCGTCCAGGTGGCGCCGTCGAACCAGGTGTAGTGGACCTGGGCGGTGCCGGCGCTGGACCAGGCGACGTGCGGGTTGCCGGCGCTGTCGAGCTGCATCGACAGCTCCTTGAAGGCGCCGGTGTTGCTGGCGATCGTCTGCTGGGTCCAGGCGTTCGTGCCCGTCCGCACGGCGTAGCGGATCTCGTCCGTCAGGAGCGTCCCGTACACCATGTGGGGCGGTCCGAAGGGCTCGAGCGCGAAGGACACGCCGCCGATGATGTCGAGGGTGCTGACGTCCTCGAACTGCCAGCCCGTGGTGTCGTTCCACCCGTAGCGGGCGCGGTAGAAGTTCGTGTTCACGAAGCCGATGTGGGGGATGAAGTCCGGGTCGAACCGCAGCTCGCCGAAGTGCTCGGTGGAGGCCGTCGCGCTGCCGGTGATGTTGTCGTTGGAGCCCCAGGTGGTGCCGGTCTGTGCCACGAGCATCAACAGGTCGCCGTCGTGGTGGAGGATGCTCGGCTCGTCGAACGAGAGGGCGAGGCTCACGTCCTCACCGCCGAACGGGCTGGCCTCCGTCAGGGTCCAGTTCGCGCCGTCCCAGACGCCGTACCAGGCCGCCCCGAACTGGTCGTACGCGATGCGCGGGTGGTCGTCCGAGCCGATCTGGATGCTGGACGAGGTCCCCGCGAAGATGCCGTCGTCCACGGTCTCGGTGGCCCACGTCGCGGCGGGGCGCGTGGCGTACTTGAGGTCGCCGTCGCCGTCGTCCTCCATGTAGGACAGGTGCGGCACGTCCGTGGAGCTCAGGGCGATCGCGCAGTTCTTGCCCACGTCCCCGGCGTCGTCCACGAGGGTGACGGTGAAGTCCGTCATGCAGATCGTGACCGCGGTGCAGTCCGGGTCATCGCAGTCCACCAGCGTGTCGTCGTTGTCGTCGACGCCGTTCTCGCAGTCCTCGGTCTGGCAGACCGTGGCGGCGGCGCAGTCGGAGTCCGCGCAGTCGGCGAGCGCGTCGCAGTCCTGGTCGTCTCCGTCCGTGCAGTCCTCGGTGTTGCCGGGGAAGAGGTCCGGGTCGTTGTCGTCGCAGTCGCCCTCCTCGAGGCAGACGCCGTCCTGGTCCACGTCGTTGCAGGACTTCGTGGCGTCGTCGTCGTCCCCGGTGGCGTCGTCGTCGTCGCCGATGGAGGAGTCGTCGTCGTCCCCGGAGTCGTCGTCGTCGGACACGGTGGCGTCGTCGTCGTCGGTGGCCTGGGTGCCGGGGCAGGCGAGCAGGAGGGAGGCGAGCAGCAGCAGGAGGAGGCGCATGGCGGGCACGCTGCCCACGCGTGGGGCCGTTGGCAAGGGTCCGTCGGCTCCGGGCCCGCGGCCGGTACGCTTGCCGGGAGGAGGGCACGTGAGCGACAGCGTTCCCAGCGGTCCGGAGGGTCTGACGGCGGTGTGGCTCGAAGCCGCCCTGGGACGCCCCGTGGGGCCGATCGCGTGGGAGCGCATCGGCGCGGGGTTCGGGCTCGACGCCACCCTCGCGCGGGTGACCTGGGACGGCGGCCGCGTCGTCGCAAAGTGGTCGAGTCCGGTCGATGGGCGCCGGGAGGAGGCCTTCTACCGGGACCTCGGGCCGTGCATCGACGTGCCGCTCCTGACCTTCTTCGCGGCTACGCACGGTGAGGAGCGCAGTGTCCTGCTCCTCGAGGATCGCTGCGACGCCGAGCCCGGGGACGTGATCGCCGGCACGACCCGCACGCGGATCCTGGCGCTCGCCGGCCAGGCGGCGCGCTGGCACGCCCGCTTCTGGAACGCGGCGGAGGACCTGCCCCCCTGGCGGCCCGAGCCGGAGGAGTGGGCGCGCGGCGCCCTGCCGAGCGTGGCGCCGTTCCTGGCGCGGGACCTCCCGATCCCTCCGCGCGTGCGCGCCCTGCTCGCGGGGCTTGCCGCCGCCGACCTCGTCGCTCACCTGCGTCGGCTCGCGGAGCCTCCCCGGACGCTGATCCACGGCGACGTGCACCTCGACAACGTCCTGTTCGACGGCGACACGCCGATCGTCATCGACTGGCCGGGACATCGGCGCGGGAGTCCGGCGATCGATCTCGCACGACTGCTCGTGGAGGGCCTGACCGTGCAGCAGCGGCCGGCCCTCCAGCCGGAGGTGCTGGACGCCTGGGCCGCGGCCCTGGAGGCACAGGGCGTGACGGCCCCGGCCTCCGTGATCCAGGAGGCGCTGCCTTCAGCCGTGCTCTGGATGGTCGTGGCGACCGCCCGTTGGTACACGCGCGACCCCCACCCGGCTCACCCCCGCGAAGAGCCGCTCCGGGCGGCGGTGATCACCCGCGCGATGGCCCTGCTGGAGGAGCTCCTGCAGCCGATGTAAGACCGGTGAAGGGTTCCGCGCCGCGTGTGGGCTTCTACCGTTCCGTCGGCTTCTGGGGGGAGGCCGCCACTCGAACGGAGACCTCTCGATGCGACCCCTGACGACCCTCTCGCTCGCCGCTGCCCTCGCGCTCGGCGCTCCCGTCGCCGCTGACGTCGGCGCCGATCTCACCGCCCCCCTGGGCCCGCAGCTGTCCGCGGCCCTCGACGGCGCCTTCACCGCGGACGCCGCCTTCATCCGGCGCAGCAAGCTCAAGAAGCGGCCCACGCCCACCTACAAGCCGATCGTCATCACCCAGTGGGACGAGTCCGATCCGGACGACGACGCGGTCGACACCATCGAGGTGAGCTTCCCGTCACTCGGCGTCGGTGGCTCCGGCGGGACCCTGGAGACCCAGACGACGGGCTTCCGCCTGAAGAACCGCAAGCACTTCAAGGGCATCATCACGCAGTACCCGGCGACGTACTCCTTCAGCGTCACGACGGACAACGGCGACGGCACGAGCACCGTCACCGAGGTCCCCGTCGAGGGCCTCGAGCCCACGGTCGTCGGATCCGAGACCACCGTGATCACGGACATCGGCGTCAAGGCCACGCTGCGGGTCGTGGACGCGGACGGGACCCTCAAGGTGGTCGTCTTCAACGAGGACGGCGCCTGGGACACGACCACCGTGACCGACGTCGCGGTGGCGGGGGTGGAGATCCCCTACGTGCGCACCACACAGCGCTGGGTCACCACCATCGACGGCAGCCAGACGGCGTCGGCGGACTTCGTGGATGGGTCGCCGTACACGATGACCATCGTCGCGAAGAACGCGGCGGGCGAGATCGTCGACGTGAGCACGAGCTCCTCGTTCGTGGGTGACGTGCGGACCGGCCCCTCCATCGAGAAGGTGCGCGTCAAGGCGACGAACGGCGGCGACCTGAAGGTCGTGACCAACCAGGACGGCTTCGACGGCGCCAGCGGCTCCATGCAGGTGGTCGTCACCGACGACGCGGGCACCACGCTGCTGTCCAGCCTCGACGACATGTCCGCGCAGGTCACCCGCCTCTACGGCATGGAGACGCTGACGTTCGACGACCCGTCGAGCGCGGTGGACCAGCCCTACGGCCTCGTGCTGAGCGCCTACAACAGCGAGAACGTCTCGCTCGGCGCCTCGGACTACGAGATCGTGGTCGAGGGCCTGGACGTGTCGGGCGAAGGCTTCGACGGCATGGACATCAGCATCGTCATCGACGGCGAGTCGGTCGCCGGGCGCATCGCCATCGGCCAGCTGGACCCCACCAACTTCGTGCTCGCCGTCGCGCTCGCCACGGACAAGGTGGACCGCCTCGACATCGAGCTCACCGACCTGATCGGCAACCCGTCGGCCCCCGAGGCGGTGACGTTCGACGCGCCTGTCGACGAGTCCCGCAAGTGGGCCACGAAGGGCACCGGCGGCCTCGGCACGCTCGCCACCGGCGGATCGGCCACGGTCGAGGTGCTGCTGCTCGACGACACGGACCAGGTGATCGGATCGTCCAGCAGCACGATCACCGAGGTGCCCACCACCGCCTACAAGCGCGGCGGTCCGAGCCAGAACGGCGGCCCGCTGTACTCCAGTGGCCCGTGGTTCAAGCAGAGCTCCGCCTGGTTGGCGACGCCGAACTAGTCGAGCTCGCCTCTGGCTCGGCGGCCCGCTCCCCTGGGGCGGGTCGCTGCGTTCCGGATGGGGGGCGCGATCGCGCCACTTCGGCGGGGGAACAGACTGTTCGTCGGGTGTTCTGTCGCGGTTGCCCTGATCACCGGAACGTGAAGGCCTGGCCCTCGACCAGGACTGCGCCCGCCTCGCCATCGACGACGGGGACCCCCACTCCGCGGAATAACCGGGCGAGGCGAGGGGTGCTCGCAAGCCCACGGATCCTGACGCCCTCCACGACTGCCGCGCCGGCCGCCGCGCGCTTCGTTTCGTGCACCTCGATCAGCGCGCCGACGCCCGGGCGCGCGAGCCAGATCGCCGCGGACCGCGCGCGAGTCTGCAGGCTGATCGGGTGGAGCAGCCAGCCCGTGCCGGCGAGCCGGTCGGCGACGAACGCGTCGAGATCGGGAACATCGAGCGCGACGTGGTGCAGCCCGGGACCTCGGCGCTTCAAGGCACTCGCGTAGGGACCCTCGTCCGTGTCGGGGCGCATGAGCAGGATCCGCGCGGGTCGGCCGTCCTCGCCGACGTACACCTCGGTCGTGCCTTCGGACGGGAACGTCTCGGCGGGGCCGACGGCGAGGCCGAGCGAAGCGAGCCCTGCCGCCACCCCGAGATCGGAGACGACGAAGGCGACGTGGTTCAGGGCGATCGGCATGGTTCGAGAGTACCGGTAGAACACGTTTCACTTTCGAGTGGAACATGTTCTACTTCCGCCCGGGATGGGAACAGAACACACCGTTGATTTCCTCGTGATCGGCTCCGGCGCAGCCGGCATGTCGGGCGCTCTGCACGCTCACGAGCTGGGCATGAGCACCCTCGTCGTGGAGGCCTCGGACCAGTACGGAGGGTCCACCGCGATCTCCGGCGGGCTCGTCTGGATCCCCGACAACCCGCAGCTGCCCGCGCGCGGGATTCCGGACTCCCGCGAGGACGCGCTCCTCTACCTCCGCACCATCACCGGAGGCACGGTCTCCGACGCGCGCATCGAGGCCTACGTCGACCAGTCCAAGCGGATGCTCGCCTGGATGAAGGACAAGACGCACCTGCACCTCGAGGCCCTCGAGGAGTACTGCGACTACTACCCCGAGGAGGCGGGCGGCAAGCCGGGCGGGCGCTCGATGGAGCCGGTCCCGTTCGACGCGACGAAGCTCGGGGCCGAGCAGTTCGCGCTGCTGCGCCGGCCCCACATCCAGAGCCAGGTCCTCGGCAAGTTCGGCGTGACCGCGCGGGAGGTGAAGGGCTTCCTCGCCCCCACCTGGGGCGGCCGCTTCCGCGTCCTGTGGCGCCTCATCCAGTACCTGTTCCGGGCCTTCAAGCGCCGGGGCATGCCGCGCGACACGAAGCTCCACGCCGGCAACGCCCTCATCGCGCGCCTGCGCATGTCCCTCCTGGACCGCGACATCCCGCTGTGGCTCAACAGCCCCGCCAGGGAGCTGATCATCGAGGACGGCCGGGTCGTGGGCGCGAAGGTCGAGCGCGGCGGGTCGATCACGGCCGTCCGGGCATCCCGCGGCGTGCTGCTCGCCGCCGGCGGCTTCGAGCACAACCAGGAGTGGCGGGACAAGCACCACACCCTGGGCGAGTCCCGGACCGAGTGGAACACCGGCAACAAGCACAACGTGGGCGCGGGCATCCAGATGGGTCTCGACGCCGGCGGCGCCGTGGCCAACATGCACGAGGCGTGGTGGACGCCCATCACCCGGATCCCGAAGTCGGACGTGCCCTTCGTGCTGGTGGTCGAGAAGTCGCTGCCCGGCGGGATCATGGTGAACAAGCACGCCAGGCGCTTCACCAACGAGGCCGCGCCTTACATCGACGTCGTCAAGGGCATGTACGAAGGCGACGCCGTGCCCACGTGCTGGCTGATCTTCGACGCCATCTTCCGGGAGCGGTACCCCGTGGGGCCCGTCGCGCCCGGCTACGCGCAGCCCGATCACCGGATCTCCCGCCGCCTGCGGGACGGCTTCTTCACCCGCGGCAAGACCATCGAGGAGCTGGCGGAGAAGCTCGAGCTCGATCCCGTCGCCCTGAAGGAGACCATCGAGCGCCACAACGGCTTCGCGAAGACAGGGGTCGACGAGGACTTCGGCCGGGGCTCCAGCCTCGCTGGCCGGTACTACGCCGACGCCCTCATCGCCCAGCCCAACCCCTGCCTGCGCGCGCTCACGAAGGCGCCGTTCTATGCCATCCCGGTGTACCCGGGCGAGCTCGGCACGAAGGGCGGGCTGGTCACCGATCCCCAGGCCCGCGTGCTGCGGGAGGACGGCTCGGCCATCCCCGGCCTCTACGCCTCCGGCAACACCACCGCGAGCGTCATGGGGCCCACGTACCCCGGCGCGGGCGGGACCATCGGCCCCGCGCTGACCTTCGGGTTCCTCGCCGCCGAGGCCGCGGTCGACGACTCCGCCCAGTCGGCTCCCAAGGCTCCGAAGAAGGAGGCCGCCAGTGCCTGAGGTCCGCGTCACCGCCTCTGTCGACAAGCCCGTCGCGGCCGTGTGGCCCTGGGTCAAGGAGATGGACAACTGGGCGCCCATGCTCAAGGGCTACGAGTCCCACGAGAAGGAGTCGGAGACCGAGTCGGTCTGGACCCTGACGGGCGACCTCGGCCCCATGAGCAAGACCGTGGCCATGAAGGTCACCATCACCGAGTGGGTGGACGGACAGCGCGTCGCCTTCGAGCTGAGCGGCGTCGAGGAGGCCGTCACCGGACGCGGCGCGTTCGACATCACCGAGGACCTCCCCGAGGCGCCCCCGCCCCCGCCGAAGAAGGGCTGGTTCGCCCGCCTGATCGACTGGCTGTTCGGCCGCAAGGCGCCCGCGCCGGCGCTGCCCGAGCCCGCCGAGTCCCACGTCGTCTTCACCTTCGCCATCGAGGCCGGCGGCCCGATGGGTCCGATGATCAACGCCATGCTCGGCCCCTACGCCGAGATGGTCGCCACCGAGCTGCTCGCGTCCGTCAAGGAGGCGGTGAACGAGCAGGGAGCACCCGCATGAGCACACTGGAAGGCTTCCCCCGCGGCTGGTTCGTCGTCGCCTGGAGCAAGGAGCTCGAGCCCGGCGGGGTCAAGCCGCTGTCCTACTTCGGCACGAAGCTGGTCCTGTTCCGCACCGAGGACGGGGAGGCGAAGATCCTCGACGCCTTCTGCCCGCACCTGGGTGCGCACCTCGGCATCGGGGGCAAGGTCGTCGGGGACTCGATCAAGTGCCCGTTCCACGCCTGGGAGTTCGACGGCGCCGGCGCCTGTACGCGCATCCCATATCTGAGGGAGGGCGCGAAGATCCCGCCGAAGGCCAGGATGCGGTCCTGGCCGGTGACCGAGAAGAACGGGATCATCTTCGTCTGGCACGACAAGGACGGCGGCGCGCCCGACTGGGAGGTCCCGGCCGTCGAGGAGTACGGCGCGGAGGGCTGGTCCGACTGGTATCCGAACATCCTCGAGGGCGTGAAGACGCACCCGAAGGAGATCGTGGAGAACGTCGCGGACTCCGCGCACTTCCCGACGGTGCACCGCACGTTCGTCGAGAAGTTCGAGAACATCTACGACGGCCACAAGGCCACGCAGCACACCGTCGGCCTCGCCGAGCCCCCACAGGGCGGCCAGGACCACTTCGACATCGTGGCCACCTACTACGGCCCGGCGTTCCAGATCAGCGACATGAAGGGCGTGCTGCACACCCGGCTGTTCCTGGCGCACACGCCCATCGACGAGAACCACCTGGACCTGCGGTTCGCGGTGATGCTCGAGCTGTCGGGGCCCAAGACGGACACGTTCGCCCAGTTCTACGTCGACAACCTGCGCCTCGGCTTCCACGAGGACATCGACATCTGGGAGCACAAGGAATACCGGCCGCGTCCGCTGCTGGTGCAGGGCGACGGTCCCATCGGCCGTCTGCGCAGCTGGTACGGCCAGTTCTATCGGAGTCGCAAGAATGTGGGAGCGTGAGGTCGACTTCATCGCGGTGGGCTCGGGCCTCGGAGGCCTGACCGCCGCGCTCCAGGCGCACGATCTCGGGGGCGAGGTGCTCGTCCTGGAGAAGGCCCCCAAGCTGGGCGGCGTCTGCGCGTACTCCGGCGGCGAGGTCTTCGTCTGCTGCAACCACCTCATGGAAGCGGAGGGCAAGCCGGACGACCCCGTGGAAGCCAGGAAGTACCTGGACTTCCTCGCCGGTGGCTACGCCGAGCAGGATCTCGCCGACGTCTTCTTCCACGAGGGCCCGGTGGCCGCGAAGTGGGTGCAGGAGCAGGCCGGCGTCCGGTGGCGGCTCATCACCGACTTCCCCGACTACTACTACCCGCACGCGCCGGGCACGGTGGGCCACGGCCGCTACCTCGAGCCGGAGCTGTTCGAGGGCGCGCAGCTCGGGGACTGGCAGAAGCTCAGCTACACCACGCCGCACATGCCCCCGGGCGTGACCCACGACGAGCTGTTCGCCTGGGGCGGGCTCTCCGCGATGCCGCGCTGGGACTTCCGCACGATGGGCGCGCGCGTCGCCAAGGACATCCGGGGCATGGGTCCGGGGATGATGGGCTGGTTCATCAAGGCGGCGATGGTCGATCGGGGCATCGAGGCCTGGCTGAACTCGCCGTGCACCGAGCTCATCACCGAGAACGGGCGCGTGATCGGGGTCGTGACGGAGAAGGACGGGCGCACGGTCCGCGTGAAGGCGCGCAAGGGCGTGCTGCTCGCCATCGGCGGCTACGACTGGAACCCGAAGCTCGCGAAGTACTACGAGGGCCTGCCCGACTGGCAGTCCATGACGCAGCCGTACATGGAGGGGGACAACCTGCTGCTGGGGGGCGAGGTCGGCGCGGCGCTCGCGGGCGTGCCGTCCTACAACCTCGGGATGTTCTTCGGGTACCAGGTGCCCGGCGAGAAGCACGAGGGGCGGCCGCTGTGGCGCGCGTCCTGGGAGGGCGGCTACCCGCACGCCATCTGGGTGAACCGTCAGGGCAAGCGCTTCGCCGACGAGTCCTTCTACAAGGACTACCTGCCGCGCTGCCACGACTGGGACGGCGTCGAGCAGAACCACCCGAACTACCCGCCGTACCTGATCATCGACCAGAACTACCGGGACAAGTACGCCTTCTGCTCCTACATGCCCGGCATGGACGTGCCGAGCAGCCTGCTGAAGAAGGCGGACACGCCGGAGGAGCTCGGCGCGCTGCTGGGCATCGACGGCGCGCAGCTGGCGCAGACGATCGAGCGCTTCAACAGCTTCGCCGGCGGCGAGACGGACCCGGACTTCGGCCGCGGCCGCTACCCCTGGGCCGCGATGATGGTGGGCGACCGGTCCATGCCGAACCAGAACATGGGCCCGCTCGACAAGCCGCCCTACTACGGGGTGCAGCTCACGGCCGTCGGCGTCGGCGTCAACGCGGTGGGCCTCAAGACGGACACGCACGCGCGCGTGCAGCACGTGCGCGAGCGGCCCATCGAGGGTCTGTACGCGGCCGGCAACTCCGCGGCGCTGCTCGACGTGGGCGCCGGCTACCAGTCCGGTCTGAGCTCGCTGCGCGGACTGCTCTGGGGCTGGAAGGCCGCCCGCCACGCCATGGGCGGGTAGCGGACTCACTCCCCAGTGGTGTTGAGCCCCACGGTGGCGCCGAGGAAGACGAGGCACATCTCGTCCAGGCTGTTGGGGCCCAGTCCGACCGGTCCGGGCGCGTCCAGTCCCTCCTCCAACAGGGCTTCACGAAGGCGCTCGTTGTCGAGGGTGTTGTCGTAGGTGCAGCGAATGACCAATGCGTCGCCCGCTTCGATCAGGGGCAAGGGTGCTGTGGAGTCATATGCGTAGAAGCGCTGCCAGTCGAAGTCATAGCGGGGGACGTGAAGGAGGCAGACCTCCTCGCCACCCGCCTTTCGCACGCTGACCTTCATGTCGACCCCGACCCAATGCATGTGCGGCGCGAGCCCGAACACCGACAGCGGTCCCGCTGACGAAGCGAGACCCTGGAACACCATCGTCTCGACGTGGGCGCGTGCCCCGGCTGGGACGTGGAACACGGGCTGGCCGCCTGGATCCTCTGCGCCCGCCTGAAGGATCGGGGCGGCCTCGGCGTTTCCGACGAGCATCATCCCCGCGCGCTCGGAGGGGAGGTCCGGCCGTAGGGTCAGCCGTACACCGGTGTTGTCCGCCAGTCCGGGCTCGCCCGTCGGGTGGTAGTGAACCTGCAGCACGATCCGGGAGCCGGCGGCGAGCTCGATCCCTGCTGTCTCGGGGACCTCGAGGGCCGGCGAGCCCGGCGCCCACAGGGTGATCGTGCGGAGCTGGGTCAGTTCGGGCGCTCCCCGGGCGCAGTCCAGCGTTCCGCCCTGCTGCTCCGCCTGTTCGGCGAGCGCCTCCCCGTCGGCGGCATTGGCCTGGAAGACGAGGACGTGGTGCACGGCGCGTCGAACGCCCGGGAGGACCTCGACGCGAGAGATCCACGCGTCCTCCTCCAGTCCGGGGTCGAGGACGAAGCAGCGAAACGTGTCCGGGCCTGTCTCGGGGAGAGGCCACGCGCGGTTGGAGCGCAGTGTCCGGTCGTCGGAACTCGGGGCCCCGATCTCCGTCTGCTCGTCGCGATCCGACGGCTCTCCCTCGGGCGCTCCGGCGGCTGCCCAGGCCTCGAAGACCGCGATCTCCTCTTTTGGGAGGCGGGCGTCGTTCGCCCACTGCGCCGGCGGAGCACACTCGGTCGTGTCCTCTGCACCCCAGGGGGGCATCGCGCCGGTGGTGACAGCATCTGCGACCAGGGGCGCGACGCTGCTGGCCTGATCGAAGGACTCCAGCCGCAGCGTGGCGACACCGTCCGACCCGTGGCAGGGGAGACATCTGCGCTCGACAAGCTCCGCGACCTCCCCGTGCCAGGTGACGGATACCGCCCGTGCTTGTTCCGGCGCGGGCGGACAGCCCACAGCGGCGAGGGCCGCGATCACGCAGGCGGCCGATCCTGATCGGGACAGGGCAGACATCGACGGGCGTCCTCCCGGGACTCGCTCCACACCCTCGGTCGGCCGCTCTCCCCCGGCCACCGTCGATGCGCCCGTTTCCCGATTCCGGACATTGGGTGGCGCCGTGCGCTGGGGCCTCCTCTCTTCGCGACGAACCGGAGGACCAGATGATGGACTGGACGATGAGCAGGGTGTTTCTCGTGATGATCCTGGCCTGGATGGCCTGCGGCTGCGGAGTGGGAGACCAGGCCACCGGGGCGCCTGGCGTCGCGCCGGCCGTGGCTCCCCCCAGTGAACAGTCGACGGCGGGGCCGATCGACACGCCGGGCTCCGTCGTCTCTCCACCCGACCCGTCCGATGCGCCGCCACCCAAGCCGGAGCCGGGCGCGCTCCCGGCCGAGGTCTGCGACGGCGTGGACAACGACGGCGACGGCTGGATCGATGAGGGTCTTCAGTTCGATCAGGACGGTGACGGCGTGACGGTCTGCGCCGGGGACTGTGACGACACGGACCCCCAGATCCCCCGGCCGGAGATCTGCGATGGGATCGAGACGAACTGCGGCGGTCTTCCCTTCGACGAGCAGGACCTGGACGGTGACGGTTGGCTTCCTTGTGAGGGCGACTGCGGGATCACTGACCCGGCGGCGTACCCGGGGGCGGCAGAGGTATGCGACGAAGTCGACAACGACTGCGACGGCGTCGTCGACGAAGAGGTGGACGCCGATGGCGACGGCCACCTCTCATGCTTTGACTGTGACGACACCAACGCCAGCGTCTACTGGGGAGCGCCCGAGCTCTGCGACGGGCTCGACAACGACTGCAACGCCAACACGCCCGTGGACGGAGACCTCGACGGCGACGGCTTCTCGCCCTGCACTGGCGACTGCCTCGAGGAGCCCTATGACCCCTTCTACAACTACCCGTGGGAGCTGTCGCCGTTCGTCTATCCGGGAGCTCCCGAGAGCTGCAACGGAATCGACGACGACTGCGACGGCCTCACGGATGCCCAGACCGACGCAGACGGCGACGGGGTCTCGCCGTGCGGTCTGGACGGCGTGGGGGGCACGGTGGACGACGACTGCGTGGACACCGACCCGAGCATTCCGGGTGCCGAGCTGTGCAATGGGTTCGATGACGACTGCGACGGGGCCGCCGACGAGGACTTCGACGCGGATAGTGACGGCGCGAGCGTGTGTGGGCCGGACGGGATTGTCGGGACAGCGGACGACGATTGCGACGACCTGGATCCTGCCCGTCGCCCTGGGTTCGTGGACCTCGCAGATGGACAAGACTCCGACTGCGACGGTCTGGACGTCCTGTTCGCGCCGCAGCCCGCGACGCCGACGCCCGCCGAGCTCAGGGACTGGGCGATGGGCCTCGTCTCGACGCTGTCCGGCGACTTCGTCTCCTCTCTGACTCCACAGGGGTGCACCGAGAGTTCGACTTCGGCGACCGTGCCCCCCGCGGGGACGACTCCGACCGCGAGCGGACCACTGACCGCCGCGACGTGGTCCTCCTGCACGGGCTCGCCAGCCGGGGGAGGAGGCCTCCACGCCCAGCGGACGACCGACGAGCGCTGGGTGGACATCCCCATCCATGCCGCCCAGGGCACGACCTGGAGCGGGACCCACTGGTACCTACCTGGCTCCTCCTACCCGTCGTACAACTACGGCTGCTCGTCCTACACGTGGTCGGAGTCGGTCGACACGGGCGGCGACCTGGTCGTTGTTCGGGAGCCGGGCCCGCCTCACGCCCTGGGCGTTCCAGTCGGGACGTCCGACTTGGAGTGGGCGTTCTCCTGGTGGACTGGGGACCCGAGCAGTTTCGACTGCGTGACCGTCACCGAGCAGGACGTCACGCTGAACGTCACGAACCACGCGACGACGACACCCTGGTCGGTCGTCGGTGACTTGCACTGGTGGTCCGAGTACGACACCTACTGGGGTGGTGTCACCGGTTGCGACCTCGAGCCGACGACCGGCTCGCTGACCGTCGAAGTCCGCGATGCCCCGGGTGGCGCGGTCGTCATGGACGTCGGGATCGGGACCGACGCCACCTGCGATGGATGCATCCCGTGGACGGCCGGAGGGGTCGCTCAGGGGAGCTTCTGTCCGTTCTGATCCACCGACCGTAGGCCGCCAGCCGGTCACGACAGGGGCAGGAAGATCTCCGTGCGGATTTCCGCCTCGGGCACCTCGGTGGGATCGTTGGCGTAGATCTCCCAGCCGGGTCCCGGCGGACGTCCGAGCTCGCCGGCGCGCTGGTACACCCGCATCCACGACTGGCCGACCGTCGTGTACGGCCCCAGGTTGGTGATCGTGAGGACGTCTCCTCCGGGCGTCTGGCCGGGGGTGATCTCACCGTCGGCCTCCACCGGCTCGTGGACGAAGCAGCCGGCGTGGCAGTCCGCGACTCCCGACTCCATGTCCATCGCGCACCACATGGCCATGGGCATGGACGCGGGCGCGATGTCGCGCTCGGTCAGCCACCCCATGACGCGGGGGAACACCTCCGCGAAGAAGGCGCCGAGGTCCTGCACACTCAGGGAGCGGCGGATGCCGACGAAGTGGCGTGGCTGCTGCAGGGTCAACTCGATGTCCGACATGGATCCTCCTTGCAGCGCGAGTGTATTCGGTCCGCGAGATCGGATCCGAACCGGACCGCACGCCCGGGCTTGGGCAGGCATGATCGGTGTGCTTTGAGCCGACTCGATCTGATGCAGGCGGTGACCGCTGTGCTCGACTCCGGTGCGACGCCGCCGGGCCGACGGGTGAGCCCCATCGAGGTCCTCCGGTCCCTGGGCGTCTCGCTCGGCGGCCCCGCGGAGGAGGGCGCTCCGCGCGCGCCGACCCTCTCGCTGGGCCGGTTCCAGCTCCTCGGCGAGCTCGGGCGGGGCGGGATGGGCCGGGTGATGGACGCCATGGACCCCGACCTGCACCGGCCCGTCGCGATCAAGCTGATCCTCGATCCGAGCCGTGTGACCGAGCGCATGCTCGCCCGGTTCGTCGGCGAGGCCCAGGTCACCGCCCAGCTCGCCCACGCCCACATCGTCCCCGTCCACGAGATGGGCGTGACCCCGCAGGGCGAGGTCTACTTCGTCATGCGCAGGATCGAGGGGCGGACCCTGCGGGCGGCGCTGAAGTCCTGGGCCGACCCGGCCGGACCCGAGGACCCCTGGAGCCTGCGACGACGACTCGGCGTGTTCCTGCCGGTGTGCAACGCGGTGGCGTTCGCCCACAGCCGCGGCGTCCTGCACCGGGATCTGAAGCCGGACAACGTGATGCTCGGCCCGTTCGGGGAGGTGTTCGTCCTGGACTGGGGGATCTCGCGGCTCGTGGAGAGCGCGCAGGAGGACGACCTGACCTGGGATGAGGTGCACGACTCCGGAGGGGATACCCCGTCGGTGGAGCGGGTGGGCGTGCCGACCCTGGACGGCACCCAGCTCGGCACTCCGGGGTACATGAGCCCCGAGCAGGCGGCGGGGGAGCTCACGAAGATCGACGAGCGGAGCGACGTCTACAGCCTCGGCGCGCTCCTGTACGAGCTCTTGACGCTGCGCCGCGCCTACGAGGGCGATCACGTCCTCGCGATCCTCTTTGCGATGGTCTCGGGCCAGCTGGTGGCGCCGCGGGCGCGTGCGCCGGACGCGGGGATCCCCGAGGACCTCGAGGCCATCTGCCTGCGCGCCATGGCGACGGACCCGGCCGCGCGGTTCCAGTCCGTGCGTGCGCTGGCCGACGCGGTGGAGGCATCGCTCGATGGAGCCGGACGGCGGGAGCGCGCCGGCGTCGCCTTGCTGGACGCCGAGCTGGCGAAGCAGAGGTGGCGTGGCCTGCTGTCCGAGCGCGCCCGGCTCGAGGAGCGGCAAGCCGCGCTGGAGCAGCAGGTCCACCCCTGGGATCGCCTGGACGAGCCCCTGAAGGCCGAGCTCGTCGCGGTGCGGGGGCGGCTGGCGGCGTTGGAGCCGGAGCGGGCCGCGGCCTTCGGTGAGCTGGTCGCCGGGTGCGAGCGCTCCATGGCCCAGGACCCGGGCCACCCCGCGGCGCGGCGCCTGCTGGCGGACGCCTACCGTGAACGGTTCGACGAGGCCGAGGCGGAAGGTCGGGACGCAGACGTCCGGTACTTCGCGGAACTGCTCCGGGCCGCGGACGACGGCCGCCACGCGGCCTGGCTGGAGGGCTCGGGGAGCCTGACGCTCGACTGCGATCCGCCGGCCGAGGTCCTGGTCCAGCGGTTCGACACGTCGGGCCTGCTGTGGAAGCCGGGATCTGCGCGCTCGCTGGGGCGCACCCCGCTCGTGGACGTGCCGCTGCGCATGGGCCGCTACCTCCTGACCCTGCGCGCCGCCGACCACACGCCCACGCGGTACCCCGTCCACATCCCGCGGGGGCACCGGTGGGAGGGGGGCGTCGTCCGCTTGCCGCCCAGCGGCGCCGTCCCACCGGGGTGGGCGTTCGTCCCGGGGGGCCCGTGCATCATCGGGGGCGCCGACCCAGGCCTCCAGGATCCGCTGCCCCCCGCGGTGGAGTGGGTGGAGCCGTTCCTGATCGCGATCCACTCGTTTGCCATGGGCGACTACTGCCGCTTCCTCGACGCGCTCGACCCGGACGAGGCCTGGGCTCGTGTGCCGCGCAACGAGACCACCAGGGGCTCGCCGGGCAGCAGCTACTTCGCGCGCCCGGCGCCCGGGGAGGGCTTCCAGGTGCCGGCGGAGGACGCCGACGGGGACGCCTGGTCCGTGGACTGGCCGGTCTTCGCGGTCTCCTGGGACGACGCGGTGGCGTGCGCGGGCTGGCGTGCGCGGATCGAGGGCCTGCCGATCCGGCTGCCCACCGAGCGCGAGTGGGAGAAGGCGGCCCGCAGCGTCGATGGGCGGGCCTACCCCTGGGGGGACGGCTGGGATGCCTCCCTGTGTCGGCTGCGCGACAGCCTGCCCGGCCGCCCCAACCCGGCGCCGATCGCGTCGTTCCCCACCGACCTGTCGGTGTACGGGGTGCGGGGCATGGCCGGGAACGTGCGGGACTGGTGCGGCGACCCGACCTACGGCGACCACACGGACAAGCGCCCGACGCGCGGCGGCTCGTTCAACTCCCTCGCCCGGACCGCGCGCTGCGCCAGCCGGTTCGGGTTCGACCACTGGAACACGCACCCCAGCTTCGGGTTCCGGTTGGCGATGGACCCGACCTGGTGATGACGGACCCCGGATCGCACAGATCAGGGGGGAGCCCGGCGCGCTGGTCGGGGATGTGTGCGATCGATCACCCCGGATCGCACAGATCGGGGGGGAGCCCGGCGCGCTGGCCTGCGATCTGTGCGATCGGTCACCCTGGTTCGCACAGATCGGGGGGAGCCCGGAGGGCTGGCCTGGGATGTGTGCGATCGGTCACCCCGGATCGCACAGATCGGGGGGAGCCCGCCGGCCTGGGATGTGCGCATTGGGGCGGTCAGGCGCGCCGATGTGATCAGCAGCGGGGGTAGACAGGCTATCTACCCCCGTTGGCGATCGCCTTGCGCGCCGATGTGATCAGCAGCGGGGGTAGACAGGCTATCTGCCCCCGTTGGTGATCATGGCTGGTCCGGGATCGCCGTCGTCCGCGTGCGTCCGACCAGCGAGGACGCCTGTACGCTGGATTGGATGCGTCTCCTCCTCCTCCTGTTGGCCCTGCTCCTCTGTGCTTGCCCGGTCCGCCGGTCCGGCAACAACGACGATCCCCCTGACGAGGGGACGCGCGCGGGCGACTGCGCCGACGGCGCGGACAACGACGGCGACGGCTTCTTCGACTGCGATGATCAAGGCTGCTGGGGCTCCCCCGACTGCGCCGGCGACGACGACGACAGCACCGGGGACGACGACGACGCGACGGGGGACGACGACGACGCGACGGGGGACGACGACGACGCGACCGGCGACGACGACGACGCGACGGGGGACGACGACGACGCGACCGGCGACGACGACGACAGCACCGCCGGGGACGATGACGACGCGACCGGAGATGACGACGACAGCACGGTTGGGGACGACGACGACAGCACCGAGCCGCCCCTCCCCGCCGGCACCTGCCAGCCCGTGACCGGCGTCCTGACCTGCGGCTCGACCGTCCAGGGCGACACGAGCCTCGCAGGCGTCGACGACGTGATCGACCTCTACCCCTGCTCGACCAACAACGAGCAGGGCCCGGAGATCGCGTACGAGCTCCTCACCCCCAACGAAGAGGACGTAACCCTCTACCTGACGGCGTTCGGGGTCTGGGAGCTGGACCTCTTCCTGCTCGAGGAGACGGGGGGCGGATGCCAGGCGTCCGACTGCCTGCAGTACGGCAACTACTACATCGACTTCACCGCGCTCGCGGGGCAGACGTACTACGTGGTCGTCGACGGGTTCTCGGGGTGGGCCGGGGCCTACGAGCTCGAGGTCACCTGCGCCGCCCGGTGATGGCGCGTCCGGCCCGGATCGGTGTGAGCCGCGGTCTGCTGGGGGTCCCCAGTCCCGCCTTTCCTCGAGCGCGTCCCCGGGAGAGGATGTCCCCCGAGGAGCGGAGGGGACGTGGAGCAGAGGGAGACGCCAGGCACCGGGCTCGCTCGGGCGTTGGCCGCCGAGCAGCGGCGCTCCGCCCGGCTGATGGCGCGGGTCCGGATCCTCGGCGGGCTCGTGCTCGGCACGCCCGTCGTCGTGCTCGGCCTGCGGGGGGTCCCGCCGTTCGACGCCGCCATCAGCACGTTCGTGGCCTACATCTTCGTCGCCGCGCTGTTGCTCTGGTTCGCGCGCACATCCACCCGGCCCGATCTGTCCCTGTGGGCGGTGCCCTTCTTCGACGTGCCATTCGTCACCGCGGCGCTCGGCCTCGTTCCCTGGAACCTCACGTCCCCTCAGTACGCCGCCGGCCTCGGGGCGACCTACATGTGCGCGCTGTCCGTGTTCGCGCTCTTGACGGCGAAGCGTGCCGTGGTGCTCAGCACGGTCGCGATGGCGTTGGTCTGTGAGGCCGTCCTCCTGGCTGCAGCGGAGGTCCCGGCGGCCGACTGGATGCCCGCGCAGGTGGCGATCCTGGCGACCGGAGGCGCCGCGATCTACGGAGCGGCGCGGCTGCTGGCCATGGTCGACAGCGAGATGAAGGTGGGGCGGCTCGAGCGGTACTTCTCGCCCGCGGTCGCGCGCCGGGTGCTGGCCGTCGAGATGAGGGACGGCCCCGGGACCTCCGAGGTGACCGTGCTCTTCAGCGACATCCGCGGCTTCACCGGCCTCAGTGAGAGCCTGAGCCCGCCGGAGGTGGTGGATCTCCTCAATGAGTTCCACGGAGCGATGGTCGGCGTGCTCTTCAAGCACGGCGGCACCCTGGACAAGTTCATCGGCGACGGGATGATGGCCTACTTCGGGGCGCCGTTGCCGGACGCGGATCACGCCCGGAGGGCGGTGCTCTGTGCGCTCGAGATGCTCGAGGAGCTCGCCCGCCTGAACACGGCGCGTGAGGCCCGGGGAGCTCCGACCCTGCAGATCGGCGTCGGTCTGAACACCGGAGCTGCCGTGGTCGGTGACATCGGCTCGCCCGAGCATCGCCTGGAGTACACGGCCATCGGGGATGCGGTGAACGTCGCGGCTCGCGTCGAGTCCCTCACCAAGCTGCACGGTCGCCCCATCCTGGCCACCGCGTCCACCCGCGCCGCGGCGGGCTCCGGCTTTGTCTGGGAGGAGCTTGCGGCCACCGCGGTCCGGGGCAAGAGGGAGCCGCTGCGCACCTTCGCGCCGACGGTGGGATGACCTCCCGGGAGGGGTAGTAGTGTCGCGGCCATGAACCGCCCCGGCTTCACCTTCGAGACCGACGAGCACCGCGCCCTCCGCCAGATGGTGCGTCGCTTCGCCACCGATCACATCCAGCCCCACGCCGAGGCCTGGGAGGAGGCCGAGGAGTTCCCGCGCGCGCTGTACAAGCAGACCGCGGACGCCGGGCTCCTGGGCATCGGCTACCCGGAGGAGGACGGGGGATGCGGCGGCGATGAGACCCACATGCTCGCGGCCTCGGAGGAGCTGATCCTCGCGGGTCAGACGGTGGGCACGGCGGTCGGGCTCTTCAGCCACGGGATCGCCACCCCTCCGGTCCTGCGGATGGGCACTGCGGAGCAGAAGGAGCGGTTCGCGCGGCCCGTCCTGGCCGGCGACAAGATCGCGGCCCTCGCCATCACCGAGCCCGGCGCCGGCAGCGACGTCGCGGGGTTGTCCACCAGGGCCGTGCGGGACGGAGACCACTACGTCGTCAACGGGGCGAAGACGTTCATCACGTCCGGCTGTCGGGCGGACTTCGTGACCACCGCCGTCCGCACCGGCGGACCCGGCCACGGCGGCATCTCCATGCTCGTCATCGAGCGGGGCACCCCGGGGTTCACGGTCAGCAAGAAGCTCCGCAAGACCGGCTGGTGGGCGAGTGACACCGCCGAGCTCGCGTTCGAAGACTGCCGCGTGCCCGTCGAGAACCTGCTCGGGGCGGAGGGCCACGGCTTCCTGGCCATCATGGTGAACTTCGTGAACGAGCGGCTCTTCCTGGCTGGCCAGTGCGTCGCCATCGCAGAGCTCGCGTACCGGGAGTCCGTCCGCTGGGCGCGGGAGCGGAACGCGTTCGGCAAGTCCCTGACGGGCTTTCAGGTGGTGCGGCACAAGCTCGCGGACATGGCCACGCGCATCGCCGCGGCCCGGGCGCAGGAGGCAAAGGCCCATCTCGCCGGCATCCGCGCCTATTCCGAGACGGTCGGCGGCGCCATCGGCGATGCCCTTGCGCTCCTTCCGGATATCGACGGCCGCCTGTCAGCCAATGCGGTGTCGGGGCGACGCCTGGTGATCGCGCTGTCCTCCGAACAAGGCTTTGTCGGCACCTTCAACGAGCGGGTCCTGGACGCCGCCGCTCGGCATCTGAAAGGCGCGGACGAGGCCGCGTCAGAACTCTTCCTCGTCGGCGACCGCGGGTTGATGGCGGCCGAGGAGCGCGCCATGACCGTTGCCTGGTCGGCGCCGATGGCCGCTCATGTGGAGGAGGCGCAGGGGCTTGCCAACCGGCTCGCCGATGCCGTCCTGAA
>ENA-OWNT01002267-OWNT01002267.1-seawater-metagenome-genome-assembly--contig:-NODE-2267-length-20461-cov-4.050971_pt1 | contig 20461 bp, 10 predicted proteins | sample MGYA00238136_ERZ651165 | MGnify/ENA primary metagenome ERZ651165 (study PRJEB26861, sample SAMN08777766) | seawater metagenome | isolation source: coastal seawater | place: USA: Florida | collected...
CGGAATGACAAGGTTGAGAATGGTGAGTGTTTTGTCCCCCTGGTCTTGTTCTCCTGTCGTCACTCTGAACTTGTATATGGACTCCACCTGTTTGACAACATGTTTTATTAAAATTTAAAGATGCTTGCGTATATGCGGTTTCTTTTGAGAGAGCTACTCTCTAACCTTTGAAGTATTCGCACCTTCTGTCCTAAGCGTTTCGTTAGTGTATTACCACTTATAGTTCAGACAGGTTTTCAGAAGGTCGGTCTTACCGTTTTAATTACATTGTTGTCGAACTCTTTTTAATCTGTTTTTTAAATCATAATGGGTTGGTAACTCGTACCGCTTTTTAGCATTGCCCAAGCTGTTCTAATATTTTTATTCACAAGCGCAATACAAGCTCGCTTTACTCCAGAGCGGGCAACTAGTCTTAAGAGCCATTGCTGCTTTAATGTGCTGGGCTCTTCAGGTAGATTGGAAATGTATGCCAATGCACCTAAAAATAAACAGGACTTTAGCTGCTTATCACCAGCAAACTTATCAATTCCAAGCATCACTATTTTACCGCCACTGCTAAATTGCTTTGGTGTTACCCCCAAGTATACAGAGGCACATCGTCCATTTTTAAAATGCCCGGTTTGACTTAAGTTAGAAATAAGCCCAGCGGCGCCTAAAGTATCCACACCTTCAAGCGCCATAATGCGCTGACATTGTTCATTTTGAGCAACAAGCAGCTCTAGATTCTTAGTGACTTGTTTTAGTGATTGTTCTATTTGCTTATATTGAACTTTTAAAATATTAAGCATGGGCAATAATACTTCCGGTAAATCGTTGTGCTCAATTAAGGCTTCTTTCAATGCTTTTTTAGAGCGGACAATGGTGATGCCATATTCATAAAATAGAGCTCTAATGTGATTGCCTAGCTGTGTAAGTTGTTTATCTAGAAGCTTGCGACTCACAGTTAATGTTTGGAGAATTTGCTGCTCAATGTTTTTTACTGGTGACAAAGGCATGTTGGGTTGTATAGCAGCAATAGCAATCCCGATAGCATCATTGGCATCCGTTTTTTGTTTGCTTACAAAAGGCTTAACGTGCTTAGGTGACATTCCCCTGACTTCATGACCAAAGGATTGAGCAATACGACCCCAATAATGAAAGCTCCCGCAACCCTCCATAGCAACAATACTAGGAGGTGAGTTAGCAAGAATTTGGCGAACTTTAGCTGGAGACTGCGCTTTATTAAAAACAATTTCACCGTGCTTGGTGACTTTTGCTACTTGGATAATATTCTTTGCAAGATCGAGTGCAATCACGTTACGATTATTCATATATGGACTCCTTTGTTTTGGTCGACACCACATTACACTGAATGTGAGGTGTGGTGGAGTCCATATATCGTTTCAGGGTCTATGAACTAAACCACAGATTCCGAAACAAGTTCGGAATGACGAAGTTGGGGGTTGTGTATGTTTTGTCACCCAAGTCTTGTTCTCCTGCTGTCACCCTGAACTTGTTTCAGGGTTTACAAACAAACCAATAGAATTCGAAATGACGAGGTTGATGTTCGCTATGTCTCATCAATTTGCAAAAATAGTTGGTTTTATCTTTTCTCAACATTCTGTAGAATCAAGTGAGTTTTATAAATCGAAAAATGGAATAGGAATGAAAATAACGATAGTTGGTACAGGCTATGTAGGTCTGTCGAATGCTTTACTCCTCGCTCAACATAACAAGGTAGTTGCTCTAGATATTGATGAACACAAAGTTCAACTGCTTAAAAATAAAAAGTCTCCTATCGTTGATGCTGAAATTTCAGATTTTTTAGAAAATGAAGCTATAAACTTTACTGCTACAACCAATAAAGAGTCGGCACTTCAAAATAGTGAGTACGTGGTTATTGCTACTCCAACAGATTACGACCCTGAAACTAATTACTTTAATACAAGTAGCGTCGAGTCAGTTATCGCAGATGTATTAAAGTTTAATCCTTCGGCTACTATGATCATCAAGTCAACAGTACCTGTAGGGTATACTAAGTCAGTGAATGAAAAGTTTGGCGTTGATAATATTATTTTTTCTCCTGAGTTTCTTCGTGAAGGAAAGGCGCTTTACGATAATCTTTACCCTTCAAGAATTATTGTTGGGGAGCAAAGTGAGCGAGCTAAAGTATTTGCGAACTTATTAAAGCAAGGAGCTAAAAAAGTAGGAGTAGAGGTACTATTTACTGACTCTACAGAAGCCGAAGCAATAAAATTATTCTCGAATACTTATTTAGCGATGCGCGTAGCATATTTTAATGAGCTAGATAGTTATGCTGAGAGTCATGGTTTAGATGCTAAGCAGATTATTCAAGGTGTGGGTTTAGATCCTAGAATAGGTTCTCATTACAACAATCCTTCATTCGGTTATGGTGGTTATTGTTTACCGAAAGATACTAAACAGTTATTAGCTAACTATAAAGATGTACCAAATAACATGATCCGTGCGATTGTTGATGCGAATACCACAAGAAAAGATTTTATTGCTGATTCTATTATTCGCCGTAACCCTAAAGTTGTCGGTATTTATCGCTTAGTTATGAAGTCTGGTTCAGATAACTTTAGAGCATCTGCAATTCAAGGAGTAATGAAGCGTATTAAAGCGAAGGGCATTGAGGTTGTTGTTTATGAGCCTACTTTTGAGGGGGATTCGTTTTATAACTCAAAAGTTGTTAAGTCTCTTAATGAATTGAAATCAGCAGATGTGATTATTTCAAATAGAATGCATGATGAGCTTTCTGATGTTGCAGATAAGGTTTATACACGCGATTTATTTGGAAGTGATTGATGAGTTATAAGCTATAAGTTAGCGAGTAAAAATAAGACGCGCGGTGTGATGTAGTAGTTGCACCGCGTTTTTATTTTTTATGTAGATACCATCTCTCCTAACCAGTCTCAAGTTTGATTTAAACAACTTGAGGCTGATATTCAGTTTGATTCTTCACAACACCAAAGCAGATGTGAGCAAGCTTTCTCATAGCTGCGCCAATGGCCTGCATTTTTGTTTTCCCATGCCTTATTAGCCTAGTTTTTTGCTCTTTTATATCAGGGTTATGTTGTCCTGCTACGACGGCTGCCATATATAATTTAGCCCTGATATAACCTGGCCCTTCTTTGCTTAAGGTTGTCTTTCCTATCTGTTTACCCGACTCTTTTTGCTTAGGGATTAACCCTAAATAGCAAGCTAATTGTTTCGCGCTTTTAAAGCGTTTACACGCGAGTAAACAAACCATAATACGAGAGGTAACTTCGCCAACACCTTTAATGCTTTCTAGCAACTGACGATTCTTTTTTAGATGAGGGTGCCTATCGATGTAATCGTCAATTTCAGATTTAAGCTTTTCTATCTCAACTTTTAATACGGATATCATATCTTGAATGGACTGCATTACTCGCTCAGAAGCTCCTGAGAATGAAGTGGCTTCATATCGGTTTTCTTCACGTTGTAAATCTTGCTCTAACGCTTCTAGTCTGCGTGTCATGGCCTTTAACTCTCTGGCTTCTAGAGATTCAGGCTGCCAAGCTTTAAGAGAATATTGTTGGTCATGTCCATATCGAGCAAGCATAGTTGCATCAGACTTATCTGTTTTATGAACTAGCCCTAATGACTTAGCATATTGTTTTGCTTTGCCGGGGTTTACATGCAGTAAGGTAAAGCCTTGCTCATAAAGCCAGTACATTAGAGGTTCACTGTAAACACCAGTAGGCTCTGTTGTGATAACAATATCCTGAGCATTTAAGTTCGTATTTTTTAGCAACCATTTAACTAACTCTTTGAAGCCATTCGGGTTATTTTTTAAGACCTTCGTTTTCTTTTTATTCTTTGCTATATCGCGAAGCCAGCTTACATCTAGCTTATCTTTTCCTATATCAATTCCAATAAATGCTTTCATCTCTATCTACTCCCCTTGTACATACAGCGTCACCCGAATCTGGGGCGCTAGGATACCATTCAGTTTAATGGAGGTTAGGAAGTCAGGGCCCAATCTACAAAGCAGCATCTGAGTGCTCAGGTCGTCATCAAGCTCACTGACTTCCAGAATTGATAAGTGCTAGCTAAACACTCATCACGGAGAGATACAAGGTCGTCATTTATGGCGATATATTTGAATTGTTGTCGGACTTAAGCTGCGAACTACAGGTGTGATTTTATTTTTGGTCGTACCCTGAGTTTATTTCGGGGTCTAAAAATAAACCAATAGATTCCGAAACAAGTTCGGAATGACAAGGTTGAGAATGGTGAGTGTTTTGTCCCCCTGGTCTTGTTCTCCTGTCGTCACTCTGAACTTGTTTCAGGGTCCACAAACCTATAGATTCCGAAACAAGTTCGGAATGGCAGGGTCGTAGGCGCTGGTTTACCCAGAGCTTTTTTTGCGCGACGTAAAGTCGACGCCTACAGGTTGGTATTGTGAGTAGGTGTGATATTCGTCATCCTGAATTTATTTCAGGGTCTATAAATGCTATTTAACCATCTAACTAATTCATTTAATGTGTTTTGTTAATGTGACTAACACGAATCAAATAAAGGATTTACTATGCCAAATGGAAACGGCGAAATTATTATTAAGCATCATGGTGCCACGCAAGGAGTTACAGGTTCTTGTCATGAGCTCGTTGTAAGCGAACAATCGAGTATTTTAATAGATTGTGGCCTGTTTCAAGGTAAAGAAGCGCGTGGCTCACTTAATATAGAGTTTGATATCGCGCACATAGCTGCTCTCATCGTTACCCATTGTCATATAGATCATATTGGGCGTATTCCATATTTGCTGGCAGCAGGATTTAATAAACCCATTTATTGCTCTCAAGCTTCTGCGAAACTGTTACCGCTGGTTATCGAGGACGCTTTAAAAGTTGGTGTCACACGAGAGCCAAGCTTAATCAATGCTTGCCTAAAATTACTTGAAAAGTTAAGCGTGCCAATAGAGTTTAATCAATGGTATACGCTTAAACTCAATTGTGATGCTAATGCAAAAGTAAGACTTCAGCGCGCAGGGCATATTTTAGGTTCAGCCTATGTTGAAATTGATGTTGGCGAAAAGTCAGAGTCTAAGCGTATTGTTTTTTCTGGTGATCTAGGTGCGCCTCATACACCTTTGTTACCATCACCAAAGCCACCGTATAAAGCTGATGTTTTGGTGCTTGAATCTACCTATGGTGACAAAAACCATGAGGGACGCAAACAACGCACTAAAAAGTTGCAACAAGTCATTGAAAAGGCGGTGAGTGATAATGGCGTGGTGTTAATGCCCGCTTTTAGTATTGGTAGAACCCAAGAGTTACTTTATGAGTTAGAGCAAATCATCCATAGCGCGCCAAAGAAGTCAGTCTGGCATACAATTGAGGTCATTATCGACTCTCCAATGGCAGCTAATTTCACTGAGTTTTATTTAGAATTTAAAGCAATGTGGGACTCTGAAGCTAAGCGCCGAGTAAAGCTTGGGCGTCACCCATTAGACTTTTCGAGCGTAGTGACAATTGGATCGCACACAGAACATATGGCTGTTGTAAATTACCTTAAATCTAGAAAGAAGCCCGCTATCGTAATTGCTGCAGGTGGTATGTGTAATGGTGGTCGCATTGTCAATTATCTCGAAAGCTTTCTTCCTGATTCGACCGCTGATGTATTATTTGTCGGTTATCAAGCGGAAGGGACGCTAGGGCGCGATATTCAAAAATATAGGTCAAGAGGCGGTTATGTATTTATAAATAATCAGAAAGTGGAAATCAATGCTGGAGTTCATACCATAAGTGGCTATTCAGCACATGCAGATCAAGATGGCCTGGTGAGATTTGCGACGAAAATGAAAAAGCCGCCTAGTGAGATAAAGCTTGTGCATGGTGATAGTCAATCTAAACAAATACTTAAAAATAGACTCAACGAACTTTTAGCAAGTTGTAAGGTTGAAATTCCCAACTGAGTTGATTATTGGCGAATTTCTGGGTTGTTATTCGACTTAAAAGGCCGTTAAAATAGCATAAATGCCAAAGAATATGGCGATAAATAATAAATTGGATGAATTATGAAAGCAGTTATTCCTGTAGCGGGTCTCGGTACTCGTATGCTCCCTATGACTAAAGCAATTCCTAAAGAAATGCTTCCTTTGGTGGATAAACCTCTTATTCAGTATATTGTAAGAGAGTGCGTTGCTGCAGGTATTAAAGAGGTAGTGTTGGTTACGCACTCTTCAAAAAATGCTATTGAAAACCATTTTGATACCAGTTTTGAGCTCGAAGCGACGTTAGAAAAACGCGTTAAACGTAAGTTGTTAGATGAAGTTCGTGGTATTTGTCCTGAAGATGTAACTATTATGCATGTGCGTCAAGGGGAAGCAAAAGGTCTTGGTCACGCAATTATGTGCGCGCGTCCAATTGTGGGTGAAGAAGATTTTGTTGTTGTGCTACCAGATGTTATTTTAGATGAATACACTGCAGATCAAACGCAAGAAAACCTTGCGGCGATGATTCAGCGTTTTAATGAGTCTAAATCCAGCCAAATCATGCTAGAGCCAGTCGCACAAGAAGACGTTTGTAAATACGGTATTGCAGATATTAATGGCGCAGAGCTAAAAGCGGGCGAAAGTACACCAATTAAAACTATGGTAGAAAAGCCTGCTGTAGAAGATGCGCCTTCAAACCTCGCGGTTGTAGGTCGTTATGTTTTGTCTAAAAATATTTGGCCATTACTGAAAAAGACCCCGATTGGTGCGGGTGGTGAAATTCAACTTACTGACGCTATTGATATGCTTATGGAGCAAGAAACGGTAGAGGCGTTCCATATGAGCGGTCGTGTTCATGATTGTGGCGACAAAATGGGTTACCTAAAAGCAATTGTAGAATATGCAATGCGTGATGAAACTTTAGGCCAAGAGTTTACTAAGTTCGTAAAGAGTCTTTAGTTTATCGTGATAGTTTAAATCTAGCTTATTTGTTAGTTTTAGGCTGATTTATTTTATTTAAAATTTTTAAGTGCGAGCTGATTAACAAGCTCGCGCTTTTTTGTGCGCGACATAAAGTCGGCGCCCAAAGGTTATGATTTTGAATGGGAGTTTTAGTCGTCACCCTGAACTTGTTTCAGGGTCTATAAACTAAAAAAATAGATTCCGAAACAAGTTCGGAATGACAAGATTGAGTTTAGCGTTCTTCGCTCTTAAAACTCAATCTTGACCTCATTATCGATGAGCTTGGCTGTGCAAGGAGGGTATTGTCTTTGTGTTTTGTAAACGCGATCAAAAATATGGATCTCGACGTCACTGTTTAAGGCTTTATTTACCATTAATTGGGTATTGTCGAGTAAGTCATGTAAGTGGTGATCTAACTCGCTGAGCTGCTTTTCTAGTTGTTCAGCTTGTTGACAATAATGTTGCTGAGTTGCCAAAATTTTCTGCATGATTTCTTTTTTCTTATCAGCATCTTTTAAATGATCTGCTTTTTCTACCGCTTGCTGAAGGGCGTTTAGCTGTTCTTCAACGGCACTCAGCTCTTTTACACATTCATCCGTTTTGGCCGTTAATGCCATCCCGCTGCGGGCCAAGAAAATATTCATTTTGGTACCAGATGACGTACCGATCTCGCCAGCAATGACTTTTTGTGCATCAATGATTTCACCACCGATCAGCTTTCCATTTGGTTTGTCACCATCACCAATGGTAATAGTATCAAATGCTTTTAAGTCACAGTGGTTGCTTTGTTTATGTACAGTAATGTTATTTGCTTCAAGGTAAGCATATTGGCCGTGAGAAATCTCAATATCACCACCGGCAACTAATTTGCAGGTCAGTCCTTCATCGTTATGTTGGTGATCGAGGTGGCCAATCACAGCTTGTTTAACTTCTATGTTACCTTTAGTTTGTATTTCGGCCGATTCCACGCTGCCTAAAATAGTCACGTCACCTTTGGCGATGATTTTCATACCTGGTGCAACGCTTTTGCTGACGATCACACTGCCATCAAATTTAATGTGACCACTCTTTACACTAACTTCATCAATAGTAAAAACATCATCAACTCTTAAACCGTTATTGATTTCGCTCGGGCACCCCGACAGTGTCGCGATCAGTTGTAGAGGGTTTTTAGTTGAGATTTCGGTGCCTTCCCCGGCTGTTAATTGAAAAGTATCACCAGGCTTAGCCGGTAAGGTTTCTCCTAAAACGTTAAAACCATCAGCACCGTTTGTGGCGGGAATTTGTGTTGCTAACAATGTGCCTTTCTCAACACTTGCTAGCGCACCAAAATCGCGCATGTCGACGCTACCATCTTCACGAAGTTTTGGCTGTTTTAAGCGTTGTTTTAATGTACAAACATGCAGTTTTAACGTGGCAGGATCGCCGTTGGTTGGCAATCTTCCCTGTGCGAGCATTTCAGATACTTCTTCGCCAGGTTGAGCTAGATGCTGTTTTTTGAGTAGGTTTTCTAGGTAAGCGTTTTTAAAACCTCTTGTAACGCCTGCAGCGACGAGTGCTTTTTTTGCTTCATCGAGAGAAATAGCCGAGCCACCATAGGCAACGGTTATCGTGCCAATAGCTTGCATTTTGTCTTCGCAGATATCAACCTTAAATATGGCATCACGTTTAATCGCAACTGCCAGTATTTTTTCGGTTTGATCGCCTTTGAAATACGCTTTAATACTATCGTGATCGACTTCACATTGCGCAAATGGCGACTGCTTTAAGGCATCAAGAATAAAGCCTTCGCTCGGAGGCGCGGCTTGAGCGATGTCCATTAAAATTTTACCATTATGTGCAAGTTTAAACACGGTACCCACCTTATAAAGCTAAAATCTAATACTTTGGTTTAATTAAAGCTGTATTAATTACTCTCAGATTGCTTAAAAGTACGACATTAGTCAAGTGTGTAAGATCAAAGGTTTGTGGGAAATTGTCGAGATTGGGTTGTAGGCTCGACCAAGAGATCGAGCCTAGCTTAGGAAGAGATTACAGTGTAAAGCTAAGCTGTAAACCAGCGCCGATGTCGTTCTCACCCGATGTTTGTGCCATTAAGTCTAAACGTACTACGCCAAATGGGCTGAAACCGAAGCCAACGCTGTAGCTGTCTTCTTGGTCGCCATTAAAGTCATGACGATAACCCGCACGAATTTGCACCCAGTCAAATGCATTCAGTTCTAAACCTAAACGCGCATATTGGCTTTCTTTAATGATGTTAGAGCGCTGCGGTGCTGTTAAATCAATGTCAGCAGCTAGCGTTACAATGTCACCATTATATGAGATGCCTGCAATATATTCAGGACCCACTTTATAAGACGGTGTAATGCCTTGGCTTGTCACAGACTGATAGTCGTTTTCAATTAAGTTTTTAGCAACTAAACCCACTGTAACTCTTTCAGTTAGCTCTGTTGCTAAACCAATGTCAAAGTTAAAGTTATTTTCAGTTTTTGTGTAGTCATTGGCATCAAAGTCATCTTCGTCAAAGTCATTCACTTTTGATACGTAGTTGAATGAATCAACTTGTTGGAACTTTGGCGTGATACTCCAATAAACCTGTTTATCAGACAGGGTGAACTGGTTGGCATAAGCAAAACCGATTTCACTGATTGCAGCACCCACAACTTGCATACGTGAATTTAGCTCTTCTAGCTCTTCAGGCGTTTGCGCATTCGCAATCACATTAACGTCATCACCAGAAATAAATAGGTTTGCGTTTGCATCAACATCAGTGTTTGCATAAAGCGCAAAACCACCGATGCGGCTAGGCGAAGCGAGAGCAAGAGCTAGGTTTGCTTCAATATTGATGCCGCCATTGAGTTTCGCTAAGTCTGCAGAAAGTTGTTTACGAGCTCGGTCTAGCTCTTCAACTGAGACATTGCCGCCTGACTCAGCCAGTTCTAACAAGTCAGACAGTTCATCGAAGCTATCTTGGAATGTATCAATATGATCTCGTAACTCTTGCTCATCGCGAACAAATACATTTGCTGAAGGTAAAATCAAACCAAAATCATCAGTATCATCTGAGTGACGATTGATTAGAGCAGGGTTGATTAATACAGAAGATAAGTAGTCAGCAGAAGCGACACCTACATTACCCATACCTTGTGAACGAGTATCAGCAGCCGACACTGCTGCAGAAGTTGCACTTGCTATAAGTGCTAAAGCAATACGTTTTTTCATCTATGAAAACCTTGTTGTATTGAGAGCAGAAAGTTGTCGCTATTCTAGCAGTTCGCATTAGCTTGATATAAAAAATTTCGATGAAAATAATATTAAAAATTAACTTAAATCAATTCTTCAATGTTGCATTTGATTTAATAACACTTTTAGACATTTGTAATATTGAATATAGGCTGAATAGTGCTTAGTATTGTTTCGATTTTATATAAAAATTATAAACTTTGACAAAATGGTATGGAGAAAACCATGACACCCACATCAGTATTTAGGAAGGCAATACTAGCCAGCGTGATCAGCTCAACTTTAGCCCTCACAGGTTGCGGCGGATCGGATGATGACAACAACTCAGATACAACCCCACCTTCAGCAGCAAATAAATCCCCAATCGTCACTATCAACGGTGAAGCACAAGCAAAAGAGCAAACAGAGTTTAAACTATCTGCAGCCGCTAATGATGCTGATGGCTCTATTGCGAGTTACGAGTGGACTTATCAATCAGACATGGAATTAACGGTATCGGGTGCTGACTCGGCTGAGATCACAGTAAATTCACCTGATATTAAAGAAGACAAAGCTGTTACCTTCACTTTAACAGTCACAGATGACGACGGTGCAACCGCAAGTGTTGATAAAGCCATTGTTATCAAACGTAAAGTTTCAAGTGTAACCATCACAGGTATTGTTACAGATAAACCAATTGTAAATGCAAACTTAACTATTTCGGCAGGCAGTGCCTCAGTAAATGCGTTTGCAGACGAAACTGGTCGCTATACAGCAACTTTCTCGGTTGATGAATCTGAAGCTAACTCATTGGTACAAATTCGCGCAACTGGTTTGGGTAATCAAGATGATGTTGAGTTTGTTTCGCAACTTAACTCAATGAACAAGCTCGTTGAGCAAGCGGGTGAAGATGGTCAGCTTGTAAGTGACGAAAACTTTGGTGTAAACATCACCAACGTTTCAACTGCCGAATACGCACTTTTAACGCGTGAAGGACAAGGATTCACAACAGACGAAGAGCTACAACAAGCGCTACTAAATGTCGATGCAGAACAAAAATTAAGACTAGCGGCACTGATCAAAATCGTAGTTGATAACGACGATTATGAGTTACCTGAAGGTGTTAACTCGACATTAGATCTAGTTGATGATGAAGCGACGGCTACAGAGTTTGAACAAGAAATTAATGAGCGCGACCCAGGGTTAATAGAAAAAACTGAAGACGAAATTAGAAATGATAAAGATCTAGTTACTACAAAAACAACTTTAGGTGCTGGTGATTTTATCATTCATTCACCAGAGTTTGTTACTAACCCTGCATATCACCTTACCTTAGGCGAAAACGGTAAAAGTGGAACAATAAGCTCTGTCAACCAAGTCGAAATAGATACTTGGGCGATTACAGGTGGCAGGTTAGAAGCAACTTTGCTTGAGCCGCTTATTTTAAGTCAGAGAAAGGAGCAACTATTCGATGAAAATGGGCAGCCTATATATGACAGTAACTACGAGCCTATTTTTGAAGATGTTGTTTATAAGACATCTAAAATCGACTTGTTAGTGCTGTCAGAGAATGATGTCTATCGTACAGTTGATTTTATTTCCAATGCTCAACGATTTGCTAATGGTGTTTATGATGAAAGTTATGAGCCTGGCGAAAAGGCATATACGTCAAACTTACTTGATAAAAATATGACTTTGGCAGTTCAAGAAGATGAGTTAGTAGGAACATGGTTCTTAAATGTATTTGATCTCAATAATCAAGGTAATGAAACAGAATCCGTAGAAAAACTCACTTTATTGGCTGATGGTCAGGTTGTCGGAGGCAAAGAAGGAAAAACTATCACTTGGCAGCTTGAAAATAATTTACTGACATTCACTTACACACACCAAGAAGGTGAAAACGAAGTGACTGGTTCTATGACTATGTGGATGACTAAGTCATTAGAGGTAGGTTATCAGTTTGTTGCTATGGATAACGGTACTAAAAATGATACGAAAGATGCTCACTCTAAATCTGAGTGGGGTTGGCTTTTTAAACAAGATGAAAAGCTAAAGATCACCAGAGAGCAAGTCATTGGCCGTTGGACAGGGCTTATGGGTTATGAGCAATTGAACTTTGACATGATTGTTGAAGACGACCTTAATGTCAAAATAGGTTTCTTAGAATCTTCAAATGATGGTCACTTTGTTGATGGTAATTTTTACAGAGGTAAAGAATATAGACTTGATGGGCAAGATGTTTCTTTCTGTGATACCTCAGAAACAAGCTGTACAGCTCGAGTGAATGTAAAACATGAATTTGTCGCGATAGAAGGCGATAAATACTATGTTCGTAGAACATGGGAAGATGACTATGATTACGATGGAGTTTTGAGAGTTAATAGTGATCGCTTATTTATTTATCAGTATTCATCAGATATTGCTCATTCAGAGTTTACAGAGAGTTTACTCAATGCTTTATCAGATAAAAGTGATTTAGAGCAACCATTATATTTTACAGATAGCAACGGAAAAGCAATACAAATATCAGTGGTGTATAAAGAAGATTACAACAATGGAGTCAACTCATTAGTAAGTAACATATCTATGGGGGATCAGGCTTATGTGTTTCGTTTAGTCGATGGCAAACTTGAATATAGTACTTCAGAAGGGAGTTTTGTTATTGAGCTAATAGAGCAAACGGAAGCTGGTTTAAAAGTATGTACTTATCCGAAAGGAGAAGAGTGTACTGTCGAAAATACAGTGGTGTGGACTTTCGATATGCCACATCTAGGTGAGTTCGTAGTTAATAACCCAGATTTATTTGAATCACAAACTTATCAAATTAACCTATCTCAAAACTGGAAAAATAGAAATGGCTCTATAAAAGAAATGGGGAATATAGAGTCTAGCCCAGTAACTTGGCGCTTAGAAGATGGCGCACTAATTATCGAGCCAGAAAATTTAATACTTAGTCAGCAGCAAATAGAAATTGATGGCATGCCAGTAAATGAAATAACGCTGCTTGATAACTTAAAGCTTACATTTGAGAATAATCAACTACAAGTTGAAGAGACTCGTCGCACTTCTCGTGATGGCCTTGATGTGCTAATTCAGGTGAATCAATATGATTCTAAAAAATTGACTGAGAGTGATTATTTAAGCGTTGAGGCCGACAGCTTGCTAGGTACATGGTTTGTTGATAGCCAAATAAGTCGAAATAATTTGGGCTCAGGTTCTTATAGCTTCGAAGATGGCAATATTGGTCATAAGATCGATATTTATGGTGTTGAACATGGCTTTAATTGGCAAGTGACAGATCGCACCGTTGAGATTAATTATGAAGATGGTATGCGCACAGAGCGTTTAGGTATCACTAAAGACCTTCGTATAGATGGTTTCCAGCTTATTGCACACCGAAGCGATGGTTATGAGAATTGGATCACACCAGGCTTGATGGTGAAAGACGATAAATCGTTAGTTTATAGTGAAGCTGAACTTAAAGGTCGCTGGTTAATACAAACAGGTGAAGATCAAGCTGAAGAGTCACTGACTATTCAAGTGCATGATGATTTTTCTATTCGCTTTGGTACTTTTAGCTCTTCAATCCAAGGTATGTACGAAAACAATCAGTTGGTAAGAAAGCGTTTTTATAATCCAGTCGAAGGTAAAATCGTGGAGCCATGCGATACAAGTTTAGATTCATGTGAATTGAACTATCAAATGGTTTATCGTCCAATAGCTCAAGAAGGTGACCGTACTTATTTCCTTCGTGAATGGGAAGATTTTGGTGAAAACTCAAAAGACACCCATATTCAAGTATTAGATAAAGCAGAAGAGTTGAGTATCTCAGAACTTAAGGGCTATATGATTGATTATATGGATCTTGTAGATAAGTCTGATGTGGAAAACCCGCAGGGTTGGGGAACTCGTTACATGGGAGTTGTTGATGGACAATTACAATATGGTTTAAAAATTGGCACAGCTGAACCACTCCCATATACATTTTCAGGTGGAAAAATGACCGTTCGAATGGGTAATGGACTGGTATATCACATTGAGCTAGTGCCAGGCAGTAATACTAAAGATGGCCTGACACTCTGTCGATATTTAGTATCTGATACCTGCTTACCTGAAAATCATATTCAGCTGAATTATAACAACTATCAATAAAACAAGGCGGGAGCTTATTTATAAGCTCCCTAGTTAACCGACAGAAATAAAAATAATTGACTGTCAAACGCTCAAAGAACAGAGATAAAAACATGGAATTTAAAAAATCAGTATTAGCCCTAGGTGTTTTAACGGTACTTAGCGGCTGTGGCTCATCAGACGATGATAAAAAAACGGCCCCTGAAGATAATATTGCAGTAACTAGTGACATTAAAGGTGTTGCTTCTAAAGGTACCTTCATCAACGCGCCTGTTTATTTCTACAAATATGTAGATGGTGCAGCAGTTAGGCTAACTGAAGAAGAGCTAGGTGCGGCGAGTACTATGACCGATGAAAATGGTCAATACAGTGCACAAGTTAAAGTAGATGGTTTAGTTAAAGTTGAGATCGGAATAAGCCAAGATATTAGCAGCCCTACTTATATGATCTGTGATGCACCAGCAGGCTGTGGTCAAAATGCAAAAGGCGAAGCGATTAGTTTTGGTGAACAAATCAACATGACGGTAAAAGATCCAACATTTACCTTAACGTCATTGATCAGTGCAGCTAAAAATGAAGGGGATGTTGAAAATACTGCCAACATCACACCTTTAACTCACTTCGCGACAGCGCTTGCCGAGCAGCGCGGTAACGTAAGCGCTGAGTCGGTTAGCAAAGCACAATCTGAAATCGCCGATACGTTCGGTTTAATTGGTGCGCTTAACGAATTAGTACCAGCAAAAGTAGAAGATCAAGCTTCACTCGTTGATGACGATGAATCTGATAACTTACGTTACGCACTGATCAACGCAGGTATTGCGCAAGCATTATTTGTGGGTAGTGAAGGTAACGTAGGTGACATGAGTGCACGTTTAAATTCGGCAATCACAGATTTAGTAGCCGCTGACGGTGCCTTTTTAGTGAGTCGTGATAATGACGATGATGCTGAGTTTGAGCTTACTTTAGAAGATATTCTAAAAGGTGCAGAGCAAGCGACTCAGCAGATCATCGTATTGATCAAAAAAGATCCAGTACTTGCTAAAAACCTATCTCGTATTGCTGATTTTGAGTTACTAGTTACTAAATTAAACAACGATCTAGCAAAGAAAAAAGCAGACGCGGGTTCTGATGGCCGTTCAAAAGGTACAGAAACCGATGTAACCGAAGGCGATGCGGTAGCAAAAGCAGCAGCTATGGTGAAAGATATCCGTGTATTTGCAAACTTATTTGATGTCGCAGATACATCGGGTAAAGAAGTACAAACGCAAGGTGAAGAGTTTGTGCAACTTGTTGAAGACGCTGGCACTATGGTTGAAGAGCAAGCTGAGAGCTTTAAGTTATTGGCAGATGTCAGTGAAGCGCTAGCAGTGATTGATTCACTTCGCAGAGCGGGAGAAATCACTACAAATACTGTTGATCTTAAAAACTATTTAGCTTTACCTGGAGCTACTGGTACAGCAACGCTTGATGAAGATGGTTTAACGTTTAATGTTCAAGCTACTGCAGGCAATGAATCATTATCAGCTAAAGCAGCTGTCACCAGTAATGAAGCAAATACTGAATACACGTTAAAGGTTGACGGCATAATCGAGAACGATGCAGCTAAGTTTACTTTAAACGAAGGCACGCAAGTCTCGGTTACGCTGAACAAGGCTGTAACAGCAGATGAACTGAAGTCTGATACTTTCGATTTAGAAGCGCATGGCATTGAAGCCGTTAAAGGTGCTTTAAACCTAGAACTGACACTGGCACAGAAGAAAACCGATGAAGTGACTAACCCCGTTAGTTTCAGCGGTAAGTTATCTGCAGAGTTAGTGCCTGTCATTGTTGAACGTTTGAATTATGAAAATGTTTATTATACTAGTCAGGATCATGTAACTCCGCCGGTTTCTAAAAAGACAATTGTAGTACCTAAAATGATTGGTTTGGGTGGTAGCTTTAGTTCTCTTGAGGGCGATTCTGTTGCTGCAAGTTTCACTGTGAATGTTGCGAATGCAGATGGTTATCAAGCGGCTGGGTTTAGCTACTATGGTCGTAAAATTGAAAATGTAGCAAGCCTAAAGTTTGAGTCAGAAAATAAAGCTTTGTTATCTAGTCAATCTGGGCAGCTACTTTCTACTCATACCTTACTCCGAGATGGTAAAGAAGGTATATTCTCCTATGAAGTTGTAGTAGATAATGTAACGGAAACGGTATGGTCTGGAGAATTTAATTCTAAGCAATATCTTCTTCGTAAAAATCTTACGGTAAGTGGCAATTTATATGAATCTTATTATAGCTTTTATCGTATCGTACCACTTGATTATGGTTATGAATTACAATATGCAAATATTAGTGGGAATGTAACAGATTTCAATAACGGCCAGGTGACTGTTGATGGCGTATCGACAAACATTGAAGATATGTATTGGAGGTTTACAGGCTATTATGATGAACTTAGTCACTTACAAGAACTTAAAGGTTTTGTTGCGGCTCCAAACGAAATCACAAACTTACATACTTTGTTAAGCCAACCAGCTTACCAGCAAAGCCGTATTATTGATATTGATGATGTAGGTTTGGGTTTTGCTACCTTCCCAGAGCAACAACCAGAAATTGGACAAAGTAAATCTCTTTCAGGCCGCTTAATATTAGAGCTTGCTGATATGACTTACGACATTACCGTAAATGAAAGTGGCTCTGAAGTAATTGGAGAGATTGGGACTAATACGCTGTCATACCGAATGGATGAAAACGTAGATGGTTCATTTACATTTGTTTATCATGAAGGGATAAAAGAAAAGTACTCAAATACGGTAACTGTAACGCTTGCCGCATTAAAAGAGACTGCATCGGGGCAGCCATATTTCTTTTACAACAAATCTGAATATGTAGAGTTTAACAAGGATGGTTCAGTTATCGAGCAACCAACTCCTGAGCCGAGTGAATATCACACCGCGGGTTATTACTTCAATCCAGTTCAAAATGGAGATATGCACTATTTTGATGTCTATCGAATTACTGGAGTTGCAGAAGTTAACGAAAATAATGAGTTAGTAGATTCTGCAGGGGCATTAATCAATTATGAGCAATATGATCTTTATGCAACTGCTGATAGTTTAGACAGTGCGGTTTCCTACTCAAAGAGTTACAACTTTGCATTTGAGTCAGAGTATCCAGCTATTGATTCAATGCGAAATGCCAGTCCATCAACTTACATTGATAACAAAGGGTCTTTCCACATTAATCTTCATACATATGGAGATGGGCAGTTTGAAACTTATGCAGATCAGCTTCAACCTGGAGCTTCGGTATCAGTACCGGCTTACTTGTATCCTGATGACACCTTTGAACTTGAAGACGAAAACAACTTCTTAGACATCAGTGCTGCACTTAACGTAGATGTTGTACTTGGTGATTATGCGGTTGACTTAACATTAAGTGGCCAGCGTACAGAGCTTGAACAGGGTAAACTAGAGCTTGATATTAAGTACATTATTCCTGGTTCTGACGCGCAACGTAGTTTCATGGTTGAATATGATACTAAAACTGAAAGCTTATCGGCTAAAAATACTGAGGGGGTTTCTTTAGTACTTGTAGATAAAGGTGAGATTTCAGATGAAGACGCAGATGCTGGCGTTGAAGTTGAAATCGGTAAGATCATGGTTGGCGAAGAAGTTGCAGCTACTATATTGAAGCGTGACAGCATTGTATTAATTAAATATACAGATGGTGTAATTGAATCACTATAACGTGTTTTAAATACACTAAAATTTAGTTGAAAGGCCGGTTTTTACTGGCCTTTTTTATACCTAAATTCAAGGTATACTAGCAGCTATACTAATCCTCAATCATTTTTAGGGATTAAAACTGACGCTATCAGCGTTGAAAGTTTCTTATTTAGAACAACTGAATAGCAAAATTTTTGCCTTGCTAGCAATGAATTTTTTTCGCCCAAAATAGATTACTTAATGAAGAGGGTGGATATTAAAATAAATAGTTACGGATAATAAAAATGATAAAAAAAGCGTGCCTAAGCGCAGCGTTATTAACCTCTATAAGCAGCTTTGCAAGCCAGCATGAATTAGAGTTTTATTTAACTTCAAGCAGCTTTACCAACATAGCGCCAGTACTACAAATTGCAGATGATGATTGGCAGCAAGGTCCAGATCGCGATGCCAATATTGGCTTTTCTCAGTCTCGATATGGCTTCGCTTATAAAAATCAAGCATTGCCAAACTTTCGAGCACACTACATACAACGAATAGATTATCAGTTAGCGACGAACCCTGAAACGGCGTTAGGTTATTACCAAGAGCAAAATGATATCGCGCTTACCAGCTTTGAAGAGTATTCAGTTGAAATTGATCTAACGGGTGCCAGAAGCAAAGGGCTTGGCATCGAATATCAAAAGCAGTTTGGACAAGTCGATTTGTCGGTTCAAGCAAATTACTGGCATTTAAATTATTTGCGACACTCTCAGGTAAATGGTGCGATTTCGGGTAAAGAGAACTTGCAATTACTAGGTAACTTGCAGTTTGAAGAGTTTTATACCGACAACAATTTTTTAAAACGTCCAAATAAAGAGGGCGAGTGGCAAACCACGGGTGACGGTTATTCACTGGATTTAAAGGTGTTTTACCAAATCTCGGACACTGTTCGTGTTTATGGCGAGTTCACCGATTTACTAAATAACTTTGAAATCTCAAATACTGGTTATACGCAGGCAGACATCAATACCAAAGGTAGTTTTGTGGATAATGTTGGCTTCAGTAGTTTCAGACCGCTTTTGAAAGGTGTTGAGAAAGAGCAAAGTTATGAATTTGAGCTACCTAAGCAAATTCGCATCGGTCTAGATTATCAAACAGGGCCATTTATTTATCACTTTATTGGTTATAAGCAGGGCGAAAAGCAATTTACGCAGTTTGGTGTGAGCGAAGGTGCTTGGACTCTATTGGTGGACCCTGCTAATAAGGTCGCTGATGTGAAATATCAGGGAGAGCAAATAAATTGGCAGATTGGTTTAGATCATTTTAACCCCAATGAGGCGCTAGCAATACGTTTGGGCTTCAGCGGCAAGTTTGCTTGGTAGGTTTTATGTCTGTTTGTGGGGCTGTTTTACACAGCACTTATAACCATTAAGCGTGACGTAAAGTCGCCGCCTACAGCAACCAGCTTTCAATTTTAGTGCGGTAGCACCGACTTTATGTCGGGTCAATTCAGCTGGCAAGCTGCGAGAGCAAAGGCGCCAGCCTGATTGTAGGCGCTGGTTTACCCAGCGCTTTTTTGTGCGTGACATAAAGTCGACGCCTACTTAATCCGTCACCCTGAACTTGCTTCAGGGTCTATTCACTACCTCATGGTAACAAATTCTTCAGAACCAGTAGGATGTATCGCTACTACAGAATCAAAATCTGCTTTAGTCGCGCCCATCTTCATTGCCACAGCAAAGCCTTGGATCATTTCGTCAACCGCAAAACCAATACCGTGTAAACCAACGATTTTCTCGTCTTCGCCCACACAAACTAATTTCATTTTACAAGGCTGGCGGTGCTGCGTTACAGCGGTGTACATAGCAGCAAACGTAGAAGTGTACACTTTCACATTTTCTTCTCCGTACTGTGCGATCGCTTGTGGCTCGGTTAAGCCGATTGTGCCGATAGGTGGGTGGCTAAATACCACTGTTGGTACCAGTTCATAATCCATTTTGGCATCAGGTAATTCTGGGTTAAATAAACGCTCAGCCAGCATACGACCTGCTTTTACAGCCACTGGCGTCAGTTCAATGCCACCTTCCATAATGTCGCCCAGAGCATAGATCCCCGGTACAGACGTGTTTTGGTATTCATCTGTTTTAATAAAACCACGTTCATTGGTTTCAACATCAGTGGCTTGTAGATTGATTAAATCAGTAACAGGTTCACGGCCAATTGCCCAAATGACTTGATCAACCGTATGGCTGTCACCATTTTCTAAATGCAAGGTTACAGAGCCATCAGTTTCTTTTGTCAGCGCTTTTGGTGTGGCGTTGGTATGAAGTGTAGGGCCTTCTTTTTCCATCACTTCAGTGAGTGTTTCAACAACTAAAGGGTCGAAGCTACGAAGTGGTGCATGTTTACGGACAAAAAGATGTGTCTCAGTACCTAGGCTGCTTAATACGCCTGCAAGTTCTACCGCAATGTAACCTGCGCCAATTACTGCAACGCG
>ENA-OWNT01002268-OWNT01002268.1-seawater-metagenome-genome-assembly--contig:-NODE-2268-length-20445-cov-3.995189_pt1 | contig 20445 bp, 16 predicted proteins | sample MGYA00238136_ERZ651165 | MGnify/ENA primary metagenome ERZ651165 (study PRJEB26861, sample SAMN08777766) | seawater metagenome | isolation source: coastal seawater | place: USA: Florida | collected...
TGCCATCTTGAAGGTATTCGAGCTCACTTTCCGCAAAGTTCCGCGATTCTTGAGCAGAGGGGGTACGTGGGCCGAGGATATGGCCCTACAAAACATCCAAGCGCGGACTAGAATGGTCATGAGTTATCTCTTGGCTCAGCTTCTTCCCTGGGTCCGTCAACGCAACGGCTATTACCTAGTCCTTGGATCGGCAAACGTTGACGAAGGTTTGCGCGGATACCTTACAAAGTATGACTGCTCCAGTGCAGACATCAATCCCATTGGCGGTATCAGCAAGACAGATATTCTCTCGTTCCTTGCTTGGATGGCAAAAGAGCACTTTCCAATCCTCATGGAAGTTTGGGGAGCTAAGCCAACAGCAGAACTCCGCCCCATTGAAGAAGGTGCGGGGGACTCTTACACCCAAACTGATGAAGAAGACATGGGCATGAGTTATGCGGAACTCAGTTTGTACGGCAAATTGCGAAAAGTGGCCAAGTGCGGGTTCGTCTCAAGTTCTTTCATCAGTGATTCTGTGCAGCGTGTGTGCGATTGACCTAATGGACTATTGAATTCCAGACCTCTGTCCATGTTCAAAGCCCTAGCTGCAAAGTGGTGCCCGACTGGCATGTCTCCGAGTGTTGTAGCCGACAAAGTGAAGTTTTTCTTCGACAAGTTCGTGATACAGTTGTGCAACCAAGCGGCGTCACTCGCAAGAGTGAACATAGTAACACGCATGTATTTTCAATGCAGGTATAAGATGAACCGACACAAAATGACGACATTGACACCATCATACCACGCCGAAGCGTAAGTTGAGACCATGATGCTTGCTTGCTCTTTGGTCACTTATTTGGTGGCGCGATGGTGTAGGTACTCTCCTGACGACAATCGTTTCGATCACCGACAGTTTCTGTGCGTGCTCTACTTCATTCTGACTTTGATATGACTATCAATGATTTTGCGTCTCATGTGTGTGTGTGATTGTAGCTACCCAAACCTGTCAGCACAATACGAAAGCATCGACAAGCATGCCGAGTTTTTGACAAAAGCTCAGCCCCAGAGCAAAGCTCCGACGTCAAGAATCTGAATCAGGCGCCATGCTTCTTTGTATACATTTGAACAACGTCGTCCACGGTGTTCATTCTGGTTCCGTCACTCATAAATACATTTTCTCTTTGACACTACTTTGATGGTGACGTGTGTGTAGTGATGATGTTCACATACAAGTCGTCTCCTTTTCTGAATCACATCGGACGCTCGTGCCGTGCCACAAGCCCAGCTTCTTGGGCTCCCACGCGCGATCATCAAATAACTGTGGACATGCCGACCTCAAGCAGAAGAAAGTGAAGAATTGTACAGGTCCGTGTTGATCTGGTCAACTGACGGTTGGTGGCTGAGTGGGAGTGGCGACTGGTGAGAGGAGAAGGGCTGCTGATGTGTTGTTGATCGATTGATTGACAAGAAACCACCACCCAGATTTACTGCCACCGCTAATGAAGTCCAGCAGTGCAGTTCCGCAACAACCACCCACCGATTGCGTGCTTCGTGCTCTTCGTTCGCCGTTCGAAATTCAAAGTAGTTTAGCTGCAAGGCTGGAATGCACACTGCCACACCGCGCACTGCCTGCCAGTTGGTGCATCAGGAGCTGCAGACGACAGGGGGGCTTGTCTCTTTTGTTGACAACAAACACGGTGCCGACATGCAACACACCGCTTCAAGATCGCAACACCGACTGGGTGTCAATTTTTTGTTGCATTTAACTTTGTTTTTGAAATTTGCTCCAGCGCCATCCACTTTGAAGAGTCAACAGTACACGATGAACCGCGCTTCGTATTCACGCGTTCCCCAAACAGAGGCCAGTGAGGCAGATGCTTCGAAGACCAACACTGTGAAGCCAAAACTTCGAAACAGTGACATCGAGAACAGCAAACGACAACATCGCAACCGTGTTGAACAATGCAGTTCAAAAGTCCAGGCCTTCCTGTGGATTGTTGCTGCCGGATTTGTAGTTTACTCCACCAATCTTCTCAATGTCGTCGTGTACGATGAGCGTGTGCATCGCGGGTGGTTCAATCTCGGATTATTTTGCTTCGGTTTGTCCATCGCCATGACCCTCTACGCCATTGTATGGCTTCCCTACGTCAAAAAAGTCCAATACGATGTGGAAGTTGTGTCGCCACGATTTTATCCTGTGCTCGCCGTTGTTTTCTGCCTCCAAGGACTTTGGTACGTGTATTCATTGTAGCTGTTATATTCTTTGCAACCATTTGGCACTTGTCGTGTGTGGTTTGCTAATGTATTGCTGCTTTGTTGTTCTGTTTCTCGAAGCTTCTGCGTGGGTCTGTGGCCAATCTATGGGCTCTTCACCCCAGCCGTGCTGGGCCTAGTTTTGATGGGCACTTTGATGACTACCCAGTTCATTCCATACGTGTAGAAACTAACGCAGATGCAGCTGCGCCTGGAAATGTCGCCCCCGAAAACCACAAAGCTTTGTCTTTTTCATTTATATTATTACAACTTCAATTGAACAAAACTGGATGTTTTACGTGGCGCCACCATGTGCACGGTCACTCCAAACTGCGCCGTCGTGGTGATGTTCTTACTCTTGGGATCATCGATGGAGTTCGCAATAGTGATCCATAAGATTCTTGGGCATCATTCCCCAGTAGTTTGCGGTTTCCTCCGTGTGGCAACACACCGTCGCCAGCAGGTACAGCATCCTTGTACTTCTTTTGTGCCGACAGAAAGAGTTCTTGTCGCAAGAACCGTGGAGTGGACGGCGCAGCTTTGCCGCTGATACCGGCTTTGCGTCTTGGAGACGCAACCAGTTCACCAAACGACCGAGGGGGCGAATTCTCAGATTGCGCCTCAGGGGTTGTGGACCTGACCTCCGCATCGACCTGTTTTTCATCAGTTGTTGCTGCGTCAGTGATAGATGCTGAGGCAGGACTGACAGCTTTCCGTGCTGACTCCACCGCCAAAGACCAATTTTCTGCGGCTTTCGAATCCATGGTATGAGGACGTGGATGAAGCCGACGTCCAAGATTGGTTTTGCCAGCCCACCCAAAAATTCGCCACCCTACACCATCAGATATTTTGTTTCTTGTTGTTGGTGATTCCTGCTCGTGTTGCTGGTCTGGTGGAAGTCCTCCCAAGTCATTAAATTGTCGCAGACGCTCCGCGATTTCTTTCATGCTTAAGACCTGACGATTAGACATCCGCGTTGTCATACCATTCGAAACGCCCTCTCCGTCACCAGGGTTTTGCGCTGATTTTGCACTTGCGGTGGCAGCGGCCAAGGCTGCCGCACGAGCTGCAGAAGCGCGGGCAGCTAGGTCTTTGTCCGCGGAGGATAAATCGTCTTCTTTGCTGGCTCCATGCATCGCTAGAAATCTAGCTCCAATTCTTCCACTACTTCGACGGCGACTGTAGTCAGGCCCCGCCCTGGCTGGCGCGAATTCACCTCCAACAGCAGACGCTCGAGCAAATGGACCAGATTGGCTTGTGACAACTGGTGACATTGCATAGTCACTCGACTCTGCCAAAGTGCGACCTACCGCCGACTTGGGATTATTGCGGGCGTATTGCGAATCACTGTGCAACTTGGATGGGGTATTGAAGTTCTTTTTGCCACGTCGACCATGTTTACGCGACACGGGCAATGGCTCGTGTTCAATAAATACTTCTGGCGACGGAACGGCCGTTGAGGCAACGGTGCGCTCCGCTGTGACAGCTGGGGGCGTCGCTGGAGACGAAATTCGTTTTCTATTGTGCCTGCCGAGACGATCAAGCTCTTGGTTGTGCACGGATGATGAGCCTGAAATTGCCACAGAACCAGGATGCGCCTCTTCACGATTGACTTTGGGTGTTTTGAGTTTCTTTGTGAAAAAGTTATTCGTCACTACTCCGAGCTTGAGCATCGCGGTTCGAATGCCAGACGTGCGCCGAAAGGGTCGGCCCGTCTTCTTTGTCTTACTCGGCGACGATGTTTTACTGACTGGTCCTTGGCATAGCTTGGCGAAAACCAAGAAGTCGGAACACGTGACAATTTGGTCCTTGTGTACGCCCTGCAACACCGATTCGGCGGTGTGGGCGTCGATCCCGATCTCTGCGAGTGCTTTCAACATTTCTTCTTTGTTAATTGTGCCTGATCCGTCGAGGTCGTGGTTTGCAAACGCGGCGGTAGCCTGCGCCTCAGACAACGGAGCAGGTTCCATGGTGCTGACTTCGTCTTCAGCGAAGAATTCTTACAGTATACGGTCCATCAGCTGCAGGAATATTTTCGCAGTCTACTTGTAATGTCGAAGGAACCACCGCCACAGCCAAACTAATCACGCCAACTTTCCATGTCTGCTCAGGAGTACGACACACAATTTTTGTCATCCAGGCACGTAAACGATAGCATCTTTGCAATTTACTTGTGTACCAATCGAAGTTCACTACACCTACACCAACCAACAACACCTGTGTGCCAACTGTGTACTGACTAGTTCGCTGTTCGCCAAGCGCTTTGTCTTGTTGCGCGTCACGATGTGTCACACCCACAACAACGAGCTCCAATGTCGACTCAAGGCTTGTTGACACCCACGCATTGCGAGGCACACATCTGCCAAGTATGCAATGGTCGCAGACCTACACAGCGCAACAACTCTTAGAAAGCAGGGTCGTCGATCATTGGAAGGCAATGAGTAAACGCTTCAACAGACAACAGCGCGCCAACCAAGAAAGAATAAAGAAAGAACGAGGAAAGAGCAAGGAATGGCGACAACATCGACGGCGATCAAACAACTTCCACCGAACCACAACGACGGACGGACGAACGAACGCCGATCTCTTCCCCGACTGGCTGGCTGGCTGACTGACTGACTGACTGTGAGTGAGCCAGTGAGTGTGAGTGAGTGTGAGTGAGCGAGTGAATGAGTGGGTGGGCGGGTGTGCGGTCGTGGGAACAAACCAGCCCAACGTCGATCGAAGCAAGTCCATGTTGGGTGGGGGTCGGGGCCGGCTCACTCACACCCACTCACATTCACTCACTCACATTCACTCACTCACATTCATTCACTCACATTCACTCACTCACTCACATGTGTCAAGTGTGGTTTCATTCCGAGTTCGCTCACACACAGTCTGTGACTGACTGACTGACTGACTGACTGACTGACTGAGTGTGTGGGAGGGTGAGTGTCTTCGCCCACTCTCACCCACTCACATCACAATCTCACTCATCACTCACATTCCAATTTCACGCTCTTACTCTCTTCACTCCGACTCCGACTCTGACTCTGCGACAGTGAGTGACTGTGGCTGAGTGACTGGGCGATGACGGATGGCGGCGAAGAAGTCACCGCCCACAGCTCACTGCCAGCAGCCAGCCACCTCGCAGCTGAGTGACTGAGTGACTGACTGACTGAGTGACTCACAGTGACTGTGAGGCAGTGAGTGAGGGGAAAGATATCCATTCGCGCTCGCTCACTCACCCACTCATTCACTCTCAGTCTCTCGGTGGGTACGACTCACTCACTCACTCACTCTCACTCACTCACTCAGTGTGAGCGACTTGTGTGGTCACCCACACCCAGCCAACCATGCAGCCAGCCAGCCAGCCAACTCTCACCGTCAGCCGTATTCGAATTGGAGCTGCCTGCCGGTCGTCCGTCGGACGAAAGAGTCAAGTCCAAAGTCCGAAGCACAGAAAGAAAGCAAGTCCGCAAGTCCGAAACGGCCTGAGGCAACCAACTAGTCGACACAGGCAGTGACAGGTGGAAAGAAAAAGAATTGGGCTTGGCGGCCATCCGTCAACGCGTGTTCATGAGACACATTTTATCCATCATGCAAGTGCGAAAAGTTGCAGTAGTTTGCCGGGTTTGCGACAAAGGCGTTCGGAACAATCAAGAGCTGAATTCAACAGAACATGCTTCGGGACGAAAGTTATGGACCTAGCACCAGTGGTCAGCACCAGTGGTCCACGGCAGTAGCAACCTGGTCAACAAAAAGAAGAAACGAGGTCGAAAGCCGAACCATTCGGAAATAGTTTCAGAAAATTTGGACACGAATGGTAACACCCGCAGACAGTGGGTGATTCAACCATGGATCCAGCCATGTCTTCTTGAATTATTACGAATTCCCGACTCGACCCAGGTTGACGACAGGGCCAGGATGTCACGCCACCTGTTGTTGCCGGTTCTTACTGCGCTGAGTTTGTCTCCTGGTTTAAGCTTTCGCGCTGGCGGCAACCAGGCACTTCTTTCGCATGCGGATCCCAATATGGCTGACGTGATGGATTCATCACCGGCGTTGTTGTACAACGACACAGTCAACACTGCCACGTCCGCCAATCTTGCGCTCGAGGCGTCTGCAAAAGAGTTTGCCAAGATCAACCGTCTTTTAGACAAGCAAATACTCGATCAAACAGTCAAGGTGATGGGCACGAAGGTTCACCTTCAGCAAGCTTTGTCGTGTGTCTCTGACGCAGATGCAAGACTACGTGAATTCAAGGTGAGGGAGAAACAAGCGAGGGACGAGCTGTCCAAGGTGCGCCAAGAATCTGGACTTGGAACGGCAACCAATTCAACTCTGCCATCCAACTCTGCCGCAGCCCTCCTTTCCTTAGCCAAGAAACCGGCACCCGTGTCATCCTTCATTGATATTTCTGACAAGGCGTCAGAAAGTGACACGTTGCAGCAACGACACCTGCGATCCACCGAGTCCGCCCGGAGGGTGGTGTCCGAATTGGATGCAGCTATGCAAGCCGACAAACAAACGGAATCGTTGTCGGAGACAACGCGGCAAAGTGCGCCAGTCCACCGAGTCATAGCCCAGACTGTGCGGGGCAGAGCAGTTGACCCCGCCGTCGCTACTGGTGGAACTGACGTCGGCTCTCGACTGGAGAGTGTTCGTGCTTTTTTGACGTCGGCTGCAGCCAATGCGGCGAGCAGAGTACCTTTACCCTCCATTGGTTCCATCACGGAACTGTACATCAAAGGCACTTCCGGTTTTGGTGGAAGCGTTGGTCGTGCTGGCGGTGTTGCGTCATCATCCGGCGCTAGTGACACTTCCGCTACTGGGGGCGGCACTGGTGGTGGCAGCTTGGGGAGTTTGTCGAGTCTGGCAGATCCGACAGCTGCGGTGAAAGATGTATTTCGCAAGGCCATTGATCGGTTAGAAAACTGGCTGGAAGCGGTATCTTCTCAAACCCAAACGATGCGGAATCGGCGGGATGAGTGCACGATACATGTTGATGAATTAACGACTTTGCTTCAATCGCAGCGTGGCTTCCTAGAATTGCTGAAGAAACGCAAAGAGTACGAGAGAAAAGTGTACTTGGCTCAACAAGCAGAGGACCAAAGTTTGGCTTCTTTTGCCGGTCAGGAAAAGGAAGTCATTCTTGCGGATCTAATTGCTTTCAACCAAAAGTGGAATGCAGCGCACAGCGCTACACCCGATCTGCAACTTCCGCCAACAGTGATCCCGGACTGGGAAGAATACTCCAACACTGTTTCGTTAGCAAAAGAGGACCCTCCGCCTGGTGTTGCAGTCCCAGGCTCCGGGTCATCTGCCGCTGCCGCTGCTGCCTCCGGTGGTGGCGCGGCGGTGGCGGTGGCGGTAGCCGGCGGCAACTTTCTTCGTCGTCCAGGCCTGCGCTCGGCCCCTCGACCGCCGCCCGCAAACGCCAGTGTCCCAGCTGCACCGGAGGTTACAACAGCCGCCCCTGAAGTCACACTGCCTACTTCCACGCCAACACCGACAACCATGCTTGTCACTACTGTTGCCGAACCAAACGCGACGATTTTGCCAACCACACCGAGCGTCACGACTGAGATATTGAATATCACGTCAGTTGCTGCCACGACAACATTGGAAGTTGTTCAAGAAACGACCCCTAAAGTGAAGCCAATACCAGTGGATGACAAGCCACTCGTAAGCAGTGAAGCAGAGTCCTTGGGTGGGTCCACACCCAAAAGTTACAACAACGAGACAATAGCTGTGTCCGGCGTAGTGAAGGCGTGGGCTGATATCAACCAAACAGCCCAAGGCTCCTCCGAATACAGTGCGTTCGACGTCACAAACGACCTATTTTCGTCAAATTAGACAAATTTTAGTCCATTGTCAGTATCAGAACACGAATTATTTCTATCATGACATCGAGCAATCGATTATTTTAACGTTTTATCTGTGCAGTTGGCATCGATACTATAAAACAACACAAATGCATGACCATACTCGTACGCAACGTCCACCTGTGCAACCTCCATCCATGCCTTGAAGGCAGCACACATTCAAACGACAAATCCAACAAAGTTGGAAACAGGAACGTTTGTACAGGTTGGTCGTACCGGACAGGTTGGGTGGGTTGGTGGTTGGATCCCTGTCCCAAGTCCCAGCTCACGATGAGTGTGCGGGCCAGCGCTGACGACAACGAACCAACTCGACTCACGACTCACGACGACAGCCGGACGGGACCGCCAATCATCCAGCACACCAATGATTGGTTGTTGTCCAACTCCGACAGGGAAGGGCGACCGCCATTTTCACACAACGTACTAACCAGGACGGAGCGACGCCTTCAATCAGTCTTTGACACGCCATGGCCCTTACTCCATGAAACTTCAAGCGCACGAAACTCGGTTGTTCCAAGGTGGTCGCGTCACAGTGCGAGCATGTGTTTGCTGGCAGCAAATTACTTGATTGACATGAAATAGTAACACACATGCTTCTGGCAGCTAAGACATGCACGCAGTGCTTTGCTATGCAGAATAACTTGTGCAGAATAACTTGAGCAAACGAGAATACTTTTTTTAGAATTGTTGCGAACAACTGCAGTACGCAGGACATTTGGAGCCAAATCTTGCCGTTTAATTTCAATTCTTTGTCTCGTTCCCATGGACGAGACGTCTTCAGCGGGAGCGGCTGCGGCGGCGGCGCCCAAAGCCCGTAAGCGGAAAATTCGACGTGTAGGTTGGAAAAGAAAGCCTAAGGCGAAAAGTACGCCAGGTGGCCCCGCTGCAACAAGTGTGTCTAGAAATCGAGCGAGGTTGAATGGTTTGGGTCAACAGGCACCCAAAGTCCCATGGACGAAGGCAGACTTTGACAAGTGGAAATTCTGCCCGCGCATGGGCGAGCTGGTGAAGGACACATGTTTCGTGGCTTGCAAAGTCCCACTGGATCCTGAAGTGTATGAGACTGATTATGGTGGTAGCAAGCACGAATTCAGTCCTTCGACCCTCCTCGATAAGTGTTTGGAGAACAAATGGCGAATCGGCCTCGTTATTGACGCAACGCTCGACAACTACTTTTACTGTAGCAAGGCTGACTGGCAAGAGTGGGATGTCGAGTATTTCAAACTGGATCCAGTTGCTGGATCAGGCCCGATAGATCACATGAAACCAATACCAAATGAAGTGCACGTCCAGTTCGGTTCAAAAATGGATCAGTTTCTTGCTTCCCAAGGACAAGACAAAGTGACCGATGGAGTGGTAGTTTTCTGTCGTTATGGTTTCAACATATCCGGAGCTTTGATCGCTGGGTTTCTTGCGAGCCGTTCACGCTGTGAGCATGTAACAGAGGCACTCTTTATGTTTCGGCAGTCGCGACTGCCAGGTGTTTACGCCCCCGCCGCAATTGCACAGCTGCAATCGCTGCATCCGCATCAAGTCTCGCGGAGATACATGCCAGAGCCGCCGAAGTGGGACCCACAGCCAGACGTCCTCGCTTACAACGTGAAGTCTTCTGAACGAGGATCGTCAAGTCGTCGAGCCAAAACCAAACGACCACGTCGGTTGAAGGCTGACTCTTTCATTACATTCAGTCACCGAATTTCAGATGCGGCGCGCGTGCAAAGTATTAACGACGCAATCTCCAGCAAATTGCGTGGTTGGTCTCCTGCTGAACTGGACTCTATTCGAAAAGTAGCCCCGGACTGTGTATCGAGCAATTTGGCTGACATAAAGGCCGGGACGTACTGGGTGTCGTGGCTCCCTCAAGGATACCGGTGTTTGCTAGTCGTTCACGATGGGAATACGTATGTGGCACTATCAGCAAATCTTATTTTCCCGGCCAAAGTTCCGCTCATCGTTGTCAAGCGCGACCAAAACCAGTCCTCTGCTGTACAACCGGTAAAAAGTGCCTTGCTCTCGGGCTACATTTGCAAGGATGCTCAACCTCCGAATGCATCCAGTGGTACCGCGCAGTTTCGATTGATGCTTGAAGACGTACTATGTTTTGAAGATCGAGAGTTTTTCAACACTCCGTTGCTCACTCGCCTTGCCTTCATTAAGAATGATATTTTGAAACCACGTCTTCCATACGAAGTGGCTTGGTTGCAGCATTCGAAGTCAGACTTCAAGTTGCGTCAGAATCACTTCTTCCCGGCGAATCGGATTCCAGAAATGATAGATAACCAAGACAAGGTGACTTCGAGTTCCTGAGCACGATGATGCGTTCGTGTTTTCACTTGTGTTCACTTTGATTTTGCTTCAGGCGTTGCCACCTGCGCGTGGACTGTGTCTAATGTCTCAAAAAGCATTAATCCCTGCCTCGGCTGCCACACCTTCGCGATTATCGTGGATCCCGAACAAGCCGAACGGACTGTCTGCAGCACAATTGAAGGCCCCGAACGAGTAACGATGAGGAATAATTCGCGAACTTTTCCGCACAAATAAATTAACGTTCTGAGTGACATCGACACAAGAGTTTAGGATTGTTTCCTCATCATTGTCCACTGACCGCAGGCTGCTCCGGCTTCTTTGTTTTTTTCGCATCACCTTCCGCCGACGCCGCACTGCTTGCATTGTCAGTCTGCGCAGAATCTTGCTGTCGTCTCTTTGCACGCTTTATTTGTCGATTCGACCCTTCTACTAGTTTTCCAGACGCGCGTCCTCGCTCTAATTCTTCAATGTCTTCGTCCAATTGCTCCTCAGCAAGTTTACGTAGCAATGGCAGCAACAAACGCGGCAGTTCCTCGAGCTTGTCAAGATTTACACACTGCGCGGCACGCAACAGTATTAAAATGCAATCACACGCGCTAACCGATACAATCCAGCAATGGCAGGAATGACTGTACGTACCATGTGATCAAAAGCCAACGAGTACGTAGCACGCAGAGATGATTCCTTGGACACTTGGTCTTCGCCAGAACTATTCGTGAGCGAAGAAATAATGTCGGGTATGCGCTTGTAACGGGCGGAGAAGTGTGTCAACACTGTTCGAAAAGCGTTCATCCGACAAGCAACATTCACTGCTTGCCCGACTGTGCTGTGATGTCTCTTTAGCGCTTCATCTGAAAGAGAGCTATCGAAAGTTGCTTCGTGGATCAGAATTGTTGCGCCTTGACCAGCGTGAATGAGCGCGTCGCAGGGTTTGGTATCACCGGAATAAACGAGCCTGGCGGTCCCGGCAGCTGTTGGCATCTTGTCAATGGCCCTCAATTCAATGTCCAGAATACAAGCAAAAGAGTTGCAAGGGTGCAGCACTCGAACCGTCGAGAAGGTGATGCCGGTGCTTTGGTGCACGCGACGTTGAGCTGCTGACAGTGGTGGTAACTCGCCGTTGGCATCCTTGATGCTCCCTACATTTTCAACAGTCGCAGGCATCGCGGTTGGCTCCACCGGATCGGAAGCGCGTTCACTGTGACAGCAAGGGTTGGGTTTATTTTCCGGGGGTTTGGGCACTGCGCGTCTTCGAGGTGCTCCCGCCACTTGTAGATCAAAGGCGTCAACGAAATGATAAGATCCACAAATTGTCGTGTCAACATTCGAATAGTCTTGTAACCACCAAGCAAGCTCCGGTGGGCCGACGACGATCACTGGAGGAGCACGAGTGCCAGAGCTGTCAGACGGCAACCTTTGTTGGCGGGCAGTCAGTATTTTAAGCAGCCCCAGGTGGTGATCCGCGTGCATATGAGAAATCCAAATGAGCTGCAGCCCACGTAGGCATCGCAGTGCTTCAGTGATGCCAAACAATTGAACTAATTGACTGTACGTTCCTTCACCAGCGTCCATCAGAATATCAACGGTTTCTGCATTAGTTGCGCTCGCCGGCGTGCTGACAACACGATGTCGGCACAAACGAAGCAGAATGCCGCTCACATTTCGATACTTCGTTGGCACGGCAGCTCCAGTGCCCAAGAAGAACAAGCGTGACTGCTTCAGCAACTCTGAATCTCCGTGAATGAAACGCCCAATGTTTGCTTGAGAAGTGGTTTGTGTTGGAACATGGTTAGGTACACGCGTCACCTTTCGATTGCTCGCAGATTTTTCTAGCAATTCTTTTTTGTAAGTCTCAAGCGTCACACAGTGCTCACGGTTGAGAACCGGTTGTGGTTTCCCACGGTAACGTACAGGCAGCAAAAAATACTTCAACAGGTACTGTGCCTGCACGAACAGCGAATTTGGCTTGGACGGGGATGGCACCACTGGAGTACTATCAGAGGCCAGGTGCTGCTTTACATAATTAGTAGCGCCAGTCGTGAAGTAGTCAGGATATTCTTGCCCTAGGTCCAGTAGGCGGCATGTATGCGACACAAACATCGGAAAGGGCTGTTCGTCTGTGGCGGGCTCCGTAGTGGCTGCGGCATTACGTGCGGCTTCGGTTGTAGCACTACCTGCGATGGATATGTGCTGTGTTTTGGCTCCAAAGGCCTTTGTCCATTGAATATACTTGGGATGCTGCAAGATTTCAGCAGGTGCTATGTGAACGATGCAAGACAGACGTGCATGTGTTGTGGATGTGCTGTCCTGATCAAATTGATAGCGACAAAACAGAGCACTTTTGGAAAGTTGATCAAGAACGGCCATGGACGGGCAAGTAACAATTGCAAAAGCGGGACCGGCTATCTTGCTGTCAACACACTGCTCGGGTTGAATGACAGTCCCATCTGCCAGAGTCACAGGGTTGCCACGAACGAGCTGACTGAACAGTGGACCAGGAGGGATACCAAGGGCCTTTGCCTTTGCAGGGTGGAATTTTCCTGCTTTATCCGCTGTGTGGCACACATACGAAACAACTGCCGGACCCATCCGCCTTGTACGACGGCGGGGCTTTGGTATTCGTGTATAAACTTGCATTTCGTGAAAGTTGAAGTGACTATTGCAGTTCGTGCTGGTTGGCACGTCCCCGGCACTTAAACCCTCGGGGCCAACTTGCGACTGCGGATTTACTTCAAATGAGATCGCAAACAATTTAATTTGCTCGTCTCGAACCCCGAGAACAATAGGTGGGGGTACTTTCGACAGGTCAATCTTGCCTGGAGCCTCGTATGTCCGAATATTGAAGTTGGGACGGCGAAAAAAGTGGCGCGTACCCCACAAATATTCCCTGAGGCCCTCCGGTCCGACAACAGCTGTGCCAGATATGCTGGTGGAACTCATGGTCATCATCATTCCGGGCATACCACCAATCGTGTGAGCATTAATTTGTCCGAGAAAGATTCCGTCGAGGCGAGCGAATACGCGTAGCTTGTGTTGAAACCCGAAGCGCTGTAAGGTTTCACCACAATTGAAGAGGTATCTGGTCTGGCCGTTGACGAGCAGAATTGCGGGAGAGGACTGCTCGTCGTCGACGCCGACGACTTGGATGTAGCGCATGGCGCTTCCACTGTGGTCACGGCAACACTCCACACCAAGGTTAAACCACCATGTTTGGGGGAACTTATGTGTCGCTGCAGTAATTTTAATTGAAAAAGCTTCTCCGATGAGTCTGTCGCATTGAAAATGTCCCAATGACCCAAGTTGACCTTCTCTTTTGGTCCTACCCCGTTTGTCACACTATCTCACCAACAGTGGCGTGAAGTTACGACAATGTTGGTGACACGATCTGTGCCAAGGCCTGCAATGGCGGCAGCCGTGGCGACGGCACCTGCAGCAACAACAGCGAACATCCTTGCACATACATGGCGCGAGAGAAGAAGCGTGTCAAGAGGAGCGTGATGGATGCCGACTTTGCCGCCTGCAGCCCTGCAGCGCCAAGCACGCCGGCCACCCACGTGAATGTGAATGTGGGACGTGGCCGTGGGCGGCGTGGATGCACGACCCCACTCATCAAAGCTCTCACCGCTCACAGCTCACTCACCGCCGTCACTCTCAGCGAATGAATTGCTACAGGCTGTGATGTGATACTGTTGTTGTCAGCTGACATGTTGTTTGCCTCGATCGAGTCGCTCACTCACTCACTCACTCACCCACTCACTCACAGTCAGCGCTCAATGAAGGTTCAAGCCGGTTGGTTGGCAGGCAGTGAGGTTCAAATCGGTGTTGCGCGCCAACAGGGCTACACCGTGCTCTCGCTTCTTCACTCATTGCGTCGTCAGCAGTGTCCGCCGTCCATTGTTGTTGCAGTCTGGTCCAGCGTCGGTCGGTCTGCCGTCTACAGTCTGCAGGCACCGACCAGTCAGCGGTAGCAATCGGCGAACCTCGACCACCACACCGCTCGACACATGCCACGTACCACAAGCCAAACGACGCACGTGATACTACGACGAACAACACAACAGAAACTTTGAGCACAGGCGGAAATTTGGGAGGTCGGTCATTGCACATGCCGTTGGACGTGCGAAGCGGATAAAAAGAGGCGGAATCGTCGAGTTTTGAGCGGTGTGACACAACACGCAACCAGCAGAGATGGTGAGCTGACGGGAACTTCCGCAATTTAAGTGGCGCCGAGAGATGTGGTCAAATGCCCAGACAAGAACAGAATTTTCGGTGGTTAGGAGTGTTGGTTGCGAAAAAACGCTCAGAAACGACTGAGTTACAAAAGTTGCCCTTGCCTCGCTTGTGCAGGCACGTGGCCTATGTGTTACTTCGCCCCGTAGCGGCTGTTTGGCCAACAATGGCTCATCAGCCTCCAATTGACGTGGACGATGAGTCCAGTGACTCAGATTGCTCGTCGGCCTCGTCTTCGCAATCGTCTACCGACTGTGACGACGACCCAAGCCAATGGGGATCACTCGCTCCACACCTGAAAAAGATTGACGAAACACTGCGCTGTCCAGTGTGCAAAGAATTGTGTAAAACAACTCTGCGTGGAAAATGCGGTCATCACTTCTGTTCTCCTTGTATCCGAAGGTTCATCCGCGACTACAGCAAAACCTGCCCGCAATGTCGCAAAGTCATGAATCAAACTGATCTTTCAAGCGACCCAGTGCTGGACACCTTAATCGAGAACTTTGCGGCCTGCCGGTCAAAACTGCTGGAACTAGCAACTGCAAACCCATCGCTATTTGCACGAGTTCCCAACAATGTACGCGAGTCAACACCAAGCGGACCAGGTGCGACAAAACACTCACGGATGCCAACAGTTCCTTACCACTTAACACCAGAGAAAAAGCTGCGTGAAATGATGAAGAAATTGGGACTACCAATACAAGGAAGGAAACAGGATCTTGTCGCGCTTCATTCGGAATATACTTTGCAGCACAACATTGCTTGTGATGCCAACGAGCCTATTGATCCTGCGGAAATATTGCGCAAGACTCTGGAACGTCACCGCCGTACACACCCACAGGGTAATTCTGCGGCTTCATTCTTTAAGGCGGCCACGAAGAGACGCAAACAAACTGCTCGAGTTTCCACCACCGGTGCATCACTCGCTCAAAAATTGATTAAGCAGGTTGAATCACGGCAGCATCACTCTCGTGGATCAAACGACGCTGGCCCCGAACCTGATCGGTATGTTCGGGCTTCACCTTGGCGCTCCGTGTTCTCAGATCGTGTCGGGAAACCATTCTATTACAATGTTGATACGAAAGTTGGTCAATTCAACATCCCATCAGAACTGTTGGACGGCGCCACGGGCGCACAACGACCAGCACGCGACGCGCCTTACCTCATTTGCCTTGCCCCCGACGTCACCAATGACGAGGATTCTTCTGAAACGGCCAGTGGCACAGATTTAGCTGCGAAAGAAGCATCGTCGCACCCTTCTCCGCCATCGACGCATGTCAAGCACGATCCGCACGAGCACGCTGACAATGCTTCCAGAGTGAGTCCTACGTCACCGCAAAGTGAATCGGATGTAGCAACTCGCTCCACGCTCAGTGATCCTGCAACCGCAGCGCCCACCAACACCCCAAATCGTGTGAGCACAAGAAACGCAACGACCTCCAAGCTCAGCGAGTCTGTAAGTGCCGCGCCCACCGACACCTCGAATCGTGTAAGCACCACAAACGCAGTCGCAACTCGTGCCTCACAGAAACGGAAAATGACGTCAGCAAAGAAAGATTCCAAAGCAATGCGGCTGCAACGTCGGGAACGCAAGAAATGGGCTCGAGAAATCGAACAGGTATGTGGCATAGCACTCTCGTACATGGTCTTACTCGGAATTTCCGCGTTCAAATTTGTTGTGCATGCGGCATTTCACTGTAGGTGCGAGCAATGGGTTTTAATTCGTCCGACGACGACCTCAAACAATTGTGCGAGAAAAATCGCGGTAATGTAGAGGCTGTGATTACGTCGTTGTTGAGTCGCTCGTAGCATAGTACACTGGTTGCACGTTAGACATAAGTTAAAGTAGTCGCACTGTGTTCAATTCTGTGTCCATTGTGTGATCATTACACACTCTTCCGCAATGACTCTTCGTCCATACTTCGTCGCAATGAGTCTTCGTCCAAATCTTCTGACTCATCTCCGTTGGGCTCTCGAATGGAACAGCGGGGAGTGGAAGTTCGAATCATGTGGATCACATCCTGAAAAATACGTGAGAAACATGAACAAGATGCTCCGTTGGACAACAACAACGACGACGACGACACAACCGAGCACGGACCTCTGAAAAGAGCGTGGCTCCAGATTCTATTTGAATTGGTGACGGTTCTGTCTGCATGCTTGTCGGAGGTGTGTGGATGCTCTCTCCTTCGGCCTGCGTCTCCGCTTGGCTTGGCAACTCAGCGTGCGTTCTACTCACATCTGCGTTTGCTGTATCATTGGTTGAAGGCGATGAGTCAGAATTGTCCTTGACAGTTTTGTCTGACTGCATTGACGATCCAAATGTGTGACTAATCCTCATTGCTTTTGTGATCCGAGCACCTTCAGCTGCTCCGATGGTGCTCTTGCGAGGTTCCTTTCGCATCTGGTCCAGCATTTTAAGTCTGGGGGCGGTGTTGATAATGGTCGAGTCAGATGGTGGACGTACAACCCATTCGTTGGAGAGCACCTGCGAGGCAACCAAGCGGTCATCGGGATTAACGTTGAGCATTTGCCGACACAGTCGCCGCGCCGAAGAAGAAATCCCTCTCCAATCTGAGCGATAGAAGTTCACTTTTCCGCTTTTGGTTCGGGCAAAAATTTCGTCGTTGGTTTTTCCCCAAAATGGCGGGTACCCCACTAGCATAATGTAGAGTATGACACCAACTGCGAAAATATCGCAGGGCGGGCCATAGTGACCATGTATGAGGACTTCCGGACTCATGTATCCGGGTGTCCCGACAATTTGCCTCAGCTTGAGGTAAGTCGAATTTCCCTTGTTGTACTGCAAAGTATTTTTCTTCGACATCAGCAAACTACAGCCAAAATCGGCGATTTTAACGTTCATTGACCCTGAGTTACGCTCCTTGGCGGTGAAGAGAACATTCTCCGGCTTCATGTCGCGATGAATAACGCCAGCACGATGCAGGGACGCGAGGCCGGAGACTAATTGCTGTGTGATGCGGGCAGCATCCACTTCTTGAAAACTTTTCTTGTCAATGATTGCGTCAAACAAGTCGCCCCCAGGCAAGTATTCCATGATGATGCAAACAAGATGGCTGTCCTCATACACCTCGTACGTATTACAGAGGTACGGGCTCTTTGTGCCAATGCGCTGTTTAATGCAACGTAAAATACGAAGTTCATTCTGGAGCGTTGCATCCATGGCATCCACCGTCAGGTGGTTGTTTTGAGTTTGCGACACGAGCCGCTTCTTGTTTTTGTTGATGATTTTTATGGCGAACACCTGCCCTGACAAGTGATGGGTGCACATTCGCACAACTCCGAACCGGCCCTTTCCGAGGAATTTGCCCATTTTGAAATGGTCATGCACGCTGCCTAAACCACGAAGCGTGGCAGGTTCCTCAACACGCTCAATGAGGCGAATAACCGCGACAAGTTTCTGCAACCACGCCACACGCTCTGCCTCGTGACGAGCAACCATCATCCACTTCGGAGGTTGCTTCAATTTCTTGTGTGGTGGCTTCTGCCTCCTCTTGGATCGGCCCGATTCACTTCCAACAGATCCATGCGAAGACTCGTCGGAGTTATCAGTGGAACCGTCAGGCCCATGTCCAGGCATTCGATCTGGCACGACGGGTGGAGGAATCACCTCGATGCCAAAACGTCTGTCGGGTGAATCACCGTACGAGCACAGTCTGATTCGAGTCAGTTTTTGTATTTCAATCTGACCTCTTGGCCTACCAGGTGCACGCAGCGCCGCTGCCTCTGACGTGTAGTAACTTAGAATTCTGCCCCGCAATGCGAAGAACCTCGGCCGCCAGCGTCGCAGACCTCCAAAACCGCGTTTGAGCAAAACACCGGAAACACTTTGCTGATACAGTGCTTGCTTGGCATCGCTCAAGCTCAGCGGTCCTCTTTTTGTCGACCTCGCCTCACAGGCATCCCCAGCACTGTCACTTCGCAATTTGAAAGTGCGTTGTCCACGCAGCTGGCTCAAGTTCGGCGAAGACTGCATATTTCTAACGAGTCTAGAACCCGAGTTTTCTCCATACATTTGGTTGAAAAGAGGGGCACTGTCTTTGATGTCCTTTAACGCGATGATGTCACGGACAGACGGTATCCTGGGTCTCAGAGATGGCGACAGGCGTTCCGAACGCGACGTCTGTCTGCTGCGCGCGGTGCCGAAAGGCCCGGCATTGTCCCGGGAGCTGATAGACCGTTGACGCAGTTGATCTTTTGACAAATCGGCTGGGAAAGCCTCCAAATGGTATCCTTCAGCGATCGGCTCCCCAAATGGGCCGGTGTCACTTGCGCTGGTAGAGATGGTGCGGGCACCGTCTCCCGTTGTGTTGCTGGTACCAGCAATTTTCAATGACTGAACTCGCTCCTTCGTCAAGTGAGACGTTGTCGAGGCAGGGGTTCCGAGATGGAAAGTATCCAACGACGTGCTCAATGTACTTTCATCATCACCGGAATGCAATGGGTCTGTATTGGAGCCATCACTCTTGTAGCCACCGCCACCACGGCCACCCGGTGAAAACAAGTTTCGCTGCTGTTGTGAAGCGTTGGGAATGGAACGTGGGTGAATGGGCCGGCCAGCGTGGGGACGCAGAGGCGGAGTTGTAGCTGAAAAACAGTCGTTGTCTAGTTCGAAGTACGGCTGTGGCGTCAACGCATGACAAAAGCAATCGTAACAAAGTCGGGACTCAGTAACAGACACGCGCGGAGACAACATATTTGCCGCTTCGACTCACCTCGTGCATCCGGTCCTGCGTAGGTCCACGCGACACTTCCGTGCTCGCCATGTTCTTGTTGTCGGCAATATCTGTTTAGTCCATCACAAAGACCAGCGCTTTGCGCTTGCGCGAGAAATGTAATTACATAGCGTCGCGTTTGATCCGCTAGTAAAATCTTTTCACCAACGCATTAAGACCCCGTGATTTCGTAGGTTAGAACCTGTCCGACCCCACCCCATTTCTCACAACAACTCCGCAACGTGGTCAAGATCCATCAAGTCTGAGAATGAACATGCCCGGTTGCGAGGATTGTCTGGTCACCACGTCGAAATCTGCATTGCTACAAACACGGAATGTGATCATACGTCCGAACGAGCCGAGTGTTCGCGAATCTCCTAAGGCTGCTGCATGCACAGCTTGTGTCCATTCGTGCGTCACGGTGGCTGCGCCCGCCCGACCCGGCAAGCGAACCACCACGGTCGAGAAGTCAACTCCACACAGTGAACTATCAAGCACTCGAAGTGCACAAGTGGCCATCCACGCCATCCTCGGCAGCCACGACCCCGGCCACCAACAACCAACGCGCTGTTTCAATCAACGAACAACTCCACTGTCCAATCTTGTCGAATGCGTCGATGTTGTATTTTGATGTTACCATTGCGACAGTCAGCCCGCAGTGGATGAACGCCGGAATGATGCAACCGCCGGGCAAACAAACGGGCAAGCAAAGCAAGCAAGCACAGTGAGTGAGGAGTGCGGAGTGCGGAGGACCGAAGGCGACTGTGGACTGTGGACTGTGGACTGTGGACTGGGGACTGTGGGTACAGTACGTGAGTGCGTGAGTGCGTGAGTGCGTGAGTTAGTTGGCGTGCGTGCGTGTGCACTGGTTGGTGCTTGATGACTGCCTCACTGACTGACCGACTCCAGCCAGTAAGAGCGTGTGAGTGACTTGAGTGCGTGTGAGTGCGGTGTCCAGCGATCTCCTCACTCACTCACCCACTCTCTCACTCACTCACTCACTCACTTACGCACACTGAGTGAGGTGGGGTGGGTGGGTGGGCGGCCGGCAGCCACCGACCGAGCGAGCCAGC
>ENA-OWNT01002269-OWNT01002269.1-seawater-metagenome-genome-assembly--contig:-NODE-2269-length-20440-cov-4.849335_pt1 | contig 20440 bp, 2 predicted proteins | sample MGYA00238136_ERZ651165 | MGnify/ENA primary metagenome ERZ651165 (study PRJEB26861, sample SAMN08777766) | seawater metagenome | isolation source: coastal seawater | place: USA: Florida | collected...
GAGCTGCGCAGCTGCCTCTGCCTGAATTTGTTCTCGTAGCAGGGATAATGCCAACGGTATGACCTCTGCGCTACCGTCACCCCGAGTTAGCCCATGTCGATTTGACTCCAACGCAAGATCCAGCTGTTTAATCGCGGCTTCAAATTCCTGCGGGTGCAAGTCGCTGGCAGCGTTCGACCATGACAACTAGATGAAATTATGCAGAAATTGTTACCAGAGACAAAAAAGCAAGAACAAAACCGAACGACAACAGCAGAGCAGCGCACAAGAGCAACAATTACCTGGAGCTGGAAAGGAGGATTGTGCACGTAGGACTCTTCGAAGAAGCTTACAGAAAGAAGCAATACGACCAGGCCAACCAATGCGACAACTCCAGTCGCACTGCACACTCCAGGGACAGGCACCAATTCTCCCGGTGTTACAACGAGGAGCAAAACTCCTAGCATGGCAACGGCATACACTGTCCACCCAACTGCTTGCCGCGCTACGAAACGAACACCACCCCTGAACGGCTGTATGAACTGGTAAGACTCGTAAGTAGTGGTGCCGGACAATTGAACCAAAAATCCAGCTGCCAAGTAAAACGTCATTGCGACGGAAATGGCAATACGATAGATAGACATTCTGCTACCAACCAAATATTTGACTTGTTCAAATTCTAAGAAATCCATGATGTCCAAGGATACCAAGAGTACAGAAGCCATCACCGACAGTAGAAGACTGAGACTCCGATTCTCGTCAAAGTGAACGAGGCGATCGTTGAGTAGTCCACTAGCGCTGGTCGCGAAGTTTTTCTGGAACCGAGAGACAGAAATAGTAACCAGGCACTGAGACGTGAATGCCAAAGGAGTTACAGACAGGACTGCCTCACGTAACGGCAACGTGATGTAGAGTGGGAGCATCAGGCAGGCGAGCAAGTAAAAAGCCCATCCGAATGCTTGGAATAACAAGAATGTGGCACCACCGGTTGACGGCATGAACGTGAATCCATCCTTTTGCAGCCATCCACAGATTTGCACGTATGGAGCACAACTAAACATGATCACGTTCCCAATCACCACAGTTCGGTGAGGGTATGGCACAGTCGGAGGATTCTCTTCGGTTGCATCGTTGCCATCCTGCGGCAACATTTGCAAAATCTGTCGTACTCCTATATGGTGACTGTCTGAAGCAATCGTGAGCAAGAATACAGCAGATGCAACAGCAGCTACGATAGCCACGATTGTGTAGTTCGTCCATTGCCCTGTGGCAAAAACTTGCTTTCGCGGATCAAACAGCGGCACCGAAGTTTGCAACAGAACTTGTGACAGAAAACCTAGCATCCCAGTCAAGCACATGTACCCGAAAGGCATTGGCTGGCGGGGGATAGCAACTGTCATGTTCAAAAAGATGGCAAAAATGCACCAAGATAAAGCCTGCAAAGCAACGAATCCTGTTCCGCCCACCATAGGTTGATAGATGAAATAGCCTTTCACTCCGTAAGCTCCTTCAAGTACATGCGTTGTGAAGGCGGCACCGATGAAGCAGGCACATCCAATAACCTTTAGGGTAGGTGCAAAGCTGGATGCGCGAACCACGTCGAAATCGATGGCAACGTATATTATGCCTCCGGCAACGCTAAGAAAAGCAGAGACAAAAGCTTTGCCATTTCGCAAAAAGCCAAAAACTGTCCTGCCAGTGATCGTCGCTGAGGCATCAACTTCAAAGTAGTTGACACTTACATTCAAGGCTACGTGTGCGAATACAGACAGGATCACAATCGTCGTCAAGATGCCTCGTAAAGTGTCGACTGCTAGCCAATGATAATTGCCGAGAACAATCCAACACAGCAAAGCAGCTGATGAATAGAGAATCCAACCGAAGGCTTGGAGCATTACAAACAGAACTCCGCCCTCGAGGGGCTGCCAGGCTGAAAATTTGCCCGGATACATCTGTGTTCCAGCGAGGAGCGTCAGCGGGCCCGACCACACGATTCCGAGGAAACATAGAGCTAAGACAAATATCGAGTCACTATGTTGCCCCACACCGTCTCCGGTGAAAGGAATGATGCAACAGCACAATAGGTTCAATACAGCAGCACTGATTCGAATTTCTAAGCTGGCGTTTCGGCCGGGATTGTTGAAGTCAGACCCTGCACGCGACCGACTACGCCACCGCGGCGAAGGACTCCGTGACGTATCAAGTGATCGCCCATATCCGGCGCTACTCAAGGACCTACTTCGCGCTCGAGCCCGAGCCATGGATGCATCTTCCAGTTTACTGGTCTCGGGCCCCACGTTGTGGTGGTTTGGTGGCTCTGCGGCAGCATCCTTGTCGTTGGACTTGCTTTGCGATTTCTTGCTGCGGCGGCGACCCATCGTGTAACCGCTGCCGCAAGGCTGCCACAAAGGCCCCCCCTGAAGGTCCTACATGAGCAAATTGCCCTCCAATCACTGGCTGTTTAGTTTCGAACAAGCAAGTGGACGCCGGGAGTTGCTCTGCGTTTCGCGGCGAAAGCAATGTCTCGTCGGACCTGCGGCCGAAATTTGTGACAGAAAAAGCGCGCAACTCAACCAATTGCCACAGTGATAATTCCGCCATCTGTCCCTGTACCACGTACGCGTACACAACATCACAACTATCTGCACTATCGACTCAGGAAAGCTTGCTCGGCTGGACGATTCGCTGTCGCCCAGTCGACTTACCATCGCCAGGGCACCTGCAATGTTCACTGTGATTTCAGGCTACATCACACAGCAACGCTTGCATCAATAGCTCGTCGACGACTTGCCTCCCCTCCACGACCGTCACCCCAACTGCACTGTGTCCGCGACACGCGCAGGTGCTCGACACGCTGTCACACAAACAACACGCCAACAACGCCAACAAACAAACCAGGTACGTTGTTTCATAACAAACAAACAAGTCAGTCGACATGCAAATAAAATGAGCAACGAACGGGCGAACGACACACGAACGACGCAGTCAATCAAGTAAGTCAACTACGTCACGACGTCACGACCCGACATTTCAGCAAGAGCAAGCAAGGTGCAGCCTGCCCACACGCGCCAACCCCCCACTCACTCACTCACTCACTCACTCACTCACTCACTTACTTCCTCACTAACTCACTCACTTGACGCGCTAGGTTTGGCTCACCTACACTGTTGGCTGTTTCGTTTGGTGGTGAAATTTTGTTGGAACTTGGGACTTGGGGCTTGGAACTTGGGGACTTGGATCTTGGTTTTCGACTTGGAGCTGGGGCGCGAAGCGGCATTGTTGGACGCTAGGTCGAGGTGCTGCACAGTGTGGCATGGCTGTTGTTGGTATGATGTGGATGCGTACAACGGTAAGTGGTACAGGTGCTATGGACAAGTGTGGCCATGGGATGAAAAGTAAGAGAACGTTCGTACTATTTGAAGGGTAATTTAAAGCTAATCAGGCAGATGCTTGCTTGTCTTCGTAAAAATACTCATCGCATTGTGTGTCTCTATGCCAAAGCGGGTACGGCTTGCTCTGGGCTTTGGTGTCGAAGATTATTACACGTGCAATTTGGTTTCGTTGGAGAATTCAGCAGCTCGGTGCTTTGGTGATGCGGACTCCAACGTCACAAAGTTTGGTCGACTAAACATACCGTGCAAGGGTTCGCACTCGAAGTAACGTTTCCCGCCGACAGTGACAGAGCCATCACAGCTGCCATCGGGTTCGTCGAGCTCCACGCCAACATACAAGGCGTCGGAAGGCAGCTCGTCGAGCGGACCGATGTACTTGACCTCTCCACTCTTGAACCCGTCACAAATGACACGAGATCCAACTGTAATTGTGAACCCGTCAGCATCCTTCGTTGTTGCCAAAGACACGGCCGAAAACTCAGCTTGTGCTTTGACTCCAGCTTTGAGGTCCTCCAGCGAACTAGGCACAACACTCCTGGGACCGTTGAACGCCGTCGGCACGGTTGAGGAAGTAACACCCTGTTTGACCGCGCCGCTTCGTACGGAGCGCGGTCCACTAGGTTCTTTCGATGAGCGGTCACTATCATTGGGAAGCATATCACTGTCGGCAGGTTGAACCTTAACCATTCTCTGGCGCTTGTTGCGCATAATGATCAAGACAACGACGACGGCTACCACAATGACGACAACACCGACCACAGAGGCGCTGATAGCCACAACGGTGTTGTCGTCGATGGAGTTGGATCCACCCAAATCTTCGTATTCAGTAGAATTGCACTCGATGAGGCCATTACCTTCAAAACCGGTCGCGCACGTGCACAAGTAACCACCATCAGTGTTGGAGCACACAGCGTTTTCAACGCAAGCGTCGAGCCCCACTGCACATTCGTCCACATCAACATCACAGTTGGTGCCGGTGTACTGTGCGGGGCAGCCATCACAGAAGTAGGAAGAAACTTGGTCAACGCAGGTTGCACCATGTGAACATGGAGACGATACACAGTCGTCAATATTCACGCAACCAGTGTGGGAAGATTCGTAGCCTTCATCGCAGATGCATTCGTAGCTACCAATAGTGTTATTACACGATGAAAAATCACCGCATGAGAATAGACTGGGATCAGAACATTCATCCACATCGTCACTGCATGACGAACCCGTCCACGAGGTGGGGCATGTGCAAATGAAACCCAAGTGAACATCGGCACAGTCTCCACCATGCAAGCATGGTTCTGACACGCAATCGTCGACTTCAACGCAACTTCCTTCTGTCAAGGTAAAGCCGTCCTCACAAACGCATTCATAAGAGCCAACAAGATTGCTGCAAGTCGAATGCATTGGGCATGTAAACAGTGAAGCATCTGCGCACTCGTCGACATCATCCGAACATGTCAGTCCCATCCACTGGGGAGGGCAAGAACACGAAAACGCTAGATGTCCATCTGAACAATTACCTCCGTTCATGCAAGGCTCTGACCCACACTCGTCGAAACTTTCACACCTTGCGTCACCGGTCGTGTTCGAGAATCCGTCATCACAATCGCATTGGAAACCACCAAATGCATTCTCACATGTTGCATTAATGGGGCAGTCGTAAGACCCCACGGAACATTCATCCACATCCATAGAACAGTTGCTGCCTGTGAAAATGGACTCGTCGCAAATGCAATGGTATCCCAAAATTTCGTCAACACAAGTTGCCGATCCGTAGCAGGGACCGCTGGCACAGTCATCAATATCTGTACAATCAAAGCCGTCGCCCTCGAATCCTGCATCACAGTCGCACGCAAAGGAACCATGCGAGTTTGTGCACGTTGCGTATGCCGAGCATGGACTGGTGAGGCACTCATCAACATCCACAGCACAGGTGCTTCCAGTAAAATTGCTGGGACAATCACATGTGAAGTTGTTGACCATGTCGTTACAGACCCCGCCATGAAGGCAGGGAGTGCTTGCGCACTCATCAATTTCCTCACAAGCATACCCGTCCCCATCGAAGCCGGCGGCACACTCACAATCAAATGAGCCACCGATATTGGAGCATGTTGCATTTGCATGACACGGTGAGTACAGTTCGCACTCGTTCACATCTTCTTCGCAAGTGTCTCCTTCCCAACCTTCGACACAATCACAAGTGAAGTTGCGGAACAAGTCAGTGCAAGTTCCGTCGTTCTGGCAAGGCTCCGTTTCGCACTCGTCGATTTCAGAACAGATCACTCCGCTTCCTTCATATCCAGCTTGGCACGAACATTCATATCCACCCACTGTGTTGTTGCATGCACCCCAATACACATGACAAGGGAATCCTTGTGGCCCCGTGAGAAGACATTCGTCCACATCATGCTCGCAATTGGTACCCTCGAAGAACTCAGTGCACGAACAAGTGTACGCGTTGATCCCATCAATGCATGTGCCAGATCCACAATCAACATCTGCACAATCATCAATGTTGAAATCACAGAATTCTCCCTCGAACCCGGTCCCCGTGCAGTCACACTCAAATGCATTGATCTTGTCAATGCAGGCACCTCCATTGTTGCACGGATCATCAAGACATTCATTTATCTCGATAGAGCAGTCGTCCCCTTCATACCCCGCAACGCAGATACACGTCGCGTCACACTCATCCACAGCTGAGCACGTGGTCTGACAAGATTCGGTGGTTGAAGCGTTGCATGCACCAAGTCCACCGTTTGCAGCGCAAAAGTCAAAAGTAGACCCACATCGCTTTCCAAACAGCGATGTGCCACAGTCGCACTCGAAGTCGGCGATCTCAGGCGTGGAGCAGTCTCTGTCATTGAAGCACGTGTCCTCCCCGTCGGCGATATAACCAACAGAACACTCGTCGATGTCGATGCAACTTTCACCATCGCCAGCAAACCCTGCGAGACACTCACAGGAATGATTGCCAGGGTTGTTGGTACATGTTGCGTTCGCGTGGCAAGAATGAGTTCCCACAGCGCATTCATCGATGTCGGAAGAACAATTCTTTCCTTCAAAACCAGAGGTGCAAACGCAACTGTAGTCTCCAATTGCGTTAATGCAAGTTGCGTCATTTTCACAGTAGCCAAACTTGCAATTGTCAATGATATCACAGACGCTAGAACGGCCAATGAAGTTGAAAGTGCACTCGTATCCGAAGTCAATGGTGCAGTTCGTGCAACCGTCTCCGTCAATGCCGTTGCCGTCGTCACACTCCTCATCAGTGGTACGTAAGCCGTTGCCACAAACATAAACAGGTGTGATGTACACAACATCGATGGACGTCTGAGCATTCGGGTCATCGGTCGGACCTTCACCAGCAGAGGCATTGAATTCCGGATGAGCGAATTGCGTCGTCACCACAGAGTCGGGGTTGACGGGATATCCAACGTCCATGGTACCATTCTCGGCGACGCCTTTAAAGTTGGCCAGCATTCCATCCTGCCAACCTGTTTGCGGAATTGCTGACGTAGTCGAAGGCGCTGCAGTCGTGTACAGCGGAGTTGTCGCGAACAAAGTCGTCGCATTGGAGTAATTGTAGTTCAACACCACGCGGCTTGCGTTCGCCGGATCTTCGACGAAAAACGTTCCTTTCTCGTCCATGGTCTCGCAAAACTCGCCGCTGGAGCCGATCTGACAGCTGCACGACCCCTTGATGCACACTCCGAAGTTCTGGCACTTGATGTCGGAGCAATGGTCTTTGTCAGAAATGACAAAGTCAACATCGGACGTGTCGTTGTAGTCCCACGAGCTGTTTGACAATTGGCGTCGCCGTTGCCCTTGGCCGGGCACGACGTCAGTAGTTTTAATGCGTTCTGGGTTAATCTGCAGAACTGACGCAAGGTATTCCACAAAGGTATCGTCTTCAAAGAATTGCTCAACGGTTACTGCCACGGTTAACGACACCTGAATCATCTCAGTCTGTATCAGGTAAAGCGGGGACGTCGCAGATACAACCACTGACAACAGTTTTGAAATACGATCATAATACCAGGTGCCATGGGGTCGACCAGGGTACACGGTTTCCTTGTACGCTTCTTCAAAGATCGTATCCCCATTAACATCTTGGATGTCAACAATGAAAGGTGTTGACAAGTAAATTCGCAAAACGACGGACTCCGCGTCTTTCAGCCAAGGAGCTACAATGGACATCTCCTCAGGGGCCGTTCCAGTAAAGTCCATACGGTATTGCATGTGGTCTTGGAGGATCGTGCGGAAGATGTTTTGTGTTCCAGTGGGACTTAGGTCCCCAAGAGGCTCAGCCAATCCGTTCAGAATATCCGTGGCGAAAGGCCCTTGATCGTCGTCGAAAACGCCGAATTTGTCACCAACGACCGTGACTCCGAGTGGGCCAACGCTGCGAGCAGCATTAGAGCCTCCATCAAACAAATCAATCAACCACACATCAACAAAGTTCATCCCAGAACCACACATAATTCCATTTTCGGTGAGATCCGTGTCGGAGGTACACTGAGGCTCATTCCAGTCAAAGCCATCGTTATCCTGCAGAATTCCCTGTTCGTTGGGGTTCCACACGGCGTGATCATAAATGCGTGGTTGGTCTTTCATCCACCAGAAACACCCAGCTTGCGCATCTTCGCTGGCAGACTGGCACGCCGTCGTCACAGTCGGATTCCATTCCTGTTGATCAGGAATATATGTCACCATAGCGCCATCGCTGTTCACGCCATACGTCAGGCTACCGTCAACATCTTCGATATAGCAACGACTCCAAAAGTCGCATCGATAAAGTCCACAAAACGTGTAGTATGGGAACTCATTCTCCTCTTGGTATTTCATTTTGGTTGCACTTAGCGACGCGGAGTCCAGGTACTGCGTGTTCCGGAAGAAACCGGGAAAGCAGCCCCCTGGAAAGTCCCCAAGTGTGGTCACCATTGCCGACCCGGCGAAACCCATGCGACCAAACACGTTGTTCGTGGCATCGATTCGGGCAGCCATGAACCCACTTCGAGCACGTTGGCGCTCCAAGCCAGCGGACACATCAGTTGGATAGAGAGTGCCTAACACAAGTGTGTTCTGAATCGATCGCACAGTGGGAACACGTGACATGTCACCGGTACCCGTGTTCTGATAATGAAAATCCACGGACACACGCTGAGTTCTTTCAGATTTCTCGTCGGCCGCAAATTGGATGGCTAAGTTGTTGGCAACAAAAATAGGGCCATCAAACGAAGGTTCCGCAAAGAAATTGAAGAAGGCACCAACACTGTTGCCCCATGCCTTGTCGTCGAAAATTTCAGCGTCATCTTGATACGAAAATCCGAACAATGAGCAAGTGCCCGTGTTGCGGTCAACATTCCTTCCCGACTTGCCACTGAACAAGAAGCCAAAGTTAGTCGAACCGGCTGCATAATTGTCCTGTATGACAGTGTCAGAGGTCATTTGAAGGAAGTTGAAAATTCCTTCTGGTTCCATGGAGTCAAAGTCCTTGACATCTTGGTCAACGCCCATATTGTGAATTACAGGTCCGGACTGTACCCCCTCGTATTTCCATGCCCACATGGTGTGAGCGACATTGTCAATCCATGTGTGTGCGCTATTGCCTTCGAGACCATCAATCGGTCCTACCTCACCACCAGCCAGTCCACCTCGGAAAGCGCATCCGACAATTTCGAAGGCATCCGCGGTGTAAGTTTGCTTCACAGGACATCCGGGGTCGCGCGTGGGGCTTTCGCACATGGTCATCGTGGTCTCACGGAACAGTGGCTCGACGTTTCGCTTACCCCAACGGCGCCATTCAACATGGTTCAATTTAACACTGGCGTGGGGATATCGGAAGAAACCACGTCCTTCAATGTACCAGTCACGAGTCCGGCCCGTAACGTGACTGTTGTCAAGCTCCGTGGGTCCAGCGACAACTGTGACACCATAGACGCGCCCGCTCGTTTGCTCTTCAGACACAATGCGCACGTTGCGAGACAGAAGGCCTACAGCGACACGGACATCCACTTCGTACGACAAAGACTCATTGAATTCCGAGGTAATTGTCTGTACCTGTCCAACACGGTTGTACTCCAGTGGTTCTTCGAACGATAATACGGTTCCGTCAGTTGAAATGCCAGTTATGGTACGAATTTCGAACGTATCGTCTTGCCAGCACTCGATGTCCGGACTATTGCCGTTGGCAAGAATTATTTCGTCACCAACTTTCCAGTCGACGGATTCTTCCAACGTGATATCCGTGTCATTGATGTACGAATCGGCACCAAGGTACAACCATGTTGCTGACACGACTGCTCCATACAAATGCAAATCGCCGTGAACGTTGATAACCTGTTCCCCAGTAGTATCCACATCAAGGACCTGGATCTCACCAGACTCATCTTCGTATTCAACAGCTCCGGCAATCCCAAGCATGTTGATGGTTGCATCATTTGCATAAGGCATGCTGGCATTGCCTGCGCGAAGTGCGCCACCGTAAATATTGATGGCATGAGTATTCAAAACGGGCCGAGCTATCGACCATTCGCAGTTCACCATAGCTTCACATGCTTGCATGCTGTCTGCGACGCAACTCTGAGTTCCGTTGTCCTTTGCGGTGCAGTTAGGGGTTGGATTCCAGAATTCCAGGACGCCTTTCACTGACAAACTGGCCAGGTTAGCAGTTTCGACATCGAGAATTACGTGCCACTTGCTGGGAATTGTAATTTCCTCGTCATCCTTCGGCACACCGTGATGATAGTTGTTCTGCTGCCATGCGGCGTCGTCCGACCAAAAAAATGTCGACGGGTTGACGAACGGTTCATACTCGCCGTCAAACGGACAACCGGTGCGAGGGCACGTGTCTGCGGGACCAATTATCGAGTGAGTATCGCGGAAAGCCGACAAAGTTGCCCATGCACCCGTGGAACCAACACCCGTTGACGTTTCGTTGGACCAAGCAACGAAGCGGAAGCGCTGGTCCTGTGGCCCATTCATTGCGTCACCATAGTATATTTGATCAATCTCGCCTGAAATACTATTTTTCGGATTCGACATGTTGACGACAACCGAGTGCAATGAGGCGTCCGCAACAAACGGTGAATCGAGGTCTGAGGCAAATGCTACATAGAGCTCCACCGTTTCGGTTGAGTTTCCGACGCGCTGGGCCTCTGCAGCATTAGATGGGCTGGAGCACATCAAGCTTGCGCATAACGCCAATCCTTCAAAATTAGTTGCCACTTGCAACGAAACTGGATTGAAGTCTTCGATTGTTGTGGACTTGGAAGGATTTGACGACTGCTTCCATACATTTGCTGGTGAACCATCACGGTCAGGGTACACCATCTTGAACAAGTACGTCCTGTCAAAGTTGCGCCCGCCTTCATCGATGAGCGCAAGGTCAGCAAATGCGGAACGTGATGGATTGTTCTGCATGTACTCCAACTCGAAAAGTGGTTCGACGGTAGTTTCGCGGAACACCCGCACCCACCGTGACGGCTCTACTTCTTGCAACTGAGAAACACTGTCAACAGTGTCGCGGCACTCGGCGTCGATTTCCGCCTGCATCGCTGCGGCTTCGGTTGTCGCCATACAAACGACGGTGTCACCCACAACTGGAACACAATCTTCTCCGTCAAACGCCTCTCTGTTGTCGACCGCGCTCATGCAAGTGAAGCAGTCATCGATGTCCACACAAGCAATACTGTCGATCGTGCGAGCAGCCTTTGCCCGCTTGCCGGATATCAAGTAGTCACTTTCAACTCGGTTGCCAAACGCTTCGAGTTCCTTCAGGTAACACTTAAAGTTCACGGTGTCGTACGTCCACACCAAACACCCATAAAAGTTGGAACACATATCGCAACACTCAGCAGCATCAACGACGCTCTCGACAGTTAGCAGGTCGTATCCCATGTAATCAATGTCGATTTCGCCTTCGCAAGCCCCGATATTCTCCAAAGGCATGACGGCAGGCAATGACTCAAAATCAAGCAGGAGTTGTGTGTCCTCGGTCAAGGTCAACCGTTGCCTCCATGCGGCATCTACTTCATCAGCAGCCAGGTGTTTAGAGTGCACACGGAAATCATCAACTTGCATGCCAGCCGCATCGAGATCCCAGGCAACAACTGTAGATGATGCGCCTCCAATTTGCGCCGAAGTTAGCGGACTGGAGGGCGTCACGAAAGGAGAAGAAGCAGTGATGAGGTTGCTCTGTGGAATTGAGTTGTACCAAACTTCGAGTGCTTCAGTACTGCTGTCATAAGCCGCAGCGACATGAACCCATTCACCGATGGGCAGGGCTGGAGCCACGAACGATGACGTTGGCTCGTATTGAAACTTCAATTGAAGCCCTGTCACGTTGACCGTGCCGAAGAATATCTCAGAATTTTCGAGAACGGACAGCACACATTCCGTGTAGTCGCCGGATGAAATTTCAAATGGCAAAGTCACCGTGTGCCATTGGCCATCCGCGACATCGGCAAGCGAAACGTTTGCGGGGATCGTTGCCACCAGACCCGAAGATGTATACAGCTGGACGGAGAGAACGGGGACAGTCTCCGGAACGACGGCGTCGAGCTGTTCATCAGCACGAATGTGGACCTGAGCGATGTACTGGCCGGCGAGACTGTGGAAATTAGAAGCACTCACTGTGTACAATACCTCGTCAGTCTGGGCAGTAAACTCGTCGAAGATGACGCAAGCGTAAGTGCCATTTATGCCTTCGAGTGTGACCCCAACACATGTTTCAGCGACGACACCCAACAAATTAGTTTGTGATCCGGTGTACACATCGTCAAACGCCAAAATATCAATTGGCACAGCATTCTCGATGGGGTCTGCTCCATCATTTACTAAATCAATGCGCAATTCACCACCCTGATGTCCATACATGCAAGTTTTTGGAACTCCGAGCGGATCCCACACCAACGCGTCTGTACAATCTTCCGTTGCTGCATCACAAGAATCATCGACGTAAACGCCAGCGTACACCTCCTCATAAAGCTCCTGCGCTGGGCAGAAGAAGTTTTGTGCCTGCGAAATGAAGTTGATCGTGGAAGAGTTTCCATGAAGACTCGCAATATGTGCCTCGGCACCAGTTTGCCTTGCTTTCATGCGAATCCAAAAATCTACGGACCAATCATTGGCCACTTGCAGAGAACTTGCTTCGATCTTGGCAGTTGCTTCTTTGGCATCGAATGATGCCACGGTAGTCCCCTCTTTTGAGTGCTTATCGCCAGAAATCGCAAATGCCTCTTGGTGCGGGCTATTTCCAAAATATGACGTTTTGTGAACGCGGGTGTAGCATCCGGAGGGAACGATATTTGTGGCCCCAGCATCATAGCAACATCCAAACGTTTCCTCACAGGTCACGGGATGCACTCCCTCCCATGCACAATCAAACACTTCGCTCTGAGCAACAGCCAGACCGATATCACAAACATCAGCAGTCCCAGATGTGATGTGGTCAATTTCAGGTGCGCCGGTGTCTCCAGGAAACACGGTGTACTCCAGTGTGAGAAAGAGTGGGGCAGCGTCAGGACCAATAGGGATCGGGAACGAGTCACCTTTGCCGTTGTCTCCCATTGTATACCTGACCTCGGCTTCAAGCTCCTCAGTTTCAGTCAGAGTGGCATCGTCCCACTTAAATTTAATGCCGATGTCTTTTCCGACAGGAAGAACTGTGGTCCAAAAGTTTTGCGGGTTCTGGCAAATGCCTGTCATGTACCATGGATCGGTAACATTCGTTTCCATGTCGCGCAGCTGAAGAAAGTGCCCTTGCTCGTGTAGAACACTGTGGCCGAATACCACTCTTTGGAAGGTATGATTGCAGGCCACAACGTTGCCCAAATTGGACAATGTCTCACTGCCAACACAAGCTGGGTCAGCAGTTCGGATTGGCGACGTGCCAACAATGTCAACTTTATAACCGAGTCCAGAAACGGAGCCATCCAAGTCCTTGATGATGGCCCGATGAGCCTCACCGAACTTGTCAAAACCCCCGACGTTGGCCGCCACATTGTAGGAACTGAACCCGCTGATGACGATATGATGAGATGAACGGCCATGATCACTCCATGTACAGCATCCGACAGCAGTGGCATAGTTAACGGCTGTGAAGTTTTCAACCGTCATCCCCCCTTTGTTTCCGGAAATCAGAATGCCTGCTGGATTCTCTTCATCCATTCCAACTGTCTGGAATTTGTTGCTGAGACGGAAGATCTCAACATGTCGCAAACCGATGAGGTTGGATCCACAAGTTGCTGCTGTCTCGCCAGGGAGCAACACTTGGTTGGGGCATTCGCCCTCGATCGAGTCGAATGACTGGCTTAACTTCAACGCAATGAAGCGGGCCCGGCGACCATACAAGCTCAATTCGACAGCGTCAGTGTAATTTGCGGCGCCGGGCGCACCAGTCATATTCACCACAATAGGATCTTCAGAGTAGCCATCCACGTTGAACGGGCGACCAGGTTCGTTGCTGTCGCTCCAGCCAAAGAAAATTTCAACCTCGGCTGCTCCATTGCCTGGTTCGTCGGCACCATTGTAATTCCATAGCTTCATGTAGGACAAATCTTGCGCAGATTTCAAGTCCAGGGTCATCCACGCAACGTCAGTGAACTCTTCCCTATCATAAACACAGGCATCGCCTTGGTCCAAGCCAACACACGCTGCCCCTGTACGCTCCGTGAGGTTTCCGCCATAATTGTCCACGATCCAGGCGAGTTCCCAATCACTGCTTGCGATACACGCGCCGTTACTGTCACACGTGCCAGCGATGGAACGGTTCACCACGGCCTTATGTGCGGTCGTCCAACCTCTGCCTGTTTGATTCGCGTCACAAGACTTGAGGCGCGCCTCGCCAGCTTGCAACGGCACATCCCATTCACAATTTTGAGCCAACAAATTGCCAACTGAATTGTTGCCGCCATAGGCTCCCGATGTGCCTTCGAACGATGTTATGTCGAAGAAGTTTCGTACAATGGTGGCATTGTTTGTGGTAATACCCACAGTAAGAGCATTGCTGATCACCATCCCATCACCGTAGGCCCAATATTCAAAAGCCGCGTTCCTGGAATCAAAAAATTTGAAATTGTTCAAAGTGACGTGAGAAAGAGTGTCACAGACGTCCCCATCAGTGCACGACATCCAGATGCCCGCCATCGATTGCTTCCATCCAAAGAACCCGTCGAACACGGCTTGGATGGGTGTCGTACTTCCACAATAGAAACCATCAAGACGCGGTGTCATATCCTGCAACTTTAATCCGTACATTCCCGTCGAATGTGCAATATTGTTGGTGAAAGCACCAAGAGGAACTTCATCCGGACAATACAGTGACGTCTCAGACAGTCCGTCGGGATGATTCAGTGGTCGGTACCAGAAGCCGAAGTTGGCGCTGCCAGCTGCAACGTTGTCGCGCAAGTAATTCCCTGGGTTGACGACCCAGTAGCTTGCCGGTGTTTGATCTACCACCAATAAGGAGAATAAAGGTTGGGTCAAGATTGCGAGGTTGCCTTGAATCACATTGCCCATTTCGACACCGTCTTCAAGGAAGAAGGTTTGACCACGGATATCGAACACAACGTTGCCATCAAGAAGCAAATCGGAAACACCGTGGACCGCGACAGCACGGTTGAAAGAGTGATGAATTGCACAGTCCTTCACATACGAACCGTCGACAGAACCGACCATGTGGTAATGAACTGCGTACCGTCCCAGAAAGAAACCTTGTCCTGCGTGCTTGACCTCGACATTTGAAAGACGACCGAACAATGTTTGGTCGCCAATTGAGTGCATGAAAATGGTCGCGCCAAATTGAATGTTATCAGTTTGGTCATCGCCTTGGACAACCACATTTCGACTCAAAAGTCCGACCTCCGCTGCCATTTCAGGCATCGACAAAGTATCAAACGGCGTTCCAGGCGCATGGACTTTATATCCCGCTCCCCAATGGTCATAGAAAAGGGGCTCATCAAGATACAGCCGGCTTCCGTCGTGAGACACTGCACGAATCGTCCGTTGTTCAGCTTCATTGTAAAAGTAATCAGTGGGAGCAATGACTATTTCGTCGCCTATGGCCCAGTCCGTTGCGTCCTGGAGATCAATAAAGTCGGCTCCACGTGGCGCCGTAGCCGCCAGGCGTGTCCAGATAATGTCATGCGCCGTGCCGTGCAAGTCTAATTCGGCGTGTCGTACACCCAATACCTTACCTCCGTAAATTGGAATCTCCAGTATCCGGCGGTTTCCTTCCAGTGTTATTGTCGCACGGTGTTTGAAGGGATTGGCTTCCGTCCCGACCTGGAGTTTGGCCAGCCGCGAGCCGTCTTCGTTGCCTTTCACCATAATGTACGACGCGTTTAGCTCCAAATCTAGCTCATCGAGAAAAATCAACGTGCCCTGAATAACGAGCAAGTGGAGAGCCGGGCTGTTCATATTGTACAGCACGACGTCTGTTTCTCCGATGGCAACGGAGTCACCCTGTTGGGGTGGGTCCTCATAGCCCCAGGTTGTGACGGCGGACCATCTGTCCGCGTAAGTGAACAAGTCAGAATTCGATGCGTAGCCCATGCCGTCCACTTGAACATGCAAGCTAGCTTCTAGAATCGGACGATCCTCAATGTCAATCGGATTAGTCAAGCATGTAATCTCTGTGTCAGAGGCGCCCAATCCAGTGCAATCAACGCCAAAGTCTTCGTCGGTTCCCCATTCACATAAACTTTTGCCACGATAGCTCCCGATATCTGAAGACTTGTACGCGCACACGTAACCTGCGATGGTAACGTTTGGACTGGTGCCGAAACCTTCACCAGAAATGACAACTTTGGCGCCGCCAGCAGTGCTGGAAATATCTGGTGTGAAACTCGTTACATTCGGTGTCAAGGCCGCGCTGTAACTGAAGACTTGCTCCTTGCCGATGGGACTTGTGAACCAAATGTTGGGATCGACTTCAAGAGTCAATTGCTCACTGGAATCAGTCACATCAAAGAACACACTCGGTGCAGTGGTGGTGCCTGAACCAATTGTATCAAGGCCCAAGTAAGAAGGGGTCGTGTAGAAAATGGAGGTTGTTGCATCACGATCTGGAATATCCGTCGAGCACACTCCCGCATGCGCAAGTCGATAATTCTGCAATGACTCAAAGCCATGATTGGCATCATCAAGATGGTCAAGGAGCGCTTTAGAGGCACCGCACGTAACCAACTGTTCAGCCAAACTATGGGTGACATGGCGATACCACTGCCCGCGCGACACTATTAGAGCCAATTCACTGGGGCCGAGAGTACTCAAAAATTCAGCCAGTTTGTCAGCCTCTTCCTCAGAAGCTTCAGTGTCGTAGGTACGCACAGTGTTGGAAACTCCGAAAAAGTCCAAGTCGAGCGTCACAACGGACAAACCAGATGTCACAGTGAACAACAAGTCGACTTCCTCATCGGTTTGGGAGTCTGTGTAAAACACGCGGGAATACGAGATGTCACTTCCAGCTGACAGTGTCAGCGGGGGACGACCGGCAACAGAGTTAAAAATCTCAACATCGGCCGCATACTCTCCGTCTTCTGATGGACCGGTGGTGCACACGATCTCTGCGTACGAAGCAGATTCCACAACGCACTCCGTTGTTCCGATTGACACATGTGTGCTATCACTGAATCCCCACCCTTCGATCACAACGGGTCGACCACCAGCGAGAGAGCCATTCGCGGGGGACACGCTGAGTACTTCCCCAAGAGCGGAGAAAATGGGCAGAGAGTATCCTGGTTTCGGTCCAACTGCAATCCCTTGTGTGGTGGACTTCACATACACATTGTAGTGGCCACGTTCCAAGGGTGGTGCATCGCACGTTACTTGAGTGGAGCCACTAGTTTGTGTCACGGAGGTAACAGCACAGTTTTTGGTCCCAATTGTGACATTGTAATGCGATGCGTTAGCATCGGCGTTGTCACTCAACGAAATAGTGACCTCCGATCCAGCAGCACCTCCTGGTCCAGAGGTTAAACTGGACACACAGCATGCTGCTGAGACTGTGTCGTTCACCTCGACACTGACGCAGTTCTGCTCGCCAGTACTTGTATCGATGGCAAGATAGCCCTCACCGCACACAGTTTTGGTCCACACAACCGCAGACAGCGTGTCGACATCGAGAACGCCGTCTTGAATTTGATAAACGGAACACAAAGATGCCCCACTTTCGCTGCAAACGCTCACAGCATCAGTGTGGCTGAGAGTGTTGGTCGAGTTGATGCGCCCACAAGACGGCGTTTCTTTGGACACTGGCCAACCGAGCGTAGAGCAAGTGACTGATGCATCTGATCCTTCTACAGACATGTCCAAAACCGTGACGGATTTGTCTGCATCCCATGACACGCCAAACACGGAAGTTGCCACAACTGTTCCAGTAGTCTTGCTCGATATCTCAACGACAACTTCATCGAAAGCAAGAACGTCATACTCGCAATAGACAGAACTGTCGATGGTTGCTTCCAGAGAAAAAGCGGCGTTTGCGTTTAAAGTTTGGGTCGGTGATAACAATGTGCAAACTTCTGACACAGTATTCCACGTAATGGAATTGCACGCATTGTCTCCATCGCATTCTGTTTGGCAAGCTGCAAGAGACGCAACCCCAGACACTTCAGCAACCACTCCACCATTGTAAAGGGACACTCCACTCCAAGCCAGTCCATCAGAGCACACAAAGTCGGTCGGGCGAGGACGTCGGCTCGAAATGCAGACAATCTCAAATTCAGAGTGACTAGTTACTTCACACACGCTCCCGCCCAAGAAGTCATGGATGTTGACGTCAAATAGATTTGCTTTTCCAAAGCCTTCCCCTTGAATAGTGAGTGTCGTACCACCTTCCAATCCTAATTCGATGCAGGATTCACCAGCATGACAGTCTTGTCCATTGACAGAGTCGATGGACGTCACAAACTCAAACTCGGAAGGACTGTCGCGTGATCCCCACTCCCGGCCGAAAGCTGATACCTCGCACAGCAGCAAAGCCGTTTGTTGCGGACGAACGATCGTGATGTACTTGCCCACCGCACCGTTGTCGCACGTGACATCAATGACATCATTTGCAACGAACGACGTCAGCTCCGCTTCAGTACCGCATGATACCATGTTGTCCGAGTTCTCAAACTCTCCAGTCGCGCCAATCTCAGCACCAGGAGCTTCCTCCGAAACGAACACTTGGAGCCCTGAAAGATACGATTCGTATCCCTCCCAAGCTGCGACCTGGATTGAATGAATTTCTTCAGGCTGAGTCAATTCAATGACAACATAAGCCGACGTGGCGGTGGTGAAAGCGCTCGTGTACCACTGCGTGCAATACGATCCACTCGCATACGACACTGTGTCCGTGATTTTTTGCAACTCACCGTTAAATATCGATGACACAAGGTCCACAGACACAGAAGTGTCCACAACATTTCCTGCCGAGTCATATGAGTCAAAAGAACTCTCGTCTGGCCCGTGCACTGTAGCTCGCGCAGCCAAATTTTCTGGCTCAACAAAGTTGTGCGTAGCGTGACCTAGACCGGGAGTTTCGATTTCAACGAGTCCGTGGCCGACTCCATTGTCGACATGACAGCGGATTTCTTTGGTCGATTCTGAAACAATGGTGCATTCAGTTTCACCGATACGCACAATATTCCCAGTCGCCGCAAAGTGTGAGCCCATGAGTACAATGGTCGAGTTCGCACCCCCAGCCAAGGTACGGCTCTGAGCTGTTGTTGACGTACACAAATACAAAGATTCTCCAAGGTTCGTGCCTTGGTTAAGATTTCCGTCTAACCCACTCATGGTGGCTGCAAAGCCACCGCGAAGTCCGCGAGCAGCAAATTCGGCAGGGCATTCGGGTTCGTCACTGAGATAGATAGCCGAAAGCGGTACGGAATTTAAAGTCAAATTTCCGTACACAGCACATAGTTGAACAGTGTTCCCAGAGCCGCTCGTGACGGCGTTGATGTTGGGGTTGGTCATTCCGCCCAACAGGGGCACAGGTTCTGCTCCAGGTTCGCATACAACACCACTCACGTACGAACTGGACAGCTGCAAAGCTGACACGAAAGTGGAGGCACCGACGTCGGCTGTTTTTTGGCACAAGACTACCGGGGCAGCAGCATTCAGCGATCCCTGATTCAGATTTCCACTGCGAGATGAGTGGTGCTCAATTGGGGTGTACCCTTCGTCAAGGCAGTCACGTTCTGAATGCGCCAATGCAACGTCAGTGATCACTTGACTGACACCAGCTGTCAACCGCCGCCGCAGTCGACTGCTGCCAGCACTGGTTGTGATGGGTGCCCCCGTCACCGTGGCGGCGCCAGCAGAAGTGACGAAGTTTGCCGCGGCCGCGGTCGCAGCGGTAGTCGCCGGCATAAGCGTTGTTGAAGTCTGTTCAACAAGCCGCGACGTCATGGAATACGATGCCGCGCCAGACACGGAGAGCCGGGCTTCATTTGCGTCCAACAGCAACGCAGCCGTCAACACTTCGGCAGCGATGGTATTCGGACGGTATGGCGGAAGTGTCGTAGTCGTCGGAGCTTCAGGTGCAGTCGTCGTCGTCGTCGTCGTCGTCGTCGTTGTTGTGGTGGTGGTCGTTGTCACTGCAGGCAGCGTTGAGCGAATGATGGCAGCTGTTGACACTGCGCCGACCGATGTTGCGTAGGCGGCAACAGTTGAGGCCCCAACCGACGCGTCCAGCAATTGCCGCCTCACAGATTCGCTTGTACTACTAACCTCGCACAAACCGCATGCACGAGTGCAGCCAAAAGCAACGTCATCGTCGGCGCAATTAGCTCCACTCTCAAGGAGAACGTCACAGAATGTATCGTCGCTGTTATCTGTGTCGTATTGATTGGTGCAATTCGGTTCAGTTGATGCAGCCGGTGTGGTGGATACAAATGATAGTTCGTCGAATGCGCGGGTGTACCTTTGGACGGTATCGTTCGCAGATGCAATGTCAACCATTATGTCGAACGTTGTGGTGACGGAAAAGGTGACTTCTTCAAGGCCACGTCGCCGTTCTCCGGCGGGACGGCAGAGCGACACGTACGTTACATAACCATTGTCGTTCTCACTGTAACCAG
>ENA-OWNT01002271-OWNT01002271.1-seawater-metagenome-genome-assembly--contig:-NODE-2271-length-20427-cov-3.745356_pt1 | contig 20427 bp, 18 predicted proteins | sample MGYA00238136_ERZ651165 | MGnify/ENA primary metagenome ERZ651165 (study PRJEB26861, sample SAMN08777766) | seawater metagenome | isolation source: coastal seawater | place: USA: Florida | collected...
GGACCACCGTCATCGGCTGCCCGGTCCAGCGCGACATCGTGGTCGAGAACATCGGAACCCTCGAAGGGACGGTCCTGGGCATCCACTCGAACACGGCACAGACCGGGGAGCGGGTCGTCGACATCAACGAGCGCGAGAACGGATCGCCGCCCTTCGTGCTGCAGCCTGGAGACAGCCTGCGTTTCCTGCTGCACTACATCCCGGTGGACACGGTCGACGACAACCTGGGCTACACGGTCGACCACGACGAGACCTGGACCGGGCTGAACGCCTTCGGGTTGATGGCCAGCGCCACCTCCGCCGGCTTCGTCGAGGCCACCCTGGTCTCGGACGACCTCCTCACCTGGCCCCTTCCGTCGGAGCCCGTCGAGGCCACCCTGGCCGTCACCGTCGACGGGGTGTCCTCGACCGACTGGTTCTACGACGCCGAGCAGCAGGCCGTGATCTTCACCCTGGCCCCCGCCGACGGGGCGGTGGTGGAGGCCAGCTACCACCTGCAGCCCGAGTGCCCTGCGTAGCTACGCCTGCCGCCGCCGGCGCAGCACCGCGGGCAGGACCCACACCAGCCCCAGCAGGGTGGTGGGGGACACGCTGGAAACGGCGCAGCCGCAGCTGCCTGCCGTGACCTCGGGGTCGCCGTTGCCGTTCGGGTTCCCCGGGTCGATCACCTGCTCGCACACGATGTCGCTGGTGCCCGCGTGGTGGCCCGCCACGCCCCAGATCTGCACGGCGACCGTTCCCCACCACGTCGCCCCCTCGTGCTCGAACGAAAACGACAAGCCTACTTGCTTGCCCGCGCGGACCCATCTTCGGACCATCTCGCTCTGGTGTGAACAGGAGGGCACCGACCTCACGCTCCGCTGTGGGTCAGCTGATCCCGCGCAGACCGAGCGGCGATTCGGACACCGACGTTCGGGTCATCCACGAGCCGGTCGAGAAGGGACTCGGTGGCCGGGTCGCCCGCACGCAACGCGGGGAACAGAGCCCCCAGTGCTTCGAACCGAACGGACGGATCGTTGCTCCGCGTGAGCTTCCAAAGGCGCGAAATCACCGCTTGGCTGTCGTAGAGAACGAACGGAAGTTCCCCGAGTATCCACGTGGCGAGCCCGACGATCTCGCTGTCCTCCGAGTGGAGGGCCCTCGAGAGCTGGCTGACGTCCCTGCCGAGCCGAAACTCATCCGCGAGCTCGTTCAACCGCTCGCCTGCCCGGGCTGGGTCGCACAGGATGTCGCGCAGTTCTTCAATCACGTCCGACACCCCAAGCCGAAAGCACGAAAGCCCACCACGAAGGTGAGCTCTCGAAGGTATTCTTGATGGAGTGGAGGCGGCGGGAGTCGAACCCGCGTCCGCAGCCGCTCGGCCAAAGCCTCTACGTGCGTAGCTCCGGAAAACCACCCGGCCGTGTCCGGAGCACCACGGCAAACGGGTTGGCGACGACTTTGTTGTGGTTCTTTCGTCGTCCCCTGGGCGGCGCGTCGCCACCTCCCTCAGGACCAGTCAGGTCAAGACATGCCCAGATGAAGCCCCTGACAGCATTTCATCCGGACAGCTGAGGCCTCTCGGCCTGTGATGACTAAGCAGCCATCCGCGCAGCGAAGTGGTTGTTGTTGTTGGCAACTACTTTGGTTTGCACGATGTTTTACGAGGTGACGCACATCCTCGACACGCAGCTATGTACCTACCACGACCCCGTCGAAGCCCTTGCGCCCCCTTGAGAGGTGAGTCCTGGCTGCACCCGGGGTGGCGCAGCTCGGCTCTCCTCCTCAACCTGCTCCCCAACGGCCGAGCCGTCAAGGGGGAGAAGGCAGCGAGCTGCGGAATGGGGCGCTACCTTGCGCCCATGCGAACACCCTGGATGCCGCTTCTCCTGCTCGTCGCCTGTGGCGGCAAGGCCTCCGATCCGACGACGTCCTCGTCGCGCTCGACCACGGAGGACTCGACGCCGACCGGGTCGTCCACCACGACGCCGACCACGACCACCGCGGAGACGGGACGGTCCACGCTCCCCACGGGTGCGAGCGGCGACACGGCGCCCACCGGCGACACGGCGCCCCCTCCGGTCTCGGGCGTGCAGGTGTGCGCCGCGGCGCCGTACAGCTCCTACGACCTGCAGTGGGTCTACGTGCGACGCCCGGGCGAGACCGACGACGGCATCCGCTACACCGTCGACCCGGTGGGGCCCTGCCTCGACATCCACCTGGCCCCGGGCGACTACGAGATCCGGGCAGAGGCCCCCTACTGTGCGGGCGTGTGGGCGGACGTTCTGGTCGAGGAGGGCCTGCGCGCCGACGTGCCGGCGGTCTTGTACTGCTACGGCTGAGGCGCGTTCACACGCTGTGAACGCTGTCGGATGGCGCCCGTTCGGGCGGGGATGGGGGTCTGGTATAGCTCCCGTCCCCCCACCGAAGAGGTGCCCATTGCCCGTGTACGACGACTTCATCCAGCCGACCGCCATCCACATCCAGCTGGATCTGAAGGATAACGACCCCAAGTTGGCGCCCGTCCTGACGTCGACCACCACGGTGCCGAGCGGCAGCGATGGGAAGCTGGTGTTCGCGCACCCGTCGCTCACGGCAAAGGCTGGCCTGTCGGCGCCTGCGAAGGACTCGGATGTCCGGACGGTGCAGGGGAGCGCGACGAAGCTCGTGGTGAGTGGTGAGCTGAGGAACAGCATCGGTCGCGGCAAGAACCACGTCTGCCTACGCTTCTCTGACCTGCACGTCGGCGCGCTGCTGGAGCGCTACGCGCCGTGTGGGCTGGAGGGCCACCTGATCGACAAGGTGACGGTGGCGGTGATCAATGTGCCGAGAAGTTGGGAGATCCGTACGAATGGCAAGAAGACCGGGCTCAGCGTCGAGTGGGCCAAGGTGCGCTCATCGGACATCTACTTCTATGTCGGCGAGGTCGTCAGCGAGACGTCGTTCGACGTGGACGGCCGTGTGTCTGTCGAGGCCTTTTCCAGCGAACGTGGGGTCGATTGGAAGCGGGTCGAGGCCCGGACAAAGGCGGTCGTGGCAGAGATGACCGATCGGTTCGGGGCGATGAGCCACAAGAAGCTGCTCATAGAGATCAACAGGCGCCACTCGATGGAGTACGCCGGCGCCCTCTCGTGCCGCCCCAAGCACCTCGCGCACGAGCTCACCCACATGTGGTTCGGTCGTGGCGCTTGCCGCCCGAAGAACAGCGACGCCGGCTGGCTCGACGAGGCCGTGGCCGAGTTCCTCACCCAGAAGAGCGTGAAGAAGTTCAAGCGCGTCTACGCCCTGGCGAAGTCCGAGAGCGAGGCCGAGGTCTCTCGCTGCACGAGCCGAGCGGCCTACACCTATGGGGCGAGCCTGCTGGTGTGGCTGCAGGAGAGGAAGAAGGGGGTGGTCGACGTCATCCTGTCTGAGCTGCTGGCCTTGCGCCGCCCATTCACAACCGCCGACTTCCTGGCCATTGCCGAGAAGCACATCGGCAAGAGTAGGGGGAAGGAGCTCAGGGACCGGGTCTACGGTTGGGGCGATGAGTATGACGACCTGGCGATGGCCGACGATGGCTCGTACCAAAACCCCGGGACCCTGAAGTCCGCGACCTGGGCGGGGCGCTCGACAACAGGGGGGCTGGCTAACTCCGCGGGCATCGCGGGAGGTCGCGGACACGCCCGCGAGTTCTACGAGGGGCCCGTGTTCGTGAAGACCAACGACACCCTGGTGCTGATTGCGGTGGGCTACCGAAAGGTGGTCGATGGCGACGCCGTGGAGTTCTGGGCGCTGCTAGAGGACGAGGGTATCAACCTCAAGGAGGTCGGCTCCGTGGAGCGTCTGGTCGTGACGCCCATTAGCGAGCCTGCTGGCTCGCCGGAACCGAGCCTCGCGCAGTTTCAGGCCTGGGCGCGGGAAAAGATGGACCTCGCCCATGGCAAGGATGTACCGCTGGATGGCTACCGTCACGCGGTGGTGGACGTGCCCATCCCGCTGGCCCCGTAGGGCCCCACCTCCTCCGGGCTCAGCACCTCCATCCGGGGCCCACCCCCGTCGCCGGCCGGCCCATGCCAGTCCAGCAACGCCAGCACCTGGGCTCGCACCCGGGGCAGGGGACAGGCCTCGGCCGTTCGCCGAAGCGCCTCGGTGTCGTCGGTCGCTCCGCAGGCCTGAGCCAAGGCGCGGGCGAGCAACGCGGGCACCCCGCCGGCCCGCTCTCCCAGGTGTTCGGCGGCCCTGAGGGCGAGGGCGGAGGCGTCGGACCGCTGGCCGGCACGCCAGGCCACGGCGGCCTCGGTGAGCGCCAGGTAGCCGTGCTGGTCGGGCATGTTCATGGCCGCGACGGTCTCGAGCAGCGGCCGGTCGACCTCGAGGACCTCCGCGGCACGGTAGCGGGCGGCGCGGCGCAACACGGCTGCCCGCACCATGGACTGCTGGGCCCGAGCCCGCCGGGCGGCGGAGATGGCCTTGTTGGCGAGCTCCCGAGCCCGCTCGGGCTGGAAGGCCTCGAGGGCAGCCGAGGCACCGTTGATGGCGGCAGCCATGCGCTCGCCGTCGGTGGTCGCCACGGTGAGCGCGGACTCGTGCCAGCGGGCAGCCTCGGCGAACGCGCCGGACCAATACGCCTGGATGCCCCGCCAGTTCTGCACGGTGGCGGACTGGGGGAGGGCCGCGAGATCGAGGGTGGCCCAGGCGCTCGGGCGCCCCATGGCCGCACGGACGCGGACCCCGGCGACGAGCTCGGGGTCGACCGCCCGGGACAGGTGTTCGGCCGCGCGGAGGGCACGGTCGCTGCGCCCGTGACAGGCCAGCAAGGCCGCGCGGAGGAGCGGCTGGACGGCGGGCAGCTGAGCCTCCAAGGCCGACCGCATGGACCGCTCCAGGAGAGGGGCCTGCATGGACCGAATCGCCACGTCGACCTGCTGCCGCACGAGGGAGGCGCTGTCTGGCCAGCGGCGCCGGACCAGCTCCAGGGTGACCCATGCCCGCTGCCACGCCCCCCGCTCTCGCCACGTCGCGGCTTCGGCCGGCGCGAGCTCTTCCGCCCGCTCTGCCCAGCCTCCGAGCACGGCGTGGAGCAGCGCTCTGCGGCCCTCCCACAGGGTGGCGGCGTCGCGGTGCGCTTGCTGGAGAAGGGCGTCGCTCCAGCCCACCAAGGCCCCGGACGGAGCGGCCACCAGCTGCCAGCCCTGTGCCGTTGCCACCACGAGGCCCAGCTCGTAGAGGTCGTCGAGGGGCGAATGGTCGGGGCCGAGCCGGTCGTCGATGTCCGCCTCCGAGACCTCGGGCCCGACCACGAGCAGCCAGCGCAGGAGGTCGAGGGCGTCGCCGTCGAGGGAGACGGTGGCGTCGGGAAGGAGGAGGGGCCACTGGCTTCGGAGCTCCAGCTGCTCCAGGTGGGTGGGGCTGACCCGACCACGATGACCATCGCGAACGAGGAGTCCTTCGGCCACCAGGCGGTTCAGCACAGTGCCGATCTGGGCGGGCTGCTCCCCCGCGAGCCGCCAGACCTGCGTGGCGGCCCGAGAGCGGACCCGCAGCAGCCGCTCGGGCCCCACCAGCATGTCGCGGATGTCCCCCTGCGACGAGAGGTCTCCCCAGGGCGTGTTCAGGTCGGGGAGGTGCGCGGCGGCCGCGGCGACGCGTGCTGCCGGGTCCCGCTGCAACAGGGCGGCGCACAGGGCCCCTTCAGGGCCGGGGAGGCCTGGGGCGTCGGTGGTCAGCCGGTCCATGGGGTCGGCGAAGGGGGGCTCGCCGGTGAGGGCCAGGAACACGAGCACACCGAGGCCGTAGAGGTCCGCCGCCGCGGAAGGAGCGGCGCCCAGGAGCACCTCGGGGGCGATGCCGAACGGGTTGCCCGAGATGAACTCCCGTGGAGGGCCGCCGAGGGGGGCGGCCAGGCCGAAGTCCAGCAGCACCACACGCCCATCGGGGGTCACGAACACGTTCGACGGCTTGAGGTCTCGGTGGGCGAGGCCCGAGGCGTGCAGGGCCTGCAGGGACTGGGCGAGCTGGGCGACCAGCGGGCGGGCGGCGGACCACGCCAGCGGACCACTCCTTCCCGGCCAGGGGCTTCCCTCGACCCTCGCCATCACCAGGGCGTGCCGGCCGTCGGCCGGGCCATCGTCGAGGAGCTCCACCACCCCCGGCAGGCGAAGGTTGCGGAGGGCCACCACTTCGGGGTTGGGACCCAGCTGGGGCGGAACGAGCTTGATGGCGACCGGCCGGCCGCTGGAGCGGTGCGTGGCCTCGTAGACCTCGCCGTACGCGCCTCGACCCAGCAGGGGGCCGAGGTGGTAGCCATCCAGCAGCTGCACACCGCCTCCGGCGGCAGCATACCGCGGCGGTGACTACTCGACGGTGACCACCAGGCGCGGAAGCCCGGGGACTTCCCCCGACACTACGGTGAACGGGGTGAGGCCGGTCCACACGGTACTGGGGGAGCCGTCCAGGGTGACGGAGGTGTACGACTCGGCGTACGTGGCGTCGAAGCCGGTGGCGCCGAAGTCGACGTCGCTGTCCCACTTCACCGAGACGCCGCACAGGTTGCCGGGGTCGATGTCGACCGTGAAGCCCGTCACCAGGTCGACCGTGTCGCTGACGTCGTACTGGTTGTAGCCGCCGCCGCACTTGTGGACGCGGACGTAGTCGACGTCGGCATCGGCGTAGCTCAGCGCGGTGCCGGGCACCACCATCTTGATGTTGGCCTCGGGGTTGCCGACGAAGATGTAGGCGTGGGCGGACAGGGCGAACAGACTGATGAACATGGAACACTCCTTCGTGGTTCGAAGGGGTCCAAGGCAGCTCCCGTGCCAGGGAAGTTGCTGTCTGGTTCGTGGCGTTGGTCCGTTATTTGTCGGCAGCTGTGTGCGGCGGGTGTCGGCTCTGGCCGACGCCTCGACTCAGGGACTGTCGGCTCCACCCGACACCGCCCACTTGGCGAGCAGCTCGTGCAGGTAGGTGCGGTTCACCCCGAGGGCCTCGGCCGCACGGGTTCGGTTGCCGTCGTGGTCGGCGAGGACGCGGGTGATGTGTCGCCGCTTGAAGGCGTCCACGGCGGTCCGCAGGTCGCTCGACCGGGGGATGCTGGGGGCCTCGCTGAGCTGCAGGTGGGCGGCAGCGATGTGGCTCGCGCCCGCGCCGTGGGCCCACAGAAGCGCCGACAGGAGGCGCTGGCGCAGCTCGCGGATGTTCCCGGGCCACGGCGCCTGCTCCAGCGATGCCATGGCACCGGGCCCGATGGGCAAGGCCGGGCAGCCCGTGTCCCGTGACACCTCGGCGACCAGGGCCGTGGTCAGCTCGGGCAGATCGTCCAGCCGGTCGGTCAGGCTGGGCATGGCCATGGGAACGGCGGCCAGGCGCCAGTAGAGGTCTTCGCGAAAGCGCGCCGTGTCCATGAGGTCCGCCGAGCTCGCGGACAGCACCCGGACATCCGCCTGCCGGCTGCGGGTCTCCCCCATGCGCCGATAGGTGCGGTCCTGGAGGAAGGTGAGGAGCTGGCTCTGAGCCTCCGGCGCGAGCTCGCCGACCTCGTCGAGGAAGAGGGTGCCGCCCGTGGCCGCCGCGACGAGGCCGTCCCGTGCGGACCGCTGTCCGGTGTAGGCCCCCGCAGCGGCGCCGAAGAGGTCCGCCTCGAGACGCTCGGGGTGCAGGGTGGCGCAGTTGACGGCCACGAAGGGGTGGCTCTTGCGGGGGCTGTTGTCGTGGATGGCGCGGGCGACCGTCGTCTTCCCCGAGCCGGACGGGCCGGTGATCAACACGGCGACGTCCAGGGGCGCGACCTGCTCCACCCGGGCGAGGACCTTCGCCATGGCGTCGCTACGGCCGAGCAGTCCGCCCAGCGCGAGCCGCTCGCGGTAGGGCCGGGTGGGGTCGTGGTGCCAGCGGCTCTGGGCCTCCACCCGGTGCAGGATGGGGGGGAGGTGGTGGAGGAGGACGCGGACGAGGTCGAGCTCGCGGTCTCCGAAGGGCGCGGGGACGGAGCGACCCTGCAGGTAGAGCACGCCCCGTGCGAAGGGCGCGCACACCACCTGCTCGATGCGATGCCGGCGGACGCTGGCTTGCTCGCGGAACCGCGGGTCGTGGGCGGCGTCGTGGGTGACGACGAGGTCGCCGTCCCGGGCGGCGGTGCGAACGATGGTGGCGCTCACCCGTTCCCGGAGCGTGTCGGGGTCGGCGGAGCCGTGGGCACGCCACCAGCGAGGCGACCCGGGGTCGGGGCCCATGGCCACATAGGCCAGGCGCGCGGAGGTGGCGGCGACCACGAGCTCCAGGATCCGCGCGAGGGCTTGCTCGGGACGCTGCTCGCGGGGGAGGTCGAGGAGTCGTCGGCACAGCGCCAGCTCGGAGACGGTCTCGCTCATGTGGGCGAGGTCGTGCGCGCGTAGGTCGCGATGACGACCTCCACCACCTCGTCTGCGGGCTCGTCGGCGTGGGCAGCGACCATCCGCAGGGGGAGCTCCCGCGCGGACTGGAGCAGGGCCTCGAGCCGGTCCTGGGCGACCCCCACGGTCACCGAGGCGATGTGTCGGCGTGCCCCCGGCACCTCGTCGAGGGCCTGCAGGGCATGGCGCAGCTGGTCTTGATGGAGGCGATGGGCCGCGGCCGAGACCTCCTTCTGCTGGATGCGGATGGCCGTCCGCACGGGCCGGTCGTCGGCGCTCCAGCGGTCGCCGTCGTGGACGAGGGCCCCGGCGGCGAGGAGGTCGGCCACGGCAGCCTCGATGACCTCCACCTCGACCGGCGGCCAGAGGCGAGCGGCGAGGGGCTCGGGCCGACCATCGAAGTCCGGGTGCCGGGCGGCGACCAGGATGGCGAGGTGCACCCAGGACCCGATCCAGGCGGCCGCCGAGTCCAGCTTGGCGGCCTGGGCGTAGTCCTGGCCCGCACGGACGGTGTGCTGCGCCTCGGCTCGCAGGGCGGACGTGGGGGCCTGCTCGGCGGCGACCATCGCCTCGAAGTGCGCGGACTCTGCGTCGTCGAGGCCGAGCCCTCGGGCCCATTGCTCCGCCTCCTCGAGGGGCAGCGTGCGCTGCTGGCTCAGGATCATCGACACCCGGCTGGGGGAGGAGCCCACCTTGCGGGCGAGCCACCGCTGACTGAGCCGGGGCCGGTGCCCGAGCCAGTCTCGGACGTAGTCGCGAGGGTCGGCGTAGCGAAACACGCTGGGGGACACCGACACGGGTGCCTCCTGGGGCTGGGGGAGGGGAGGCACGGTACAACAATGACGCTCCGGAGGCGGTTCCGGGGCATTTGTTCACCAGCTGTGAACGTTGTTCAAATCTGGGCAGTTGGTCGGTACCCGGCGGCTGTGGCTCCGCTGAGGGCCACGTGGGGCCCTTCGTCGCGCCTCGCCAGGATACGATGGGCGCCATGCGCTGGTTGTGGCTCGCCGCCCTCGTGGCCTGCGGCGGAAAAGACGGCATCGACTTCCCCTCCACCCTCGGGCCCCTGGAGGACAACGTCGTGCCCTCGCTCGACGCCAGCGACCGCTCCGAGCGCATCGTGTTCGCCTCGGGGAAGACCGATGGCCGGTACTGGGCGCACGCTCGGGCCTACGTGCACGGCACGCCGACCCAGGTACTGGCCGCGCTGGAGCAGCCCCGGGTGCTGGTCGACCGGCGCGAGGTCGATGAGTGGGAGGTGAGCTGGAACACCGTCCCGGAGTACGACCTGAGCCTCACCCTGCACCAGAAGGTGAAGGACGTGATCACGGTCGAGTACGACATGACGTGGGTGATGGAGCGCCAAGGCTACGACGGCGACGGCCTCTCCCGAGTGGCCGCGCAGTGGGACAAGACGGACGGCACGACCTTCATCGACCTGCTGACGGGCTCGCTGGTGGCGTCGGCGGCGGTCGGCGGCGACACCCCGGTGACCGAGCTCGACCTGGTGACCTGGCTCGAGGCGCCCCTCCGCGACGAACAGACCCTGGTGAGCTTCCTCCGCGACCTGCACGACGACATCACCGCCCACACGGCCGGCGAGCCGCTGCCGGCCTACTGATCTGCGTCGCTGGGTCGGGTGGCCAGGTCGACAGTGACGGCACCGCCATCGAAGGCCACCAGAACCCCTGCGGCCTCGATGGTGCCGGCGTCGCCCTCGACGCGGAAGTCGTGGGTTCCGCTGATGATGTCGGTGGTGAGCGGCAGGACCCCGGCGTTCCAGTTGTCGATGAACACGGCATCGCCGGCGCGCCCCGCATGCACGATGGTGACGGTGCCCATCTCCACCGCAGCGAGCTGAGCGGGCGTGGGGCCAGACGAGGCCGGGCCGGTGAGGTGGGGCTCGACGCGCTGCTTGAGCTTGCTCATCGGCAGGGCGCCCCCCCAGCTCTCCAGCACCTCGCCTTCGGCGCTCAGCAGCAGGTTGTAGGGCACCGCGCCCTTGTAGCTAGCGCCGAGCTCGGCGAGTTCCTTGCCGAGGGCCCGCCCCCCCTCGCGCACCCGGTAGTGCTGCCAGGTGGTGCGCTTGTCCTCGAGGAAGCGCTCCAGGGCGTCTTCGTCGCGGTCGACAGAGAGGGCCACCACCGAGAGACCCTGGCCATGCCACGCCTCGGTGAGGTCGTCGAGGCGGTCGAAGTCCTTCACGCAGGGACCACACCAGGTGGCCCACACGTGCACGAGGCGCAGGCCCATGCCCTGACGCACGAGACGCTCCACGTTCTCGGCGGGAACGGTCTGGGGGGTGTCGGCGAGGGCGGCGAGGGCGAAGAGTGTGAGCACGGTGCCTCCAGGTCCATTGTCGCCTCTGGGGTGCCCGGCACGCTACCCCCGGTCGTTGGCGTCGAGTGAGTGATGATGACCGAGGATGAACGAATTGTGGCCGTTTTGAATCATGTCGACTTCTGCAACCACCCGATGCGGTGCAGCGAGGGCGGTTCGACCTACTTCTGGGCCAGCAAGAGTTGGCCCGCACCTTGCAGAGGATGGGGTCATCGAACCACGGACGAGGAGTTCCCCATGTCCTACGACGCTGCGGCCCTGAACGCTGCCATCCATCGCACCAACGGCGAGCCCGAGGTCTCCGCGACCTGGGTCAACGACCACCTCGGTGCCTTCCGCTTCATCGACGTGCGGGAGCCCCACGAGCTGACCGGCCCGCTCGGCGCGGTCGAGGCGGCAGAGAACATCCCGCTGCTCCAGCTCCTCAGCTCCCCCATGCTCGACGCCTCCGTGCCTACGGTGCTGCTGTGCCGCTCGGGCCGGCGCTCCACGCTGGCGGCCCGCGAGCTCACCAACCAGGGCTTCCACGCGGTGGCGAGCGTCGAGGGCGGCATGCTCGCCTGGAATGCCAACGTGCTCGGTCGCAACAACGTGACGGCCGAGGAGAAGCAGGTCAACACGCACAAGCTGGCCGAGGCCACCTTCCACACCAACGGCCTGCCCGAGGTCGACGCGGCGTGGGTCCAGGGCAACCTGGGGGCGTTCCGCTTCATCGATGTGCGCGAGCCCTACGAGCTCGCTGCCGAGGGCGCCGTCGCCCAGGCCGAGAACATCCCGCTGCAGACCTTCCTGCAGCGCGCGAGCACCGGAGACTTCGTGCGAGACCAGCCCATGGTCGTGATGTGCAAGTCCGGTGGCCGCAGCGGTCGGGCCACCATGGCTCTCGTGGGCGCGGGCTTCACCAATGTCGCCTCGATGGAAGGCGGCATGATGGGGTGGCGGGCCCGCGGTTACGCCTTCCGGTAGTCGCCGAGGCGCGGTCTCCGTGGGTCGTCATGGCCCGCTGAGGGGGCTACACCGGGCCTGGCTCGGCCCCCCATGGTCCGGGACCCCGGAGACAGCATGCGCCTCCATCGCCCGGAGCCCGTCCTCACCGCGCCCACCTCCACCATCGACGACGGCACGCCCGTGCCCTCGGTGGTGCAGCGCTTGATCGACGGCGAGGTCTTGGCCGTGGCCGACCGCTATGCCACCGGCGCCGAGGTGCTGGAGCGTCTGCGTCGCGCGCTGCCCCCTGCACCGGAGCGCGCACCCTATGGGGAGCGGGCCGCTGCCGAGCGTGCCTTCCGTGAGGCCGCTCTTCGGCTGCTCGCGCCGGTCGACGGGCACGAGCTCGCCCTGATCGGTGCGCGCCCCATCGGCTTCCTCGCGGAGCTCTACCCCGAGCTGGGGCGGTTCTGGCTGCCCTTCCTGCGGGTGCAGGAGCTCTACGATGCCTGGCAGCGCTATCGCCAGGGCACGCACCTCGCGGTGATCGGAGGCCGGGTTCATCCGTACTTCGCGACCTACGTTCCTCGGCGCACCGAACACCTGGAGCTGTTCGCCACCTGGTTGGCCGGATGGTCGGGGGGGCGCCGCCAGGCCATCGACGTGGGCACGGGCACCGGCGTGCTCGCACGCATGCTCTCGCGGGCCGGAGTGGAGCAGGTGGTCGCGACCGACGCCCACCCCAACGCCGTAGAGAGCCTGCGGCGAGACATCGAGCGCTTCGAGCTGGCAGGGATTCGCCCGGTCCAGGCCGACCTCCTGGGGGAGGAACCCGGCGAACCCGACCTCGTGGTGTGCAACCCGCCGTGGCTTCCCGGCCCGGTCGACGAGCCCTTCGACGCAGCGCTGCACTACGAGCCGGGCTGGTTCGAGCGCTTCTTCGCGGCGGCACACCCCGTGCTCGGCCCCGACGCCCGGCTGGTGATCTTGTTCAGCACCATCGGGCAGCTCACCCGCCCCGACTTGCCACATCCCATCGAGGCGGAGGTGGCGCGGGGGCGCTTCGTCGCGGTGCAGCGGCTCCAGCGCCGGGTGAAGGGCCGCAAGGGCCCGGGGGGCAAGCGTCAGCGCACCCGTGAGCGGGTCGAGGTGTGGGAGCTCGCCGCCCAGCCCTGATGGCGCCGCGCGGTCAGTAGACGATGTCGAGGCAGGCCATGACGCGGTTGCACTGCCCACCGCCGAAGCTCGGCGCGCCGGGGTCGGTCACGTCCCACGGCTCCTCACAGGTGTAGGACGCCTGCCACAGGTAGGTGTCGTAGAAGAAGCGCTCGGCGCAGTCGAGGTACTCGCCGACCGTCGCGTTGCAGCCGGGGCTGACGGTGTAGGTGTCGAAGCAGGTCCAGCTCTTGGTGCGGTAGGCCGCGATGGCCTCGATGCAGCTGTCGTAGTGCTCGGTGCAGGTCTCGCTGTAGTCCGCGTCGTCCTGCGAGAAGAAGGCCATCGCCTGCCCGTTGACGTAGCAGAACTCGGGGTCGGTGAGGGCCTCCACGCCGCGGTAGTAGCCCCCCCGCTCGAGGGCGCAGAGCTCGGCCTCGCTGAGCTCCTGCAGCGACGCCTGTGCGTTCAGGTCGTCGACCGTGAGCGGCTCGCCCTTCCCTTCGTCGTCCCCGTCGGCGCAGCCCGCCAGCAGCAACACCAGAGCCCATCGCTTCATTTCCGTCCTCCGTTCGCATCGCCGTTCGCGGGCGCGTGGACGCCCGTCGGGTCGACCCATTCGAACCGTTTCTCCCACCGAGGTGGGGCCGTGATTGAATGCGGGCCGGTAGGGCGCGTACAACGCGGCCACAGGAGGATTCGATGGGTCGAGGAACGAGCTGGCGTGCAGCGATCGTGGGGGCGGCCATGCTGGCAGCCACGCCGGCCTGGGCCATGGTGCCCAAGACCTCCGGCGATCTGATGCTGACTTACGGTCGGAACCTGGGCCAGGGCCTCAACGTCGGGGGCTTCGCCTTCGAGGTGAAGCCGTTGGTGGCGGATCGCCTCTACGTCGGGGTCCGGCCGTTCCTGGAGGTGGGCGCCGGCGTGAGCAACAGCGACACCGAGGCGAGGGCCGAGGCCTTCTTCGGGCTCGGTGCCACGGTCAAGGGCGAGTACTACCTGAGCGAGGAGCGCACTCGTCCCTACGCCGGTCTCGGCCTGGGCGTGGAGTACATCGCAGCCGCCGGGGCGCTGGCCAGTCTGGAGGCCGACTCCGGTGAAGCGGCGGCCTGGGAGAGCACCGGCACCCGGCCGGTGATCATGCCGGAGGTCGGCGTCGACCTGTCGGCGCTGCGGCTGGCGCTGATCTACCGCGCGCCCATCGGTGCCAAGGGCTCCGGCACCGTGTTGTCGGCCAACGCCCAGGGCGAGTCCAGCAGCGAGATCGTCGACGGGCCGCACCTCGGCGGCCTGCTGTTCCAGGTGGGCCTGCACTTCGGCGGGCCGCGGTAGCCCCGCTCAGCTGGCCGGCGGCTCGCTCCACGACCAGCTCTTCACGGCCTCCATCATGGCGTCGACGCCCTCGACCGGGGTGGTGGGGAGCACCCCGTGGCCGAGGTTGAAGACGTGGCCCGTGGGGCCGGCGGCACGAATGATGCGGCGCACCTTGGCTTGGATGTCGGCCGGGGGGCCGTACAGCGCGACCGGGTCGAGGTTGCCCTGTACGGGCATGTCGCCGAGGAGGGCCCGGGCCTCGGCCATGTCGGTGCGCCAGTCGATGCCCATCACGTCGGCGCCGGTCTGCTTGGCGATGGGGAGGATGGAGGAGAGGTCCTTGCTGTAGAAGATGCGCGGGGCGCCGGACACCCGCTCGAAGGCCCGAATCGCCGCCGGCAGCGCGAAGCGCTCGTAGTCTTCCCGCGACAGGGCGCCGGCCCAGGTGTCGAACATCTGCACCCCAGCGGCGCCAGCGTCGATCTGGGACTGAAGGTAGTCGCCGACGACATCGGCGAGGAGGCCCAGGACGTGCTCGGCCAGGTGGGGCGCGTTCATCAGCATGCGCTTGGGCTCGAGCCAGTTCTTCGAGCCCTGGCCCTCGACCAGGTAGCAGAAGAGGGTCCAGGGGGCGCCGGCAAAGCCGAGAATGGGGGTGTCGGGCCGGGCGGCGCGGAACAGGCGGAGGGTCTCGGGGACCCAGGGCAGGGCGTCGGACACGTCCGGGCGGACGAGGCTCCGCACGTCGGCCTCGGTGCGGACGGGCTCCGGAACCCGCGGCCCCACGCCCTTCTCCATGGTGAAGTCGCGGCCGATGGCGGACAGCACGGGGAGGATGTCGGAGAAGACGATGGCGGCATCGGGCTCGAAGCGCTCGATGGGCTGCAGGGTGACCTGACAGGCCAGCTCGGGGTTGTGGCAGAGGTCGAGGAAGCTGACCTTCGACCGCAGCTCGCGGTATTCGCTCATGTAGCGGCCCGCCTGGCGCATGAACCAGACAGGGGGCCGGTCGACGGGCAGGCCGCGCAGGGCGTTGCCGAGGCGTTCGTGCTTGTCCAAGAGAACCTCCGAGGGGTCGTTGTACCCCAGTCGCCCGGGGGGTGGCGGACGTCCCCTCGGGAGACCGGCAGGTATGATCGCGACCAGGTCATCCGCGGAGGAACATGCCCGACGGTCTTCGGCTCGCGAAGCTGGTTCGCGCCACCCTCGACGACGGAGGTGCGACCCTCCGCTGGGGTGTGACGCGGGAGCTCGCGACGGCGGCGGGGCTGCGTCCGGCGGCTGTCGAGGCGCTTCACGAGCTGCTGGAGGCAGCGGCCTCGTCGGAGCCGGTGCATCTCCGGGTCGTCCTCGGCGCGCTGCAGGAGCTCGGCTTCCGTCCCTGGCTGCAGCCGGTCGTCGCGCGGATCGCCCAGCGGCTCGGTGGGGACAGTCCACCGGGCCGAACACGCTGGGAGCTGACGTGGTGGTCGCTGGCCGAGGCGGCGGGCGGCGCGTCGCCGGGGTGGCTGCCCGGGATGCGGGTGCGTGCCCAGGGGCATCATCCGCTCGGCGACTACAACCTGGGCCCGGTGATCGGTCGGGGGGCGAGCGCCAGCGTGCACGGGGCGATCCACCACGACACGGGGCTTCGGGTGGCGGTCAAGCGGCTCCACCATCGGCTCCGACCCTCGGCGGTGGCCGACGAGGCGAGGGCTCTGGCTCGGATGAGCCACCCGGCCATCGTCGGGCTGTACGAGCTCGGCACGGTGTCGGCCGCGGAGGCCACGCTGGCCGGATGGGACGAAGGGGCGCCGTACCTGGCCATGGAGTTCGTCGATGGCGGCACCCTGGAGGAGCGCGTCGGGCAGCTCGACGCGGTGGCCGTGCTCGATGTGGTGTTCGGGATCCTGGAGGCCCTGGCCCATGCCCACGCCGTGGGGGTGCTGCACCTCGACCTCAAGCCGGCCAACATCCTCCTGCGGTCCACGGCCGATCCGCGCCCGGTGCTCTCGGACTTCGGGGTCTACTCGCTGCTCTCGATGACCGGCGCCCGCGTCGCCGGGACGCCGCACTACATGCCCCCCGAGCAATGGCGGGGCGTCCATGGCGGCCTGGGCCCGTGGACCGATGTCTACGCCCTCGGCTGTGTGGCCTTCGAGCTGTGGGCAGGGCACCGCGCCTTCGATGGCGACGATCTGGCGGAGCTGAGGCAGCGCCACGAGGTCGGTGCACGACGCCGGCTCCCCCGCGGGGACCCACGCCAGGCCTGGCTCGACCGGTGTCTCGCGCCGGACCCTGCCCAACGCTACCGCAGCGCCCGGCAGGCGGCGCTGGCCCTGGACCGGCTGGGCCAGGGAGGCGGCGGGGACGACGCGACCGTCAGCGTGTACACCTTCGGTGAGGGGCCCAGCGAGGTCCGCGCCGACGACGTACGGGTCGAGGATGAAGCGAGCCACCGACTCAACTCGCGGTTGGTGGCACCGTCCCTGGTGGCGGAGCGCCTCGCGCTGGGAGGCACCCCCTGCTTCGACGACGCGGAGGCCATCGTGCGACGCCGGGTCGCCCAGGGAGGCCGCTCGGTGGTGCGCCTCGGCACGCCCACGGGGGTGGGCACCCGCACCCTGCGAACCCGGCTGGTGACGTGGGCCCGCGGCCAAGGCCTCGTGGGGGTGCAGGTCGAGGGAGAGAGCCCGCGAGGAACCCTGGAGCAGGCGCTTCGGGCGCTCTCGGGGCCGTTCGGTACGTCGGCCCAGCTGCCGGGTCGGGAGGATGCGGAGAAGGTGGTGGCCTCGCTCGGCGTCGGTCCCGCGGTGCTGTCGGTGGACTGTCGGGGGCCAGCCCGTGACCTCTGGCGGTCCCTGGTCGCTGCCCTGGGCGGCGACGTGGTGATCGTGGTCGACGAGGACTGGCCCGGGCCCGCGGACGTCGACGTGGTGGTGCCACGAGCCAGCGAAGACGAGGTCGAGGCGACGCTGTGGGGGCGCCTCGCGCTGGAGCGCTCCCTGTGCACGCGGCTCGGCCTGCGCTCCGGAGGCGACGTCGACAAGCTGCTGGACATCCTCCGGCCTACCTTGCCGCGGCTGGTGCGTCCGTCCGGGATTGCCGGTTGGGACCTCCCTCCTCGAGCGCTACTGCCCCTGCGTCCCCCGGTCGCCGCGGGCTCGGAGGCGGAGCTCCTCGACGGCCCCTGGGCCGGGCGCATCGTGGCCGCATGGGCACGGGACGCACAGTGGGGTGAGTCCAGCGAAGGCAGCCTGGTCGCTCGCCTGCACCGGGCGGGCTGGCTCACCCAAGGCCGTCGCTTCGTCTTCGGGTTGGACCGCTGGATGGGGCGGCGGCGCGGCGCAGTGGACGAGGCGGCGACATGCTGGGCCGCCCAGCTCCCGGAGGGGCCCTGGGCGCGGGCGCGGAGGGCCTGGCTCGACCGCGGGGACGGGGCGGCGGGGGCGGTGCTGTCGGAGCAGGTGGTCGACTGGTACCTACAGGGTCAGCAGGAGCGGGTGTTCGCTGCGGTCGACCTGATGGACCACCACGGGGCGACATCGGCTCGGGGCCTGGCCGCCCAGGCCGGGATCCTGCTGGCGAACTCGGGCTGGGAGCGCGCCGGCGGCCTGCTCCGCCATGCCGAGCGGCTCGACCCCCAGGATGGCTTCGTGGCCTATGTACGCATGCTGACCATGACGGCTCGCGGGCATCGGGAGGAGACCCTTCCGTACCTCCAGCGAGCCATTCGGGACCCGAATCCCCACATCCGCGCGCGGAGCCTCATGCGTCTGGCGCGCACCCTGGAGCAGCTGGGGCGGGCCGAGGAAGGGCAGGGGTACACCGAGCGGGCCCTCGCGATGGAGCAGGCGGAGGTGCTCTACTACCCACGCGTCATGCAGTTCATGCGTCGCACCCCGGTGGAGCCCGACGACGCCTGGCGGCGGGAGCACGAAGACCTCCGCGGAGCAGAGGGCCTGCCCGGCGCGGCGACCCTCACCCTGGACAGCGGTCGTATGGTCGCCGAGGCTCGCTGGGGTGGGGACATGGAGCGATGGCGGCCCCTGGCCTCCGCCCCCGCGCGAACGATGGCCGACGTGCTGGCCGCGGTGCGTCGCGGGGATGTCGATGCCGTCGAGGCCGGGCTCGCCTCGCCCCACGCGGCCTACATCCGCCGGTCGACCGCGCTGTTCGGATCCCTGGAGGTGTGGGTTCGGCGGCAGCGTGGGGAGGCCTTCGTGCCCTGGCCCGAGGCGGTCAACACGGACAGCCTGTGGGTGCAGAGCCGCGACGAGCGCTGATCACCAGGTAGCGGAAGCTGCCTCGGCACAGCCCGAGCCACGCCCCGTGGACGCCGGCCCACATGTGGGCGCGCTCGGCGGAGGTCCAGCTCTCTCCGCGGAGGGCCCGCCACAGGGCCTGGGTGAGCATGCGCCAGTGGCCGACGATCACGGTGGGGGCGATGCGCCAGCCGGCGTCTTCGACCGTGATGTCGACGAAGCCCAGGCTCGCGAGGCGCCGCCGCAGGGGCTCGAGCTCGGCGAAGCTGCCCACGGCCCAGCCTCCGGAGACCTGCTGGAGCAGGTGCTGCGCGATGCCGCTGGGCGCGGGGAGGACGAAGCCGTCGACCACCACGAGGCGCCCGCCGGGACGGAGCAGGCGCGCGGCCTCCGCGAGGAGCGAGGCCTTGTCGGTGCCGTCGGCGTGGCAGAGGCTCTCGAGGCAGAAGACGCCGTCGTAGCCGGCCGTGGCGGCGCCGGTGTCGCGGTAGTCGGCCAGGTGGGCCTTCACCCCCGGCACCGCCCGCGCATTGGCCCAGTCGACCTGCTCTTCGACGATGGAGAAGCCGTCGACCCGAGCCCCGGACACGGTGGACGCGATGTGGTTGGCGGTGGCGCCGTAGCCGCAGCCGAGGTCGGCGACGCGCGGGCTCGGCGGCAGGGAGAGCCCCTCGACCACCCGGTCGACCATGGCGTCGAGCATGGCCTCGTGGCGCAGCGGCACTCCGGCCCGCCAGTAGCCATGGTGCATGTGCATGGCGGAGCTCCACCAGGCGTACACCGCGTCGTTGCCGTTGTAGTAGGCCGCCACCTCGTGGGGGCGGACCGTGGCGGGGGCAGCGGGGAGGCTGGGAGCCTCCGCCGGAAGGGCGGGGGACAGGGCGTTCGCGCGGGGCATGGGCGTCTCCATCCGTGGTGTGAACATGTTCAACATGAACATGTTCAGCGTATCGTGCTCGTGGTACGGCGGCGCGGTCGGATTTGTTGTCGCGAACCGTCAGACCTGCCGGCGGCGTGGTTACGCTTCCTGCATATGGACCGAGTCGTCATCCCCGGGAAAGCTACCTACAGCCGCGTTGCCCTGTCCGACGTCGCCATCGCTGGGCCCCTGGTGTCGCGGCTGCTGCTGGGCGCCACGGCCCCCGGGCAGGTGCTCGCGGCCGCCTCCACCGGCTACTACGTCGGGTCCGCCGCCCGAGACTGGTGGGCCCGTCGCAAGGTGCGATTCATCGACTTCCGCGAGGCCTTCGGTGCCGATGTCGACCACCTTCGGCCGCAGCCGGAGGAGGCCCGGGAATGGGAGATCCGGCGGCTGGGCCAGCTCCTCAACGAAGGCTTCACCGAGGAGCAGCCGTCCACCGAGCTGCTCGCCGAGGTCATCAACGGGCGGCTCACCGCCTACATCGCCGACATCACGGGGCAAGAGGTGGTCACCTCCCACCAGGTGCGCTCCATCACCCTCGCACGCTTCTTCCTGCCCGATGCCCTGGGCAGCTGCGACCCCATCAGCGGCGACATCGCGGTCTACCAGGACATCTTCCCCCTGACGCCCCACATCCTTGCCCACGAGCTGTGTCACCGGAAGGGCTACCTCAAGGAGCTCCACGCCCAGGCGCTGTCCTACCTGGCCTTGCGCACCTCGGGCGACCCGGTGCTGGTCCAGGCGGCCCGCGCGGAGCGGCTGCACCGGCAGCTCAAGGTCTACCAGCGGCAGAGCCCCACGCCGATGTCCCCCGAGGCCCTCGTGAACCTCGCGGGGCTCCGCGCCGAGCTCCGCGCGGCCATCAGCGGGTGGCTGCCCGCCCCGGAGGACGCCCACCACCGCGGTGTCATGGCGCGCCTTTACGACCAGCGGATGCGCCTGTCCGGGCAGAACGGCCTGTCCGACTACGACCGAGGCTTCCTCGACTTCCTGTGGACCTTCACCCACAGCGAGGGCGCCTCCGTCCCCGCGCACCATGCCGCCCTGTGAGCGAGTGCCCTGGGCGAGGTACTAGGGGCCCCTGACCGGAGGCCCTGTGATGCCCAGCCTGCTGATGCTCCTCGCCACGACGGCGCTCGCCGCTTTTTCGGTGAACGATCCGGCCACCACCGAG
>ENA-OWNT01002272-OWNT01002272.1-seawater-metagenome-genome-assembly--contig:-NODE-2272-length-20405-cov-5.831070_pt1 | contig 20405 bp, 16 predicted proteins | sample MGYA00238136_ERZ651165 | MGnify/ENA primary metagenome ERZ651165 (study PRJEB26861, sample SAMN08777766) | seawater metagenome | isolation source: coastal seawater | place: USA: Florida | collected...
GTCTCCCGATCCCGCGTGGCCACGGCGAGCGCCGACCAGGCCATGACGCCCAGGCTGATCCCGTCCGCGATGGAGAACGTCAGCGGGATCCCGGCGACGATGAGGAACGCGGGGATGCCCTCCTGCGGGACGTCCCACCGGATCCGGCCGAGCCCCTTCGCCATCATCGCCCCCACCAGGATGAGCGCCGGCGCCGTGATGGGATGCAGGAACAGCGTGTGCGTGGCCGGCCCGGACGCCGTGAACAGGATCGTCTCCACGGGCACGCCGCCCCCGACCGTCTCCACCAGCGGGTGGAAGAACAGCGCGGCCAGGAAGAGCGCCGCCGTGACGATGGACGCCAGCCCGGTGCGGGCGCCGGCCGTCACCCCCGCGGTGGACTCGATGTAGGACGTGACGGTGCTCGTGCCGAGGAGCGCGCCGGTGACCGTGCCGACGGCGTCTGCGAAGAACGCACGGTCGCCCCGCTCGAGCCGGCCGTCGTCGTCGATGAGCCCCGCCTGGGTCCCAACCCCCACGAGCGTGCCCACCGTGTCGAACAGGTCCGTGTAGAGGAACAGCAGCGCGAGCCCCAGACCCTGGCTGGTGAGGAGGAAGCTCAGGTCGATCTGGAACGCCGTCGGCGCGACGGACGGGGGCGCCGCGACGGCTCCGTGCCAGGTGGTGATCCCCGTCGCGAGGCCGGTCAGCAGGCTCGCTCCGATCCCGATCAGCACCGCGATCCCGACCCCCCGGGCGGCCAGCACGGCGGCCACGGCGAAGCCCACGCCGGCCGTCACCACGGGGCGCCAGCGGGCCCCCAGATCGCCGACGGAGACGAAGGTGTTCGGATCCGGGACGAGCAGCCCCGTCTCCTTCAGGCCGATGAACGCGATGAAGAGGCCGATGCCAGCCGCGATGGCGTGCTGGAGCCCGCGGGGGACCAACGCCACGATCCGTTCCCGCAGGCGCAGCAGCCCCAGGACGAGGAAGGCCACGCCCGAACACAGCACCAGCCCCAGCGCCTGCTGCCAGGGCACGCCCATGGCGCCACAGACGGTGAACGCGAAGAACGCGTTGAGCCCCATCCCCGGCGCGAGGGCCACCGGGTAGCGCGCCCATGCGCCCATCACGAAGGTGGCGACGGCCGATGCGATGCAGGTGGCGGCGAGGACGGCGCCCGCGTCCATGCCCGCGGCGCTGAGCATCGCGGGCTGCACGAACAGGATGTAGGCCATGGTGGCGAACGTCGTGACGCCGCCGAGGACCTCGGTCTTGACGGTGGTGCCGGCCGCGGCCAGCCCGAACCAGCGCTCCAGTGCGGACATGGAGATCAGCCTACTGCTCCGCGTGTAGGCTCACCGGATGGTGAGACGAGAAGGCATCGCGCGCGAGCGCATCGACGACGCCGAGGTCATCGGCGCCATCACCCATCGGGTGGCCTCACGGCTGGCGCACGGCGAGCTCGACATCCTGCTGAACGAGACCGTGTTCGTGGAGGAGAAGCGCCTCCGCAAGAGCACCGATCCCGGCGAGCAGGCCTACCTGGAGATGCTGCGGGACGTGCGGCGGCGGCTCAGCAGGGCCTCGCAGCGCGATCTGGAGCAGCTGCTGCGGCGGATCGTCGAGCACTACGCCCAGGAGATCCACGGCCACTTCGACGCGAAGACGTACGGGTCCGCGACGCGGGTGCTGCCCAAGGGCCTCGCGCTGCTGCTCAAGCGGCAGAAGCCCTGGCAGCTCCTGCAGCAGGGGATGAAGGGCCTGACGCTGGCCGATCGCATCGTCACCAGCGGGGAGATCGCCACGTTCGACCGCCTGGTGGAGCGCGGCACGGTCGTCCTCGTGCCCACGCACCTGTCGAACATGGACAGCCCGGTGGTCGGCTTCGCGCTGCACGCCAACAACCTGCCGCCGATGATCTACGGCGCCGGCATCAACCTGTTCACGAACTGGATGCTGTCCTACTTCATGGACCACCTCGGCGCCTACAAGGTGGACCGGGCGAAGAAGCACCGGCTCTACAAGGAGTGCCTCAAGGAGTACTCGCAGTACTCCATCGAGCGGCGCTGGCACTCGCTCTTCTTCCCCGGCGGCACGCGCTCGCGCTCCGGGATGATCGAGGCCCACCTCAAGAAGGGCCTGATGGGCACGGGCATCGCGGCCTACCAGGAGAACCTGAAGCAGCACCGCGAGCACCCGCGCGTGTACTTCATCCCCTGCACCATCAACTACCGGCTCGTCCTCGAGGCGGAGACGCTCATCGAGGACCACCTCGCGGACGCCGGCAAGGCCCGCTACATCATCACGGACGACGAGTTCTCCCGGCCGGACAAGGTGCTCGGCTTCGTCCGCAAGATGATGGCGATGGACTCGTCCGTGGAGGTCCGGTTCAGCCAGCCCCTCGACCCCTTCGGCAACTTCGTCAACGCCGACGGCGACTCGCTGGATCCCCACGGGCGGCCGTTCGATCCGCAGGGGTACGTGACCCGCGCGGGCGTCGTCATGGCGGACGAGCAGCGGGATCGCATCTACACCGCGCGCCTCGCCGAGCAGATCAGCGCGGCCTTCTTCCGGGACACGGTGCTCTTCGAGACGAACGTGTTCGCGGCGGCCATGCACCGGCGGCTCGAGCAGGTGCGCCCGGGGCTGGACCTGTACCGCCGCCTGTTGCTGGGACCGGAGGACCGGACGTTCAACGTGCTCGAGGTGGACGCCGAGGTGGACCACCTGCTGACGGCGCTCAGGAAGCTGCGGGACGAGGGCAAGGTCCAGCTGTCCCGCGCGGTGGCGAGCTGCACGGCGAAGGAGCTCCGGCACGACGCCGTGCACCAGCTCGACCTGATCCACACCGAAGCCCCCATCCGCGAGCCGGGGGACGGGACGATCGTCCTGGAGGACCCGAAGCTGGCCCTGTACTACGCCAACCGGCTCGTCGGGTACGACCTGCCGCCGCCCCTGCCGTCCCGCACGCCCACGGAGGAGTCATGAGCGTCAGCGTCATCGGAGCCGGCCCCTGGGGCGCCACGGTCGCCTGGCTGATCGGCAAGGAGGGCCGCGACGTCGCCCTGTGGTCGTCCAGCGAGACGAAGCGCGCGGTCCTGCGCGACACCCGCAAGCCGCCCCGCACGGCCATCGACCTGCCGGAGTGCGTCGCCATCGTCGAGACCCTCGACGAGGCGCTCGCCGCGGACCTCGTGTTCCTGGCCGTGCCCCCCGCCCACGCCCGGGCGGTCCTGCGGGCGGCGGCGCCGTTCGTGCGGCCGGACCACCGCATCGTCCACACGGTCAAGGGCCTGGAGCCCGGCGGCCACGCGATCTCCACGGTGATCAGCGAGGAGACCTGCTGCCTCATGACCGGGATGCTCGCCGGCCCGGTGGCGCCGGACGAGCTCTGGCGGGGCGACCAGATGGCGGCCGTGGTCGGCAGCCGCTTCGAGTCGCTGGCGGTGGACGCGGCGCTGGCGCTGACGGGCCCGTCGCTGCGCGTGTACCAGTCGCTCGATCTGACGGGCGTGGAGATCGGCGGCGCCATGCGCACGCCCATCGGGCTCGCGGCGGGGATGCTCCGGGAGGCGGGTCTCGGCGGGCCGACCCACGCGTTCCTGCTGACCCGCGGGCTCGCCGAGGCGGGCCGGCTGGCCGACGCGCTGGGCGGGCAGCACGAGACGGTGGCGGGCCTCAGCGGCATTGGCGACTGGCTCGTGACGTCCCAGGACGAAGACGATCCCGTGATGCAGGCCGGACACCGGCTCGCGCGCCAGGAGGCCTGCGGGTACTCCGAGGCCGAGGCGCGGGTGCGCACGCTGATCGCGCTCGGCGCGCGCACCGGGGTGGATCTGCCGATCACGAACGCCGTGGGCGCGGTGCTGGACGGCACGCCCATGCAGGAGGCGCTGGCGGGTCTGATGACGCGCCAGGTCCGCTTCGAGAGTTAGTCAGGGGGGCCTCCCGGCGCTGGCGCGGCGACCCTATGCTCGCCGGGTGCGCGTCTTCCTGCTGTTCCTGCTGATCCTGATCCTGCCCACCTCCGCCCTCGCCGCGTGCGGGGATCCCGACCTGCTTCCAGCCCCCTATGCCGCGCTCGGGCGGGCCGAGGCCGTGGTGGAGACCGCGCCGGACGAGGCGCTCTCCCTGATCGACGGGGTCGAGCTGCCGAAGGGCCCGGCGGCCCGGAGGCTCCTGCTTCTCGAGGGCCGCGCCCGGCTCGGGATGGGCGACGTGGCGCACGCCGAGGTCCTGCTCCTGCGGGTCCTGCAGGACTGGTCGAACGCGTCGCAGTCCCGGGGCACCCCGTGCGATGTGGATCCCGGCGCGATCCGCTGGTGGATCGGCCAGGTCTTCGTGGCGAGGGGCGAGCCGAAGGGCGCGGTCGCGCAGTGGCGGAACCTGTGGATGCACGACGTGCTGTCCCCTCACTCGGAGGCCGCCGAGGAGCTGCTCCGCACTCACGACGACCAGTTCGGGCCGTCCGAGCAGGGGATGGTCCACGAGCGCGTGCAGTCGTTCGCCAGGGCCAACCGGCACAAGGCCGGGTTCGCGTTCCTGAAGGAGCGCGCCGATCCGTCGACGGACGCCACGAAGCGCGCCCTGTTCGTCGGCGCCTTCAACGCGAAGCAGTACCCCGAGGCGCTGCAGGCCTTCACCGCGCTCCCGGCGCCCACCGAGGCCGAGCGGTTCGACTACGCCCTCGCCACCTCGCGGACGGGCGACTACGACGCCGCCGCGCGCATCTACGGCACCCTCATCGACGGCACCTCGGCGACCGCGGACCACGCCAGCTACAAGCTCGGCTACCTCCTGTACGACAAGGGCCGGACGGACGAGGCCATCGCGGCCTGGCGCGAGCACCTGACGCGCTTCCCCCAGAGTCGCCACGCCCTGTCGGCCCGCTGGTTCAGCGCCTGGTCGCTCTTCAAGCTGGGGCGGCTCGACGAGGCGGACGCGGCGTTCGCCCCCATCGCGTCCGGGCGCTCGGTGCTGGCGGCGGGGGCGGCGTACTGGCGGGCGCGGATCCTCGGTCTGCTCGGGGAGCCGGCGGCGGAGCAGACCGCGCTGGAGGCCATCCTCGAGGACCACCCCGAGAGTGCGTACGCGTGGTGGGCCGCGGGACGGCTGAAGCGGACGATCCCCCCGCCCGAGGAGCCTCCGCCGCTGGAGGCGGTCCCTCCGAGCGCCGCGATGACGACCGCCCTCGCGCTCATCGATGCGGGCGTGCCCGACTGGGCGGCGGCGGAGCTTCGCGGCCCCATCGCCGCGGCCCGGAAGGGCGGGCGGGACGCGAGCCTCGCGCTGGGGGAGCAGCTCGCGTCCGTCGGGCTCTGGAGCCAGGCCCGGAGCCTGATGCTCGCCCACTGCGGCAGCCCGAAGGACCGGAAGGATCTCGCGGCCCTCCGGCTGTGCTGGCCCCGGCCCGAGAAGGCCCGGATCGACGCAGCAGGCGACGCGGTTGCCCGGCACCTTCCGTACGCGATCATGAAGGCGGAGAGCGCGTGGACGGCGCGGATCACGTCCTCTGCGGGGGCGCGCGGGCTCATGCAGCTGATGCCCGACCTGGCTACCGCCCAGGCCGCCGCGCTGCACCCCGGCGAGCCCTTCGACCCCGAGACGCTCTACGACCCCGCCGTGAACGTGGAGTACGGCCTGGCCGAGCTCGCCACGCTGACGCGCAACCTGTCTGGGGAGGGCGTCGAGCCGGCGCTGCCCCTGGTGATCGCGGCCTACAACGGCGGCGAGGGCGCCGTGCGGCGCTGGCTGGGCGAGCAGCCCGTCCCCATCGAGGCGGACCGCTGGGCGGAGGACATCAGCTACTCGGAGACGCGGCGCTACGTGCGGCGCGTCCTCGGCGCGGTGCAGGTCTACCGGCTGCTCTACGGGGACTGATCCTTGGGGTCAGGCGCGGAAGCGAGCCTCGATCTCGGCCCCCAGCTCCACGTCCTCCATCGTGAGGCGGACCTCGGCGTGCTCGCGCGCCAGATCGAGCCCCAGGTCCATGGCGTGCACCAGCTGGGGCATGGCCCAGGGGTCGGTGCTGGTCAGCAGCGCGTAGCGCGCGTCCGGGTCCGGCACCTCGGCGCGGCTCAGCTCCTCCTGCACCAGCGCCACGCCCACGGCGTCCAGCGCGACGCGATCGGAGCCCGCGAGGATCAGGCCCGGCTCGGTCACCACGCCGTCTGCGAGCATGCCCTCGGGTCCGCCGTTGACGATGCAGGTCCGCGCGTCGATGACGGTCAGCGTCGGCGCGAACATCTGGTTGAGGATCACGATGTCGCGGCTCAGCCGATCCGCGTCGTCCTGGGTGTAGTGCATGGGGTCTCGGGCGTCGTCGCCCACGCAGCCCATGAGGTTCTTCATGGCCAGCGAGTGGCCCGCCCAGCGGTGGTTCTTGGCCACGGGGATGTTGATGAGGTGGTCCGCCTCGATGACCTTGCGGAGTGCCACGATCCCGCCCTGCTCCTCCCAGGTCTCCTCCCATGCGGGCGGCTGCAGCGTGACGTAGTCGTCCGGCGCCTGGGTGGGCGTCGGCGCCGGGTACACCTCGTCCGCGCCGGCGGCCAGGGCGGCGGCTCCGAGCCCCGTCTCCTCGAAGACGGTCGTGGACTGGAACAGGCGCGCGGACCGGTCGCCCACCACGATCCAGCCGGGATCCCGCTCCTTCACGATGCGGATGACCGCCTGCAGGACGGCCAGGCTCGTGGTGAACCCGACGGCGCCTTCGACGGTGCCGACGGCGTTGGGTTTGATGAACACGGTCTGCCCGGGCTCGATGGAGTCCAGCCCGCCCGCCAGCTCGATGGCCCGGCGCACCGCGTCCTCCACGTTCGCCCCCACGCCCACCATCGACACGGTGGTGATGGCGTCGGCGTAGGGGTCGTCCACCGGGTCCGGCTCGGGGCAGCCGGTGGTCGTGAGTCCCACCCCCAGGCCGATCCCGACGGCACCGGAGGTCTCGAGGAAGCGGCGGCGGGTCCAGTCGTCGTTGCTCATGCGAACACCATCGCACAGCCTGATACGGTCCTCGGCCGTGCAGTTCCACGTCCGATTCGATCAGCTCAAGGACCCGCAGCAGGAGGCGCTGATCGCGTTCTTCCGCCGGCCCGAGCTGATGGTGAAGGGGCTCGACGGCCGCGAGTGGGGGGAGTTCCGGGGCGGCTGCCTGCCGATCCTCATCGTCGCGGCGGCGCTGGCCGCGCTCCCCGCGCTGCTCAAGACGGAGCTCAACCAGTGGCTGGTGGTGACGGTCGTGACCGCGTGGATGGGGTGGGCCACGAGCCGCTTCATCCGCACCGGGCTGGCCAATCGCCGCAGCAAGCGCATCAACGCCAGCGGCGACGCGTGGCACGGCATCGCCTGGGACGCCACGGCCGTCGCCTACCGCAGCTGGTCGGACTGCCTGCTCATGCCCTGGGAGCAGGTGAGCGAGCTGCGCTTCCTGGACGATCGCTGGGGATCGGGTCTCGCCGGCACGCTGTGGATGCACATGGTGGATGGGCGCAAGGTCCAGATCGTCGAGAAGGACGGCCGGTTCGCCGGGCGCCCGCTCGAGGAGTGGTTCGTGGATCTCGCCACGATGCTCAAGGAGACCACGGGCCGGGTGTCCACGCGCCCCAGCCCCGTCACCAGGTAGCGTCGATCACGTCGTCCCCTGGTCGTGCGGGGGACGCCTCCCACTCTTGTCGCTCCCAGCGCCCGGTGACCTGAGCCTGGCTGGGTTCATGAAGCACGGAATGCTGGAAGCACGGAAGCATCGAGCTGACCGCGCATCTCCAGACCCCTCGAACCCCAACTCCTGGCCTGTCCGGCTGTCCGTTCGGGGTTCGGGGTGCTCCTTGCGGCCAACTTGGGGGAGGAGCTGTCAGCTCGTTGTGGTTGTTGTCCGCTCTCGGGCGTTCGCGGTGCTCCTCGCGGCCAACTTGGGGGAGGAGCTGTCAGCTCGTCGTGGTTGTTGTCCGTGCTCGGGCGTTCGCGGTGCTCCTCGCGGCCAACTTGGGGGAGGAGCTGTCAGCTCGTCGTGGTTGTTGTCCGCTTTCGGGCGCGCGGGGCGGTCAGAGCTCGAGCCCGTAGAACCCCAGGGAGAGCCCGAAGCCGATGCCCACCCCCACGATGGTGGCGAGGATGCCAGCCACGAACAGTGACGTCGGGTAGTCCGCGCGCTTCGCCTTGTCCATGGCCTCCATGATCCGCGGCTCCACCGTGCCCGCGATCCCGAGGGTCGCGAACGCCGGCCCACCGATGGCCAGGATCTGGAACGTCGAGTCGTTCGTCGTGATCAGGTAGTGGTTCAGCGCCATCAGGGCGACGCCGGCCACCAGGCAGCCGATCCCCTTCTTGCGGGTCAGTTCTTCGCTCATCGTTCCTCCATTGAGCGGCGACTCTAGAACGGGCGCGTCCTCACCGCGTGTCGCGGGGTGTCGCTCCTCGACACCGGGCGCAGAGCTGCTCGCCGGGCTGGGGGCAGCCGCCGTGCCCGTCGTTCATGAGGCAGGACGCGTCGTCGCAGTGGCAGCCACGGCCCGTGCAGGTGGTGCCGTCCCCGGGCGGAGGGATGCCCCGCGCGTGCCCCAGCTCGTGGGCGATCACGGCGGCGATGGCGTCGGCGTGGGGCATGGAGCTGCAGCGGCCGCGCACCTCCCGATCGCTGATGAGCACGGCGTTGGTGCCCGGCGGAGCGGCGCCGAACACGCGGGTGCAGGGCGCGCCCGGCTGGTCCACGGCCAGGGCCGAGGCCGTCAGCACGACCGTGGGGCGATCGAAGCGGGGGCCGTCCTCGGCCTTCAGCGCGGTGCCTCCCCCCGGCGGCGTACACGTGGCCCAAGCGCGCTCGGCCATGGTGCTGACGGTGACGGGCGCGCCGATCAGCGCGGCGGTGGCCTGCGCGAGCGCGGTCCCGGACACCGTGGGCGCGCCGTGCACCACGACGTCCGGCCCCGACGCGGGGCGGCAGCCGAACAGAAGCGCGAGGAGGATCAGCGCCGGCGGGGCAGCGCGCCGGTGGACCACAGCAGGACGATCAGGGGGAGGAGCGCCACGGCCAGGGAGCGCGGGTCGAGGCGCGAGCGCTCCGGCCGGCGACTCGCCGCCCACTCCTGCCACCGCTCGGGGTTGTTGCCGTTCTGCGCGATCAACGCGTCCCGCTCGTGCTCCGGGACCGAGGCGCGCAGCGCGAGCGCGAGGCGGGCGGCCGTCTGGCTCTTGGCGTCGTGGCGGGCCAGCGCTTCGAGCAGCGGATCCACAGCGGCCCCTTCGGGGTGGCGGGCGAAGTACAGCGCCACCAGCCCGTCGTGCTCGGTGCCGCGCCGCAGCAGCCGCATCATCGCCGACTTCGTGCCGCCGTCCGTCTCCAGCAGCGCGCGGATGGCGCCGGCGGCGACGTACGGATCGGGCGAGCTGGCGCTGGCTTCGAGCTCCCGCAGGGACGGCCCATCGGTGCGCAGGCCGGCACCTCCGCCGGTGAACCGGGCGGCGCGCTCGAGCTGCTCCGCCCAGGGCGCGTCGGGCGCCTGCCGCCACGCGAGGCAGAGCAGGGCGGTGCGCACGGCCAGGCGATCCAGGGGATCCCCCGTCCGCAGCAGCGCGCGCAGGGGGCTCACCGACTCCTCGTTCAGCATCCCGGGCAGCAGCTGGATGGCGTACTGCCGGGCGGCCTCGGGGTCGTCCGGGTGCTCCTGGGCCCAGGGCGGGGGACGGTCGCAGCGCATCGTGGAGCCCGCGCGGGTCTGGATCTCGCCCAGGTCCGCCCCGGTGAGGTCGGCGCGCGCGCGCAGCCCGCTGAGGGACGGCCGGGGCGCGGACCAGCGCTCGATGAGCTCCCGTCCCGTGCTGTCGCCGAAGGCCTGGAGCAAGGCCGCGGCGCGGAGCCGGACGGCGCGGGGTCGGTCGGAGTCGCGGACAACACCGCGGAGGACGGGCAGCCGCTCGATCGGCAGCCACGCAGCGGCGAGGTCGAGGGCGCGCAGCTGCTCGCGGGGCCACAGGCGCTTGTTGCGCAGCCGGCCCACGATGGTGTCGGGATCGAGGGGGCGCCGCTCGCCTGTCGCCAACGAGTGGGCGTGCGGCGCGCCGGTCGCCCGCGAGACGAGCACCACCACGCCGTGTGCGTGGTCGACCCACCAGTCGGTGAGCCAGGACCCGACCCCCGGAGCGACGGCAGATCGCAGCAGCGGGTGCTCGTCCGCGCAGGGGAGCTCGAGGTCGGCGGCGGTGAGGGAGACGCGGACCGAGTCGTCCGCTTCACGGACCTGCAGGAGCGGTCCGGCGGTGGCGCAGGCGTCGAGCCGCAGGCTGAGGCGGGCGCCGTCGGGCAGATCGACCGCGCGCAACTCCATCTGAGCGGCCGCGGGGGTGGCGAAGCCGAGGAGGGTCAGGCTGGTGGCGGCCAGCGCCGCCGCGCGCGCAGGGGAGGACCTGCTCATCGCACTCCTTCCATCTCCAGGGTAAGGCATCGCCAGCCCCGCTGGGGGTGATCGATGCCGCCCGGTTCCGGAAGGGACCCAACGGCGGTCCGGGAGGTTCCTGAAGAATCAGCGGAGCAGGTCCGAGTAGGGCCCGCGGGCTCCCTCGACGGCCTCGACGCCCGCCTGGATGGCGAGGATGGCGTCGCGGTGCAGCGCGGCGAGCATCTGCTCGTCCGACGGCCGCTCACCCTCAGGGGCCTTGCTCGTGACCTCGAGCCCGTAGCCGCCCAGGGGCCGGCCCTCCTGCAGGTCGAAGAGCCAGGCGGTGCCTTCGAAGGCGCCGGGGATCAGGGTGTCGCCGATCCAGGAGGGCGTCTCGTACTTCCCGCGCTTGATGACCAGGAGGTACTGGGCCTGCGTGACGTGCTTGAACCAGCTCGCGAGCGTGTCGGGCGGGAGCTGGGCGTGGCCGTCCAGGTCCTGGCCGGTGCCGAGGTACGCCGCGAGCTGGTGCAGGGCGTCCCGCCGCGCGAGGCCCATGGGGTCGTCACCCACCTTCGTCAGATCCTGCAAGTCGCTCCACAGGATCGTGATGGCGTTCCCGGGCGGCGCGGGCGGGGCGTCGAAGAGCGGGGGCGGTCGATCACCGATGGAGATGCCCTCCCCGCGCACGTCCGGCAGCACCTCGATGGTCTTGCGGACCTTCTCGACACGGGCCGTCACGCGGTCCCACGCCTCCTGGTTCGCTTCGACCACGTCGGCCGCGGTGGGCTCGCGGTTGCAGCCCAGGAGGGCGAGCACGGCGACGGCGACGACGAGGGGGCGGAGGGACATGAGGCACGAATCCTATCGTGGCCGGGCTCCGGCGCAACGACTCGGGGGCGGGTCTACACTCACGCCGTGTCGCAACAACCCCTGAAGCTGGCCGCCAAGGACGACCCCCGGTTGGACGCGGAGATCGCCTCCGCGTTGAAGGCGCTGAAGATCCCGTCGGACTTCGGGGGGCAGATTCGCATGCTGGCGACGGGCGAGGCGCCGGCCAGCTCGCTGCGATGCTGCGGCAGCGGGTGCCGGCCGTGTGTGAAGGACCTGCACCGATGCACCGTGCGGGTGCTGACCCGCCTCGAAGCCCCGCCCCGTCCCGAACCCGCCAGCGTCACGGGGCTCCGTCTGCGCGCCCGGGGCCGCGGGCTGCTCCGTCGGCTCCGCGGCGAGGACTGATGCGCGCGCTGGTCGAAGCGACCGACGACTGGCTCTTCCTCCACAAGCCCGCCGGCGTCCCCGTCTTCCCGCGGCACGACGGCACGCCGGGGCCCTGCCTGTTGCACGCGCTGCTCGACGAGGTGCCGAGCCAGGACCAGGCGTTCCCCGAGGGGTTCGCTGGCGGCATCGCCCACCGTCTGGACGTCTGGACCTCGGGTTTGGTGGTCGCCGCCCGGAGCGTCGCCGCGCTGACTCGGGCCCGGGCGCTGTTCGCGGACGGCGCGCTCGCCAAGCAGTACGTCTTTCTCACCGATCGGGACGTGCCCTGGGACCACACCGAGGTGGCGCACCCGCTCGCGCACGACCGGAAGCACAAGCGGCGGATGGTCTGGCAGCGCAGCCCGAACACGCCCCATCGCGGGCGCTGGTTCCCGGCGCGGACAGCGCTGCGCCGGGGCTCCAGCAGGTCGGGGGGCCTCGCCCGCTGGGAGGCCACGATCACCACCGGCGTGACCCACCAGATCCGGCTGCACGCTGCGTCGGCCGGACTGGCGCTGCTGGGGGATCGCCTCTATGGAGGGACCCGGCGGGCGGATGGGCGCTTCTTCCTGCACGCGCGGCGCATCGACGGCTGGCCCGTGCGAACGCCCACGCTGCCGGTTCCGGAGGACTGGCCATGATCCTCGACCCCCGAGGCGGCGAGGCCGGGCTGCTCGCCCAGATCGCCGCGCCCGCGGCCCCCGCAGGAGATGGGCCAGAGCCCTCCGCGGCGGCGCTGAAGGCAGCGGCGGCGGCGATCCAGCAGGCCCGCACCGACTGGAGCCGCAGCGCGCGCGCCATCGGGCGGATCGCGCGGGACCGTTCGCTCGGGAGCCGCCACCGCCGAGCCGCCGTCGACCTCGCGTGGCACGTGGTCCGCGGCCGCCGGCTGCTCGACGTCCTGGTGGGAGCGCCCGACGGGGACGCCCCGGCCCGTCGACTGGCCGAGGCCGCGGCGGTGCTGTTCGCCGGAGCTCCGGGGGAGACGATCCGGGACTCCGGCGCGCGCGACGGTGTGCTGGACCCGCGGCACGCCCTCCTCGGCCACGTACTGGCCACGGGCATCGCTCCGGAGACCGCGCTCGGGGTGGCCGCCTCGCTGCCCGACTGGTTCGCGGCGGAGCTCCTGCGGGATCGGGAGCCCGAGGACGCCGCCTCCCTGGCCCGGGCGCTGCTCGATCGCGCGCCGTTGACGCTGCGGGCCCTGCGCCACCGCGCCGACCGGGACGCGGTGACCGCTGCCCTCGCGGCGGACGGAATCGAGGCCGCGTCGTCCCCCTTGGCCCCCGACGCGCTGGTGCTCGGGCGTCACGCGAACGTGCAGTCCCTGCAGGCCCACAAGGACGGGCTGATCGCCGTGCAGGACGCCGGAAGCCAGGTCCTGGCCGGCCTCGCGGTGGGGCCGAAGATCCTGGACGCCTGCGCCGGCGCCGGTGGGAAGGCGCTCGCCATCGCGTCCACCGGTGACGTGCGGGTGCTCGCCTGCGACGTGCGGCGGGACGCGCTCCAGGAGGCCGGCAAGCGCGCCCGCTTCGAGGGCGTCGAGCGGCGGGTGCGCACCCAGGTGCTCCCGAAGGACGGGCTCCCCGCCTCCATCCGCGCCTTCGGGCCCGTGGACACCGTGCTGATCGATGCGCCGTGCACCGGCAGCGGGAGCCTGCGTCGCGAGCCCGCCATGCGGTGGGCGCGGTCCCCGCTGGACGTCACGCGCCTCCCGACGCTGCAGGGCCGGCTGCTGGACCGGTTCGCGCCCCTCGTGGCCCCCGGCGCGCGGCTCGTCTACGCCACCTGCAGCCTGTTCGGAGTCGAGAACGACGCCGTCGTGCGGGCCTTCCTGGACCGCAGCCCCGGGTTCGACGTGGTGCCCGTCCACGACCTCCTGCCGGCCTCCGCCCAGGAGGTCGTCGCGCCCGCGCCCGACGGATTCCTGCGCCTGCGCCCCGACCGCCACGGGTGCGATGGCTTCTTCGCGGCCGTACTGTTGCGCCGATGATCGTCCGACTCGCTCTCGCCCTCGCCCTCCTGATCCCCGCCACCGCCTCCGCGTCCGACGATGCGGTGCTCACCGCGCTCCAGCAGGAGCTCGAGGCGCTCACCGGGCTGATCGGGCCCGGAGAGGGCACCGCCCTGAAGGACACGCCGCTCTACAGCGAGCATCCCGCGTACTTCGTGGGCCTCCAGGCGGTGGAGCTGCAGCGCTGGCGGATCACCGGCGAGGAGGGGGGTCTGCAGGGCTGGAGCCCGCTGCGGGGCCGGTGGATCCACGCTGACGTGCGCGTCGGGACGCCCGAGCTCGACAGCACCCACGCGCTGCGGGACGGCTCCTGGGACGACATGAGCTCGGGCCGCGGCCTGCCCATCGGCGATGACCCGGATCTGCTGCGACGCGGCGTTCGGCGGGAGGTGGAGACGCGCTACCGCGGCGCCGTCGAGCGGTTCCAGCGGGTGCTGTCCAACCAGCAGCTGTTGGTGGAGGAGGAGTCCGGCTTCGATCTCGCGCCCACCGAGCCGGTGGAGCTGCTCGAGGAGCCCCGGTCCTTCGACGACGTCGACTGGGCGGCCTGGGAGGACGTGGTGCGCGCCGTGTCCGCCGAGTTCGCCGGCCCGGCCGTGGCCATGGACCCGTCGGTCACGCTGGTGATGGAGCAGGAGATCCGCTGGTTCGTCTCCACCGAAGGGCACGTGACCCGCACGGTCGACCAGCGAGCCCGCTTCGCCATCAGCGCCGACACGCTCGCCGCGGACGGCACGGAGATCTACGAGGACGGCCACTTCGACGGCCGCACGCTCGATGACCTGCCGGATCTCGAGACGATGAAGGCCGCCGCCCGCGCCGTGCAGCAGCGCCTCGCCGCCCTGCGGGACGCGCCGGAGGAGCCGCCGTACGAAGGCCCCGCGATCCTGTCCGGGCGCGCCGCCGCCGTGTTCTTCCACGAGATCCTCGGCCACCGGGTGGAGGGGCACCGCCTCAAGCAGATCGCTGACGCGCAGACGTTCCGGGGCAAGGTCGGCGAGGAGATCCTCCCGTCGTTCCTGTCGGTCACCGACGACCCGACGCTGGACCGGATCGCCGACGTGGCCCTGCGGGGCCACTACCGCGTCGACGACCAGGGAGTGCCCGCGACCCGCGCCGAGATCGTGCGGGACGGGGTGCTCGTGGGCTTCCTCGAGAGCCGATCGCCCGTCGGGCCGCACCTGCGCAGCAACGGCCACGGCCGGCGGCAGGCCGGGCTGGAGGCCGTCACCCGGCAGGGCAACCTGCTCGTGGAGGCCCAGCGCGGGATCAGCGATGCCGACCTGGAGGCGCGCGCGCTCGCCCTCGCGAAGGAGCAGGGGCTGGAGTACGCGCTGCTCATCGACGACCTCGAGGGCGGCTTCACGTTCACGGATCGGGACCTCCCCAACGCCTTCCAGATCGACGTGCGGACCGGCTGGCGCCTGTTCGTGGATGGGCGCCCCCGCGAGCTCGTGCGGGGCATCGACCTCATCGGGACCCCGCTGCAGACCTTCTCGCGCATCGTCGCGGCCGGAACCGAGCCGGCGGTGTTCAACGGCACCTGCGGCGCCGAGAGCGGCTGGGTGCCCGTCAGCGCGGTGGCGCCGGCCATGTTGGTGTCCCAGGTGGAGAGCCAGCGCAAGCTGAAGGGCCAGTCGCCGCCTCCGCTGACGGTCGCGCCGGACGCCGCGGACGACCCCGGGGATCTGCCCCCGCTGCTCGCGCTCCTGGGCGCCGAGGCGCAGCGGGCCAAGGACACCCTGCAGATCGAGGGGGCGCCGCCGCCCGAGCGGGTCACGATCGAGACCTGGGACCGCGACGCCTGGGAGGTGGCGGCCAGCTTCGGCGTCCTCGTGGGCACCGGCGGCGGGCGCTCGCGGCCGAGTCGGGTCGAAGTCGTGGTGCAGGACGCCGGCGTCAGCTCGCTGCGGTTCGAGGGCGGCGCCGAGCTGGATGTGCCCTCCGCCGATCGCAACCCGAGCTTCGTGGTGGACGACGTCGCGGTCTCGGTCCAGCGGGACCTGTGGCTGTCGGCGGATGACGCCTACCGCAGCGCGCTCCAGCGGCTCCAGCTGAAGCAGACCGAGCTCGCGGGTCGCCCCAACGAGGAGATCCCGCCGGACTGGACGGACGCGCCCCCCGTGGTGCACGCAGACAGGACGGCGCCGCCGGCGGTGGATCGGGACCGGCTGCAGGCCCTGGCGCTCGTCGCCTCGGAGGCGGCCCGCGGCATCGACGGGATCCGCAGCGCGCGCGCCGCCGCCCGGGAGGAGCAGGGGCGCTACCTGCTCGCCAACACCGAGGGCACGCGGCTTCAGCAGCCGGACGGGTTCGCGACCCTGCACGTGGAGCTCGAGGCCCTGCGGCCCGACGGCGTCACCGTGACGGACAGCCTGAGCTGGCTGGTGGGGCGCGCGGCGGTGCTGCCGGACGACGCCACCGTCACGGCGGCGGTCCGGGAGGCGGCGACGGCGCTGGTGCAGCGGAGCAAGGCGCCGGTGGTGGGCTGGTACGAGGGCCCGGTCGTGTTCGAGGGCGAGGCCGCCGCGGACCTCTTCCGCTACCTGCTGGCCCCGGAGCTCCGGGGCACGCCTCCCGCCGTGACCGCCGGCACCTCGGTGGTCGCCCAGCAGCGCGGCGCCGCCCGCGTCGGTCGGCGCGTGCTCCCGGCCGGGTGGTCGGTCGTGGACATGCCCGGCGCGCTGCGGGTCGGACACCGCACCTACGACCGCGAGGGCGTCGCGTCCCGATCGGTGCAGCTCGTGGAAGACGGCCACGTGGCGGATCTGTTGATGACCCGCGTGCCGCGCGGCGACCGAAGCGGCTCCACGGGCCACGGTCGCGGAGGCCTCCGGGGCCCCGCCGAGGCGCGCTTCACCGCCTGGACGGTGGCTCCGAAGCGGGGGCTGTCGACGAAGGCCTTCGACCGCAAGGTCGTCGCGGCCCGCAAGGCCGCGCGCACCGAGGGCGTGCTGGTGGTGCGGCGGTTCGCGCGCGGCTGGGACGGCATGCTGCCCGCCATCCTCGATGCCTCCTGGCTGCTGCCCGACGGGACGATGTTCCCGGCCGTCGCGCTGGAGATCGACGACGTCGATCGCCGCACGCTCCGGCAGGTGGTCGCGGCCAGCGCCACCCTGGCCACCCGCCCCTACCTGGGCGCCACGCGCGCCAACGGCATGGCTCCGTCGACCCGCGGAGTGCCCATGTCCATCACCGCCCCCGAGCGCGTGCTCGTCGAGGACCTCGACGTCACCTTCGCGGGGGAGGGGGGCGAGCCCGAGCTGCTGCCCCTCGTGGAGCTGACCGCCCGATGAGCAAGCACCTGATCGCCGTCGTGGCCGGAGGCCTGGAGAAGGTCGCGGCGAAGGAGATCCGCGCCCTCGGGGGCGGGGTCGGCAAGACCAGCGAGGACCGCGGCCGGGTGCGCTTCGAGGGCCCGGCGGACGCGGTGTACCGCGCGAACCTGCAGCTGCGGACGGTGGAGCGGATCCTGCGGCCCGCCGGCCCTCCGCTGCAGGCGAAGACGGCCATCCAGCTGAGCGCGGCCGCCCGCGAGCTTCCCTGGGAGGAGTGGATCCCGGCCGGGGTCGGGGTGCGGGTCAGCGCCACCGTGCGGGGCTGCACGCTCTATCACACGGGCGCGGTGACAGACGCGATCCGCGAGGCCCTCGTGTACCGCGGGCTGAGCGGCGAGCCGGCCGAGGACGGCGCTCCGACGATCGACGTCCGGGGCACCGGCGATCACTGGATGCTCGCCATGGACACGAGCGGGGCGTCGCTGCACCGGCGCGGGTACCGGAAGGCGACTGCCAAGGCGCCGCTTCGGGAGACGCTGGCGGCGGCGCTGCTGTTGCGGGCCGGGTGGACGGGAGCGGTGCCGTTCCTCGATCCCATGTGCGGCTCCGGGACCCTCGTCGCCGAGGCCGCCGCCATCGCGGCGCGCCGGCCGCCGGGGCTCGATCGGGGGTTTGCCTTCGAGGCCTTCCCGTCCTTCGACCGGACCGTCTGGCAGGAGGTCGTGGGGCGGGCGCGGGCGAAGCACGAGGAGCCGCGCACGCTGCCGGCCATCGTGGGCGCCGACGGCGCGAAGGGCGCCGTGCGGGCGGCGCGTTCGAACCTCGAGCGGGCGTCGCTGGCAGGCATCACCACGATCCTCGAGCGCCGCATCCAGGACACCCCACCGGCCGACGGCCCCGGACTCGTCGTCGTGAATCCGCCGTACGGGCGCCGCATCCCCACAGGGCGCGACGCCGCGGCCGCCCAGGGAGAGTGGGCGGCCTGGGGACGCATCCTCCGGGAGCGGCTGCCGGGCTGGACGATCTGCATGCTGTCCCCCGACAAGTCCCTCGGCGAGGCCGCCGGTTCGACCGGCAAGCCGCTGCTGCGTACGTCGAACGGCGGCATCTCGGTGGCGCTGGTCAAGCTCGCCTGAGCTTCGGTAGATTGGCCGCCGGGGTGCGGGGCGCGTCCCCGTGGAGGACGCGTTGACCGACGAGGCAGCCCTCGTGTTCCTGTCCGGGCCGCGGCGCGGCGAGCGGGTGCCGCTGTCGGCGCCGCGGACGGTGATCGGCCGGTCCACCGGCGACCTGCTCCTGAGCGAGGACCACGGCGTCAGCGCCATCCACTGCATCATCACTGCAGAGCACGGGCGCTTTTGGGTGATGGACCTGGGCTCCACCAACGGTGTGTTCGTCAACGACCGGCAGCACCTGGAGTCCGGCCTCGAGGGCGGCGAGGAGCTGCGGATCGGGGACACGCTGCTCCGCTTCGAGCGCGGGCCGGGCCCGATGGTGGACGCCCTGCTGAACCCCCGCGACAGCGGGATCGAGACCCTGCTGCGCGCCCTCCCGCAGGATCCGGAGGAGACCCAGGAGCGCATCGCGGAGCCGGTCCCCACCGCGGAGCTCGACCTCCTCGAGGCACCGCCGGTGGACGTGCAGCTCCACCGGCTGGACGTGCACGGCGAGATCGAAGGGACGTGGGTCTTCCGCAGCAACGCGATCCTGGTGGGGCGTGAGGTGGGCGACGTCGTCCTGCCGGACCCGGACGTGTCGCGGCGGCACTGCGTGTTCGAGGTGTTCGGCCCGCGCGACATCTACGTGCGCGACCTCGGCAGCACCAACGGCACCTACGTCAACGGGCGGCGCGTCACGACGATGCGCGTGCACCCGGGCGACGTGCTGGCGATCGGCGGGATCCAGCTCCGCTTCGGCGCGTGACCCTTCTGCGGCCGGCCGCGCTGTTCGTCGCGCTGTGTGTGGGGTGCGCCAGCCCGCAGCCCCCGGCCGTCGAGCCGCCCGCCGCGCCTGAGCGGCCCGCGGCGTCGCCCGAGCTGTCGTCACCCACCGCCGACGATCTCCGCTGCCTGCGGATCTCGGACGCCGTTGAGGTGTACGAGGCGCTCCCCCAACGGTTCGCGGCCCACGCTCGCCCCGTCGACGCCGAGACCCTGCGCGCGCAGATGGACGCGATGCGGGACGGCCGCACGCCGATCCTCCCCCCAGGGACGGACGCGGACGCCCTGGCGGCCTCCGTGCGGGAGGCCCTGCGGACGCCGTTCCTGTTGGCGGACCTGCCGTCCCGCGGGCTCGCCGTGACCCAGGTCGAGTCGGAGCGGACGGAGTGGGGCTGGCGCGAGCGGGTGTTGCTGCGCGATCCGATCCTCGGGTGTATCCCCGCCCTGATCCTCCGGCCCGACGGGGACGGACCGTTCCCCGCGTTGCAGGCCCAGCACGGACACGGCGACGACCCCGACAGCTACGCGAAGAAGTACTGGGGCGCCGAACACGTGCAGGCCGGGCGGCTCGTGCTGTTGCCCGGGACGCGCGCCTTCAACAGCAGCGAGTACGAGGACCGCGCCGCGCGCGCGATGCTCGCGAACGGCTGGACGATGATGGGCGTGCGTGTCGCCGAGCACCTGGTGGCGTTCGAGTACCTCCGGTCCCGGCCGGACGTGGACCCGGATCGGATCGCGCTGATCGGCCAGTCCGGCGGCAGCGTCGCGGGCAACCTCACGGTGCGGCTCGAGGAGCGGTATCGGGGGTACGTGTCCGACCTCCGGGGCACCTACTACAACGAGGGCAAGGGGTTCGTGCTGGACGAGACCGCGCCCTCGCTCTACCCGCTCCAGCACCGGATCAACGACTTCTCCACGAGTCGCGTGCCGGTGCTCGCGACTCCCTATGCCTATACGGACGGGCCGGAGCCGATCTTCGCGTTCCTGGATCGGGTCGTCGCTCCGCGGTGACCCCAGGCTTCTTGCCGGTCGCCGGACCCTCCACTACCGTCCGCCGCATGTTGCCCTCCCGCTTCCTCCGCGCCGCGCTCCTCGCCACCCTGTCTGCCGCCCTGATCGCCTGTCCGTCCGGCACGGACGACAGCATCAACGGCACCAAGGACGGTCCTCGGGCCGCCGACACCAAGCGCGAAGACAAGAGCGTCGTGCCCGCCGACTGGCCGACCGAGCCCCTGGAGGTGGGTGCCGCGCCCATCACCGGCAAGGAGACGCTGCCTGTCGAGGTCACGCTGGAAGGCCTGGATGGCCGCACGTCGACGCTCGGCGACCTGCTCGCCGGGAACTCCCTGGTCGTCTACACGACGGCCGACACCGACGACCGCCAGAACCGCGCGGGCACGCGCATGCTCCGCGATCTCTCCCGGGCGGGCGGTCCGGCCGGCTTCCGCCAGGTCGTCGTGTTCGAAGAGGGCACGTCCGCTGACGACATCGACGACTGGTACCGCAAGCGCGCCGTGAAGCGCATCGGCCGGACCGTGATCGACGTCGAGGGCCAGTT